>Ga0099794_10000229_pt1 | contig 20055 bp, 19 predicted proteins | sample Rivendell_Oct201_10_FD_77320 | JGI IMG/M metagenome (GOLD analysis project Ga0099794, IMG submission 77320) | Vadose zone soil microbial communities from the Eel River Critical Zone Observatory, Northern California, USA -... | ecosystem: Host-associated > Plants > Roots > Rhizosphere > Soil ... | reverse complement strand
GTTGGACTATTGGGACCGTGTTCTAACTGATGCGGGCAAGAGTGGCGAAACCAAAAGTAAGCAGCGCTGGCCCGGCCTCGGGCGGCCGGGGTACAAGCGTAGCTGAGGATTTCGAGGAGGGAGCATTCTCAGCACACAACATGTTACAGGCTCAGGGTTAGATATTCACCCAGCTTAACTCTGAGAGTAGTAACTAGCGTCTGACACTCAGATCACCTGCTATGGCCGCAGCCAACGACAAATTACCCATGGATGATTTCAGCAAAGACACGAAGGCAGTTCTACTCGTGGGCGGTTTGGGAACACGCTTGCAGTCAGTCGTGTCATCCACACCCAAACCCCTTGCGTCGGTCGGTGATCGGCCGTTTCTTGAATTGTTGGTCCGGCAACTTCGTTACCAGGCCATTCGTCGTTTGGTGCTTTGTACTGGCTATCTTGCCCACGAAATCGAGAACGAATTGGGCGATGGCCGTACATGGGATGTAAGTATTGAGTATTCCAAAGAGCCGCATCCCATGGGTACTGCCGGCGCCGTGAAATTTGCTGAGTCTCTGCTGCGCGAGGATTCTGACTTTCTCGTCATGAACGGCGATTCTTTCATGGACATTGACTTCCGGCAGCTACTCCAGTTTCATCGCAATTCTGGCGGGATTGCAAGTATGGCCGTGCTTCGAATGAGGAATGAAATGCGATATGGAACGGTCCAGGTAAACGCCGAAGGTCGTGTGAGTGGCTTTACGGAAAAGAGTGATGGCGATCCCACTGGCTTCGTGAACGCTGGGATCTATGTTTTCAATCGTAGGATTTTCGAGCACATTCCGGAAGGACCAGGGAGCCTGGAGAGGGATATATTTCCAAAACTGCTCGATCACAGAGTCTATGCATCAGAGCAGCAAGGAATTTTCATTGATATAGGTACTCCGGAAGACTACGCGCGGGCTCAGGAGCTTTGCGAGCGGCTCTATGTGGCGGCCCACCGGATACGACCCCTGGGCACTTCTGATTAACAGACATACTAGACTCGGCGCTAGCGGCTGCTCCTTATCTTTTTGGCCACACTAGCTCCCTTTTAATTGGGAGTGTTTATGGACGGACTGGACAATAAAATGATGTGACGCAAGAATCGTGGCCATGTCAGATCCTGGCTGCCGAAGTTGGGTGCCCGGACTCGGTGCCTAACCGCGGAGGATGGATGAAACAGACAAATGACTTTGAGCGTCGTGTGACTGAGCTGATTGAAGCGTCGATCGCCACGAAACAATCCTTGCTCAGAAGTCCGGAAGTCGTATTGACTGTGGCGAAGGTTAGCGAAATCCTCGTCAATGCACTCAAGCAAGGGAACAAAGCTCTATTGTTTGGCAACGGTGGCAGCGCGGCTGATGCACAGCATATAGCGGCGGAGCTCGTGGGACGCTTCGCGTTCGATCGGCCCGCCTTACCTGCATTGGCATTATCCGTAAATAGTTCGTGTGTTACCGCAATCGGAAATGACTACGGCTTTGATCGGGTCTTCTCTCGACAGCTCGAAGCCTTGGCTCGTCCGGGCGACATCGCCGTCGGCATTTCGACGAGTGGAAATTCGGCAAATGTGCTTCGCGCCATGGCAACAGCCAGAAAAATTGGGTTGAAAACGGTCGCTCTGACTGGCCGAAGCGGCGGCAGCCTAAGGGACTCCGTTGATTATTGTATCTGTGTCCCATCGAACCAGACGCCGCGGATTCAGGAATGCCACATCCTTGTCGGCCACATCATCTCAGAACTAGTGGAGCGAGAAATATTCCATGAAGAAGGCCGCGTTTCTGGATCGTGATGGGGTTATAAACCGAAAACTCTCGGAAGGACTATATGTAACCCGCTGGGAAGAGATGCACTTTCTTCCTGGAGTAGCCGAGGCAATCGCATTGCTCAGCGGAGCCAGCTTCTGCGTCATTGTTGTCAGCAACCAAAGGTGTGTGGCTAAAGGGTTGTTGACGGTTCACGAATTGGACTTGATACACGGGCGCATGTGTCAGGAACTAGCAGCGGCCGGTGCCGAAATCACCGAAGTGTATTACTGCCCGCACGAAAACCAACCTCCCTGTAGTTGCCGTAAGCCTCCGCCGGGCATGCTCTTGGCGGCGGCACGCGCCCATGAAATTGCTTTAACTGCTTCGCGGATGATTGGTGACTCCGAGATCGATATGGAAGCCGGAAGAAACGCAGGTTGCAGAACGGCTCGAATACTGAAGAGCGACCAGTCCGCAATGGGTGCCGCTGATATGTTTGCGCAATCTCTGCTCGATGCTGTCCACCAGATACTACTTCTGGAATGATGCCCATCCGTGTCGGGCTTCGCTCCAGGAAAACTGTTCGCAAATCGTGGTAAGAGTTTTCCTTCCTATCCCCCTTCTGCGGGAGACTGCCTCCTCGGGGTATGGCTTTAGCTAAGTCGACTGTAGCTAACCTTCCTGTTTTCAACAACTAAAGCCCGATTTGTCGGAGTCAACTTCGCCTACTGTTCAGAAGTCTGGCAGGCTGATTGCGACCTTTCCTATCGGGTATGCTGCGAAATTAATGGCGGTAGCCCATCCGGAGGGTGGCGGGAGGGTAATTTGGTGACTCGCCGTGAGTTGACCCGTACTACTCATCTGCGAGGGCTTTTCAAATATAGAGCTCATATCATTAGCTATAAGAGGGCAACAGCATGCCACAAATCGTCCACCGATGACGGCTGCCTAGCACACAACCAACTGGCTAGTTTCAGAGCTGCCGCTCAGGCGGTTCCACTGGCACGGCTCTCGCCAGCTTACTGGGGTTATCATGGCACACGAAGACAGTGAGAATCCATATTCTAAACCCGCTCTTGGACAGCCGTTGGGACGAGTTGGTTGCTCGCCACCCCAAGGCGTCAGCATTCCATCAGCGTGGTTGGCTGGAGTCATTGGCTCGCACATATGGATATGAACCGTTAGTACTGACGAGCGCGCCTCCGGGCGAACCACTGGAGAATGGTCTTGTTCTGTGCCGAGTCTCAAGCTGGATCACGGGAACTCGTTTGGTATCCGTGCCGTTTGCAGATCATTGTGAGCCCCTATTCAATGACTTCGGCGAGTCCCAGGAGTTCATGAATTGGTTGCGAGCAGAATGCGATTTACAACAGGGGCGATACGTCGAGCTCCGGCCGTTACTTGGAGTTCAGGATGCGGACCATGGTTTGCAACCGAGTCGCTCGTTCTGGTTCCACGAGCTTGATCTAAGACCGAGTCTGGAACAGATCTTTCTAGGATTACACAAGAGTTCTTTTCGACGAAAGATCCAAAGGGCAGAAAGAGAACGACTTTCTTATGAAACAGGCCGATCTGAAAAACATGTGGACGAATTCTACCGGCTTCTGTTGACTACCAGGAGACGCCATCAATTGCTCCCTCAACCGCGATCCTGGTTCAGAAACTTGCTCGAGTGTATGGGGGACAAGTTGCAGATCAGGCTGACTCGGAAAAACGGTGTTCCGATCGCGGCAATGCTCACCCTGCAACATCGGTCGTCCGTGATTTATAAATATGGGTGTTCCGACGAAAGGTTCCACAGTCTTGGCGGTATGCCGTTTCTTTTCTGGAGGCTCATCGAAGAAAGTAAGCCGTCGGGGGCAGAGAGAATCGATTTTGGTCGTACCGACTTGAACAACGAGGGCTTGATTGCTTTCAAGGACAGGCTCGGAGCCAACAGAAAGTTACTGACATATTATAGATACGCAAATACCGCACGGAGATATAAAGCAGCGCAGTGGGACTCGCGGGTGCTCCGCGAATTTTTCTGTAGTCTGCCGGACGCATTCTTCTCTGCGGCTGGCAGGGTCTTATATAAGCATATGGGTTAATCGTTGTCTGGTGGTTGCCATGGCGGGTTCTTTGCAGATCAGGTCTTTATGTTGATGGATTTTAAACAACTCGGACGTCAGCTGTTCTTGTCAGATATTTGCTATGCCTGCCTTCCGGATCCGAAACATCCCTTTCCCTCTCCAGCACATGTCCTCCGTGCAGGTCGGGGGGCAGCGTTTCAGTTTTGATTCTCGGGAATTTTTCTGCCGGGAAGATTAGCCGGGCCGCTTGAGGCCAGTGCCCTAGAGAAGTAAATCTTTGCGCTTGTTGTACGCGTTGCCCCAGTGCTGCTGGCAGCGTTCACTACAAGCGCCGGTTTTTCTCGCATCATTCACCGCCGAGGAGAATACTCCAATGCCCATTACATGCTCACTGGGAATCATGGCCCACAACGAGGAAGCCAATATCGGGCGGCTACTCGAGGCAGTGTTTTCACAACGGATGAAGAGTGTCACGGTGACCGAGATTGTGGTCGTGGCCAGCGGCTGCACCGACAATACGGAGGGAATTGTACGTGAATGGGCGAAGCGCGACCCCCGCATCCGCCTGGTGGTGCAGGAAAAGCGCACGGGGAAGGCGTCTGCCATCAATGAATACCTGCCACAGGCACAGGAAAAAATCCTGGTCCTCTGCAGCGCCGACCTGCTTCCCGAAGCAGATTCCATCGAACAACTGGTGGCTCCTTTCGCCGACCCCGAAGTGGGGATGACCAGCTCGCGGCCTGTGCCGGTCAACGATACCGGGCGTTTTATGGGCTTTGCCGCCCACATGCTATGGAACCTGCATCACGTGATTAACTTGACTAGTTTCAAGGCCGGGGAGATGATCGCATTCCGTAAAATCTTCGAGCGTATTCCCTATCATACCGCGGTGGACGAAGCCAGCATGGAGCCGGTAATCCGCGGTCAGGGTTATCGCGTCCAGTATGTTCCTACGGCCGTCGTTTACAACCAGGGCCCGGAAACAGTGGCCGACTTTTTGAGTCAGCGTCGTCGGATCTACGCCGGTCACTTGGCAGTTCGTGATACCTTGGGTTACAGCGTAAGCACGATGAGCGCCCGCAGGATCCTGGCGATCTTGCTTCGAAACCTCGAATTGCGTCCCCGGCCTTTCTTCTGGACTTGGGCTGTCGTCGGGCTCGAGGCATATGGCCGTCTGCTTGGGTTACGCGACTATAGCAAGCGGCGCGATCACCGGGTTTGGGAGATCGCAACGACTACGAAACAACTCAAGATGCTTGCCACATCAACCAGGAAAGCTGGGAGCCTCGCCGAGCCTGTCAACCAATTCAAAGTAGGGCCCTAAGACATGAACTCCACAGCAGGCATATTAGCCCGGATTCCCCTGTTCAAACTCTATCGCAAGTTTGGCTGGCCGCAGTTGTTGCCGTTGAATCTCACGATATCTCCTTCTCCCAAGTGCAACTCCCGTTGCCTGACCTGCAACATTTGGATGAAGCGCGAGAACGAACTAACTCTCGACGAATGGGACAAAGTTCTGGCCTCGCTGGGGCACACGCCATATTGGTTCACGATCAGCGGCGGAGAGCCGCTGATGTATCCACACATTGTCGAGCTGGCGCAATTGGTCTATCAACATTGCTCTCCTGGCGTAATTAACATTCCCACCAACGCAATCCTGCCCAACATCCCGGAGCGCGTGGAGCGGATCGCCAAGTCGTGTCCCAAAAGCCAGTTGATCATCAACCTGTCGCTGGACGGCGTGGGCGCGAAGCACGACTACATCCGGGGCATTCCAGGGAACTTCGCCAAATTCGAAGAACGCTTGGGGCAACTCCTGTCGCTGCGGAAGACGCTGAAAAACCTGACGGTGGGCATCCACTCTGTGGTTTCGGTGTTCAGCGTTGGGCACTTGGACGAATTAATAGCCTACGCCGACCAATCGGGTGCCGATCAATTCATCACCGAGATCGCCGAACCCCGCGTAGAGTTGGATACGGTCGGCCTGCCCATCACGCCCAGCTCGGGAGAATACTCGAGAGCCATCGACCGCCTGATTGCCTACGTTGAGAGTAAACAGTTCACCGGCGTGGCCAAGATCACCGAGGCGCTTCGCGTGGAGTACTACAAGTTGGTCAAGCGCATTCTGGACGAGAAAGACCAGGTCATCGATTGCTATGCCGGCTGGGTGAGCGCGCAGATCTATGCCGACGGCACCGTCTGGCCCTGCTGCGTTCGCGCCGACAAACTTGGCAATCTGCGTGACCATCACTACGACTTTAAGGAGATCTGGTTCGGCGAGAAAATAAAGGAAGTACGCCGCAGCATCGCCGCCAAGGAATGTCACTGCCCGCTGGCCAATGCCTCATACACCAACATGCTGCACAACATTCCTACGCTGGCGCGCGTGGGCGCAAAGGTATTAAGCCCAGGCACTCACTCGTGATCGGCGGCCGCAGGACCGCACCGTCGCGCACGCAAGGCCACTGCCGGGACACAACCTTAACCAGTGCCCGAGTCGGGCCCGGTGTGGCGAACTTCGCGATACAGCCGCCAGAGCTGCGACAGATAGGCGAAAACAATCTTGTTGGAAAGCTTGGACTCACCGAGGGCCCGGGGACCAAAGGTATAAGGAATCTCGCCCAGGCGGCAAGGCTGCATGTGGGCGGCGATCTCGAGCAGAATCTTGAAACCCCGGACGTTCAGGCGGTCGCGGATCTTCAGGAAGTCGTCCCGCCGCATCATGAAATAGCCGGACATGGGGTCCCGCAGCTTCACTCCGACGAGCCACTGCGCCAGTTTTGTGCAGCCCCAGGAGCCCAGGCGGCGAATCACGCCCCAATTGGTAGTGCCGCCGCCGGGCATGTATCGGGTGGCTACCACCAGGTTAGAGTCGTTCATCAATTCCTTGAGCATCCGGGGGAGCACCGCGGGGTCGTGCTGAAGGTCGGCGTCGATACACGCTACAGCCTCGCCGGCCGCGGCATTGAAACCGTCTACCACACTCGGCCCAAGCCCGCGATTGGAAGTTCTGCGCAGAACGCGCACCCGCGGGTTGCGGTGGCCGATCGCTTCCACACGGGCCCACGTGAGATCCGGAGAATCGTCGTCGCTAATCAAGATCTCATAATCGGTACCCTCCAGAATTTTCTCGAGCTCGGCAATGAGTAGGCAGATGTTCTTGGACTCGTTATACGTAGGTGAGATTACGCTCAGCTTCATGGGGTTGTTGGGGACATCGTAGCTCAGAAGCTCAAGAACCGGCAAGCTTGCCAACCTGTGCAACAATCACTACGATTTCAAGGTGATCTGGCCCGGCGATAGAATCAAGGAGACACGCCTCAGCATCGCCGCCAAGGAGTGTTAATGCCCGCTTGTCAATGCTTCCTACACCAACATGTTGCACGACATTCGGACGCTTGCGCGCGTGGGCCCCAGGGTGTTGCGTCGGGGCAGCTGGCGTCCGCAGGTGGTCAGGGGCAGCACGGGCGAGGCGGCCTTCCCTCCGCCGACGCCTCGGCAGCAGCCGTTTTTGAGGATAAGTACCGTGGCGTCTGACTGGTTGGATAAGTTCCATCACGACACGGAAAAAGAGCCGGATTATGCCGAGAAAACTCTGGCGGCTTATCGCCTCGGCATGAGGGCTAAGGGCTCCATCGTGGGTGTAACTATTCAGCGGACGCAAAACTGTTGTGATGCAGCGCGGCAATTACCTGAGAGTAAGATCTACCATCCCGACGAAGCCCCCCGTGTGCCACTACCTGACTGTCCGCAAGGCCGCCGCTGCTGTTGCGTTTATCGGCCGGTCATGAGTTACGAGCGAACTAAGGAAGTATGAACTTGTCCACAGTTCTCCCCGCAAGGCCACCCGCGCAAGATCTGAAACCAAACAGAAGCTCATCACGGAGAGCCGCTAATGCCTCGTTGAAGGCTGGGTGGGGGACGGCGACAGCGCGGGTGCTCAATTATTCTCTATTCCTCTGACTCTATGCCTACTAAACCACTCATTGTTGTGGTGGGAACCGACGGATTTGTCGGCGGCCGCCTGGCGGAGGCCCTGCATGCCGAGCGCCTCGTTTACGGTCGCTGCCAGGACGGCGATGTTCACGTCAGCCGCGCCCAGGATCTTTTAAAGCAAGCCGATGTGATCATCAATGCCGGCGGTTTCCGGCTACGTCCCGGCTTGACATACGCCGATTATCAGCGGTCGCATCAGGGAGCAACATCTGCGATCGTGCCCTGGATTCGCAAGGGGGCGTTGTTCATTCACATGTCGAGCGCGGCTGTGCTCGGCAAGTCTTCGGAACACAAGCTGGGGAATGACATTCCGCCTGATCCCAAATCCTTCCCCTCACCGGCCTACGCTCTGGCAAAATTCGAAGCGGATCAATTTCTGGAGAAGGCGGCGGCAGAGGCCGGTTTTCGACTGATCTTCCTGCGTCCCGGGGTTCTGTATGCCCCGCGCACGGACGGCATGGTGGACAGTTTGGTCAAGCTGGCGAAGCGGGGGATCGTGCTGCGGCTGTATCCGCGGAGTGACCGCCATCATTTATGTGACATGAACCTCTTCGTGGAGGTGGTCCGCCGAATCATCAAAGCGCAGAACCTACCTTCCGTGAGCGCGTTCTTGATCGCCGATCCTGTGCCGGTCACGAATCGTGAGCTGGAGGCTATGATTCGCCGGAACTTGCCGCAGAAGGGCATGATTCTGCCGGTCCCGCTTAGTCTCATGAGTACCCTCTTGCGGCATTCATTTCATTCCGCGAATCCTCGTTTTGACTTACTGACCTGGGGTGAAATATTGGGGGTCATGGGTCTGGATACGGTCTACGAACCCTCCGACACGTTCCAGCGGCTTGGCATCGATCCCTCGCACTATTCGCCCAATAAGACCATCGAGCCATTGATCCAGCAGGCGCTTCAGGAATGAAACAGATCCTCATCATCGGTGGTGGTGGTGGACTCGGCAAAGCACTGGTGCAGGAGTCGTTGGACCGCAACTTCCAGGTGGTGGTGGCCGGCAGGACGAAGCCGTCTGATCCGCGAGTTCAGAAGTTTTATCCGACGGACGCAAAGGACACCGATTGGGGCTCCATTTATCCGGTGATAGAGAGAGAAGCTCCCATAGACGCCGTGATTTTCGTACCCGGGACCGCCGTGTTCGGTAAGACCAGCAGGATCCCGATCGAGAGTGCTCGCAGGACCTTTGAACTGAACTTCTGGGCCTGCACAGCGGCAGCTCGGGCGGCCGCTGAGTTCTGGAGCACCAACGGCCGGAGGGGGAAGTTCCTTGCCATTCTCTCGATCGCGGCCCGTCGCGCCGTCCCTTTCGAAGCGTATTATTGCGCCAGCCGAGCGGCCACGGCGCGGTTTTTGGAGTGTCTGCAACTCGAATACGCGCACCAACACCTTGAATTCTTGTGTGCCTTCCCTGGCCTACTCCGGACGCCATTCCGGCGCAACGCGGAGTGGTACGGCTTGGAGCCCTCTTTTGCCGATGAAGGCGCCGACGTTCAAAAGACGGCGCAGGCAATCATCCATCTGCTTACCGGCAAGCGAAAGACGCGAGTGATCGGATGGCGTGAGCGCAGTATCGACTTTGCTGACCGGCTGTTTCCTGGGCTCTATGACCGCACCGTGTTGAGAACCCGTACTCAGAGACTGCTCAAGAACAACCCCTGATCATTTGAGAGAGCCGTTTGAGAATTGCGATGCCGGAACCGATCCCGATCCTTTTACATATACATAATCGAAAGCAAGCCTGGATGGTGCTCTTTGGAGCCGACGATATGAAGGCCCGTTTACAATCATTAGTGCGCTCGGTCGGTATGAGGCACGGCCTGATCATGTCGGCGGCGATGATGCTCGCCGGAGGGTTGGATTACGCGGTCAACGTTCTCGCCGGCCGCTGGTTGGTACCCATCGAGTACGGGATCTTTGTTTCCGTCGCGGCCATCTTGCAAGTGGTGCTCTACGTCTCCATCGCGATCCGAAATATTGTGGCGTTCTACACAGCAGAATTGAGCGTCCAAACCGATTCCGACGCTCGGGTGGGAGCATTCGTGCAGCGTGGTTGGCGGTGGGGCTTGCAGTGGGGCCTGGTGGCTACGGCGCTGATGGTTATCATCAGCACGCCCCTGGCACATCTGCTCCGACTGCCTAACGCCTGGCCATTGTGGGCCACTAGCCTGATGGTCTTCGTGCTTTTTCTGCGGTCGATCACCGATGGGGCTCTGCAGGGGATGCAGTCGTTCACGGGGTTGGGACTGGTTCAGGTCACACAGGCATTTCTACGACTGGTCTTGGCCGCCGCGCTGATCTGGATGGGATGGAAGGCGATCGGGGCCATCATCGCGCTGCCGCTGGCCGGAGCCTTCGCTCTGGGCCTAGCCGTTTGGTTCCTGCGACCGCAATTCAGGAGTCGCGGCAAGTTCGCGGAGCGAGCGCTAAGTTGGCATTATTCCGCTTACACCGTGGCGGGACTGGGGGGGTTCGCTTTATTGACCAACCTGGACGCATTGTTCGTGAAGCGGTTCTTCAGTCCGGAAGTAGCCGGCAATTACGGACCGGTGGTGACGCTAGCCAAAATCAATTTGTTCCTACCATTGGCGATGGGGATGGTTCTCTTCCCGAAGGCTACGCAGCGTCAGGCGACCGGTCGCGACGCCCGGCCAATCTTGTTGCTCGCTCTGGCCGGGACGGTGCTGCCTGGGTTATTGCTCACGACGCTGTACTTCTTCTTTCCCGGCGCGCTGGTCAAAGCCATCTTCACCGGTGCCTACACCAATCCCGGGATTGTTTTGGGACTGGCCAACTTGGCGGCCAGCCTCTATGCCGGCCTGAACATCTGGCTCAACTATGCTCTCTCGTTGGAGCGGCCCGCGTTCGTCTACGCGGTAATTGGCGTGCTGTGCTGGCAAGGGTTAGGTATGGTCCTGTTTGGCCGCGAAAACCTGGTGCACATGGCGCTGGTCATGGTTTCGGCAGGTGTTTTGGCTAACCTGGCTGGTTTCGCCCTGACCTGGTTCCCGATGAAAGGCTCAGAGCGGCGCTTAACTCTACCAGTTACAGACTGACGAGCCAGCAAATGACACTCAAAGGTATGCGGGTATTCATCACGGGCGCCACAGGTTTCTTGGGTGGAGCTGTGACCCGGGCCTTGGCGCTGCAGGGCGCGGAAATCCACGTGGTATCCAGACCCACCGCCGATCGCAGCGCCCTCAACGCAGCCGTGGCACGGTGGCATGACGGGGACGTTACCGAGCCAGCCAGTCTAAACAGCATCTTTGCTGACGCGCAATGCATCATTCATGCCGCCGGCAAGCTGGGCCAAGCCGGGGTGCCGGAGCAGGTTTATTCCCGCGTCCATGTGGAAGGAACCCGCAACGTGCTGGCGGCGGCCGCAGCCGCCAAGACTCGGCCGCGGGTTCTGCATGTCAGCAGCCCAGGCGTGCTGGGGCCGATCACGGGAGAGCCAGCGACGGAAGACGCCCCCTGTCGGCCGACCAACCCGTACGAGCGGACCAAGGCGGCGGCCGAGCAGGTGGCCCGGCAGTTCGCTACACAAGGACTGCCAGTGGTGATTGCCCGGCCGGAATTCATTTATGGGCCTGGTGACCGGCATGTTCTCAGGCTGTATCAGGCAATTGATCGCCGACGATTTTTTTATATCGATGGAGGCCGGCACTTTTGCCATCCGACCTTCATCGATGACGCCGTTCAAGGCATGTTACTGTGCCTCAGTCGGGGAAAACCTGGTGAGGTTTACCATATCGCAGGACCGCGTCCGGTCACGTTTCGCGAGCTTGGGGAAACGATCGCAACCAACTTGGGAGTACGCCCGCCGTCGATGAGCCTACCGCGCTGGTTAGCCCTGACGGGTGCCATCGGACTGGAGGGGTTGGCCGCATTGACTGGCCGTACTCCGCCGCTCAGTCGGACAGGCGTCGCATTTTTTAGCGAGGATCGGCGATTTTCGTGGAATAAAAGCCACAACGAGCTGGGGTACACACCCCAGTATGATTTCCCGGCAGGCGTCGCACGAACTGTAGCGTGGTACCGCCAGCAGGGCTGGTTGTAATTCGGGGATCCGGGTCTGTCCGACCTCAGAGTGAAGCCCAAAGGCTAAAACACATGCTGCCGTCTCGATCCATTAAGTCTCTTTACCGATTGGCGCTGGCTGAAGGTGAAGGTATCGGCACAGCTTATGAGTACTTCGCCAAGCGCCTGGTGCTGCATCGATGGCTGGCCGGACGTGCGCGGCCACGACGGCTTCTGATCGCCGGTTTGCCCGAGAAATATGGTTGCAGCCTGGACTTCCTGCTAATCGCAGAGGAGTTGGGCGCCGCCGAGATCGTTGTCACAGACGACCGGCCGACAGCCCTGGAAAGGGGCCGTAAGGGCTTGACAGCGGCTCAGGCCAGGGGCGAGCTGAGCGGGCTAAAACCACAATTTGTGCTCTGGTCGGACCTTGGGAGAGCGCCGGAGTTGACTCCGAATTTTGACGTATGTCTCGGCTCGGAGGTGCTCCAGCGTCTAAGTGCTGCCGCTGGCCAGGAGTATGTTACGAACCTGGGGAGGCTGACCCCCGCGTTTGCCTTGTTCGCGCCCAACGGAGACAATCCCAGCCACACCAACATCAGCGGACTCTCAGGATTACGCCTGACCGACTTGCAGACGCTCTTGCAAAAGGCTGGAACCCGGGCAGATGTCGGCTACATCGATATGCCGCCGTTCCCGCCTGGTATCACTCGCTCCGCGGAACAACGCCAGCAGGCCTCAAGTGGCCGTCTGGAAGGGCTGGTGATGTGGGGATTGGCCTATTACGCGCGCCTGGAAAGGTTGTTCCCCAGAGGATGGCGGCGGCATTATTCCCACATTGTGTATGCACTCACTGTACCCACATCTTCTTGATCGAATATCGGCCGCTGCTAGTTCCCGCGCACTCGATGCTGTGGCCACCACAAAATTTCTGCCCAGGCCCACACCGTTTGCGGTTGAAATGGCGCGGTGGGACCGGTGCTTGCGCTCGCGGCGCCCAAATGCGACATGATGCAGGTTCGTGGTAGAAAATCACGAGGGCTCGAAGCATCCCGAACTTAACCACACCAGGAGTATCAGTCTGCGGCGCATATTTATCTCCTGACTGTACGTACAGTTTAAGCCGAAACCGAAAAGGGGGAAGGACAAAATTTCATGGATGATTCGCTCTCGAAATCGCCAGCGACAATGAATTCAGGCGCTGACCAAAATCGGCGGACTACAGCGGCGAAAATCCGGCACTTTTTTTTCGGCGAAACGGCGGGTGACACATGGCTGTCGACTGCCGTGATCTGTCTTATGATGGCGACGCTGCTTGCGCTTCTCTGGTTTCCTATTAGACGTACACGCGCAAATGTACAAGTTAACTATAACGAGGGCTGGAATGCATACAGAGCGGCGATGGTCGCCAGCGGAATCCCTCTGTACAGCAAGCCTCCACAGGGTTTCGGGACCACTACGGCTTATCCTCCGGTTTCGTTTCACTTAATAGGCTGGTTAGGAGCCCCCAGTACCTTTGTAGCGGTAGGCCGTTGGGTCTCGCTGATTTCGCTAATGATGACCGGTGTTTTTATTTCTCTTATCGTGAGGCGTGCGGGAGGTTCGCGACGGACGGCTGTCTTTTCGTTTTTGCTGTATGACATTGGGATCGCGCTCCTGAGACCGGACCGCATAGGGATGAATGATCCTCAGTTGCTGGGAGAAGCTTTGTCGGCCGCGGGACTGTATTTCTACTTCCGCAATCCAGAATCCAAGCGTCTTTTGTGCGTCTCGGCGCTCCTATTCTGCTTGGCAGGATTTACAAAGCCAAACTTGCTCGCGTTTCCCGCCGCAGTAGCGATTGATCTCCTGCTCAGATCACGTAAAGCATTCGCTACCTGGGCCGGCGCAATGCTGTTATCCGCCGGGTTACTTACGGCCATGACTTTATTAATTGACGGCCGCTATTTTCTACATCATTTGTTGGGTGGTGGTGGGCGTGCCTATTCATACTGGATTGGTTGGAGCGGCTACCACCACTATGTGGAAAAATTTCAGAGCCTGCTTGTGATCGGAACAGCCTGGTCGATCTGCACGTTCCGTTCGCGTAGGGTTTTCGCCTCCGCGTTTGTCTTAAGCCACGTCCTCGCATTTCTGCTAGCCGGTGGATCTGGTGTCGATCTGAATATCTTCTTCAACGCCCTCGCGGCCACCGTGATCGCTTGCGGCATCGCTTTATCCGATATTAGTTTTGCGTCCGTGGGGCTGCGGCCTGCGGTTGTGAATTCGGCCGCAGCGCTGATGTTTGCATTCCTTTTTGTCAGCATCGTAATTTTCGTTCCGGGACAGCTCCGCCGCGACCGCGAAATGATTCGGGTTCTACCTGCTCATGAAAACGAATTTAATTCCGCCGTCGAACTTATGAAAACGCACCAAGGGCCAGCTCTGTGCGAAAGTCTTCTGCTGTGCTATGAGGCTGGCAAACCGTTTGAGTACGAACCTTATTCTGTCCAGGATCTGGTCAGGACGGGCCGGCTGCACGAGGACGAACTCCTTCAGCTGCTCAGGACGCACCATTTCCAGACCGTGCAGATCGAGTTACGTTCAGACGAAGGTGATCTTAAAGAATGGGTCGATTTGCGTGCGAGCCTCAACTCCGACCAGAAGGAACCCGATAAGGTACGAAGATTTACCCCAAAGTTTATGAAAGAACTTCTGGACGACTACCAACTCTCGAAGCGGACGTCGGAAATGGCAATTTTTTGCCCGAATTGAAAAGATGCACTGAATCCAAACTAAATTGTCGGCCATATGATCTGGTTGATTTTCGAGATTTCCAGGATCAGGGTTGACGAACAAGTTGCCTCTAAATGGTCAGAAACTCATGAGCGGGTTGAGAGCGGAATGCGATCGTCAACAGCGGCGGTACCTCGAGCGCCGGCCCTTGTTGGGAGTTGAGGATAACTGGCGCCACGTTGCTGCAATCCTCGATTATTCAGCAATATGCTCACCTCCCTGGAAACTGGATTGCATAAGCAACTTCCGCTGGAACCTCGTCTAGAGTAGAAAGAAGATGAGCATCGAAGTGCTGCCCGAGTTAGTCGCCGACTTGAAGGAAGAGTGCCAATTGCACGCGGAATCTGACGCGTTCTCCTGTGAATCAACCCCGGAGTATGCGGATAAGCTGGGTCAAGCTGTGAATGATCGCTATCGCTGTCCCGAGAACTTCTTCGATTTCGTCCTCAGCGGGCCGTTATCCTCCGACGAAGGCTATTTTCGATTCGGCCCGAATACCACCTGCTACGGTCGTTCTTGTTCGGGAGTGCGCGGACCTCGGGTCGAGTCTTCTCTTTACGATGCGCTTAAAGACGTTCAAGTCGGCGACGCCAAGCTCAGGTTGCCGTTTGATCCGTCTAAGATTATCGATAATCTTCGACTGGAACGCTATGCAAACACCTGGGGCAGAGGGGGCAGTTTCGAGAGCGTTCTTAGGAGACTGTACTATCTCTTTCGACCGCTCACAAATCTACCGGTGCGAAAGCAGGTTCAGAAGTTCCGCGCACGTAGTTGGAGAAATCTGCCGTTTCCCAAGTGGCCTGTGGACACAACGGTTGAGGATATCTGCGACAGACTCTTGTTGTTGTCGATGGAAGCCAAAGATGTGGAGAGGGTTCCGTTCGTATGGTTCTGGCCGGATGGCGCTAGCGCATGTCTCATCATGACGCATGACGTAGAAACCGAGGCTGGAAGGGACCATTGTGAAGACCTGATGGACGTGGATGATTCTTTTGGAATCAAAGCGTCCTTCCAGATCGTCCCCGAGAATCGTTATTCGGTTTCTCCGAATTTACTTGAGTCAATTCGTAATCGTGGATTTGACGTTGGAATCCAGGACCTGAGCCACGACGGCCGGCTATTTGATAGCAAGAAAGAATTCCTCCGTCGGGCCAAAATCATCAATCGCTATGGACGAGAATATGGTGCTAAGGGATTTAGAGCCGCGGTACTTTACCGAAAGCCCGAGTGGTATAACGCTCTCGAATTTTCCTTCGATATGTCGGTTCCGAATGTTGCGCACCTTGATCCCCAACACGGTGGATGTTGCACGGTTATGCCTTACTTCATTGGGGATATCCTCGAACTCCCTGTAACCACTATTCAGGACTACACCCTGTTCCATGTTCTGAATGAACGTTCAATTGATTTGTGGAAAACCCAAGTCGAACTCATTCTGAAAAAGAATGGCCTGGCGAGTTTCATTGTCCATCCTGACTACGTCATAGAACACGATACACTTTCCCTTTATGAAGGTCTGTTGAGCTACTTGCGAGAGTTGCGCGAGAAAACGCCGGTCTGGTTTGCCCTTCCGACTGATGTCGATTCGTGGTGGAGAGCTCGAAGCAAGATGTCTGTTGTGAAGGATGGACACTCATGGCGTATTGAAGGTGACGATTCTGGGCGTGCGGTACTGGCCTACGCCAAGAACGTTGATGGCAACTTAGTCTACAAACTGCCACAAATGCATCGGACAATATAGCTCGTCTGTTTTCGAAGAGTTAAAGCAGGCGTTCTGCTTGGGACTCATCTTTACTCGCAACCGTAAGAACGCTCATCAAGTCCCCAGATGGCGAAATTGACTTGGAACATGATTCGGGACCATTTAATTTTGGAGCACGAGATTCCGAAACATGGCGGTGACCCTGGACAGCCGAGTTCGTTCGTGACGCTCCAGCCGGAAATGCGCCCAAGCAAGGTTGATTGCATTATGGACAACTATGAGACGCAGCGCACAAAGCGTTGGCACAAATAGGAAATATTTTTTGCATTCATGCGCTTGCGCGGGATGAAGCGTATTGCGCCCAGCGGTCACGCGATGGCCGTCAAGTGCCGCAAGTTGGTGCTGTGAATTCAATGGAACGAGACTTCTCTCATAGTTTAGATCTACGAAGGATCGTGCAATTGGTTGATCTCACCACCGGGGGATAGCTGCCTGATGAAGGACTTAAAGGAAAAGGCGATCCGTGGCGGTTTCGCGAAAGTCTGTGCACAAGCGGTTACTTTTCTTCTTCGCTTGGGTTCCGTGATGATGCTGGCACGACTCCTGACTCCGAGAGACTTCGGACTCGTGGGTATGGTCACAGCTCTCACTGGAGCCCTCAGTCTATTCCGGGATTTCGGGCTTTCATCGGCTGCGATCCAACGTGCGACTGTGACCAAGGAACAGATTTCGACATTATTCTGGATAAACATGTTGGTCGGCGCGATACTGGCGCTTCTTGCGATATTCATGGCCCCCGTTGTTGCCGCCTTTTATCACGAGCCCCGCCTTCTTGGTGTGACAGCTGTGTTGGGATCTGGATTCCTCTTCAACGCCGCTGGTGTGCAACACGGGGCGCTTCTGCAACGTCAAATGCGTTTTACAACCGTGGCAGGGATAGATACTTTATCCTTGGTGTTAAGTGTTGCTGTCGGGATTGGTATGGCAATTCGTGGTTATGGATATTGGGCCCTAGTAGGAATGACTCTCACCGGTCCATCGGTCTCCACTGTGGGTGCGTGGATAGCCACGGCATGGATGCCGGGGCTACCGCGCACGCGGGTTGGTATCCGTTCTATGATGCGTTTTGGCGGTACGATCACCCTGAATGGCCTTGTTGTTTACGTTGCTTATAATATGGAGAAGGTTCTTCTAGGCCGCTACTGGGGAGCAGATGTGGTCGGAATCTATGGCAGGGCTTACCAGCTAACTAGCATCCCTACAGAGAATCTTAATTCATCTATTGGCGGAGTGGCGTTTTCGGCGCTTTCACGGGTGCAGGACGATCCCCCGCGCCTCAAGAGCTACTTCCTGAAGGGCTACTCTCTGGTCTTGGCGCTGACCCTGCCTATAACTATTGTCTGCGCCTTATTTGCTAATGATGCGATTCTCGTTCTCCTTGGACCAAAGTGGAAAGAAGCAATTCCCATTTTTCGCTTGCTGGCCCCAACCATCCTAATATTTGCAATGATTAATCCTTTCTCCTGGCTCCTCTTCTCCATCGGAATGGTCGAACGAAGCTTGAAAATCGCGCTGGTCATCGCCCCTCTCGTGATTGGGGGGATCATTATGGGATTGCCTTATGGACCCCGGGGTGTTGCGTTTGCTTACTCAACGGTGATGACGCTGTGGGTTGTTCCGCATATTGCGTGGTGTGTGCATGGCACAATGGTGTCCGTCCGGGACGTTGTGCAGACCCTGAGCCGCCCGTTGCTTTCAGGAATCGTCGCTGGCGCGATCGCCCTTGCACTGCAATTCTTTTGCGGTCAACTGTTGTCTCCTCTGCCCAGGCTTATATTAGGAGTCACTTTTTTTGTCTGCGTCTATCTTGGAATGCTCTTGTACGTGATGGGACAGAAGGCGTTCTACGTGGACCTCGTTCGAGGGCTGCGGAGGCGCTCGTCAGTCGAGGAAAGTGCGTTGGCGTCGGCTTAACGAACCAATATGGGATCTAGATTATCGCAGCCACGAGTAAGCATTGTCACTCCTGTGTACAACGGCGCTGAGCATCTCGCGGAGTGCGTCGAAAACATCTTGACGCAGACTCATCAAAACTGGGACTACACCATCATTAATAATTGCAGCACCGATGCGTCCGCAGAAATCGCACGCCGCTATGCTGCGAAAGACTCGCGTATCCGGATTCACGAGAATGAGAAGTTCTTGCGGGTGATTCCTAACCATAATGTCGCGTTACGTCAGATCTCCCCCGCCAGCAAGTACTGCAAGATTGTTTTTGCGGATGACTGGATCTTTCCGGAGTGCCTGGAACGGATGGTTGCGGTTGCCGAGGAGCATCCCTCAGTGGGGATCGTTGGTGCCTACGGCCTTCGGGGACGGCAAGTTATGTGGACGGGGCTACCCTACCCCAGCGGCGTGATTTCGGGCCGGGAGGTCTGCCGCAAGCTCTATCTCGAAAACCTTTACGTGTTCGGCACACCACACTCTTTGCTTTTCCGGTCTGAACTCGTCCGAAGTCACGATCCCTTCTATAACGAGTCGAATCTGCACGCTGACTCAGAGACCTGCTGTTCCCTCCTGAAGAGCTGCGACTTTGGTTTCGTCCATCAGGTCCTTACCTTCACAAGAGAGCGGCCGGGGTCGCTCACCGAGTTTACGAATGAGATGAATACCCTGATAGTGGGAAGGTTACACGATCTGGTAATGCACGGTCCCGATCATCTGACTCGGGAAGAGTTTGAAATCTGCTTGGATCGGAAACTGTCCGAATATTACGAATTCCTTGCCCGGAGCCTTGTACGACGTCGTGACAAGAAGTTCTGGGACTATCACAAGAGAAAACTGAATGATGCGGGCGCCGGTTTCAGCCGGGCTCGTTTGGCCCGAGTGACCATGGCAAAGTTGTGCAATGCTATCCTGAATCCCAAAGACACCATCGAAAAGCTGCTTAAGGGTAGAGACGTCCACAGCGACCCCACATTCGTCCGTGGTTTCCAAGAAAACACAGAGACATGATGGATGGAAAGACGTGATTCAATCCCGAATAAGAGATTGAACCTGAAGGCCGGAGGTAGGATTGAGGTGACTCTGGGGAATTGTGATAGCAGAAAGAGAAGTGTGGCGAGGACGATGAAGATCACTGTTATTTTATGTACCCATAACCGTTGCGGGAGCTTGGCAAAGGCGCTGAACAGCATTGCTGCTCTCACTCTTCCCGAGTCGGTCGAGTGGGAGGTCTTGGTTGTGGACAACAACTCTAGCGATGAGACACGCGAGGTGGTGGAGCAGAGCTTTTGCAGCCGATACTCCGGCCGCTTCCGTTACGTGTTTGAACCACGGCCAGGCAAGTCACATGCCCTCAACGCTGGGATTCGGGAGGCTCGGGGCGACGTCCTGGCCTTCACGGATGACGACGTGACGGTCGAGCCTACATGGCTGCAGAATTTGACCGCAACTTTGCACGACAGTAAATGGGCAGGCGCAGGAGGGCGCGTAGTTGCGGAGTGGGCCTGCTCGCCTCCTAGCTGGCTGTCGCTCGAGGGCCCTTACGCGTTGGGGGATACGCTTGCCTTGTTCAACCGGGGTTACGAGGCCCGGGAGATCTCCGAGAACCCATTTGGCGCCAATATGGCCTTTCGAAAGGCCGTTTTTGAAAAGTACGGTGGCTTTCGAAGTGATTTGGGTCCCCGCGCTGGGAGCCAAGATCCGCAAAAAAGTGAGG
>Ga0099794_10000227_pt1 | contig 20094 bp, 15 predicted proteins | sample Rivendell_Oct201_10_FD_77320 | JGI IMG/M metagenome (GOLD analysis project Ga0099794, IMG submission 77320) | Vadose zone soil microbial communities from the Eel River Critical Zone Observatory, Northern California, USA -... | ecosystem: Host-associated > Plants > Roots > Rhizosphere > Soil ... | reverse complement strand
CATTGGGTGAAGAAGCGTCCCACCGCCCGGCCCATCCCGTGCACGACCCGGATCGCGCGGGCGTAGTCCGCCGCTCCGTGCTGCCGTCCGATTTCGGCGACGGCCCAGGCGCCGGGCTCGACGTCCTCGGGCCCGACTGTGCGCCCGAGGGCCGCGGCCCGCAGCTCGAGCTGTGCCCGCGTGTGGGCGCCGACGATCACCAGCGCGGCCGCGGCCCGCGCCGGTTCGTCCCATTCGGGGCGCGCCTCTTCGACCCGGTGGCCGAGCTCCTCGCACAGGCGCGCGGCCGCGGCGACCGCAGCCGCGCACTCCGGGTCGACCGCGTGCCCATTCCACGGCCGGTCCGTGAAGGCGATCTTCAGGCGTCCCGGATCGGCAGAGGCCTCCGCCAGGAACGGCCGCTGTTGCGGCGGCGCCCAGTAGGGATCGCCCACGTCCGGTCCGCTCGTCGCGTCGAGGAGCGCCGCGCTGTCTCGGACGGTGCGCGTGATCGCGTGCGCGGCTCCGGCGCCGTTCCACGACTCGCCCACGTCCGGTCCGGACGGCGTGCGCGCTCGCGTCGGCTTGAGGCCGAAGAGGCCGCACGCCGACGCCGGGATCCGGATCGAGCCGCCGCCGTCGGTCGCGTGGGCGGCGGGAACCATGCCGGCGGCCACGGCCGCCGCCGCGCCCCCGCTCGATCCGCCGGCGCTGCGCTCCAGGTCCCAGGGGTTGCGCGTCGGGCCGAACAGCTTGGGCTCCACCGAAGAAGAGAGCCCCATCTCCGAAGTGTTGGTCTTTCCGAAGATGACCAGCCCGGCCCGGCGCATGCGGGCGACGATTTCGCTGTCGTGATCGGCCACCGCGTCGCGGAAGAACGCGGAGCCCAAGCTGGTGACGGTGCCGGCGTAAAGGGCGCCCAGGTCCTTGAGCAGGTACGGCACGCCCGTGAGCGGGCCACGCGGCAACCCGGCCGCGATGGCGGCGCGCGCCTGGTCGTACAGGCGGGAGACCACGGCGTTCACCGCCGGGTTGCGCGCCTCGACGCGCTCGATAGCGGCCTCCAGCACCTCCGCCGGCGTAACTTCTCCCGCGTTCACCAGCCCGGCAATGCCCACCGCATCGTGGCGATCGTATTCTGCAAACATGGCCAAGGGGCCCTCGCGTGCAACGGACGTTCGTCTTTGCTACCCTGCGCCGCCGCGGAAGTTTGCACCATTTCCGCAGGCAGCGCTCCTCCTCCCCACGAGGGTGACATGAACGCATCCGCGATGAACCGATGGGCCCTGGCCTTGCTGCTCGCAGCCTCGGCAGGTGGAGCAAGGGCGCAGCTGAAAATCGCCTACATCGATCCGCTCTCCGGCTTGATGGCCGCCACCGGCGAGCACGGGCTCCGCGAGCTGCAATATAACGCCGAGCGCATCAACGCCCGCGGCGGCGTCCAGGGGCAGAAGATCGAGATCGTCCCGATGGACAACAAGCTGTCGCCGCAAGAGAGCCTGGTGCTGCTCAACAAGGCCGTCGACCAGGGCATCCGGTACGTGATGCAGGGGAACGGCTCGAGCGTGGCTGCGGCGCTGATCGACGGAGTCAACAAGAACAACGAGCGCAACCCCGACAAGAGCGTCGTGTTCCTCAACTACGCGGCGGTCGATCCCGACTTCACCGGGTCCAAATGCAGCTTCTGGCATTTCCGCTTCGACGCGAACAGCGACATGAAGCTGCAGGCCATCATGACCTCGATGGTCAACGAGAAGAGCATCAAGAAGGTCTACATCATCGGCCAGGACTACCAGTTCGGGCACCAGGTCTCGAAGACGGCGAAGGAGCTGCTCAAGCAGAAGCGCCCGGACGTGGAGCTCGTGGGCGACGAGCTGCACCCACTCGCCAAGGTGAAGGACTTCGCGCCGTACGTGACCAAGATCCAAGCTTCCGGCGCCGACACGGTGATCACCGGCAACTGGGGCAGCGACCTGGCCCTCTTGATCAAGGCCGCGAACGACGGCGGCCTGAAGGCGAACTTCTACACGTTCTATGCCGGGGTGGTGGGAGCGACCAACGCCATCGGCCCGGCGGGCGTGGGGCGGGTGAAGGTGGTCTCGTTCTGGGGCCCGAACGGCAAGGACGTGCCGGCGAAGACCACCAAGTACATCGCGGACTTCAAGAAGAAGTTCGGCGCCACCGAGGACCCGTACACGGTGGACATGCCGACCATCCTCGAGATGCTGGAGAAGGCGGCCGACCAGGCGAAGAGCACCGACCCGGTCAAGCTGGCGAAGGCGCTGGAGGGGCTCAAGGTCGACGGCTACTTCGGCTCGGTCGAGATGCGCAAGGAAGACCACCAGCTCATCCAGCCGCTGTTCATCGGCACCTTCGCGAAGGTGGACGGCAAGACGGTGAAGTTCCCTGGGGACGGCAGCACGGAGTTCGGCTTCCGCGTCGACCACAAGATCGACGGTCCGGCCACGGCGCTGTCCACGGTCTGCCAGATGAACCGGCCTGGGAGCTAGCCGCCGCCGATAGGGCGGCGCTATGCAGTTCAGAGCGTAGACGATATGGCATCAGTTGTGGCGAGCGACAGGATCGTGTTCGTGGTGACCGGGTCTTCGGCGGGCGTGGGCGCCGCCACGGTCCTCTTGCTCGCCCGGAGCGGCGCGGCGGTGGTGGTCAACTACAGCAAGAGCGCCGGCGAGGCCGAGGAGATCGCGCAGCGGTGCGCCGGCGCGGGGGGAGAGGCGCTGGTGGTCCGGGGCGACGTCTCTCAGGACGCTGACTGCCGGCGCATCGCGGCCGCCGCGCTGGACCGCTGGGGCCGCATCGACGGCCTGGTGAACAACGCCGGGACGACGAAGTTCGCGCCGATGCGCAAGCTCGACGCGCTGGACGCCGCCGACTTCCAGCGCATCTACGCGGTCAACACCATCGGCGCGTACCAGATGATCCGCGCCTGCGAGGCCCCGCTGCGCGCCGCGCGAGGCGCGGTGGTGAACGTGTCCTCCATCTCCAGCACCATGGGCCTCGGGTCGTCGGTCGCCTATGCGTGCTCGAAGGGCGCTCTGAACGCGCTCACCATCGCGCTCGCGCGCGCTCTCGGGCCCGACATCCGCGTCAACGCCGTCCTCCCTGGGTTCACCGAGACGCGGTGGCTCAAGCAAGGGCTCGGCGACGCCTACGAGCCCGCGCGCGAGGCGTATCGCAACCAGAGCGCGCTGCAGGCGACGCTTGCCCCCGAAGATGTCGCGGAGGCGATCGTCGCGCTGCTGCACGCCCGGAAGATCACCGGGCAGCTACTCACCGTCGACGCCGGCCGCGCCCTCGGCCCCTCCTGAACGTCCAGGGGTAGCCGTGACCGCGTTCGCGGCTCACGCCCCCGGCGACTCCTTGTAGCCCCGCAGCTCCAGCTTGCCGATCTGGTTGCGGTGCACCTCGTCGGGGCCGTCGGCCAGCCGCAACGTGCGCGCTTGGGCGTACGCGTAGGCCAGGCCGAAATCGTCGGAGATGCCGCCGCCGCCATGCGCCTGGATCGCCCAGTCCACCACCTGGCAGGCCATGATCGGGGCCGCGACCTTGATCATCGCGATCTCCTTGGCGGCGGCCTTGTTGCCCACCGTGTCCATCATGTGCGCGGCGTTCAGCACCAGGAGGCGGGTCTGGTCGATCGCGATACGCGCGTCCGCGATGCGCTCCAGAGTGACGGTCTGCTCGGCGATGGGCTTGCCGAAGGCGACGCGCTTGGTGGTCCGCCGGCACATCTTCTCCAGCGCGCGCTCCGCCACCCCGATCAGGCGCATGCAGTGGTGGATCCGACCGGGCCCCAGGCGGCCCTGGGCGATCTCGAACCCGCGGCCCTCGCCCAACAATAGATTCGAGGCCGGCAGCCGCACGTGGTCGAAGACGATCTCCGCGTGGCCGTGGGGCGCGTCGTCGTAGCCGAACACGGGCAGGTGACGCAGCACCTGGATTCCCGGCGAGTCCATCGGCACCACGATCATCGACTGCTGGCGGTGGCGGTCCGGGTTGTTCGGGTCGGTCTTCCCCATGAAGATGAGCACCTTGCAGCGCGGGTCGTTCGCGCCCGACGTCCACCACTTGCGCCCGCTGATCACGTACTCGTCGCCCTGCTTCTCGATGCGCGCCTGGATGTTGGTGGCATCGGACGACGCGACCGCCGGCTCGGTCATCGCGAACGCCGAGCGGATCTCGCCGCGCAGCAACGGCTCCAGCCAGCGCTTGCGGATCTCGGGCGACCCGTAGCGCACCAGCACCTCCATGTTGCCCGTGTCCGGCGCGCTGCAGTTGAACGCCTCGGGACCGATCGGCGAGCGGCCCATGATCTCGCAGAGGGGCGCGTACTCGAGATTCGTCAGCGAGGCGCCGTAGTCGGACTCGGGCAGGAACAGGTTCCACAGCTGCTGCGCCCGCGCCTTCTGCTTCAGCTCCTCGACCACGCGAGTGGGGACCCAGGGGTTGCCTCGCCGCCGGTTCTCCTGCACCTCGGCGAAGAACCTCTCCTCGGCCGGATAGACGTTCTCGTCCATGAACCGGCCGACCTTCGCCTGCAGAGCCTTGGTCCGTTCCGAATAGGCGAAATCCATCGTCGCCCCCTGCGCGGGTGATGGGTCTACCAATCACGGATCGAGCGGCGGTACAACGGCGGCCCCGGACGTGTCAGGATGTGCGGCCCTGGCGGAGAGTCCATGGACCTGAACTTCACGGCGGCGGAGCAGGCGTTTCGCGAGGAGGCGCGCTCGTTCCTGCGGGCGAGCGTCCCGGCGGAGACGCGCGACAAGGTGCTGAGCGGGGTGCGCGTGCCCTGGGAAGAGTTCGCCCGCTGGCAGCGCATCCTGCATGCGCACGGCTGGGGCGCTCCGAACTGGCCGAAGGAGTTCGGCGGCCCCGGCTGGGGCCCGGTGGAGCAATTCATCTTCGAGGAGGAAGCGGCCAACGCCGGTTCGCCCGGCCTCTCGCCGTTCGGTCTCAAGATGGTGGGGCCGGTGATCATGGCGTTCGGCAACGCCGAGCAACAGCGCCGGTTCCTGCCGCGCATCCCGTCGGGAGAGCAATGGTGGTGCCAGGGCTACTCGGAGCCCGGCTCCGGCTCGGACCTGGCCTCGCTGAAGACGCGAGCCGAGCGGCGCGGCGACCACTACGTCGTGAACGGGCAGAAGACCTGGATCACCCTCGCCCACCACGCGGACTGGATCTTCTGCCTGGTGCGCACCGATCCCGCCGCCAAGGCGCAGCAAGGCATCTCGTTCCTGCTCATCGACATGAAGACGCCGGGCATCACCGTGCGCCCCATCATCCTGATGGACGGCGAGCACGAGGTGAACGAGGTCTGGTTCGAGGACGTGCGCGTCCCGGCCGAGAACCTGGTCGGCAAGGAGAACCAGGGCTGGACGTATGCCAAGTTCCTGCTCGGGCATGAGCGCACCAACATCGCGGGCGTAGCGGTCTCCAAGCGCGAGTTGCGGCGCCTCAAGCGCATCGCCGCCGCGGAGCTGAAGGACGGCCGGCCGCTGCTCGAGGACCCTTCCTTCGCGGCGCGGATCGCACAGGTGGAGATCGACCTCATGGCGCTGGAGATCACGAACCTGCGGGTGGTCTCCGCGGAGAAGGAGCGACGCGCCCCGGGGCCCGAGGTGTCGCTGCTCAAGATCAAAGGGACGGAGATCCAGCAGGCCATCTCCGAGCTGATGATGCGCGCGGCCGGGACCAACGCGCTGCGATTCCCCTCGGAGGGCCGCGAAAGGCACGGCGACCCTTCGCTGGGCGCGCATTACTGCAACCTGCGCAAGGCGTCGATCTACGGCGGCAGCAACGAGATCCAGAAGAACATCATCGCCCAGACCATTCTGGGCCTATGAAAAGGCGCAGCGCGGGCGAATACGGCGGCGACCGGGGGCTTTGAGATGGACTTCGACCTGACGAAGGAGCAGCAGCTCTTGAGCGACGCCGTGCAGCGCTTCGTCGCCAAGGAGTATTCGTTCGCCGCTCGCGAGGCGATCGTGGGCTCGAAGGAAGGCTGGAGCCGGGAGATCTGGGCCAAGCTGGCCGAGCTGGGGCTTCTCGGGCTGCAGGTGCCGGAGGAGCAAGGCGGCATGGGCGGCGCGAGCGTGGAAACCATGCTCACCATGAACGCGCTGGGCCGCGGCCTGCTGCTCGAGCCGTACCTCCCCAGCGCGATCCTCGGGACCGCGCTGATCCGCGACCTCGGCTCGCCGGCGCAGAAAGAGGAGCTGCTTCCGGCGATGGCGGCGGGTGAACGGATCGTCGTGCCTGCTCACGGGGAACCCGGCGCGCGCGACGATCTGGCCCGCGTCGCGACCACCGCGGCGCGGTCCGGCGACGGCTTCGTCCTGAACGGCCGCAAGGCCGTCGTGCCGCACGCCGCGTCGGCCGACGCGCTGCTCGTCTCGGCCCGCACCTCGGGAGCTCCGGACGACCAGCGCGGGATCTCGCTGTTCATCGTCCCTCGCGGCGCGCCGGGCGTCGCGCTGCAGACCTACCGGACCCTGGACGGGCAGCGCGCTTCCGACGTCTCGTTGCGCGACGTCCGCGTCCCCGCCAGCGCCCTGCTCGGCGCGGAGGGCGGCGCTTTCGCGTCGATCTCGGCGGCCTGGGACCTGGGCGTCGCGGCCATCTGCGCCGAGGCGGCGGGCGCGCTCCAGGCGCTGCTCGATACGACCGTCGAGTACGCGAAGACGCGCAAGCAGTTCGGCGTCCCGATCGCGAAGTTCCAGGCGCTGCAGCATCGGATGGTGGAGATGCTCATCCACGTCGAGCAGGCGCGGTCGATGAGTTACCTGGCGGCGATCCGCGCGACCGACCGCGACGTCGCCGAGCGCCGCCGCGCCATCTCCGCCGCCAAGGTGGTGATCGGCCAGGCGTGCCGGAAGGTGGGGCAGGAGGCAGTGCAGATCCACGGCGGGATGGGCATGACGGACGAGCTGCACGTCGGCCACTACTTCAAGCGGTTGACCGCCATCGAGCTCTCGCTCGGCGGCACCGAGCATCATCTAGAGACCTTCGTCCGCGAGACCGCCGCCCGGAAGGAGACCGCATGAGCACCGCGACCTGGTCGACAAAAGGGTCGATCGCCGTCATCACGCTCGACAACCCGCCGGTGAACGGCCTCGGCTACGAGCTGCGGCGGGGCATTCTCGACGAGCTCGACCGGGCCGAGGCCGATCCCGCGGTCAAGGCCGTGGTCCTGATCGGCGCCGGGCGGGGCTTCTCGGGCGGAGCCGACATCCGCGAGTTCAACACGCCGAAGATGATCGCCGAGCCGACGCTGCGCACGGTCATCCGCGCCATCGAGGCAGGCCGCAAGCCGGTGATCGCCGCCATCCACGGCATGGCGATGGGCGGCGGGCTGGAGCTGGCGCTCGGCTCGCATTACCGCGTCGCTTCCGCGGGCGCGCAGATCGGTCTCCCGGAGGTCAAGCTGGGCCTCCTGCCAGGAGCGGGCGGCACGCAGCGGCTTCCGCGCGCCGTCGGCGTCGAGGCCGCCCTGAACCTGATCGTCTCGGGGACGGTCGTCCCGGTGGAGCAACTCCGGGGCACGGCGCTCATCGACGCCTTCCTGGAAGGCGACCTCCTGCAAGGAGCGGTCGCCTTCGCGGAGAAGGTGGTCGCCGAGAATCGCAAGGCCAGGCTGCTGCGCGACCTCCCTGTCAGCTATCCGAACGCCGAGGGGTTCTTCGAGTTCGCACGCGCGGCGGTTGGCGCAGCGTCGAAGGGGTACCCCGCGCCGCTCAAGGCCCTCGATGCGGTCGCCGCCTCGGCCACGCAGCCATTCGACGAAGGGCTGCGCACGGAGCGCGAGCTGTTCCTGCAGCTGATCGACAGCCCGGAGTCGAAGGCGCTCCGGCACGCCTTCTTCGCCGAGCGCGCCGCATCCAAGATCCCCGACGTGCCCGAGGACACTCCCACCCGGCCCATCCGGAGCGCGGCGGTGATCGGCGCCGGCACGATGGGTGGCGGCATCGCCATGAGCTTCGCCAATGCCGGCATCCCCGTCACCTTGCTGGAGGTGAAGCAAGAGGCGCTCGACAAGGGCGTCGCCACGATCCGGAAGAACTACGAGAGCAGCGCGAAGAAGGGAAAGCTGACCGCCGCGCAGGTCGAGGAGCGCATGCGGCTGGTCCGGCCGACGCTGAGCTACGCCGAAGTGGCCCAGGCGGACATCGTCGTCGAGGCGGTCTTCGAGGACATGGGCGTCAAGGAGGGCGTGTTCCGCACGCTCGACGAGGTGATGAAACCGGGCGCCATCCTGGCGACCAACACCTCCACGCTGGACGTGAACCGCATCGCGGGATTCACGCGCCGGCCGCAGGACGTCGTCGGAACGCATTTCTTCAGCCCGGCGCACGTGATGAAGCTGCTCGAGGTCGTGCGCGGCGAGAAGACGGCCAAGGACGTGCTCGCCACCGTCATGGACCTGTCGAAGAAGCTGAAGAAGACGGCCGTGGTGTCCGGCGTGTGCGACGGGTTCATCGGCAATCGCATGATCGAGCAGTACTCCCGGCAAGCAGGCTTCCTGCTGGAGGAAGGAGCGCTTCCGAGGCAGGTGGATGCCGCGCTGGAGAAGTGGGGCCTGGCGATGGGCCCCTTCCGCATGGCCGACCTGGCGGGGAATGACGTCGGGTGGTTCATCCGCAAGCGGCGCTACGTAGAGAAGCCGCACGTCAAGTACCCGCGCCTCGCCGATCGCGTCTGCGAGCTGGGCCGCTTCGGTCAGAAGACCGGCGCGGGCTGGTACCGGTACGAGGCGGGCAGGCGCGACGCCATTCCCGATCCCGTCATCGAGGAGCTGGTCGTCTCGTACAGCAAGGAGCTGGGGGTCGAGCGGCGCAAGATCTCCGAGGAGGAGATCGTGGAGCGCTGCATCTACGCGCTCGTCAACGAGGGCGCGCGAATCCTGGAGGAAGGGATCGCGCTGCGCGCCTCGGACATCGACGTCATCTACCTGACCGGCTACGGCTTTCCGCCGTTCCGCGGAGGCCCGATGTTCGCGGCGGACACGGCCGGGCTCTACAACGTGGTGCGGTCGATGAAGCGTTTCGCGGGCAATCCGCACGGCGACCCTGGCTTCTGGACGCCAGCGCCGCTCCTCGCGAAGCTCGCCGCGGAGGGAAAGACGTTCAACTAGCCGCCCATAGGGCGGCTGTGCTTTTGCTTTTTTCAAAGAGAGGCTCTCATGGCCGATGCCGTCATCGTATCCACCGCCAGGACCGGGCTCGCGAAGTCGTGGCGCGGCGCCCTCAACATGACCCACGGCGCCACCATGGGCGCGCACGTGGTCCAGGCGGCCGTCGAGCGTGCCCGCGTCGATCCGGCCGAGGTGGAAGACGTGCTGATGGGTTGCGCCATGCCCGAGGGCACGACCGGCGGCAACGTCGCGCGGCAGATCGCGCTCCGCGCCGGGTTGTTGGTGACTGCTGCCGCGACCACCGTGAACCGCTTCTGCTCGTCGGGTCTGCAGACCATCGCCATGGCGGCGCAGCGGGTGATCGTCGATCGCGTCCCCGTCGTCGTGGCGGGCGGGCTGGAGTCGATCTCCTGCGTGCAGAACGAGCGGAACGGCCACATGGCGCGCGACCCGTGGCTGCTCGAGCACAAGCCGGCCATCTACGACTCGATGCTGGAGACGGCGGAGAACGTCGCGCGCCGGTACGGCATCCCGCGCGAGAAGCAGGACGAGTACGGCGTGCGCAGCCAGCAGCGCGCGGCGGCGGCGCTCGCGGCGGGCCGGTTCAAGGACGAGATCGTCCCCTTCACCACGGTGATGGCGGTGGCGGACAAGGAGTCCGGCAAATTGGGGACCCGCGAGGTGACCCTGTCCGCCGACGAGGGCATCCGTCCAGACACGACGTACGAGGGCGTGTCGAAGATCAAGCCCGCCCTGCCCGGCGGCGTGGTGTCCGCGGGCAACGCGAGCCAGTTCTCCGACGGCGCCTCCGCGTGCGTGGTGATGGACGCGCGCCTGGCGGAGCGCCGCGGCCTCACGCCTCTCGGCATCTTCCGCGGCTTCGCCGTCGCGGGCTGCGAGCCCGACGAGATGGGCATCGGACCTGTCTTCGCGGTCCCGCGCCTGCTGGAGCGCACGGGGGTGAAGGCGCAGGACGTCGGCCTCTGGGAGTTGAACGAAGCCTTCGCGGTCCAGGTCATCTACTGCCGCGACCGACTCGGCATCCCCGACGACCGCCTGAACGTGGACGGCGGCGCCATCGCCATCGGCCATCCCTACGGCATGTCCGGCGCCCGCCTCGTGGGACACGCGCTGATCGAAGGCAAGCGCCGCGGCGTGCGGTACGTGGTGACCACGATGTGCATCGGCGGCGGCATGGGCGCCGCCGGGCTGTTCGAAGTGGCGTGACGCGACAAGAAAACGGGGCCGCAAGGCCCCGCTCTCCTCGGCTGCCCGGGGGGGGGGAGCCGCCTACCCGCAGTGCTACTGCTTCTGCGGATCGCGCCCGGCGAGGCCGGAGTCCGTCCGCACCTTGATCTGGCGCGACTTCGTCTCCGCCTTCTTGGGCAACGAGATGCTCAACACGCCGTCACGGCTCTCAGCGGTAATGTCCCCGACCTCTACCGTTGAAGGCAGCGTGAAGGTGCGGCCGAAACTTCCGTAGTTCCGCTCGATGCGGTGGTAGCCCTCTTGCTTGTCGGCGCGCTCGAGCTTGCGCTCGCCACGCAACGTCAGTGCGTTGCCCTCGATCTGGATGTCGACGTCGTTCGCGTCGACCTCGGGCAGCTCGACCTTCAACGTGATGGTCTCGCTGTCCTCGAAGACGTCGACGAGCGGCGTCCACGTGCTGCCGACGCTTTGCGTCTCCTCGCCCTGGACACCGCGGCCGTAAGGCTGATCGAGGTTCTGGTTGTGGTGGAACAGCCAGTGGCGCTGCATCTGCGTCAGCTCACGAAATGGATCATACCGGATGATGTTCATACAAACCTCTCCGCCGAACGGGCGCCTCAATTGGCGCGGGAGAGGTCATCGAGAGATCCACGGCCTCCAGCTGGAGCAACGTAACCACTGCCAAGGGCTCGTCAAGCGGCGCGTTGACTGCAGCAGGACTGCCCCGCCATCTCACGCTTCCGGATTCCTCGCAAAGGCGCGCGCCTGCTCGCGGAGCACGCGCTTCAGGACCTTCCCCGAGGCGGTCTTCGGCAGCGCCTCGACGAAACACACGCGACGCGGGGCCTTGTAGACGGCCATCTCGGAGCGGCACCATCCGACGATCTGCTCCTCGGAGACCTTGCCCTGCGCGTCGGGCTTCAGCACCACGTACGCGATCGGGTCCTCTCCGCGGTACGGATCGGGGACGCCGACCACGCCCACTTCGGCGATGGACGGATGGCGATACATGATCGCCTCGACTTCCGCGGGGAACACGCTGTACCCGGACACCTTCAGCATGTCCTTCTTGCGCTCCGAGATGCTGAAGTAGCCCTCCTCGTCCACGCGCCCGATGTCTCCGGTGAGGAACCAGCCGTCGCGGAACGCCTCGGCGGTCGCTTCGGGGCGCCGCCAGTAGCCCTTCATCACCTGCGGGCCGCGGACGGCGATCTCCCCCGATTCGCCGATCCCGAGCTCGGTCCGGCCGTCCTCCAGGCACACGATGCGCACGTCCGTCAGCGGAATCGGCAACCCGACCGTGCCGTACTTGGGGCGGTGCGGCGGGTTGATGTGGGTCGGCGCGGTGGTCTCGCTGAGGCCGTATCCCTCGATGAGCGCGTGCCCGGTGAGCGCCTCCCAGCGCCGGGCGATCTCGGCCGGCACGGGCGCGCCTCCCGAGAAGCACGCGCGCAGTGAGGAGAGATCGAACTCGCGCGTCTTGGGGAAGTTCACGATGGCCACGTTGATGGTCGTGATCAGCGTGGTGAGCGTGACGCGGTAGCGCTCGATGGCGCGCAGCACGGTGACCAGATCGAAGCGGCCGATGACCACCAGCGTCGCGCCCAGATAGGCCATCATGTTCATCTGGCCTTCCATGCCGGTGATGTGGAACCAGGGCAGGACGCCGAGCGCGACGTCGTGATCGTCCGACCCGATGTACGTGTGCTGCACCTCGCAGTTCGAGACCAGGTTGCGGTGCGTGATCTCCGCCGCCTTCGGAGCGCCCGTCGTGCCCGACGTGTACTGGAGGAGCGCCGTATCGCCCAGCGCGCGCGGCACCGGAGCTGCCAGCGGCGCGGCGGAGCGGAGGATGTCCACCAGCCGTTCGGTCCCCGGCCAATCGCGGGGAGGGTCGCTGAATCCGGCGGGCGGCGGCAGCGCCGGCTCCTCCGGAAGGAAGTCGCGGTACGCGGTCACCACCACCGCTTCGAGCCCGGTGTGCGCGCGGATCGGCTCCACTACCGCGTACAGCTGGTCCGAGGTGACGAGCACCCGCGCGCCGGAGTCCTCGAACTCGTGCTGCAACTCGACCGCCTTGTGCATCGGGTTCAGGCAGACGGCGATCCCGCCCGCGCGCAGCGTGCCGTAGTACGCGATGGCGAACTGCGGCGAGTTCTCCAGGAAGATGGCGACGCGGTCGCCGGCCCCGATCCCGCGAGCCTGCAGCCAGCCGGCGAAGCGCTCCACCGCGTGGTGCAATTCCGCGAACGTGACCTCGCGCCCATAGAAGATGAGCGCCGGCTTCGCCGGGACGCGTTGCGCCTGGCGGGCGAAGAGGACGGGCAGAGTTTCTTCGGGGAGCCGGATCGCCGCCTCGTCCACCGAGGCCGGCCAGTGCTTCTTCCAGATCTTCTCCACGCGTCCTCCCGCTCGGCGCCCGGCCGCGGAGAGTGGCACGTTCACACAGAGCGGAACAAGCGCTCTACCGCCGAGCCTGCGCCTCGATGGCGCCGATCAGCTCGGCGGACTCGGCGCCTTTCCAGATCCAGGCGCCGACGCCGGCGGGCAGCGCGGCGGGCCGGGGATCCGCCGAGTAGACCACCACCGGCACGCTGGCGAGCTGGGCGTCCTTGGACCGGGCGGCGAGGAACGTCCGTCCGTTCATCACCGGCATGTCGATGTCGAGCACCACCACGTGGACGCGCGCGCTGCGGAGTTGCTCGAGGCCTTCGGCGCCGTTCCCGGCCACGAGGACGCGATACCCGGCCCACTCCAGCAGGTGCTGCAAGGAGAGCCGCAGCTCGGCGTGGTCGTCGACCACGAGCACCGTTCGTTGCTTGTCGTTGCGCGAGCGCACCCTTCCCCCCGGTGGACGTGTCGCCTCCCTGAAGGTATCGGTCCTCCACCGTGGTTCCTTGAGCACCCACACCACACGACCCGTGAAACAATTCGCGGTACCATCGTCGGATGAGCGCGAAGGGGATCCTCCAGCGGATGGGCGCCGGCTCCGGCCTCGGCGGCAGCGGCGAGGCGCTCGAGTCGGTGAACCCCGCCACGGGCGCGGCGCAAGGCCGGATCCGGGCGGCAACCCGGGCGGAGTACGACGAGCGGGTCGCGGCAGGCCTGCGCAGGTTCGACGAATGGCGCATGCGCCCGGCGCCCCGGCGGGGCGAGGTGGTACGCGGGCTGGGCGAGCTGCTCCGGAAGAACAAGGAGCCGCTCGGCGAGCTGGTGTCTCTCGAGACCGGAAAGATCCGCGCGGAAGGCCTCGGCGAAGTGCAGGAGATGATCGACATCTGCGAGCTCGCCGCCGGCCTCTCGCGCCAGCTGCACGGCCTCACCATCGCCTCGGAGCGGCCCTGCCACAGGCTGATGGAGCAGTGGCACCCGCTCGGACCGGTGGGGATCGTGACCGCATTCAATTTCCCTGTGGCCGTCTGGTCGTGGAACGCCGCGCTCGCCGCGGTCTGCGGCGACGTCTGCCTGTGGAAACCCTCGCCTCTCACCCCGCTGTGCAGCGTCGCCGTGCAAGCGCTCTGCGATCAGGTCGCGGCCGAGCACGACGCGGCGGGCGTGTTCTCGCTGGTGCCCGGCGGCGCCGAGCCAGGCGGCTGGATGTGCGACGATCCCCGGCTGCCGCTGGTCTCGTTCACCGGATCCATCGCAGTCGGCCGGCAAGTCGCCTCGCGCGTGGCGTCCCGGCTGGGCCGCAGCATCCTCGAGCTCGGCGGCAACAACGGCGTCATCGTGCTCGAAGGCGCCGATCTGGATCTGGCGGTGCGCGCCATCACTTTCGGCGCTGTGGGCACCGCCGGGCAGCGCTGCACCACGACCCGGCGGCTCTTCGTCCAGCGCGGCATCGCGCGCCCGCTGCTCGATCGACTCGTCGCCGCGTACCGCACGGTCAAGATCGGCGATCCGCTCGACGACGGTGTGCTGATGGGACCGCTCGTCACCGGGGCGGCCGTCGAGCGCTTCAGCGCCGCCGTCGCCGGCGCGCGCGCCCAGGGCGGCGAGGTGCGCTTCGGAGGACGCGTGCTCGACCGGCCGGGGAACTTCGTCGAGCCCACGCTCATCGTCGCTCCACGGCACGACGCCTTCCCCATCGCCTGGGAGGAAACGTTCGCGCCCATCCTCTACGTCTTCGAGGTGGCCGACCTCGAGGAGGCCCTGCGTGCCCACAACGCGGTGCCGCAGGGACTCTCCAGCGCCATCTTCACCGACAGCCTGCGCGACGCGGAGCGCTTCCTCTCCGCGTCGGGTTCCGATTGCGGCATCGCGAACGTGAACGCGGGCACCAGCGGCGCGGAGATCGGCGGCGCCTTCGGTGGAGAAAAGGACACCGGCGGCGGGCGCGAGTCCGGCTCCGACGCGTGGAAGGCGTACATGCGGCGGCAAACCTCGGCCGTGAACTGGGGTCGCGACCTCCCGCTCGCGCAGGGCATCCAGTTCGGGTGATCAGCCGCCACCGTAGTCGGCGGCGCTGCGCTTTTCACAGCTCCCGCGTCATGGTGAATTTCGCGGAGCCGCTTGCCGCGCCGCTCGCGAAAACAAGAGGTACGCCGGCACTCCCGTGAGCAGGAGGGCCGCGCCGATCGCCGCGTCGCGCGGGTCGGCCGCCACGGTGCTCGCCAGGAGCAGCGCGGCGAACGCCACGAACAGGGCAGGCACGACCGGATAGCCGGGCACCAGGTAGGGCCGCTCGAGGCCCGGGTCGCGGCGGAGCGCGAACACCGCCAGGCCTCCCAACGCATAGAACAGCCAGGATGCGAACAGGCAGCTCGTCAGCAGTTGCTCGAATCGTCCGGTGAACACGAAGGCCACGGACACGGCCGCCTGCGCGACCAGCGCGAGCGCCGGAGTGCCGAAGCGCGGATGCACCTGCGCCGCGGGGCGCCAGAAAAGACCGGCCCCGGCCATCGCGTAGAGCACGCGCGCTCCGCCGAGGATGTTCCCGTTGAGGCCGCCGAGCATGGCGAGGGCGACCATGCCGGCAGCGAGGTCGGCGCCCCGGCTGCCGAGGAGGGCGCGCGCCGTGTCGGCGGCGACCAGCGAGGATGCGGCGACGCCCGGCGAGCCGAGCACCACCAGGTAGGCGGAATTGAGCGCGAGGTAGAGTTCTGCGTGACCACGCCTTCGCGCACCCCGAGGACGTTGACGGCGGTCAGCGCCGCGATCGCGCCGATCGCCACCAATCGCGCGCCGCCGGCGGAGAGCGGCAGGAAATGTCCGAAGTAGCTGGCGAACGCGACGGCCACCGCGGCGATGGCGGCCGTCTGGATGACGGCGAAGAGCGCCCAGCCGTAGAGAAACCCCCAGAACGGACCGAAGGCGCGGCGCAGGTAGACGTAGAGCCCTCCCGCCTCGGGAAGCGCGGCTCCCAGCTCGGCGATGGTGAGCGCACCGGCGAGGGAGAAGAGCGCCGCCACCACCCACGTCCCGAGCTGCAGGGCCGGGTTCGGAATGGCACGGGCCACGTCGCTCGCCGCGAGGAACACGGCGGAGCCGATCATGACGCCCACGTTCACCATGGTTGCGTCGAGCAGCCCGAGCGCGCGGCGCAGCTCGGCCACTCTCAACCCACGAGGCGCGTCAGCAAGCGGTGGAAGTGGTGCACGCCCGCCTCGCGCGACGGCGAGTACCGGCCGCGCTCGTAGAGCCGCGAGCGCACGCCGCGTTGCACCTGCTCCACCACCTCCTCGTCCTCCAGCTCGACGCGGTCGAGCGCACTGCCCGCTCCAGAACCACGCCGTGACGGATCGACGACCCAGGAGCGGTACACGATCCGCGTCCGGTCGACGGCGGCCGGGACCACCACGTTGAGCGAGAGCCCCCAGGGATAGAAGTTCAGCAACACGTTGGGGAAGAGGAAGAAATAGTAGGCGGCCACGGAGGAGGCGGCGAACGCGTCGCCCGGAGAGGCCGACTCGGCGATCTGCACGCTCGACCAGGCGAACAGCTCGGTGCGGTAGGAGCCGTAGTCGATCGTCTTCGCCAGGTCGGGATGCACGAACGGGACGTGGAAGCCCTCCAGGTAGTTGTCGCAGTACAGCGCCCAGTTCGCCGCCACCTCGTAGACGCGGGAACCGGCGGGATCCAGCGTCATCCGATCGAGGGGGAGGAAGGAGATCCGCTCGCGAACGGGCGCGATCAGATCCTCGAATGGGAAGGCGGGGTCGGTTGCGGCGAAGACCAGCGGGCCGAGCCGCCCGAGTTGGACCCGCGGCAGGTCGTCGGCCGGCGAGGGGAAATCGCGGACGCCCTCGAACTCGGGCATGGAGAGGAAGCGCCCGTCCAGCGCGAAGCGCCGGCCGTGGTACCGGCACCGCAGCGACTGCGCCACTTCCGGTTTCGTGCAGAGCAGGTTGCCTCGGTGGGTGCAGACGTTGGAGAGGCCGTGGAGCGCTCCGGCGCCGTCGCGCGCGAGCAGCAGCGGCTCGTCGACGCATCCTTCCAGGAACGCGAAGGGAAGGAGGGACCCTCCACCGGAGACCCGCTCGGCGCCGTCGACGAGCTGCCAGCTGCGCGCGAACACCTTCTCCCGGACGCGCTCGAACAAGGCCGGATCGCGATAAAAAGACGCGGGCAGCGTCCGGGCGCGGCGGATATCCTCGTCGATCATGTCGCGGCTCATGTCCGGGCCAGTTCGGTCCACGCGAAGCTCGGACGATCGGGTGGGGTGGCCGGCGCCTGCTCGTGCGAACAAGCGCTCAAAGCGCCGACGACCCCACCCAGCACGGCCGTGCGACTCGCGTCCATCGGAGAGACCCCTAGCGCACCCAGCGGCGGATCTTGCAGTGAGTGCGTCCTTATGCGTACATCGTAGCGCGTTCTCACCCGGACAAGCTGCGCTCGTTAGAGGCTGCCGAAGGGAGTCTTCATGCGGCGGTTGCGAGTGGCGGTCATCGATCTCGTCACCAAGGGCCCGACTCGAGCGATCTATGCGCGCGCGATGCACGCCAACATGGCGAGCATCATGCCGCAGGTGATCGCCACCTGGTGCGAGGCCGACGGCCACGAGGTCAGCTTCGTCTGCTACACGGGGCTCGAGGACCTCTCCGAGCAGCTGCCGGCGCAGGTCGACCTCGTCTTCATCGGCTCGTTCACCGAGGCGGCGCTGCTCGCCTATTCGCTGAGCAACCGCTTCCGCGCGTCGGGCGCGGTCACTGTGCTGGGTGGTCCGCACGCCCGCTGCTACCCGGAGGACGCCGCCAGGCACTTCGACTACGTGCTCGGCTTCACCGACCGCGAGGTCATCCGGGAGGTGCTGCGCGACTGCTCCCGCCACCGGCCCCGCGGAGCGCAGCTGTCGGCGGACAAGCAGCCGCTGCAGCTCCCCGGCGTGCAGGAGCGCTGGAAGTTCATCGAGGCCACGCTGCGCAAGGCGCCGGTCCTCAAGATCGTGCCGATGCTCGCCAGCCTGGGGTGCCCGTACACGTGCAGCTTCTGCATCGACTCCACCGTCCCTTACCAACCTCTCGACCTCGACGTCCTCAAGGAGGACCTCCGGTTCCTGCGGCGCACCCTGAAGCGGCCCCGAGTCGCCTGGCACGACCCGAACTTCGGCGTGCGCTTCGACGAGACGCTCGACGCGATCGAGGAGGCCGCGCCACCGGACAGCATCGACTTCATCGCGGAGAGCAGCCTCTCGCTCCTCTCCGAGCCGCACCTGAAGCGGCTGCAGCGCAACGGCTTCAAGGCGCTGCTCCCCGGCATCGAGTCCTGGTACGAGCTGGGCAACAAATCGAAGACGGCCAGCCGCAAGGGCCTCGAGAAGGTGCGGCAGGTCTCCGAGCACGTCCGCCTGATCCTGAAATACCTGCCCTACGTGCAGACGAACTTCGTGCTCGGGCTCGACGTCGACGAGGGCGAGGAGCCGTTCGAGCTGACCAAGCGTTTCGTCGATCTGACGCCCGGAGCGTTCCCGGGGTATTCGCTCCTGTCGGCGTTCGGCCGGGCGGCGCCGCTCAACCTCGAGTTCCAGCGTGAGGGCCGCGTGCTGCCGTTCCCCTTCCACTTCCTCGACAACAACCACGCGATGAACGTGCGGCCGAAGAACTATTCGTGGCCGGAATTCTACGACAACGTCATCTCGCTGACCCGGTACACGTTCTCCTGGCGGGCCATCGCGCGCCGGTTCACGGCGACGAACGGCGCGATCCCGCGCTGGATGAACGTGGTGCGCGCCATCTCGTCCGAGGGATTCGGCCGGATCGGGTACTACTCGGAAGTGCGGCGCCGCCTCGACACCGACCGGCAGCTGCGGCGCTACTTCGAGCAGGAGACGACCGAGCTGCCCGAGTTCTTCACCGAGCAGGTCCGAAAGGACCTCGGGCCCTTCTGGGATTCGCTCCCGGCCGAGGCGCTGCAGCACGATCCGAACGCCTACCTCATGTCCGAGACGGTGCGACCCTCTCCGCGCGCCGCCGCGCCGGCCTGAGACCCGGCGGCGACCCCGCGTTCGTTCGCCTCCAGCACGCGCAGCACGTTCCCGCCGAGGATCTGTTCGAGCTGGTCGGGCGTGTACCCGCGGCGGCGCAGCTCCGCCGTGAGCCACGGCAGCTTCGAGGCGTCCTCCATGCCCGTCGGAATCGTCGGGATGCCGTCGAAGTCGCTGCCGAGGCAGGCGTGCTCGGCTCCGGCGACCTTCACGACGTGATCGAGGTGGTCGGCGATGCGCGCGAGGGAGACCGGGGGCAGGGACTTCGTGCGCAGGAAGCGCTGCGACTGGTCGACGGTCATGCTCTTCATCTGCGGCAGGTACTGCAAGAGCGCCTGGTAGTGCGCTTCGTCCAGGAACCCGGAGAAGAAGTTCACGCAGACCGCGCCGCCGTTCGCGCCGACCGCCTTGATCATCGAGTCGGTCATGTTGCGCGGGACGTTCGCCAGCGCGCGCACGGAGGAGTGCGACGCGATCACCGGCTTCTTCACCGCCCGGATCGCGTCCCAGAACAGCGGGTCCGAGACGTGTGAGATGTCGACCACGATACCCAGCCGGTCCATCTCGTCGAGCACCCGGCGGCCGAACGGGGTGAGCCCCACGCGCTCGCCGGCATCCGTCGACGCACCGCCGATGGGATTGGAGATCGACCAGGTGAGCGTCATGTAGCGCACGCCGAGCTGGGCGAACCGGCGCAGGTGCTCGAGCTGCTCCTCCTCGCTCCCAGGCAGCAGCGAGTGCCCTCCCTCGAGCCCGAGCAGCACGCTGAACAGACCGCGGTTCGCATTGGCGCGCACCTCGGCCGCCGTCCGCGCCAGCGCCACCGCACCCGGGTTCTTGCGCGCCATCGTCTGCACCGCGTCGATCTGGTGCAGCGACTCGGCGTACCAGCTCTCCGCCTTGACGGTCTCCGGGTTGATCCAGATGGAGAAGAACTGCGCGTCGAGCCCTCCTTCACGCGCGCGCGGCAGGTCCTCGTTGAGGAACTCATGCCGCTGCGCGAAGTCGTATCCCTCGTAGGTGATCGCCTGCGTCACGTCAGAGTGCGTGTCCACCACCACTGCACGCCGGTGGATCTCCAGGTCGTCCGCCCGCGGCGCCTCCGGGCTATGGGCACAGGCGAGCAATGGGAGCGCGAGCAGGACCCGGTTCATCTTAGGACCGGTACCAGATCCGCGGCACACGTGCATCGTTGAGCGGGACGATCCGGCGATGCAGGCACCGGTGCTAGACCGGGGTGAGCCAGCTGTCGGAGCGAGGGTGCTCACCGCGCACCAGCGAGTGGTACGCCTGCTGCACGGCGCGGGTGACCGGGCCGGTGCGCCCCGTG
>Ga0099794_10000226_pt1 | contig 20142 bp, 19 predicted proteins | sample Rivendell_Oct201_10_FD_77320 | JGI IMG/M metagenome (GOLD analysis project Ga0099794, IMG submission 77320) | Vadose zone soil microbial communities from the Eel River Critical Zone Observatory, Northern California, USA -... | ecosystem: Host-associated > Plants > Roots > Rhizosphere > Soil ... | reverse complement strand
CTGCACGCCGAGAGCCTGCGGGAGCCGGAGCTCGTCCCCCTTCCCCCTGCGGGGGTGGAAAAAAGCTAAGTCCCGTGGACCTTGCGGCCCGCGGGACTTATAAAAACGCTCGGCAACGACCTACTCTCCCATCGGGTTACCCCGACAGTACCATCGGCGCAGGAGGGCTTAACTACCGTGTTCGGAATGGGAACGGGTGTCTCCCCTCCGCCATGGTCACCGAACAAAGATGATTATAGCCAAGTCAAAAATGCCGGCTGAGTACGTCGACCTTCCGATCTACCACGAAGAGCTGGCAGACGCTCTTGGGTTCAACCAGACGGACCTCGAAGCCAATAGAGCCGGCCGGCTCTCCGCGTCTGAGCGGGCCTTTGGTTTTCGACAGAATGTTTACCGGCCCGTTGGAGGTGCTTCCTTTTGTTTGCTTCTGGCCGCCGGTTTCGCAGCTCTCGCCTTCGCGATCGGATTCAGCTACCTGGTCGCGTGGGCGCTGGTTGTAGTTGCTGCACTCCTGGTGTTTGCTGCCGGCTACCTGGCAATGGTTGCGTTCAACATTGCGCAAGACTTGAATTCGGGCGTCGTCTCGAGCGTTGAGGGTCTCGTTCAGCCCTCCGTCCAGGTCACGAACTTGAAGACGAGCTCATCCCTACCTGCAATGCCGCTCTGGTCCTTTTACTGGGCCGTCGGCGACCAACGGTTTTGGGTCAGCGCCAAAGCCTACGGAGTGCTCACCCCCGCACGCCATCGGTTGTATTTCCTACCGCGGACACGTCGCATAGTCGCGGCAGAACCAATCACCACGAGCCCTTAGCCAACTCATATCTCGAGCCGATTCGGTGCGTTTGGCGGGTCGGCTCAAGGGGTCAACGCAACACCTCGTGAGATCACGAACCACGCGCGCCAATGAGCAGAGCAGAAAGAAAGGACAGTGCAATGAAGTGGGTGTTGGGTCTCGCCTGGGTTTAGTCGTGGGCGCCATGGCGGGAAAGGCCCGCCTGGCCGGCCAAACCGGCCTGGAAGCGCTGGATTCGACATGTCTGGCACCACACGCGCCTGTGAACTCGCCGATTCGACACGTCTGGCACCAACGGTGCCTTCGAAAGGACTAACGCACGCGAGGATGGGCGCTGATGGTAGCCGGTGTTGCGACCACCGCATGAGACCACCCACCAAACCTACCTATGGGCCGCGGCTAATTCGGTGGATTTGGCGCCGAACCGACCTTATCGCGCGCCAGGGGTGCCTAGCGCGTGCGGCGGCGCCGCGCGCGGAGGCTCTTGATCTTGCGAGCCTCTGCCGGCGGAACGTAGTGCGAACGGCGTCGCATCTCGCGCACGAGCCCCTGCTCCTGCACCTTGCGGCGGAATTCCCGAAGCGCCTGCTCGAACTCCTCGGGATCCTTGACGACTATTCGCACAACCCGAAAAGGATACCGATTAAGGGCGGGCGCTGCATACTGACCGCTTAACAGGGCCGCGACCTTTACTACTCGAGGACGTCAGGGCGGACCGTCCTCACGACGGCGATGACGGCGAAGGCGAGTGCGAACGCCCCGATCACCACCAGGGCGTGAGTCCCATCCACGGGCAGGAGGGGCGCCGCAAAAGCCGCCCGAGCGTGATGGCCCGGCTCGATCAGGTTCAAGACGATGTTGAGGTTGGGACCCAGCTGGTACTGGCTGATGTTCAGCCATGGGTGGTCTTGCTTCGTGATTCGAGAACCAAGCGCCTCGAGGATGACCGTGAAGTTGTCGACCGGGAAGAACGCGAGCGACGCAGCCATCGCAAAGGCGAGTGAGCGGCCGAGGCCGGCCGCGGCGGCAGCCATGAGGATGGCGATCCCGATGCTCATCCCCTGCACAACCACCCACATCCGCAGGTCGGCCCAGAACTCGCCCGGCAGGTTCTGCAGGGGCGCAAGGCCGCCTGACCAGGCGTTGACCAGCAGGGCGAGGAGCGCACCGGCAAGGACCATGTAACCCACCAGCAGGGCGGCGCCGATGATCGCCAGGGTCAGCGCTTTGGCGAGCAGCAGGCCAATTCTTCCAGTGCCGCGCGCATAGATGATGCGGATGGTCCCGGACGAGTACTCCATCGCGAAGAGCCGCGAGCCGACGATCAGGAGAAAGATGCCGGAGCCGATCTGAAAGACGGTCCCGAAGACGTCTCTGGCGCCGTAAGCGAACGCCGTCGGATTGGCCTTGAGCTGATCCTGGATGTTCGACGCGCTGGCGACGGCAAGCGTGATGACCGCCAGCAAGACGAAGGCACCGGCGAGCATCAGCCAGAAGCTGAGCTGGCGCGACACCTTGAGTGTCTCGCCTCTCACCGTTCCGAAAAAGCTGGGATGCCGCGCGACTGTGCTCATGACTTGTCCTCAGTAAGGCTCAGGAAGATGTCCTCGAGGTCCGTCTGCCGCTCGCTGACCGAGTCCGGCGTGTGGCCGCTCTCGACCAGGAACTTGATGAGGTTGCGGCCGCGACCGTCCGGCGCGGGCGTGACGAGAACGCCATCCTCGGACCGCGCCTGGCGGGCCCACGGCTGCAGGCGGAGTGCGGCCAGGACTTCGGCAGGGGCGTCGACCTTGACCTCGAACTCCCCTGTGGCCTTCAGGAGGTCGTGGACCGGCGCGACGCGGATGAGCTTTCCGTGGTTGATGATCGCCACCCGCGTGCAGATCTGCTGCACCTCGCTCAGCACGTGACTGGAGATGAACACCGTCTTTCCCTGGGCGGCCAGCTCGCGCAGCAGGTCACGCATCTCGACGATGCCCGCGGGGTCCAGACCGTTCGCGGGCTCATCGAGGATGAGGATGTCCGGGTCGTTGAGCAGGGCCAGGGCTAGGCCGAGACGCTGCTTCATGCCCATGGAGTAGGTTCTCACCTTGTCCCGATCGCGACCTTTCAAAGCGACGATCTCGAGGACTTCGTCGATCCGCTTCTCCGAGGCGCCGCCGAGGAGATCCCCGACAGCACGCAGGTTGTCGCGACCCGAGAGATAGCCATACAGCGCGGGCGACTCGACGAGCGCGCCGACGCGCGGCAGGACCTGGGAGCGATGCGCCCGCACCTCGAGGCCCAGGATCTCGACCGAACCGCTCGTGGGGGCGATCAGGCCAAGGGCCATGCGGATGGTCGTCGTCTTCCCCGCTCCGTTGGGACCGAGGAAGCCGAACAGCTCAGCCCTGTCCACCTCGAGGTTGAGCTGATCCACCGCAAGCCGCTTGCCATACGCCTTCGAGAGCGCGATGGCGCGAAGCGCCGGCGCTGCGGTGCCCACTCTCACTCAAGCACCGCAGCAGCCGGTTTTGTGACACGAGCCGCTAGTTCGTCTACGGGTTGACTCCGCCCAGCGTCAGAGTCGCGGTGTGCGGGCCGCTCTGGTTGACCCAGCTGACCGAGACACGCTCACCAGGCTTGTGCGCCCGAATCGCTGTGCCCAGGTTGTCGATCGTGGTGACCTGCGCGCCGCCGACTGAGGTGATGACCGCGTTGCGCGTGATGCCGGCGCCGTCCGCCGGCGAGCCGCCCACCACAGCCCGCACCAGCGCGCCGGAGGAGACGTTCAGCCCGAGCTGCGCTGCGGTCGCTGCGTCGAGGGTCTGCGCGGAGACCCCGATGTAGCCGACCTGGCCATAGATGATCGCGGGGTTTGCGGTCCTCGACCGGATCTGGTTGACGATGTTGACGATCGTGTCCGTGGCGAGGGCGTAGTTGATGTTGGAGGCTGTGGAGCGGAAGCCCTGCACCTGGCCTGCTGTGATCATGCCCACGACTTGACCCGATGAATTGAGAAGCGGGCCGCCGGAGTCGCCTGGGTAGATCGTGGCGTCGGTCTGGATCATCCCGGTGAGCCGCTCAGACTTGGACCCACCGGCGCTGGCGGTGATGGTCTGATCGAGCGCCGTGATGTTGCCCTGCGAGACGTCGGGCGTTCCGCCTTGCCCGAGCGCGTTGCCGATGGCGACGACCACGTCACCGACCTTCAGCGTGGACGAGCTCGCAAAGTTGACGGTGGGCAGGCCGGACACACCCTCGACCTGGATGACCGCGACGTCTGCGCTCGGGTAGACCCCGACCACGTGCGCGGTAAAGGCTTGAGAGTGCCCTGAGATAGTGACGAGAATCTGGGTCGAGCCGTCGACCACGTGGTTGTTGGTGAGGACCTCGCCGCTCGAGGTGATGATCATGCCGGTGCCCGCGGCCCGACCAGATCCGACCACGGTGTTGATGTCGACGACCGCGGGGTTGACCTTGGCGGCGATCGCGTTGGCATCGAGCGCGGCGCCCGTGCTGGGTCGGGTGGCTTGAATCGGCGCTTCTGGATTGGTCTGCGGCTGGGTAACGGCCTGGGACGTGCCGGGGTGAGTATTGATCGCGCGCGCGAGGCTCCAGCCGATTCCGGCGCCCGCCGCGGCAGCGATCACAGCCGCGACCACCACTCCCGCGGCGACGCGGTGCCACAGGGAGTTGTTCACGGGAGGTGCCGGCGGGGTGGGCGGCGGAGGTGGAGGAGGCGGCAGGAGCGACTGGTCGGGCAGCGTCCCGACAGGCTCGCTGGAAGTTGCTTCGAGTTCCGACATGGGTTCCTCCGAGTAAACGCTTGCTAGCTTGGTTTGTGTACACGATGCGGTTCGAAACTTGGAGGACGTTGGACGGTCCCTTAGAGCTTGCTGAGAAGCCCGGCCTCCTGCCGCGCGGCTCCAACTCTCAACATGTCTAGCTCATGGCGTTAAAACGATTCTGCGTCGCCGCCGCTTTGATATGTGTGGTCGTGGCGTGCGGCACCCGTTCCGCAGCGGTCCCCGCCGCGCCGCCTTCCCCGGTTCCCACCCCGACGCCACCGGCAGCTCCGACGCCGGCGACACCGCAGCGGATGGAAGCATCGCTGCCCGCACCGGTCGAGGAGACGGGGGCTGCTGTGGCCGCCGGCAAGCTGTACGTGATGGGCGGCTTCGATGCAGCCGGCCGGAGCCTCTCCACCGTCTACGTCTTCGACGGCACCGCTTGGCAGGCCGGCCCTGGCCTGCCGCTTGCGGTCGACCATCCTTCCGCCGCCAGCCTCGACGGCAGGGTCTACCTGTCAGGCGGGCACAACTTCGGACGAGCAAGCGCCCGCCTTGCGCGCTTTGACGGCGCTTCGTGGACCGAGCTCGCGGCCATGCGCTACGCGCGAGGTGGGCACGCTCTTCTCGCCGCCCAGGGGCGGCTGTACGCGATCGGTGGCAACAACGCCGGCGCTAATGTCGCGCCTGCCGAGGTCTATGACCCCGGTACCAACGCCTGGAGCACTTTGCCCTCGCTGCCAGTGCCAAGAAATCACGTGTCTGGGTTCGTCATGGGATCCAACGTTTGTGTTGCCGGAGGCCGGGCCCCGACTACGGCACGCGTCGACTGCTTCGACACCGCTCAGGGCGCCTGGCATCAAATCGCCGATCTTCCCCGCGCGACGAGCGGCGCCGGCGCAACAGCGTTCCTTGGCGGAGGGATTGTCATGATGGGCGGCCAGAACGCCCAGGAGACCGCAATCGTCGATCAGCTGACTCGCTACTCGGCGAGCTCGGGCTGGAGCACCGGCGACGCGATGATGGTGCCGCGCCACGGGTTTGAGCTGGCGGTGTTTCAGGATCGCGCGTGGGCCTGCGGCGGCGGGACGGCACCCGGGCTTCGTCCCGTCGCCACCTGCACTTCGGTCGCGAACCCGACTCCGCTCCGCCGGCCCTAGACTGCGGCGGTGGACCTGCAGCTGGCGGGCAAGACGGCGATCGTGACCGGCGGCAGTCGCGGAATCGGCAAGGCGATCGCTCGCGAGCTTGCGCGTGAGGGTGTCCGGGTCGCGATCGTCGCGCGCGGCGCGGCAGCGCTCGATGCCACAGCAGCCGAGATCACGGCTGAGACCTCGACGAAGGTCGTGCCGATTGCAGCCGACACCGGCTCCGACAGCGAGGTCCGGGCGATGGTCGCCAGTGCGGTCGAAGCGCTCGGTGGAATCGACATTCTCGTCAATGCGGCGGCTCAGCCCGGAGGCCAGGCACCTCCGCCCAAGCTCGCCGAGATCGACGACGCAATCGCCTGGCCCGACCTCAACGTCAAAGTCCTCGGCTATCTGCGCTGCATCCGAGAGGTGGCGCCGCACATGGCCGCGAAAGGCGGCGGCAGGATCGTGAACATCTCAGGCCTCGCCGCGCGATCGACAGGTTCGACCGTCGGCAGCATTCGCAACGTCGCCGTGGCGGCGCTGACGAAGAACGTGGCCGACGAGCTCGCCGCCCAACACATCACAGCGGTCGTCGTGCACCCGACCACGACGCGAACCGAGCGCACACCCGCCGTGATCGATGCAATGGCCAAGCGCCGCGGGGTCACCCCGCAGGAGGTCGAGGCACAGATGAACTCGTCCAACCTGCTCGGGCGCATGGTCGATGCGCAGGAGGTGGCGTGGACTGTCGCGTTCCTGTGCTCACCCAAGGCGGTCGCGATCAACGGCGACGCCATAGTCGTGGGCGGCGGCATTCGCGGCGCGATCCACTACTGAGTCATGTATTCGTCCGGCTCAACGCCGCCCTCCCTGGTCATCGGAATCGGACTTCTGCTCATCGCGGGCTGCAGCGTGGTGCTCGCTCTGATCTGGGGGGATGGCGTCGCTGCTGTCGCGTATCAATGGGGTCTCGCCAGCCCTCGTGAGGCACCCGCCCAAGTCGTAAACACGATCACCACTTACCGCCGCCGCAGCGGCACGCTGCGGCAGGTCGTCCTTTTAGTGGATGGCAGTAGGAAGACGATCAATGTCCATGACGGCGAGCTGTTCCGCAAACTCGCAGCGGGCGAGCCAATTCGCGAGCGCATCGTGGCAGACAGCGTGGTCGCGATTCGAGCGGGCGCTCAAGAGCTGCAGATCGAGGACAACCTGCATTGGCTGATCGGTCTTGTTGGAGGAGTCCTTCTCGGCGTCGCGGTGCTTCTGATCGGAATTCGCACCGGGCTCGCGAATGGCTTTGTCAGCCGCGGGGCGATCGGGTACCCGGGATCAGTCAGACGCCCCGAACTCCTGGTGATCCTCGCCTCATTCGCCCTCGTGGTCAGCGGCGTTTCGATTGGCGTCGTGGAGTGGGTGACCAATGGAGTCCCGCCATTGCCCGTCGTAGCTTCGATAATCGCCGCCTCCACCATCTGGGGGGGCTTCCTACTGATCCGAGCGAAGCGGACGAATCGGGCACTCGGCGAGGTTGGATCGCGCATGACGTCGGGCGAACTCATCACCGCAATGATCGGCAACGCGAAAAACGGCGGGTGGGACGTGTCGTTCATCGGTGACGGCCGAGTTCCGAAAGATGTGACCTTGAGCACGCTTGACGAAGCGGCACTCAACCGGATCGAGAACCTGATCGCGGACGCACACAAGTCTCGACCGGTAGATGTGAGCTTCGCCTGGTACCCATGGGAGTCGAAGGGTGGACGGGGCTCGCGCGGCGAGTCCATGATTTTCATTACTGAACACAAGCACGTTGAATACGTCGCGACCCTCGATGGGCGGCCAGAAGTCACCGCTTCAAGCCCGACGTTCGAAGGCCTCTCGACCGCGATCGAGACGGCAATGGCCAGTCAGGGCGAAGCAGACCCGCAACACCTGCAGGCCTGCATCGCGTGGAACCGGACATTGACCAACTTTGGGTACGTGCACTCAGTGCCTTAGCTCTTGTTGCTATGAAGGAGGCTGGCTGAATGGAACTTGCTGGGCGGGTCGCGCTGGTTACAGGAGGCTCCGGCGACCTCGGATCCGCGATCTGTCGCGCGCTGGCGCAAAACAAGGTCGACGTCGCCGTCACCTATGTCGGTGAGAAGGAGCGCGCCAACAGTGTCGTGGCGGAGGTGGAAAAGGCCGGCTGCCGTGCGTGGGCAGTACACCTCGATCAGTCGAGCGCCACAATGCCCGACGAGGTGGTCGCCGCTACCGCGGCGCGTTTCGGCCGGCTCGACATCCTGGTCAACAACGCTGCGTGGAATACAGGTGTCCCTTTCACCGACCTGGAGAGCCTGACGCCGGAGATCTGGGACCGGATGTACGCGACGAACCTACGCGGGCCTTACTTGCTTGCCCGCTCGGTGGCGCGGATCATGCAAAAGCAGGGTGAAGGACGGATCGTGAACATCGCGTCGGTGGGCGGTCTCTACCCGGCGGCCAGCAGCATCGCTTACGCGTCCACGAAGGCCGCTTTGATCCATCTCACTCGCTGCCTGGCGGTCGCCACCGCTCCGAAGGTACTGGTCAACTGCGTCGCACCCGGTCTGATCGAGGGCACTCGAATGGCGGAGCGCATACCGAAACCACTTGTCGCCGCGGTGCTTGACAGGGCGCTCCTCAAGAAGGGTGCGTCAGCCGGCGACATCGCCGAGCAGGTGGTCACCTTCTGCCGGACGGACACCACCACCGGACAAGTGCTGGCGATCGATTCAGGATTTGTCTTCCACTGATCCGTTATCGATTCGCAGTTTCCCACGCCGCTTGACACATCACACAGCGGGTCGCATCTGGCAGCGCCGCCATTCGTTCGTCGCCGATCTTTCGCCCGCAATCCTCGCAAACCCCATACGCACCCTGAGCTATCCGGTCACGCGCGCGCTCGGCCTGCTCACGCTCCAGCTCGAGCACGTGCTTGATCGTCTCGCTGTTCGCACGCTCGCTCTGCACCTGCGCGAAGTCAGACTCCCCGAATCCCTTGCTCATAGGAGATTCAGTATCCACCCCGGCGTTCGTTAAAACACAGTCCGTTTTGCCTTGACCGGGCGTCCCTTGACACTGGCCCCCTCGCGGTACAGGATGGCAAGCATTCCCGCCTAGGGACGCGGGAGCCGTGCTTACGGAGGAGTGGGATGAACCTGAAAAGACGCTATTGGTTTGGTGTGCTCGCGGTGGCGTTGCTAGGAGCCTTGATTCCGAGTCCGGCGGTGGCAGCCACGTCGGTCACCCTCGTCGCCTCGGGATTGGACAGTCCGCGGGGAGTCGCCTTCATTGACGGGACCGTCATGGTGGCAGAGGCAGGCCACGGTTCTGACAACCCCGCCGACTGCATCACCACTCCGTTCGGCAATACCTGCATCGGAAACACATCACAGATTTCGTGGGTGAATACAACGACCGGCGCGCACGCCCCGCTGGTCAAGGGATTCTTCTCGATCACTCTTGGTCGCGAGGGCGCCTTAGGCGTGAGCGGGCTCTCCGTTCGCGGCGGGAAGCTGTACGCCCAGATCGCCGGCACCTCGCGAGAGGTACCAGCCCGCTTTGCCATCGGCAAGGAGGCCGGCCACCTGATCTCAGTCAATACGGAAGAGCGGACATGGAAATCGATAGCTTCGGTGGGCGACGCTGACTTCGACTACACCACCACGTTCACCGAGCCGAATCCATCGGTCTGCGGCCCGTGCCCTGGCACTCAGGAGCACGACGCAAACCCGAACGACGTGCTGGCGACCAGTCACGGCTGGTTGGTTGCGGACTCCGGGTCCAACACGCTGACCATGGTGGACAAAGACCGAAAGACGACAGTCCTTTACTACTTCCCGTGGAGAGACTCGAATTTCCGTAACTTCCCAAGCGACGAAGTTCCCACTTGCGTGGCGAGCACGGACGACGCGCTGTGGATTGGCACGCTCGCTGGACACCTTTTCTCGTTCGAGGACGGCAAGGTCACCCAGGTGATGCCCAAGGACAGCACGGGCCGGCCGCTGCTCAGCCACGTGACGGGATGCACGACCGGCGGCGATGGAAAGTTGTTCCTGGTGAACATGTTCGGAGCAGGGACGTTCGGCTCCCCGAATTTCCCTAACGGTAACGTCGTGGTTTACAACACCGAAAGTGGCAAGGGATCGATGCTCGCCGACGCGTTCCACAACCCTGCCCTGTTCTTGCCCTACATGGCTAAGGTCGGGCCCGACGGAAACCTGTGGGTTACCTCGGGTGCGATATGCCCCGCCAACGGCGCGAATCCATTTGGCGGTGGACCAAACCCGTGCACGATCGGCGCCACGAAAGGTGGGCGGCTGGTGAAGCTCAGCCTGCCAAACGGAGGCGAGAACGATTAGCGGCGCTTAACCACCGATCTGTGGCCGCGAGGCTGGCTCCTCGACCTCGCGCCACAGATTGGATCCCTTGACGTTTGACTTGCATGCCTTAACACGTTCACCTGCAGCTCACGGCAAGGCCAACCCCAAGGCTCATGTCATAGCGCCACGAACGAACTAGATAGGCGACGATGGGGTGGTCGGATACAGGTTCTTCGGAGTGTGGTCCAGGAAATCACGTGGCAGGATACGGAAGCTGTCGAACTCGTACGGCACGACACTGTCCTCCTCGCCCTTCTCACGTGGGGTGTGATGCGTACGCAGGACATGCCAGATGACCACATCCTGACCATCGACCGTCTCGGCGGGAGTTGCGTAGACGTTCTGCAGGACTGAGTCGTCGCAAGTCACATCGGACCCGTCCTCGACGCCTGCTTTGTAGCGCACGACCCAGAGATCACCGCTGCTCCACTTACCGTCGGGCGAACCGTCAGAGCCCGGCGAAATCTCGTAACCGCGGACCTGCCCGTTAGCCTTTGGCGCCTTATTGATGACGCGCCACTTGGTGTATTCGGCCGGCACGGTGCTGTCCTTGCCCTCGTTCAGGATGCTGATCCACTGATCCTGGCCCGCCCCGTAGCCGGCGTGAACGAATTTCTGAACGAGATTGTTGCCAGGTGTAACGATGTCGAAGTCCATCCGGAAATAGAAGTTGTGAATGTGGCCTTCAGTCGGCGGATTGGTCGTCCAGAGACGGGCCCCGAGCCCGATCTTCGCCTCGATCGCGCCGTCTGCGCCAAATTCCCAGCGCTGGATGTACTGGTAGTTGGCTGCCTGCTGCTTAGTCCACACAACAGCTTTGGCGGGCTCCAGGAGGCTGGCGGGTATCTGCTCGTAGGCGACTGCACCTTTCGGGTTGAGGATGGGATCGTATGCGTTGTCATTGCTCGCGAAGCCGCTCGGCGGGATCGACCACGATGGGGCGTTGGGTGCGATCGGCGTCATCGAGGTGAACTGGATGCCCGAACCGCAGCTGAACGTGCCGAGGCCATCCTTAAAGTGCGGTGAGCCACCGTGATAGGGCACGAGCACGAACGGCTGGGTGGCCCGAAAGAGCACCCGCGTGCCCTGGAAGTTGGCTTTCGAGATGGCCAATCCCCCTCCGTAGAGCGAAGGAATGGACCAGGAAAAAGTCCAGCCGGCGAAGTTCACTGAACCTGGCATCGTCTCGTCCTCCTCTACTCCCGCCGACCCGACTCTTCAGGATCCAGAGCCAGGGCTCGCCGGGTGCTCAGGTCCACGGCCACCTGGCCAACTTTCCTGGGTTTCTTGCCACCAACCCAGAAGTACAAGGCGAAGATTCGGTGCCCACGCGCCGGGCTGGACTCGGCAAAGCTCAGTCGGGAAGGCATCGACGCGATTTGAACACCTCGTACTTTGCGGAGCGACCGCAGCTTAGGGGTGGCCAGTGCGATCTCCTTCGCCTCGTCAAGTTCCTCGTCGGTCAAAGGAGGCTGGATCCCCAAGCGTTCCGTCACCCCGACGACACTTCCGCTGCGAAGGTCCACCACCGCGACCTGAAGCGCATTCCGGTCGTAGTCGTAGATTCCCACTTCTGCCAAACGGAGCGCCTTTCGGGCGTCGCCAGACGGCTTCTCATCGATCAGGTCGCCGCCGACCACACGAAACCGTCTGCCGGCGAGGCGTCGCTTGACCTGGGGGTCTGCGAGGACGGCTGCCACCACCCTTGGCCTTACCTTGTCGATGAGAGCTTGCAACCGCTTGCTGGACGAAGGCTGCTTGCCCGCCAGCACCAGTCCTCTTGCCTCCTCCACATTGCTCACCAAAGGCTTAGCCATCACGACTCCTCCTAGCCCGATGCCTGACCAGCGCCAGATGGACAATGCGCTCGCTTGGCGGATTCGTCAAGTGGTTACTCAACACCTGCGAAGTGACTGGGTCCCGGCGCCGCGAGCCATCTCAGCGGCCGCCGCGAGGCGCTAGGCGGGTGGACGCCCAGCGCCTCAGGCCTGCTGTAATGACTATGACGTCGTCACTTGCTTCGACCCGAGGGATTGGTCGGCAATGCACCGCCAGCAGCTTCAGGAAGCTGTTGACGGATCTGGAATGTTCGTCGGCGAAGTCGCCCTGACGCGGGACGAGTCTCGATGCATCGTTCCGCGACCGGGAGGTGGCTACGTCCTCGCTATCGACACGTCGAATTTCAAAGTGGCGGCCCGGGCTGCTAGCGGAGATCAGCCGCTTGAGGCGGTTGCCCTCACCAACGGTCGAGTGATCGCGCGCGACTGGAAGTCCGGAAAAGTTCTGACGGGAGAGTTGCGGGACTCTCTGCCTAGCGGCGTGAGGCCCCGACGGGCACGCCTCGACCGTCACACTGGCGGACCTGGACGGCATCAACTCGACCCCGAGCTCCCTCATGTCCGTCCTCGGAAGCACGAAAGTTAAGTCGCCGCGTCGGTCTGTTCTGTCTGGTGAGCACTCCCGAGAACTCGTCGATCAGAGCTCATGCCCTGATCGAATTGGACCTCGCTGACCAGGTCTACTTCGCGGCTTGGCACGGCGTTGGCTGCGATAACTCGGCCGAACCACTCCGCACTGCTCTTGGGAACTCGCGATTGGGTGGCATAGTCGAGGTACACGAGTCCGAAGCGCAGCCGATAGCCGGCCGCCCATTCAAAGTTATCCATCAAAGACCACAGCATGTAGCCCTGTAGCGGCACACCCTCGTCTATGGCCTGCGCTGCTGCTCGGAAGTACGCGTCGTAGTAGTCGATACGCTCAGGGTCGTGGCAGCTTCCATCCGGGCCGATGTAATCGTGCAGCGCGATCCCGCTTTCCGTGATCCATATCGGGAGATGCTGCGTCCATTCCCGGTGGAGACGCGTCAGGACGGAATACAGCGCGTCTGGTCGAATCGCGACAGCCCCTGCGGTGATGGGAGGTTCAGGCGGCAACTTGCGAGTGCCCCGCACCAGATTCGATGGGTCATCCAGGTGGCGTGCGTCGGCGACAACTCGATGCTGCTCATAGAAGTTGACGCCAAGAAAATCCATCGGGCGGCTGATCGTGGCCAGGTCGCCGTCGCGGACGAAGCTGAAGTCCGTGACGCCCGACCAGAATTCGTACGCGTCTTGTGGGTAAGCACCCCGAAACAAAGGCGAAAGGAAGAGTCGATTCTCAAACATGTCCACCTTTGCCGCGGCGGCAACGTCCGCTGCGGTTCCCGAGGCCGGCAGGACGTCCGAGAGATTCAGTGAAATGCCCACCTTTGCCCGGGGGGCGGCGTCCCGGATCCGCTCCAAGCCCCTAGCGTGCGCGAGAAGCAAGTGGTGCGCGGCCGTCACAGCCTTCGCCTCATCCCTGATGCCGGGCGCGTGGCGCCCCTCGAGGTGGCCGACGAACGCAGCAACCCAGGGCTCGTTGATCGTAATCCACCGCTCGACTCGATCTCCCAGGCGGCGGACAACAATAGATGCGTAGTCAGCGAAGCAATCGGCGGTCGCGCGGTTGGTCCAACCGCCTCGGTCCTGGAGCGCCTGGGGCAAATCCCAGTGATATAGCGTTGCGATCGGCATGACGTTGCGAGCCAGTAGACCGTCGACGAGGCGGTCGTAGAAACCGAGCCCGGCCGGATTGGCAGACCTCCCGTCAGGCTGGACCCGCGGCCATGCGATCGAGAAGCGGTACGCCTTTAGCCCGAGCAGGGCGATCAGATCGAGATCGGCTTCCAGCCTGTTGTAGTGGTCGCACGCGATGTCTGCATTCTCACCGTGATAAATCGCTCCGCGCACGCGCACGAACGTGTCCCAGATGGATGGCCCGCGACCGTCTGCCCCGGTCGCGCCTTCGATCTGATAGGCCGAGGTCGAGGCGCCCCACACGAAGTCCTCCGGAAATTCGACAGTCATAGTTTCCTTTGGGCCTGTGTCAGTAGCCCAGTCTCATACCTCTGACGAGGTATTTCTGAAGCGCAAATGAAACCGCCAGCGTAGGCAGCGTCAGGTAGATGCTGCCCGCCATAAGGGATCCCCAGTAGATCTTGTAACCAGTCTGCATTTGCAAAAGCTGCGATGTCAGGGGTGTCGCCTCTGGAGTCGTCGAGAAGGAAATGGGAAACAGGAGGTCGGTCCAGCCCGCGATGAAGCTCAGCAACGCGACCGTGAGCAGTCCCGGCGCGGCCAGTGGAACGGCGATGCGCCAAAAGACTCCGAAAGGCGACAGGCCGTCGAGCAACCCGGCTTCTTCGATCTCACGCGGTAGAGCGTCGAAGAACGGCCTCAAGATCCAGGCGACGAGCGGAAGATTCAAAACCGCTACGCCCAGGATGATGCTGACCACGTTGTTGAGCAGGCCCAGCGCATTCATGATCAAGTACAGGGGCACCACCAACGCCGCCGGCGTCACCATCCGGGTGATCAGCAAGCCGCCCAGCAAGACTCGGCTGCCTGTGAATGGATATCGCGAAAAGCCATAGGCGGCCATGCCGCCCAGCACAACACTGATGGCTACCACGCCCAGCGAGATCTCGACGCTGTTCAGCGTCGCCACGCCGAAGTGAAATTGCTGAAAGAGAGATGCGTAATTCGCCCAGGCTGGTATGGCGGGAAGAGCGAGCGGGCTGGAGAAGAGCTCGGTCTCTGTCTTCAGCGAGCCGATCGCCATCCAGAGCACCGGAATGACAATCGCGACAGCCGCAAGGACCAAGAACCCAGCCCGGACCACTCGGCTGACGCGCTCCGTGTTCGAAAAAGCAATCATGCCGGCGACAATCTTCTGATGGCGAGCAGAGAGGCACCCAGCGCCGCCGAGACGACGATCGCGACGACGGCAAGAGCCGAAGCCTGGCCGAAGTTCAAGAAGTCGAACGCAGTCCTCCAGATCAGCAAGGGAAAGACCTGCGTGTCATTGCCGGGGCCACCGCCGGTCGTGACGAAAACAACGTCAAAAATCTTGGTAAACGCATCGACCGCCCTGAAGGCCGCGACCACTGCAAGCACCGGCATGATCGAAGGAAGCGTGATGTACCGGAACTCCTGCCAGCCGTTTGCACCGTCGAGTCTCGCCGCCTCGTACTGGTCCGACTCTATGGAAAGGATCGCGGCAAACAGCAGGAACAGCACAAACGGCATCGTTTTCCAGGCGTCCGCGACGATCACCGAGGCGAGCGGAAATTGGGAGAACCACGCGATGTCAGTGCGCAAGACCGCGTCTACCGGGCCGAATTGCGGGTGAAGGAGCATCTTCCACGCGATCGCGCCGGCGATGGCAGGCGTCGCGAAAGGAAGGATGAAAGAGCTGAGCAGGACCCGGGAGAGGATCCGGCCGAACAAGCTGCGGCTCTCGACGACAAGCTTCGCTAAAAGTGTTGCCAGAGCCAGCCCGGCCGCCATCTCGATCGCGACGCTGACGACGGTGAAGACGATCGTCACCCAGATCGAGTGCCAGACGACGTCAGAGGCGGCAAGCCAGCCGTAGTTGCTCAGCCCGACGTAGGTCGTTTCGGCGGACCGGAGCGGCGAGTACTGGTGAAAGCTCAGAAACACCACGTTCGCGACCGGGTAGACCATGAATGCGAACGCAAAGACGAGCGCGGGCAGCGTCAGGCCGAGGCCCGTGAGCTGGATTCTGCGGTTCCATGTGAGAAAGGCGGCGGCCGGCCCGCGGCTCCGAGAACCGCGGACCTGCCGACTAGTTGACATTGCCCGATCCACGAGCTTTATTCGATCGCCTTCCGGCCCTTGAACTTTTCGTTCTGCAGCCAGTCAGCCGCGGCATCCGGCGACAGGTCGCCCTTGAGCGCTTTGGCGATAGCTTCGCTGACGCCCGCCGACAGCTCGCCGACCCAGGTGGTCTGGTTGTACTGAAGGTTTGGCAGCACCTTCTCGAACTGTTCGATACCGACAAGAGCCTTCCGTACATCCGGGTCCTGGATGACATCCTTGCGCATCGGCAGGTCCCCGGTCTCGATCGCCTGCTTCTTCTGATATGCGGCGCTCATCATCCACTGGATGAACTTGGCGCCGTTGGCTGCATTGGGTGCTGCGTCAGGGATGGTGGCCACAAACGCGCCCAGGTGCGCACCATTGCCTGCCAGCGGAGCCATCCCAATCTTGTCGGGCATCTTCTCCTGAAACGTCTTCCAGATGTAGAACCAGTTCTGGTACATCGCAACTTTGCCGTTCTGAACGAGCTGATCCCCGTCGAAGAAGTTCTCCGTCTGCCATCCGGGCGGGTTGAACTTGCTGAACTTGACGAGCCAGTTCATGGCCTGCTTCTGCTGTGGAGAGTTCAACGTGAGCTGATTGGTCGCCGGGTCCCCATAGTTTCCCCCGAGTCCGTACACGAAGTAGGTGTCGTCGAGGTACACCGACCAGTCGACCCCACCAACGAAGAATCCGTACATGTTGGGCGGCCGGTTGAAGAACTCGGCGACTTGATACATCTGGTCGTAAGACGTGGGCGGGGCGAGGTCGTGGCCGTACTTGGCCTTGAAGTTCGCTTGCTCCGTCGCGTTGTTGAAAAGGTCCTTACGGTAGAACAGCATGGGAAAGTTGTAGTACTGCGGAATTCCAACCAGCTTTCCGTTGTAGGTGAACTTGTCCTTCAGGATCACCTGGTCGACCTGGTCAGCAGGCAAGAGCTTCGACAGATCCTTGACGTGAGCCTTGTACTTGACCCACAGGTTGTCGTCCCCGCCGCCAGTCATGACGACGTCATACAGGCCCGCGTTCTCGATCAGCTCACGCACCTTGCGCTGACCCCAGAGGGGCCGCGCGACCTGCTCGATGGATGCTGTGATACCGGTCGACTTCTCGAAATCGGGCGCGTACTTGATCAAGGCGTCGGTCTCAGGGCCCGCCACCGCGAGCACACGGACGACCTTGGCTGACGAACCCGTATTGGTGGTGGTCGTACCGTTCGAACAGGCAGTCGCCAGTAAAGCAACCGCCGGCAACAGCGACAACAGCCTGACGCCGATTCCCAACCTCATTCGGATTACCTCCTCCCAAAGACTCGTAACCGAGTCGAATCCAGTTGCACTCCAAGCCGGCTCCGGGATCAGCCGATGGCGCCTCCTTGTGTCAAGGGCGCCTCGGGTGCGCGCCTGGCGAGCCCTGCGCCCACCCGCCCTCCATCGGCCAGAAATCGTTCGACGACGAGCGTCGCAGCGCCCATCGCAACCGCGTCGGGACCGAGGCGCCCAAGCTCGATCGAGACGTGGCTGAACGGATAGCGCAGCGCTCTCGCCGCGGCTATCTCGCGAATCCGAGGAAGCAGGCGTGGGCCGATCAGTTGCCCGACCCAGCCGCCGATGACGATGCTGTCCGGGTTGAAAAGGTTCACCAGGTTCGCGACGCCGGCGCCGATGAACTCCGCGGTCTCGTCGAGCACATCCGCGGCGGGCTTGCTGGATCGCGCCGCGTCCAGAAGATCGCGCATCTGCCGCTGTTGGTCTTTCTTGACACGGACAGAACCTCGCGTACGTTGTGCCCAACGCCCAAGGATTCCTTCAGCCCCCACGTAAGCCTCGAGACACCCCAACGCCCCGCACCGGCAGCGCCGGCCGCCCACCATGACGCTTGTGTGTCCCCACTCGCCGGCGCTCGAGGTTGAACCTCGATACAGCGCGCCGTCGTTGAACAGCGCCGCCCCAACTCCGGTACCGAGCAGCACAACGGCCAGATCGCGCGCGTCGCGGCCCGCCCCAAACCAGAGCTCTGCGCGTCCCATGGTCTTGGCGCCGTTGTCGAGAATCACGGGAGCAGGAAGCACGCTTGTCAGGAGCTGAAGCAATGGGACCTTGTCCCAGCCGAGGCTGGGCGCGTGGACGTACTCCTCGCCGTCGTGCACAACCACGCCAGGTACGCCTACCCCAATGCCAAGCAGGTGACGACCCGGAGTGCCTGCTTCCTTGATCAACTCGTTGACGCCCTTGGCGATGAGCGCGACCAGCGACCCAGGCGACTCGCGCGGCAGTCGGAGTGGTTTTTCGACTGCGGCCAGCTTGTGCAGGTTCAGGTCGAAGAGCTCGATGGCCGCGCCGGTCTCCCCCACGTCGACTCCGATCACCGCGGCACGGTCGGGATTCACCTTGACGAGCACCGCAGGCCGGCCGCCGCCCGAGTCGATTTGGCCGGTCTCGATGACGATCTTGTCCTTGAGCAGCTCCGACATCACGTTGCCGACCGTCGCTGGGCTGAGGCCGGTGCTCGCGGCCAGGTCGAGGCGGCTCGATGGACCGTCGAAGTAGAGGCGTCGCAAAACGGTCGCCCGGTTGCCTCGCCTCAGATCCCTCGTCGTGCGGTGCGTGGCCGTCATGGTTTGAAACTCAAGGCTTGACTTCGACTTAGGTTAAGACTAAAACTAAGTCTTGTCAACAATGCACCGTTGGTGGGCCGCAATGGAAGGCACGGTGTTACGCGTTCCGTGCATTCCCTCCGAGCAGCACGGGGCGCCACGCACGAGCCTCGCACAGCGGCTTCTTGGCTTTTGGCGGTCCTCTGTTAGGGGACCCGGACCGCCAGTAGTGAACTGGAGCCGGTTCTCCGCCTGCCGCCGCCGCGCGTGAGGCCATCTCTCGCCAACGACCCGAATGTCGGGTCACTTTGGCAACACTCCGACCCATCCTCGCTGCGCGTCGCGCGCCCGAGTGCGCGCACGCGCTGTGGGCCGTAGCTCGCCAATTGCTCGGCAAGCGTGCGCGGCAAGCCTTCGCCGCCCGCTGGCAACGCCGACGAAGGGCCGGCGCCGATTCCAGTGTTGGCCGCACAACTACGTGACATCGCGCTCAATTGAGAACAGCGACCCTAGGGAGTTCTAAGCCGGACGACTTGGGACATCTTCAGACGTCCCAGACGTACCCTGGCATCACAACGGCGCTCCCTAACTCTCGGTCTCATCGGCGTCAAGAAAGACAGCGAGAACGGGACGTTCCAACCTCGTTCTGGGACGTTTCCAAACGTCCCAAACGTCCCAAGACATCCCTGTCCATTTCAACTTCGGAAATTAGGTGAGGCACGGCAGCCCATCAGACCAGCGCACCGGGGAACGTTTCTACGGCGCTGGGCCTAGCTTGTCAGGGACGCGTACCCATCAGTGCGCTGACTCGAGTGTCTCGGTAGACAATCTCGTCGGCAGCAGTGAGAAATGAGTCCTTCAACGGGTGCGACAGAGCCATCTCACGGGTGAGCGGATGGCCAAATGTGGCGGCGTCCAAGGTGCCTTGCGGATCAGTGAAGGCCATCTGGATCTCGTCATTTTCTTCGTGAGCCCAAGCATCGAGCTGAGCCCAAGCATGCTTGGCTGGGTCAGCCCTTTCGGACCAATCATCACCTAGCGCAATTACCAGAACTACCCGTGGCTCTGGGTGATTCGGGTGATCCTTATACAGTTCCGCCCAATAGACGGCCCAAGCATCGCCGTCCCGGTAGAGAAATCCGTGAACCTGCGGATATTCAATTCCACACTGCACACATTTTTTGACTCGCACACCCTCATCCAGCTCGATCGTGATCGCCGGCATTTCGATAACCTCGAAGCGAGAATAGCGGTCCGGCGATTGCGGCCTCAGCGCCACCGAGCACCGATGTCCTTGGATTCACCAGGAAGACCAGAACTGCTTCCGTCCAGCAGAGGAACCCAGACCACTCGGAGAGATGGCCAAGGTCTCGCTCGTTGCTTAGCCGGACATAGCGGTGCAGCACGGCGTAGTCGGCGTGCCCGATGGCCGCTCGGAGCCGCTCTAGGTTCCATCCCGCCTGGCATGTGAGTTGCGAATGTGTGCCTGAACGCGTGGGCGTGTAGGTGGAACCCAACGCGCTTCTCGAGACGGTCCATCAGCTGGTCGATGCCCCACGGCGTGTATGAAAGTCCGCGATCGTTGACCAGGATGGTCGACACCCGCGCATGGTCCCGGTGCCGAAATCGAGCCTCAGAAGGGTCGTGGAGCCCACGCCCGGATTCGAACCGGGGACCTTTTCCTTACCAAGGAAATGCTCTACCGCCTGAGCTACGTGGGCGAGCCGCAGCCCAAAGATACTAGTGGCCCATGCATACTCGCCGCG
>Ga0099794_10000225_pt1 | contig 20295 bp, 21 predicted proteins | sample Rivendell_Oct201_10_FD_77320 | JGI IMG/M metagenome (GOLD analysis project Ga0099794, IMG submission 77320) | Vadose zone soil microbial communities from the Eel River Critical Zone Observatory, Northern California, USA -... | ecosystem: Host-associated > Plants > Roots > Rhizosphere > Soil ... | reverse complement strand
CGGCCGAGATCCGGCAGGGCGTGGAAGCGCTGCGCAAAGCAGTCGCGGACCTTCACCTTCCAGTTCGCGTCGGGATCCACACCCACAACGACTGTGAGCTGGCGGTGGCCAATTCCATCGAAGGCGTGCTGGCCGGGGCAGACATGGTCCAGGGCACAATCAACGGCTACGGCGAGCGCTGCGGGAACGCAAATCTCGTCTCGGTCGTCGCCAATCTCGTCGTCAAGCTGGGCTTCAACGCTCTTCCCGCTGCGTCGGTGGCTCGATTCAGCGACCTTTCACGGACGGTGGCGGAGATCGCGAATCTAGCGCTCCCGCTCCAGCAGCCTTTCGTCGGCCATGGCGCGTTCGCGCACAAAGGTGGCCAGCACGTCGCGGCAGTGCTCAAGCACAAGGACTCCTACCAGCACATCGATCCCGCGGTGGTTGGCAACGAACCACGCGTGCTCGTCTCGGAGCTTTCGGGCCGCGGCAACGTGCTCGCCAAGGCGCGTGAATTCGGTTTGGAGCTCGACCGCGACGACCCGCAAACGAGATGGCTCGTCCAGCACCTCAAGGAGCTGGAGCATCGGGGCTACTCATACGAGGCCGCCGACGCATCGTTCGAGATGCTGGTGCGGCGCCTTCAGCCCGGCTACAAGGCCCCCTGGACGGTGGCGGACTTCACGGCACAGGTCCGCAAGAGCGGCACCTCAGTCAACGCCGAGGCGACTGTTCAGGTCGCGGTTGGTGGAACCGTGTATCACACCGCCGCCACCGGCAACGGTCCGGTCAACGCGCTCGACGCCGCCCTTCGCAAAGCCCTCAGTCCGCGATTCCCAGGCCTTCGCGGCGTGACGCTGCATGACTACAAGGTCCGCATCCTCGACGGGGACGCGGGCACGGCAGCGACCACGAGGGTGCTTATCGAATCGGGCAAGGGCCTCAAGCGGTGGACGACGGTCGGCTGTTCGAGCAACATCATCGAAGCCTCCCTGCTCGCGCTGGTCGACGCGCTGGAGTTCGCCAGCCTCAGCCGCTAGACGATGCTTCCATGGCACCGGTTGACCGCCGGACAGGATGCGTCGCGAGGGCTTGCTTAAGGTGTCTGATTGCCCCGGCGAGGTCGCCCCGCGCTTCGAGGATGTCTGCGTAGCTGCTATGAGCGCGACTCAGCCGGCGTGCGGATCCGGCAACCGCGTCGAGTCCGTCGAAGGCGTGAGCAAATTCCCTGTCCGCTGCGACGTGATCGCCGCTCGCAGCTGCGATCGTGCCGAGCCAGATGTGTGCGTCGGCGGCCGTGGCACCTTGAGCGACTCGGAGTGCCAGGTCCAGGGCTTCGCGCGCCAGGCGAGCAGCCTGATCACCGTCGGACTCGGCGAAGGCCGCCTCGCAGAGACTCAGCAAGACCGCGGGCTTGTCTGACTCGACACCAGTCTCTTCGAAGATGCGCAGTGACCGCTCGAGGTGGCTTCGAGCTTCCCGTGTCTTACCTTCCATTAAAAGCAGGAGTCCCAGGTTGTTTTCGGAGCGGGCCAGGGACACACGATCCTGAAGCGTCTCGTGTATGGCAATCGCCCGCTGCGCGTATTGAGCCGCCCGGCTGAACTGCCCTGTCTCCTTGTAGGCAACGCTGAGTCCGCTGTAAACGAGAGACAGCCGCCGCAGGTCCTGCACCACCTCTCCTGCCGCGATCGCCTGCTCATAGGTCTTGATGGCGGCCTCCCAGTTCTCGTTCGTGGTGTGGACGCTTGCCAGCACTCCCAACAGTCGGCTTTCCGTGAGAACTGGAACCGGCTTCAGGGTTCGACAAGTGGCAAGAGCTCCCTCAGCCAGCGCGAGTGCGCCCGGGTCTTGCATCAGGTAGGCCGCGGACGCTTCGCTGCCCAGGCACTCGGCGGTCATGAGGACGTCTCCCGACTGTTCGAAATATGCCCGCGCCGCCGAGGCCAGCCGGCGCGCCTCGAGGGGCTGAGCCAAACGGAGGTGCGCAGTCGCCATCAGGAATTTGATCCGGGCCGCCACGTCGGGATCGCCTTCACCCGCCAGTAGGCCCAGACCTGCGGCGATGGCGCCGGCGGGGTCGCCGCTCGTGATCGAACGTTCCATCTCCGCCGTGCCGACCGTGGCACGCGCTTCCATCGTGCTCGGGTTGCTCAGGAAATAGTCGAGCGGCCGTCCGGTCCGGGCCGCGATGAGCTTGAGCGTTTCCATCGACGGCTTGGCCTTGCCGGTCTCGACGAAATAGATCGCGGTCCGGCTGATCTCTGTGCCGGCGACCTGGCCAAGACTCAGGCCTGCCTCGAGCCGTGCCTGTTTGACGGTTCCTGCCTTGATCTCGACCCCGCGTCGGCGGCCGCGACGGCCCGAGGTTGCCCGTCCGCTCTCTCTCGGGCCGTCACCAGGCGCCGGGTGCGATCGAACCTCTGGCACGTGGCCAGCTTAGCTGAGTAACTGTTACTTGACGGAAGTGACTTGACGGCCGGTACGGTGCCGGGTGATTAGAAGCAGCAGGGCGCGATATCCGAAGCCCCCGCGCTCAGCGACAGGACCATCAGGAGGATCGTCGCCATGGTGGCGGCGAGAAACAACTTGCGCATTCAAATCACCTCCTCCGCGGCACAGACCAGCGCCGCCAGAGGCTTCGCGAGAAACAAGGAGGTTTCAGGCGGTGTCACTGACTACCGGGGCCGGGTACGCGCTCCACAGGTGCGCCAGCACGCCCCATGCTCCGGCGGCCAATTTGAGGCTGAAAATGATGCCGGCGAAGCTGCCAAGGCCCGCGGCAACCCATTCCACAGGCAGCGCGGGAGCCCGGAGGGCGACCGCCGCGGGCAGCGCGGCCAGCAGCCCGCAAGCGACAGCCACGACGACGATGGCAACCGCCGAGCCAGAGCCAATTTCTTCGGGTTCAAGGCCTTGTTCGTCGACCGCCGCCGGCCGGTGCTCCAAGTCGCTCTCGACGCCGGCTTGCTCGATGGCGCTGCCTCCTTAAGACCCGACTCACCCCTCGCAGCTGGGTTTCCGTGGCCCTGTGTCCATGTTAAGTGATCCCAGGTTGAATTAACACAGGTACGACGAAGGCTTAAGGAGGGATCGCTTCGGTGCGACCCAGCAGGATGCCGGCTTCAGTCCGCCAGGTAGGTTCTGATCATCCGGCCAAGCTCCTCGAGCTTGGCCAACGCCTGGTCCCTGCCGTCCGCCGGCACCCAGTAGATGCACCGTTCGACGCCTGCCTTGGCCATCCGCTCGATCTCGCTGGCCACCGGCTTGGGATACACGGTCACGGGGATGGGTCCACGGCCTGCCGCTCGTGCCATCTCCTGGAGCTCGGGTATGCGTTCAATGGTGTCGCCGCGGTTTGGCATCCAACCATCCGCGTAGCGGACGACGCGCTCGAGGATCTTCGGTCCGCTGCCGCCGAGCAGAATCGGCGGGTGCGGTTTCTGGACAGGCTTCGGCCAGCTCCACGTCGGCCCGAAATTCACCATGTCCCCGTGGTACTCCGCCTCCTCCTGGGTCCAGATCGCCTTGAGTGCCTCGACCCTCTCGCGGAGAAGCTTCCACCGCGTGCTGAAATCGGTACCGTGGTCGGCCATCTCCTCTCGATTCCAGCCCGCCCCGATGCCGAAGATGACGCGGCCATTGGAGACAAGGTCCAAGCTCGCGACTTGCTTGGCGGTGTGGATGGGGTCGCGCTGGATCAACAGGCAGATGCCGGTGGCGACCCGAATCCTCTTTGATGCAAGGGCGGCGACGGTGAGGGCGATGAATGGATCCATCGTGTGCCAGTACTGCTTGGGAAGGTCCGCGCCACCGGGCCGCATGGACAAACGGCTTACGGGGATGTGTGAGTGCTCGGCGACCCAGAGCGACTCAAAACCGAATGCCTCGGCGGTGGGCGCCAGCTCTGACATCGAGATCGCGTAGTCGGTGGGAAAAATCGCGACTCCGAACTTCACTCAGTCATCGTGACTGATCGCGGGAACGCCCTAGGCGAGGAGGAACTTCCGTGAGGCCGGCTGCGCTGGTCGGTTCACGTGGACGTCGATGGCGTCGAACATCGCTGACACCACCCTGGCGTCGAGACGGCTTCGGGCCTCATCCAGAAGCACTCGGCGCGCTTCCCACGGCGTCCGAGCTTTTCGGTAGGGCCGGTCGGAGGTCAGTGCATCGTAGGTGTCGGCGACCGCGACGATGCGGGCTTCGATCGGTATCGCTTCCGCGCCGAGCCCATATGGGTAGCCGCTGCCATCGAGACGCTCGTGGTGGTAGAGGACGCCGAGGAGAGCCCTTCTCGATTGACCGTCACCCAGAATGGACAAACCAATTTCCGGGTGCGCCTTCATAAGCGTCCACTCGGACTCATCGAGCGCCGCCCGCTTGTCCAGGATCTCGTCCGGGATCGCGAGTTTGCCGATGTCGTGCATAAGGCCCGCCCGCGCGAGCACGCGGAGCTCAGCGGTGGTCATCGCGAGCTGGCGTCCGATCTGCACGCATAGCTGCGCAACTCGCTGATTGTGGCCGAGCGCTTCGCGGTCCTTCACCATGAGACCGAAGACCGCGACCGCGTCCAACCAACCCTTGACTTGAGAGACCGGATGTGGAACCACAGGGAACCCCTCCCAGAGGCTTACCGGCGCCTGTTACGGATTACTCGTTCAGCAAGGACAACGGTCCATCGATCCGTTCTGGTCGCTGGATTTACAGTTGATTTGAGGCTACTTTGGGTAGCTTCGACTCGGTCAGCTGGGCGCCATGAACTCCAGGCAGCGCGTGCCCCTCAGATCAACCCAGTAGCGCCCGCGCCCTCGCACGATGAGCATGAGGACTTGCTCGCAAGCCGGACACCGCACGACCACGCCAGGCGCGTTGACGTAGACGTCGACCTGTCCCACGGCGTGGACGGCACCGCAGCCGGCACAGGTCGTCTCGGCGGTGGTCATCTCCGTCGTGAAGATCTCGCGCAGCAGCCCGCCGATCGCGTTTCCGTCCACCTTCATCTCGGAAGTGTCCATCGTCATCCTCCTGTGGCTCCAAATCGCTCGGTCTTGATCCATGACGGGTCATAGCCCAGGTCCACGAGCAATCCCCCCGCCGCCTCCACGAATGAGGTCGGCCCGCAGATGAAAACCAGCGGCATTTCCTCTTTTGGCCACGCGACCTCGCGCACCATCTCGCGATCGATTCTCCTCGCGTAGCCCTTCCAGCCCTGGGGCTGGGCTCGCGTCAGCGCGTGGGCCACGACGAGCCCGTCCTCCGCCGCGGCGAGCCGGTCCAGCTCCTCCTTATAGATGACGTCCTCGATATTGCGCGACGAGTAGAGCAGGCGCGCCGGCGGTTTCACGGCCGAAGCAGAGCGATGCCGGAGCATCGCCATCAGCGGCACAACCCCCGAGCCCCCCGCCATCAGAAGAAGCGGCCGCCTATCACCCGCCTTCCACACGAAATAGCCGCCTATGGGCCCGCGCAGCTCGACCCTGTCCCCCACCCGCAACTCGCCCACCAGGTATGGCGAAACCTCACCGTCATCCAGCCGTTCGACCGTGATCGCCAGACGGGAATCTTCCGGTGGGGACGCGATCGAGTAGCTGCGCTGCGCCTGGTAGCCGTCCTCAGCCGTCAAGCGGACGTCGACGTGCTGCCCTGCGTCGTGCCCCGGCCAATCGGGCACCTGCAGCACCAGGCTCGCCACGCGCGGCGTCTCCTGGATCAACTGGGCCACCTCGCCGACCTGCCACATTAGGGGCCCCCGCGAAGTCACGGCGTCAGCCTCTGCCTTCGTGGGGATTTCTCAGTACGCGGGGAATTTCAGTCGCCCCAGTACCGCTGCTCGCGCCAGGGATCGCCACGAATGTGATATCCGTTCGATTCCCAGAATCCCGGTAGCTCCTCGTTCTGCAGCGTGATGCCCCGAACCCATTTCGCGCTCTTCCAGAAATACAGGTGCGGCACCAGCAGGCGGGCCGGCCCGCCGTGCTCCGGGTGCAGCGGCTGGCCGTCGAATTCGTACACGACCCACGCCTTGTTGCCCGTCAGGTCATCGAGGGCGAGGTTAGTCGTATAGCCGCCGTCGGAGAAAACAGTGGCGTAATCGGCGGCGGACTCCACGCCTTCGAGGAGAGTGTCCACCGAGACGCCTTTCCAGGACGTATCGAGCTTGGACCATTTGGTGACGCAGTGGATGTCCTTGGTGACCGTCTCGCTGGGCAAGGCGCGAAGCTCCTTCCAAGTCCAACTTTTCGGCTCGTCGATCTCGCCGGCGACGGAAAACGTCCACTCGTCCAGCGATACGCGCGGCGTCGGCCCGGCCGACAGGACCGGGAAGTCGGAGACGACGTGTTGCCCGGGCGGCACGCGTGCGCTCGAGACGTTATCGCGACGCTTGCCCCGAAACCCTCGCGAGATGAACCCCATCAGGTCGACCTGTCTCGCCACTCGAGCGCGGGACCAAGTTTCTTTTCGAACAGCGCGGCCACCTCACCCGGCTTGGGAAATCTACCCGCCGCCTTCTTGCTGAACACCAACTGGCCGTCCAGTGAGATGGCGAACGTGCCGCCGCTGCTGCTGATCAGCTCGACCGCGCGCATGATCGGCGCCCAGCGGTCAAGCACCTCAGAGGCCAGGCTCACGGCCCGGTCGAGATAGTCTCAAGGAACGCAGTATTCGATGCGCGCCTCGTGAACTGGCGTGATCACGCCCCGATGATACTTACCCCTCTAACCGGGTGCGCGCACGCTCTAGGCGCGACGCCAACCACGCGGGTTGGGACGGCGTGCTGGCGCCCTACAAGGCGTCGTGCTACGTGGGTTGATCAGAAGGTAACTCGGGTCAAGCGCCACAGTCGACCGGGCGGGAACAGGGGGTCGGACGTGACGAGCGGGACGTCCAGGTTGTAGTCGCCGAGGACGATGTGAACGTTGCCCTTCTTGGTCCCCGCTGGGATCGGCCGGTCGACCACGATCGGGAGCACGTCCAGCCTCTGCCGCAGCACCATGCCCGGCCAGGCCAGGACAATGACGTCGACCGGCGAGACCAGGTCGGACTGATTGCCCCAAGCCGTGACGTAGGTGGCGATCGTCTGGTTGCGGGTGATCACCTGCCGAATATGAAGAGTCGCCTGCAGGGATGCGATCAGGACCTTTGCGGTCGCGAACGCCACATCCAGAGTCGGCTGTCCCATGACACATCCGAAGACGACGATCGGCTTTCCGTCCACGGTCACGGTCGCGCCGAAGAGGAAGTTAGCGCCCGTGCTGAAGCCAGACCCGGTCTTGATGCCGAAGATCCCGTTCTGCCCGAGCACATGGTCGGTGCTGTAGACGACTCCTACCACCGGCATCTGCACTTGCGCCATGCCGACGATCTGAGCAAAGACGTCTTGCTGCATGGCGGCGACGCCCAGCTCCATGAGGTCGGTCGGCGTGCTGACGCTGCCGGCATCGGCGCCGCTGGTGTCTGCGAATCGCGTGTGGGTCAGTTTCAGCGCCGCGGTGCGCGCGTTCATCTTGGCGACGAACGCATCGATTGAGCCTGCATCCCAGCGCGCCAGAGTTTCGGCGAAGTTGTTCGCGGAGGGAATCAGCATGCCTTGCAGCAGTTGGAGTTCCGTGAGCTGCTCGCCCACGCGGACCTCGAGCGCCGACTGATTGTCTGCCACGTCGGCGGAGTAGGCCTGCACGTCGGTGTTCGTGATCGTGATCGTCGGGCCCTGCTCGTCTCTCTTCAGCGGCTTGTCCTCGAGGATCACCAGCGCGGTCATCACCTTGGTGACGCTGGCGGCTGGTATGGCCTGCTCATTGCCCGAGCTGCCGATGAAGCCGAGGTTCTGAGCACTGACCGCCGCGGAGCCTCGCGCGGGCCAGGGCAGCGCGGGCGGCGTGCCCGCGATCACCTCCGATGCCGGAAGCGATCCTGTGGCGGCTACCGCTGGAATCGGGCGAAAGTAGCTCCAGGCAGCCACGCCGGCGACCACCAACAAGAGCAGCAAGATCGCAGCCCGAACCCGCATATCTGAAAGAACATAACGGACCGCAAGGGCGGTTCAGGCGGAAGCGGCCTTCCTGTGGACTCTGTTTATGCCAAGGCTCACGATGAACGATCCGAACGCCAAAGCTGTGATGAAGAAGCTGGCCGGGTACGCGATATAGAAGGCGAGCGTCAGTCCCAGCCACACGGCGAGCACCGCCACTGCGGCCGACAGCACCATCCCTGTGTATGGGCTGGTCGTCAGGTTCTGGGCCACTGCCGCGGGCGTGACCATCAAAGCGAACACGAGCAGGGCGCCGACCGCCTGGACCGACTCCGCGACCGTGATCGCGACGAGGATGAGGAAGAGCACGGTCAGCACCCGGATTGGCACGCCGCGTGACGTGGCCACTTCCGGATCAAGGCTCACGAACAAGAGCGGCCGCGCGATCACGAGAAGCGCGATACAGGTGAGCAACCCTGCCCCCGACGCGATCAAGGCCTGGGCCGGCTGCATCCCCAGGATGGACCCGAACAGCACGCTGATTCCAGTGTTGCCGGCGGACGCGCTGTGGGAGGACGTGAAAATACTGAGGAAGAGCAGGCCCAGCCCAAGCACCCACGCGAACACGGTGCCGATCGCCACGTCGCGACCTCGCCCACGCCCGCCGAGCGATCCGATCGCAAGCGCTACGGCGACGCAGCTGCCGAAAACGCCGACCAGCAGGTTGAGACCGACGAGGAGGCCCCCCATGCCGCCGGTGAAAGCGACATGTCCGAGAGCGTCGGTCGTGAACACCTGGTTGCGGAGGACCACGAAGTATCCGACGAGGCCCGCCGCGGCGGCGATGCAGCCGCCGGCGATGAAAGCGTTGCGCATGAAGTCATAGGCCAGCATCGCCTGCACGTCCTGGAACGGGTTGAGCGAAAAAGAGGTAGCCGCGAACATCACGCGGGTTCGCTCTCAAGCTCAGCATGCGCTGCCTGTTCGCGAGACAACGCCTTCGCACCGCGGATCAGGACGTAAGCGGCGAAGGCCAGGGTCGTGATGAAGAAGCCGACCGGGTAGATCGTGAAGTAGGCCACCGCAAGGCCAGTCCAGGTGAACAGCAGTGAGAAGACGACTGTCAGCGCGAGCCCACGAGCAGGACGCGCCGTCAGCTGCAGAGCGCACGCGCCCGGCGCCACCAGCAGCGCGAAGATCAACAGGGTGCCGACGATCTGCACGGTCACGGCTACGGCCAGCGCCGCCACCAGCAGAAATGCGATGGCAATCGCGCGTACCGGCACACCACGCGCCTCGGCGACGTCGGGGTCGACGGATGCGAACACGAGGGGTCGCGCGATAGCCGCCAGCGCGACAAGGCAGACCGCCGTCGTGACCACGGTGGCGGCCACGTCGCGATCGGAGATGCCCAGGATGGTGCCGAAGAGAAAGGCATAGACCGCCTGGGCGCTTCCGGTGTAGAGGCGGAAGAAGAGCAAGCCCAGGCCTAGCGAAAAGGCGAGGATGCTTCCAACGACGGCCGACTCCATCCGGTTCCCGGCATCGAGCCGCCGGCCCAGCAAACCGACGCCAAGGGCGGCGGCCGAGCAGAAGGCGGCGAGCCCGATGACCGGTGGCAGGTGAAGAAAGACGGCGGCGGCCGCACCCGGAAAGCCGACCTGCGACAGCATGTGCGCCGCAAAGCTCTGGCCGCGCAGGACGACGAAGTAGCCCACCATGCCGGCGAGCAGTGCCACGAGTGTCCCGACGATGAAGGCGTTCTGCATGAAATGAAACCTCAGCAGCAGCTGCAGGTCGGCCAGCAGGTCCCAGGTGGGCGAGTCAGCCATTACGCGTCGTGGTCATGCGCGTGATACGTGACGGGCTCGTGCTGGCCGACCACCACCACGCGGCCGTCGCTCGTTCGAAGTACCTCGACCGGCGCTCCGTACAGGCGGGTGAGCGTTTCGGTCTGGATCACTTCCTCGGGACGGCCTGACACGACGTGGCCATTGGCTGCATAGACGACGCGGTCGATGAACGGCAGGATTGGATTGACGTCGTGCGCGACGAGTAGAACCGTGACCCCCTGCTGCTGGCAGATGTCTCGGACCAGCGCCGAGATCGATTGTTGGTTGCTCAGGTCCAGGCTGTCGAGCGGTTCGTCGAGGGCCAGCATCTTCGCCCCGGTGACCAGCGCCTGCGCGATCAGCACGCGCTGCTGCTCACCACCCGACAGCTCGCCGATGGGCCGGTACGCATACTCTTCGGCACCGACCAGGCGGATGACAGAGTCCACTTGGCGGGACCTCGCGTCGCTGCCGGCAAGCCAGGAGGGGAGTGGAACTCCCCAGCGCGCGCCATCGAGCCCGAGGCGAACCAGGTCGGCCGCCCGGATGCGGAGATCGGGATCGAAGCGCCGCCTTTGCGGAAGGTAACCGACCTCGTCGTTTCCACGGCGGACCGGCTTGCCGAAGATCCGCGCCTGTCCCTCCGCCAGCGGCACCACGCCAAGCAGAGCTTTCAGCAGGGTCGACTTGCCCGCTCCGTTGGGCCCCAGGATGGCGACGAACTCGCCGGTGCTCACCGTGAGGTCGACGCCACGCCAGACGAACCGCCCGCCAAGGTTCACTCCGGCGCCCTCGAGTCCGACAGCCTCCTCGATTGCGGGCCGGGTGCGCTCGGATGCTTCGGGTTCAGCCACCGAGTGCCGCAAGGAGTTCCTTCAGCTGGTTGGTCTGCCAGTCCTGGAAGGAGACGTTGGCAGGAGCCAGCGTTTCAGTTACGCGCGCGATCGGAATGCCCTGTGCTCTGGCCCTGTCCACCAGCGACCCCACGTCCGGGGTGGAGTTCTGAGTGTTGAACACGAACACCTTGATCTTTTTACCAGCGATTTGCTGCAAGACCGTTGCCTTGTCGGAAGGGCTTGGGTCGGTGCCTTCGCTGATCGCCTTCAAATAATCGCTGGGGGTGATGAGGTCGAGGCCGGTGTCCGTTGCCATGTACGAGAAGATGCTCTCGGTTGCTCCGACGGGGGTGCCCTTGTACTTCGTCTTGATGGCGTCGATCGTGTCGTGGTACGCCTTGAGCCCCGTCGTCTTGTAGGCGGTCTTCTGCTGCTCGAAGTACGAAGCATCGCCCGAGTCGAGGGCGGTCAGGTCCGAGGCGATTCTGTCGACGACCCTCTCGACGTACTTGGGCGAGTACCACATGTGCGGATTGTCTCCCTCCTTCTTGCCAATGAAGTCGCCGACCGCCAGCACGATGCGGCCAGACACTGGATTGGCGGCCAGCAGCTTCGGCGCCCAGGAGTCATAGCCTGCTCCGTTCACGATCACGTACTTGGCCGCGGCGATCAGCTTGGCGTCGGCCGGCGTGGGCTCGTAGTCATGGGGGTCGGTGGCGGGGTTGACGATGACGCTCGTCACGTGGGCGTGGTCGCCTCCGACCTGGGTGGCGATGCTTCCCCAAAAGTTTTCGACGGCCACCACCTCCACCTTCCCGCCCGACGCCGACGAACCGGTGCCAAGGCCGCATGCGCTTATGGCCATCACCACCAGGGCGCCGACAACCGCTACCAGCCACCCCGTGGCCGCCAAGCTCGACCCCGCTTTGACCACCCGCCTCACCTCCGATCCGGTCCGACTGTGATGCGCAAGAGTATTGCACAACTGACTTGCACAAGTGGTGTGCGTATAGTTGTCATGTGGCCAGGCCGAGCCCGGTGAGCGACCAGGTACAGCTCCTTTTCCGCGCGACCGACAGCAAGCACCTGTGGTCGATCGACGAGCTTCATGTGGCCGTCGTCAAAGTGTTGGGCGCCGCGGATTACTCCACGGTTTTCAGGGCTGTTTCAAGCCTGGAGCGGGACGGGTTCATCAAGCGCGTCGAGCTGGGCGACGGCAAGGTGCATTACGAGCTGAGCGACCAGCACCACGAGCACATCCGATGCGACGAGTGCGGCCGCGTCGCGGAGGTTGCCGGCTGCGTCCTCGAGGATGCATCGTCCGCGGTTACCAAGAGCACCGGCTTCACGGTGACGAGCCACCAGCTTCTGTTCAGCGGCGTCTGCCCAGGCTGCGTTTCCGCACGCCTGGCTTAGCACCTCACCGAGGACCGAGTACCGACCAACTGGACGTTCGATCAGCGGCGCTATCCTGCCCGGAGTGAAGGCACTCGTCAAAGCCAAAGCGGAGCCAGGCCTGTGGCTGCAGGATGTGCCGGATCCGGTTCCCGGTCCTGGAGAGGTCTTGATCCGCGTCCTGCGCACGGGCATATGCGGCACCGACCTCCACATCGAAAGCTGGAACGAGTGGGCCCAAGAGACCATCCACCCACCTCTTGTCGTCGGACACGAGTTCGTCGGTGAGGTGGTACGCCTGGGCGACGGTGTGGCGTCGGTCTACCCCGGCGAGTTAGTTGGCGCAGAAGGACACATCGTGTGCGGGCGCTGCCGCAACTGCATGGCCGGACGCCGCGCGCTGTGTGCCAACACTGTCGGCATCGGGGTCCAGAGAGACGGCGCCTTCGCCGAGTTCATCGTCATGCCTGCAGGCAACCTATGGCCGCACCTGACCAAGATCGACCTCGACGTCGCCGCGATCTTCGACCCGTTCGGCAACGCCGTCCACACCGCGACGCAGTTTCGCGTCGTTGCGGAGGACGTGCTCGTCACAGGCGCAGGGCCGATCGGCATCATGGCCGCCATGGTCGCTCGTCACAATGGCGCCCGCTTCGTCGTCATCACGGACGTCAGCGACTACCGGCTTGACCTTGCGCGCAAAGTTGGGGTCACACGCGCGATCAACGTGCGGACCACGACCCTGGCGCAGGCGCAGGAAGAGCTCGGCATGAAGGAGGGATTCGACGTCGCCTTCGAGATGTCCGGCCAGGCAAGCGCCCTCCGCGACCTGATCGCCAACATGTCGCACGGTGGTCGCATCGCGATGCTCGGGCTGCCGGACCATGAATTCGCGATCGACTGGACCGAGGTAGTGCTCAAGATGCTCACCCTAAAAGGCGTTTACGGCCGCCAGATCTTCGAAACGTGGTACGAGATGTCCGTGTTCACGCAAACCGGCCTTGATATCTCGCCCGTCATCACGCACCGCTTCCCTTACCGCCAGTTCCAGGAGGCGTTCGCGGTTGCGCACTCCGGCAAATGCGGCAAGGTCGTCCTCGACTGGACGGTGAATTAGTTCGATGTTCGACAGCATGCGATCGCACCTGATCGGCGAGCTGGACGAGATCCGTCGGGCCGGCCTGGAGAAGCCGGAACGCGTCCTGATGGGGCCGCAAGGGTCGGTCGTCACGGTCCTTGACCGTGACGTCTTGAACCTGTGCGCCAACAACTACCTCGGGCTGGCCGACCATCCAGCCGTCGTGACAGCGGCGAAGGAAGCGCTCGACCGGTGGGGCTACGGCATGGCGTCGGTTCGCTTCATCTGCGGCACGCAGGAGGTGCACAAGGAGCTCGAGTCCGCACTCACGGATTTCCTCGGGACCGAGGACACGATCCTCTATTCATCCTGCTTCGACGCCAACGGCGGCATCTTCGAGGCTCTGCTCGACGAGCACGACGCGGTTATCTCCGACGCCTTGAACCACGCGAGCATCATCGACGGGATCAGGCTTTGCAAGGCGCGGCGCCTGCGCTATGCCAACCGCGACATGGAAGACCTCGAGAAGCAGCTGAAGGACAGCGCCGACGCCCGCTTCAGGATGGTGGTCACTGACGGCGTGTTCTCGATGGATGGATACCTCGCGCCTTTGCCGGAGATCTGCGCGCTCGCCGAACGCTATGACGCGCTCGTCATGGTCGACGATTCTCATGCAGTTGGCTTCATGGGCGCGAATGGGCGTGGCACCCATGAGCACCACGGCGTCATGGGCCGGATCGACGCCATCTCCGGTACGCTCGGCAAAGCGCTTGGCGGCGCCAGCGGCGGTTACGTGTCCGGACGCAAAGAGATGGTCGCGATGCTCCGGCAGCGGTCACGACCCTACCTGTTCTCCAACTCCGTGCCGCCTCCAATCGTCGCCGCGAGCCTCACAGTCCTGGAGCTGATCAGGTCTGCGGGCGAGCTGCGCCGGCGTCTTCGCGACAACACCACTTTCTTCCGCAAGCAGATGACCGAAGCCGGCTTCGACATCCTGGCCGGCGAGCATCCGATAGTGCCGGTGATGGTGGGCGAGGCGGCCCTGGCCGCCCAGACGGCACAGGCCATGCTGGAGAAAGGCGTGTACGTGGTCGCGTTTTCGTATCCGGTCGTCCCCCAGGGCAAGGCGCGGATCAGAACTCAGGTGTCGGCGGCCCACTCGAAAGCGGATCTCGAGCGGGCGGTCAAAGCTTTTGTCGAGACTCGAGAGGCGATGGCCCGTTAGGGCGCGCAAGCGTAGCCTGTCGCCGACATGGCGCGAACCTGGAGCGACACCACCGAACGTGGCCTGACGCCTGACTCGGCTGCCGAAGCCGCTCAGGAGGCTGGGCTCGTCTACGCGTCCGACTTTGAACCCGGCATCCGTCGCGTGCGCAAGGGCAAGGGATTCGTCTACTTCGATACACATGGCCGGCGGGTGACCGACCCCGACACGCTGGATCGGATTTCGAACATCGCCATTCCACCCGCCTGGAAGGACGTATGGATCTGCATTCGCCCGCGAGGCCATCTGCAGGCCACAGGGCGTGATGCCCGGGGGCGGAAGCAAAACCGCTACCACGAGCGATGGCACAAGATTCGCGACGAGGACAAGTTCGCGCGCCTCCTGGGCTTCGCCCGCGCGCTGCCACGATTACGCCGGCGCGTAACCCGTGACCTGAGGCAGCCCGGCCTGCCACGCGAAAAGGTTGTCGCGACCATCGTCAGGCTGCTCGAGATGACTTTCGCGCGTATCGGCAACGAGGAGTACGCGCGCGAGAACGGGACCTTCGGCCTCACGACCTTGCGCGACCGGCACGTCAAGGTCAGCGGATCGACGGTGCGCTTCCTGTTCAAGGGCAAGACCGGCCGCGAGGTTGAGGTCGGCGTCACCAATCGCCGCGTCGCGAGTGTGGTGAAGCGGTGTGAGGAGCTGCCGGGCCAGATGCTCTTTCAGTACATCGACCCTGCGGGCGATCGCCGCACTGTCACGTCGGACGACGTCAACCAGTACCTTCGCGAAGCAAGCGGCGAGGACTACACCGCCAAGGACTTTCGCACGTGGGGCGCCACGGTTCTGGCCGCGAGCGCACTGCGCGATGTCGTGAGCTTCGAATCCGACACCGAGGCCAAGCACAACGTGGTCGCCGCCATCGACAGCGTCGCACGGAGGCTGGGACACACACGAGCCGTGTGCCGCCGCTCCTACGTCCACCCAGCGGTGATCGACACCTACATGGAGGGGTCGCTCGAGAGCGTGCTCAGCCTTGTGGACGGGAGGTCCCACCGCAACCTGAAAGCTGAAGAGGCGGCGGTCATCGCCTTGCTGAAACAGAACGTGGCTCGAAGGTAGCGAGCCTCAGCTAGTCGACGCGGACTTCGGTGCCGTCCTGGGCCCAGCGCGTGTGAAACGAGCCTTCGCGGTCCACGCGGTGGTAGGTGTGCGCGCCAAAGTAATCGCGCAAGCCCTGGATGAGGTTGGCTGGACCGCGCGCGCGCCGGTAACCATCGTAATAAGCCAGTGATGAGGCAAAGGCCGGGATCGGCACGCCCTGGTCGATCGCCTTCTTGACGACGGACCGCCAGGACTTCTGGGCAGAGGCCAGCGCCTGCTGGAAGAACGGGGCCAGCATGAGGTTCGGCAGGTCGGGCGACTCGGCGTAGGCGTCCTTGATGCGGTCGAGGAACTGCGCCCGGATGATGCATCCGCCCCGCCAGATCGTCGCCAGCGCGCCGAGATCGAGGTTCCATCCGAACTCTTTGGAGCCCGCGCGGAGGTGCTCGAAGCCCTGCGCATAGGCAACTATCTTCGAGGCATACAGCGCGTCGCGCGCGTCATCGACCAATCGCGCGGCTGAACCCGCTGATGAACCGGGCCCGGCGAGGGTGGACGCAGCTTTGACGCGCTCCGCTTTCTGGCTCGACAGCATGCGAGCGAACACTGCTTCGGTGATGCCGGTCAGCGGCACGCCAAGCTCCAGGGCTGACTCGCTGGTCCACCGTCCGGTGCCTTTCTGCTCGGCCTTGTCCTCGATCGCGTCCACGAGCGCAGACTGGGTGTCGCCGTCTCGCTTGGCAAGCACATTGGCGGTGATCTCGATCAGGTACGACTGCAGCTCACCCTGGTTCCACTCGCGAAACACGGACGCGAGCTCGGCAGGCCTCATGCCGAGCGCCTGGCGCAGGAAGTCGTATGTCTCGGCGATGAGCTGGATGTCGGCGTACTCGATCCCGTTGTGAACCATCTTCACAAAGTGCCCCGCGCCGTCCGGGCCGATGTAGGTGCAGCACGGAACACCATCCACCTTGGCCGCGATCGCGGTCAGCATCTCGGCGACCCGTGCATAGGATTCGCGCGTACCGCCGGGCATGATGCTCGGACCCAGCAGCGCCCCCTCTTCCCCACCTGAAACACCCGCGCCGACGAACCCGAGGCCCGCCGCCTCCATGGCAGCGGCACGGCGCCGCGTGTCGAGGAACAGCGAGTTCCCGCCGTCGATGATCGTGTCGCCCGGCGCCAGCACCGGCGAGAGTGAATCGATCGCCTCGTCAACCGCCGACCCGGCTTTCACCATCAGGAGGATCGCTCGCGGCGGCTTGAGGATCCGCGCCAGCTCTTCCAGCGATGCGGCGGGCCGGAAGTCGCCCTCGTGCGAGTGGGCGGCCATGAAATCTTCGGTGCGCTGGTGCGTCCTGTTGTAGACGGCGACCCGCACGCCGCGCGAGGCGAGGTTGCGGGCCAGGTTCTGGCCCATCGTTGCCAGCCCGACCACTCCGATCTCGTGCTCAGGCACGCTCACACATTAACGAAGGGAGACCGAAGCAGTGGCTATCGCCGGGCGCCCGACCGGCGTCTAAGCGCCGGCTTGCGCCACCTGTTCGATGGTGGCATCCGGCTTGACGCTGGCCGCGTTGCGAATCCCGATCGCGTTCACCAGGGCGCCGACGAGCAGGAGACCGGCACCGACGAGCATCGCGAGATGGAACGACGACGTCGACGCATCCCGAACGAAGTCGACGAGCCGCGGATCAGCCGGGGTGTTCAACGGACTGACGAGGCTGCGGAAACTTGTCGACGTGACGTCGACTCCGGGCAGGCGGGAGGCGAGCGCTGCATAGAAGTTCGCCGTCAGGAAAACGAAGATCAACGCGCCCGCAAGCTGGGGACCGACGCGTGAGATCGCGTTGTTGATCGCCGATCCGACGCCTGAATTCTGCACCGGCACCGACGTCATGAGTGCGGTGGTCAGCGGGGCCACCAAGATCATGATGCCGACACCGAAGATGATCGACGCGGGAAGGAAGTCCGTGACATACGAAAGCGGTGGCAGGTACGTGCTCGGATCGGCCGGCTGGAGCCTCCATGGCGTGCTTGTACCGGGCACCCGCACAAACCAGAGGACGCCGAGCGCCATGATCACGGGCCCGATCGCCATGAACCACCTGGGCCCGTAACGGGCGGCGAGGCTGCCGAATCGGCGCGAAAGGAAGATAAGGAAGAGAGAGCCCGGGATTCCGGCCGCGCCGGCGGCGGCCGCTGTATAGCCGAGGGTGCCCTGCTGGAAGAGCGCGAGGTAGTAGAAGGACACGTACAGGGCGCCGTAGATCAAAAAAGTCGAGATGTTGGTGACGGTGAAGTTGCGCGAACTGAACAGGTGCGGCGGGATCAGAGGATGCCGCGATCGGAGCATGAGGATGGGCAGGGCAACTGTCGCCACCACTCCGGCCGCGAGGGCAACGTAGCCGATCGGATCACGCCACGCTCGCTGCTGGCCGTAGATCGTGCCGAAGGCCAATCCTCCGACCGCCACTGCAACGACCGCGGCGCCGAGCCAGTCGAAATGCGGCGGCGCCTCATCGTCGCGGCTTTCCGGGATGTGCTTCCAGGTCGCCCACACCGCGGCGAGGATGAGCGGCACGTTGATCAGAAACGCGGCCCTCCACGAAATGGTGTCCACCAGCAGCCCGCCGACAACAGGGCCGAGGATTGTCGTCGCCCCGGACGCTCCAGCCCACGTGCCGAAGGCGCGCCCTTGCTCCTCGCCCTTGAAGTTCGCGGTGAGCAGCGCCAGCGATCCCGGAACGAGGACAGCCCCGGCCGCACCCTGCAGGACGCGGAACAGGACGAGGAGCTCCATGTTGGGCGCCAGCCCGCATAAGACGGACGTGACGCCAAAACCGATCAATCCGATCAGGAACATGCGGCGGCGGCCGTAGAAGTCGCTGAGCGCGCCGGCGAGTATCAAGAGCGCGCTGAGGCTCAGGAGGTAGGCGTTGTAGATGTACGACTGGCCCTCGAGCACGCCGAGGAAACTGCGCGTGAGGTCGCGTCCAATGCGCGGAAGCGCGACGTTGACGACCGTCGAGTCAAGGAAGACGATGCCCGAGCCGAGGACCGCCGCGACCAGGATCCATCGCTTGGCGTTCACAGCAGCTTAGAAGTCCTTGCGCCCCATGAAATGTTCCAGCACCCCGGGCCGGACCAGCTCGTAAAGGGCCATGCGATGACCGCTGGGCGCGACGAAGGACGAGCACGGGCCCATAGGTATCTCGAGACTCTGCTGCTTTTTGACTCCGCCTTTCTTGAGCTCGGCGGTCGCCTTGCGCAGGTTTTCGACACGGTAGACGTGGATCGGACGGTCACCCTCGAGGTGATCCGCCAGGAGGATGTGAGGCGGGCCGCTGGTGAGCTCGATCAGGGCGACTCGGGTCCCCATACCCTCGATGGCAAAACCCAACCGACCGCCGAGCACATCGGTGAAATACCGCATGTCGGCGGCAACATCCTTGCTGGGCGTGTACAGATAGTCAAGCTGGAGAAACAGAGTCAGGAGAGTGCGAAGTCTGTGGACACCTCGACCCCGTGCCGGAGCGTCTGCAAGGTCGAGCAGTAGCGCTCCGCGCTCGAGAGCAGGCGCTTGGCCCGCTCAGGGTCGACACCGTCCTTGACCTTGACGTGCGTGCTCATCTCGATGCCGGTCGCGCCGACCGGAACATCGCGATCCGTGCCCATCGTGCCCCGGAAGTCCCAGTGGATGCGTACGTCGACGTGCACCGACTCGAGCTCCACGCCCATATTCGCGGCAACCGATCGAAGCGTGCTCTCCTCGCAGATGGCCAGGGCCGCTGCAAGGATGTCGCCGGAACATGGTGTGTCTCCGGCGCCCCCGGCGGCGGGATGCAGCCCCGCGCGGATCGCCACCGCCGGAAAATCCCGCGGAGCGACGGTGCAGTGCCTCGGGTCCGACAGGTCGCTGGGAACGCTGCCGGCGGCGGTCACGACGAGGGCAGACGAAGGATCCGACCGGTACTTCTCTTTGAGTGGGGTTTGCACGGTTCTCAAGTCGACGGTGTATGGCATGCCCACATTGTCCTCAGGCCGAGGCTGAGCCGCTACTTCAGCGCGTTCGGCGGACCGGGCCTCCACAGGTGCGCGGCCTGGACGAGGATCACCGCGAGAAGGACGAGCCCGCCGCCCATCACCTGGACCGCTGATAACCGGTCCCCCAGCAACACCACCGCCAGCACCACGGTTATGACCGGCTCTACCGTACTGATCAAGGCTGCACGCGCGGCGCCCACGCGCGGAAGGCCTGCCATGAAGAGTGAGATGGCAACCATCGTCGGGAACATGGCAATGCCGACACCAACGGCCCACCCGTTCGCGTTTCGGGGCAAGGCGAGCTCGTGGTTGAGCGCGGCGAGCAGGCAGAAGGCGAGAGCGGCGCCGCTCATGATCACGGCGCTGGCGGCGACTGCTGGCACCGAGGTCATGACGCGCTCGCCGATCAGGATGTAGCCGGTGTAGATGGTGGGCGAGGCGATGGCCAGCACCAGCGCCCACGAGAACTCAAAGCGAGTCCCACCCACCAGGAGGGCCACGCCCGCGAAGCTTGCGGCCAGCGCGAGCCAGTGCCATCGCGAAACCGTGCGGCGAAGAAACAACCATCCCGCCACGACCACCAGGCTCGGATAGATATAGGCGATGAGGACCACCAGCGACGCGGGAAGGGAGCGCAAAGCGACGAAGTAAGTCAGTGACTGTCCTGTGTAGACGAGCCCTCCCAGCGCGAGCAGCGTGACCAGCCGCTTGCGATTGAGTCGAAGCGGGTTCTGCCCGATGACCAAGGCCAGCACCAACATTCCGATTGACGCGAGCAGGAAGCGGAAGGCAAGCGTTTGCTCCGTCCCCAGCCCGGAGGCGTAGGCGAGCTTCGCGAAGAT
>Ga0099794_10000224_pt1 | contig 20319 bp, 20 predicted proteins | sample Rivendell_Oct201_10_FD_77320 | JGI IMG/M metagenome (GOLD analysis project Ga0099794, IMG submission 77320) | Vadose zone soil microbial communities from the Eel River Critical Zone Observatory, Northern California, USA -... | ecosystem: Host-associated > Plants > Roots > Rhizosphere > Soil ... | reverse complement strand
TGATGAACCCGTCGGAGCCCGCTGTGGGCTACAAGTCGCTGCAGCCGAAGCCGCCGACGCCCGCTGGAGGCGCTACGCCCCAGCCATCTCCGACCCCGGCGAGCGCATGCAAGTAATCGTCGTTGCGATCATCTTCGCCGTCCTGGGCGTGCTGCTCGGGCTGATGTCGCCCGTGACGATCCCGATCACGTACGCGCGCTACACCGCGGTTGCGCTGCTCGCCGCCCTGGACTCGATCTTCGGCGCCTTCAAGGCTTATATCGCGGGTTCGTTCGAGCCGCGCGTGTTTTTCAGCGGTCTGCTCACGAACATGACGCTGGCCGCCGGCCTCACCTATTTCGGTGACAAGCTTGGCGTTGACCTATCGATCGCGGCGATCGTCGCCTTCGGGGTGCGGATCTTCAACAACCTGGGAGCGATCCGCCGACACTATTTGTAAATCAGCGCGAGCCAGCTGAAACACTTCTAGCCTCCCGGCCCGTATTCAGGGTGAAGTTGTGGAGAGCACCGCGGAGCAGGAGCTCGTCATTGCCGCAAAGGGTGGCGACATCGCGGCTTTTGAGGCCATCCTCGTGCCACTCATCGAGCCGGCCCACCGTTTTGCCACCGCTCTCCTTCAGGATCCTGATCTCGCCAAGGACGCCGTACAGGAGGCGTGTGTGCGAGCCTGGCGAAAGCTCGGTCGAGTGCGTCCTGGCAGCCCGGTCAGACCGTGGTTCCTCGGCATCGTCGCCAATCAGTGCCGCGAGCAGATGCGCGGACGCTGGTGGCAGGTGATCCGAATCTCGCATTCGCCTCGCCTGAACGCCGAGCTACCCGAGGACTCGGCGATCCGAAATATGCAGGTGCGAGAGGCGCTGATCAAGCTCGGTGAGCGGGAGCGCCGGGTGCTGATCCTCCGCGCCTACCTGGATCTGCCCTGGGCCGAGGTCGCGGCGGCATCTGGGCTTACAGAAGCCGGTGCCCGCTCGCGCTATTACCGGGCGATCGACCGGTTGCGTCCGCCAGGAGCTTCTCAGGAGGCAATCACGTGAGCGAAACCCGGATCGAGGAAGATGTGCGCGCGGCTCTCCAGGAAACGTATCGGCCCGCGCCGGAGCTGCTGTCGGTGTCGTTAGCGGCGATTCGGAGCGACCAGCCGCAGCGACGCCAGTTGACCTGGGTGGCGGGCTTCGTCGTGGTATTGCTTGCGGTGGGCACGGTCGCCGTCTTCACCTCGACGCGCTCGGCCTCCCGTCACGGCCCCCCAATTTCAACAACCATCACATCGCTTCCGCAGCCCATTCCTCAACCGATCACACGGACCTCAGCGGCGGCTCAGGTGGCGTGGCTCCAGTTCCAGTCCTCCCTTGTGGCAGTCGACCCACGCGGCCGGTTGGTGGCGCTCGATCGGTCAACTTCGTCGGCGGGCGCGAGGGCGTATGGGGTCTGGCGCTCGGCTGACGGCGCGACCATCTTCGCGGCAGGTTCGGACCAGGTCACCGCGTACTCGGCTCTCGATGGGACCTTACAGCGGACCTACTCTCGCGCACTGGGAAATGTGGCTAGCAGCGCTTTCAGTCCGGACGGCCACTGGCTCGCCATGCTCCTGGTGGATAACGGCCTTTTGCGACTGCAGGTGATCGATCTTCGATCCGGCTCGTCCCAAATGGTTCCTGTCGGCCACGACTCGAACGCAAACCTGCCCGGCCTGACCTGCTCAGGGGGCAGTTGCGCCATGTCAGTGGCGTGGGGAATGGCAGTCTTCGCGCCGAACTCCACGCGCATATACACGCTGACCGACTGGGGCGGACCCACACGCATTGAGGCGTTCAGCCTCGACGGCGGCAAGCTGAGTCAGACCGCGGCGGCCGTTGACGGCCAAGGGGGCCGCTCAGTTCCGAGCTGTTCCGCACCCGCGATGGCTGGACGCGTCGTGGGCGGTGGCAAGACTCTTGTCGCCTTCTGCCATATGGATGGTGCAGTTTGGTTCTTCGACCTGGACACTCTCGTCAGCTCCGGCGAGATTCGTTCAAAGCAACCCAATCCGTTCTGGCTTTCGCCGATTTTTACTCCCGACGGCCAGCTTCTCTACTTGCACCAACTGCCAGGTTTTGGGGACACGATGCAGGTCGTCGATCTGGCCCATCAGAAACTGCTGGGTCCAGTACCCACGCCAACGAAGGTCGATCAAAGCGGTCCATTCGCGTGGCTGATCAAGACGGCCTTTGCGGGCGGTGTTGCCAGCACAGTGCCTCTCTCGCCCGACGGATTGAAGCTCTATGCCGCACAAGACCATGGCGTGATGGTCCTGAGGGTTCCGGATCTGAAGCCGTTAGCCCTGCTTGCGCCAGCCTTCCCAGCGAATGAGGTTTGGGTCTCGGGCGACGGCCACACGATCTACGCAACGTCCACGGACGGCAAGCATCTGCTTGTCATGGGCGACGACGGAAGCCATCAGAACGTGGTGAATTTCGCCGACCCGACGAACGGCTTCGTGGCATCGGAGCACGGATAGACATCAAAGCCGCCACCTAGAATTCGGTTATGTCTCTAACGTCGCCCGCGTCGCGCACCTTCCGGGGCGAGGACACCGATAGAACTTCGGTCTTCAAGCTGCACTTCGAGTGGGAGGCTGGGATGAAGACGAGTCTTCACAAGCACCGAGGATGGGAGCTCGTACTTGTAGGGTCCGGCGAGCTCAACGCCGTCGTCGACGGAACCCGCAGCACGACCCGAGCGGGTGAGTTCGTCGAGCTTCCGACCGGCTCAGTCCATGCCATCTGGTCGTCGAGCCCGACCGAATTTGACGTGTTGGGTCGCACCGGCCTCGGCTTGACGATGGTTGTTCCAGGTATAGATGGCGGACTTCGCGACGTGCCGATCTATCTGAAAGAGGGTCCATGGGCGCAGCGCCCGCCAAACGGCCGGCAGTACACCGCTGATGACGAAGCCGACGAGCTCAAGCGGGCGAGCATGACTCTGGTTCCCAGTTAGTCCGGTCCGCGCGCTGGAGGGCCGAAGGTAACCGTCGGCGGGATGGTCAGCATCCGGCCGTCATCGCCGCGCACGATCTGCCAGTTGCCCTCGTGCACCATCCAGTGGTGCCGATAACAGAGAAGCGTGAGGTTGGGCGGTTGATTGTCCCCGCCATGGATCCAGTGCTTCAGATGGTGACCCGAGGTCCAGCTCGCCGGCCGCTCACAACCCGGCCAGGTGCAGCCACGGTCGCGGGCATTGATGGCTTTGCGCGCGGGTCCTGAGATCGTCCGCTTGGCCCGCCCGACGTCGATGACCACGGACTCCGAGTTGAGCAGGATTCGCGTGACCGAGGCATCGCAGGCCAACCGCTCGACCGTCTTGGAGGAGATCGGGAGCATTGAGTGCTCGAGCTCAGCCGCCGGCGCTCCGGGCAGGCCGAGCAGCGTCTCGAGCGAGGTGGTGACGTTCAGGTGAGTCCGCTGCGATCCCTGCTGCGGGATGAGGCCCGAGTCCAGGGCGTGCACGGCGACGTCGACGGCGGCATCGCCCATCCGCTTTTCCCGACTCCGATAGTCGTGGGCACCTGACTTGCGGGCCAGCGGCTCATATGCCGTGATCAGTGCCGCGCCACCTTCGGGGTCGAAATGTCCACTGAGCAGGACTGTGCCGTCGTCGCATTTGGTGATCCACAGCCGGCGGTTCTCGACCAGCCCTGCCTGCTCCGCCTCGTAGCCCTCGCGGTCAGCGGCGTGCCGGTAGTGGTTGCAGATGTAGTAGAACTTGCCCGGCGAATTCTTGCACGCCTTCTCCAGAAGTGGCGCTTCGTCGAACTTCGTGCCGAGTGCATTCGCCGTCCGCGCCATGGCTCTGGTGTGCGCGTACCCAATCGCGCCCTGCGCGACTGCCTGAACGCTCTCCGGCATTCGCCACAGGTTCTTGCCGACGGCGATCGAGTCAGCAGCGGCGTTGCTCGTCATGTGGCAGTTGAATCGCATCCAGTCGATCGCGCTGTTGAAACCGGCATGGTCCCAGGTATCGCCCTCCGCGTGCTGAGCTGCGAGGCTCGCAATTTCCAGATCGAGAAGATCTCTCTCGAGGCACTTGCGGATGAGCTCCCTATCAACGTCCGAGCAATCGTCTGGACGCTCTTCAAACGCAAGTTGAGAGAACTCCGATGGCTGCAGGTCTTGGGTCGCGAGCATAGAAATAGACTACCAAACATCTGTTCGCTTGTCAACATCTCAACGCATTAATTTCGACTCCCAGGCCCGCCCTGACACCCTTTTCCCAGTCCGTTTGTCACCAACATTTCCAGCGCACAATTTCGACTCCCAAACCCGCCACTCACACCCCTTTTCCCAGTCCTTCATCCGCCCGCCAAACCACAAGGCGTGCTCTCAGCCGACCCCCGACCCACAAAATCTGGTCCCCCAACCCGCCCGAGAGCCCCTATAATTCGCGCCAACCCGCCCCATAGCCGTCATCTCTACGTTCCAGGAGGCATCCCAGCACAACTTGTCCAGGCGGAAGAAAACCGTCGGTCTCGACCTAGGCACGAGCCGGGTCGCGGTAGTCATCGCCGAGTCTGACGACCCCGGCGCGCCGGTGACCATCGTCGGCGTGGGCGAGAGCCCCTCCGAAGGCCTGCGCAAAGGCGTGGTCGTGAACCTCGACAAGACGATCGCGGCCATCCAGGCCGCCGCCGTCACCGCCGAGCGGATGGCCGGCCAGCGCATCGAGTCGGTCGTGGTGTCGATCGGCGGCACCCACCTCTGGTCCCAGAACTCGACCGGCGTGGTCGCCGTCGCCCGGCCCGACCACGAGATCGGCGACGAGGACGTGCAGAGAGTCGTCGAGGCAAGCCGGGCGATCAGCGTCGCCTCCGACCGCCAGGTCATCCACGTGATCCCTCGCGCCTACACCGTCGACGGCCAGGATGGGGTCAGGGACGCCATCGGCATGACCGGAAGACGCCTCGAGGTCGAGACCAACATCATCACCGGCGCCCAGACCGCCGTCCAGAACGCCATCAAGTGCGTGCACGGCGCGGGCTTCGACGTCGAAGATGTCGTCTGCGCGGGACTTGCCGGCGGCGAGGGCGTGCTGAGCCAGCAGGAGATCGAGCTCGGCGTCTGCCTCATCGAGATCGGCGCAGGGACCACCAACGTGGTCGTCTACAACGAGGGTTCCGCCCGCCACATGGCCGTGCTGCCCGTCGGCGGCAACCACGTCACCAGCGACATCGCCATCGGACTGAGAACCACGCTCGACGAGGCCGAGAGCCTCAAGCTCAACTACGGCCACGCGCTCGCCGAGGTGATCGACCACGCGGAGAAGGTCGAGGTGAGGCAGGTCGGTGGCGACAGGATCACCGCCCTTCCGCGCCGCTTTCTCGCCGAGATCATCGGACCGCGCATGCGCGAGATCTTTCAGATGGCGCGCGAAGAGGTGCGCAAGAGCGGTTTCGACCAGCTGCTCCCGGCGGGCGTGGTCGTCAGCGGCGGCGGGTCGCGGCTGATGGGCACCATGGACGCCGCGCAGCACGTCTTCAACACATCCGCCCGGCTCGGCCAGCCGGCGGGGCTCGTGGGCCTGGCCGACAAGGCACAGGGACCGTCGTTCGCGGTCGCGACGGGCCTGGTGAAGTGGGGATCGCGCGCACCGGTCAGGGGCTACGGGCCCCGGCAGACCGCGACGTTCGGCAACACGTATCAAAAAACTGTGAGGTGGCTGCGCGATTTTTTCTAGAGAACAAACCCGAAATCAGCTGGAGCTCGCCATAGCCAAAGCAAATTCGGATCAGGAGGAAACCATGAAGGAAAGTTTGTTGCACGAGGGGCGAGCCCGAATCAAGGTCGTCGGCTGCGGTGGAGGTGGCGGAAACGCCGTGAACCGCATGATCTCGAAATCGCTCAAGGTCGAATTCATCGCGGTCAACACCGACAAGCAGGCGCTCGAACGCTGTCAGGCCGACGTCAAGGTCCAGATGGGAAGCAAGATCACCCGCGGACTGGGCGCCGGTGGTGACTGGACGCGCGGTCGTGACGCCGCGGACGAGAGCCGCACCGAGCTCTCAGCGGTCGTTCAGGACTCGGACATGGTGTTCATCACCTGCGGCATGGGTGGCGGCACCGGCACCGGGTCGGCCGCGATCGTCGCGGAGCTGGCCAAAGAGGCCGGCGCGCTGACCATCGGCGTGGTCACGAGGCCCTTCGCGTTCGAAGGGCGCATCCGCAACGACACCGCCGAGGAAGGCATCAAGGCGCTGCGCAGCCAGGTCGACGCGCTGATCGTCGTCCCCAACGACCGGCTCGCACAGGTCGCCAGCTCCAAGACCACGCTCGAGGAAGCGTTCCGCATGGCGGACGACGTCCTGCGCCAGGGCGTGCAGGGCATCTCCGACCTGGTCACTCAGCCCGGCGTGATCAACCTCGACTTCGCCGACGTGAAGGCGATCATGGAGAACGCGGGTGAGGCGCTGATGGGCATCGGCCACGGCGCCGGCGACACGCGTGCCGAGGACGCCGCCAAGCAGGCGGTCTCCAGCCCGCTGCTCGAGACGTCGATCGACGGCGCCAAGGGCATCCTCTTCAACATCACCGCGGGCAAGGACATCACCTTGCAAGAGGTGCAGAAGGCGGCCGAGATAGTCCGGTCGGCGGCCGACCCGGGCGCCAACATCATCTTCGGTGTCGTCCGCGACGAGACCATGCAGGGCGAGATCAAGGTCACGGTCATCGCGACCGGATTCGGCGGCAAGACGCAGTCGGACGCGAAGCAGGAGTCGATGCGTCGTACGATCGAGCGGCCCGAGTTCGGCGCGGAAGAGCTCGGCGACATCAACATCCCGGCGTTTCTCCGCAACCGTATGTAACTGAGGACAAATCAATGCGCTGCCCGTACTGCGGTCATCACGACCTGAAGGTCGTCGACTCTCGCGACTCGGAGGTCGGGGAGGCCATTCGCCGCAGGCGTGAGTGCCTTCAGTGCGGGCAGCGATTCACAACGTATGAACGGATAGAGACGGTTCCGTTCTTCGTCACCAAGAAGGACGGGCGCCGCGAGGACTTCGATCCACAGAAGCTCTTCACCGGCCTCAAGAAGGCGACTGAGAAGCGCGACATCTCCCCGGAGCGCCTGCGCGCGATCGTCGACGACATCGAGGCGGAGCTCCGGCGCTCGGGCCGCGTCGAGATCCCGAGCGGGGAGATCGGCGAGATGGTCATGAACCGCCTGCGCGATCTTGACGAGGTCGCCTACATCCGGTTTGCCTCGGTCTATCGCGAGTTCATGGACCTGCAGCAGGTCAAGAAGGAGATCGAGCAGGTCCTCAGCTCCCGCCGTTCGTAGTCTTCTCGCCATGACAACGACTCCGGCGGCGCTGCACGTTCCCGAGCTCGCCGACGAACCAGGCCTCGTTCACGGCTTCTCGACGCTAGCGATCGGCTCGGTGGGCTTGAAGCACGCTCCCGACCCGGCTCCCGTGCTCGCGTCGCGGCAGACCTTTGCCACCGTTCTGGGCCTCGACGGAGCCGAGCTGACCACCATCGGGTCGGTGCACGGCGCAGAGGTGGCAAGGGTCGACAAGCCCGGCGGCTCGGTCGACGACGTCGACGCGCTGGTCACGGACCGTATGGACGTGGCGCTCTTCGCCACGTATGCCGACTGCTACCCGATAGTCCTGTGGGACCCTGAGAAGAGAGTTGCCGGCCTGGTGCACGCGGGCTGGCGTGGCACTCGCGACGGCGTCGCCAGAGCTGCCGTCCGTTTCATGCAGGACGAGTACGGCTGCCGTTTCATCCGGGCCGGCATCGGGCCCGGCATCTGCGGCCGCTGCTACGAGGTCGGCGAGGAGGTCGCGGCCCAATTCGACGGGCGATTCCTGAAAGAGGGAAGCGAAGGTCGGTCTCTGCTCGACCTCGCCGCCGCCAACCGCGCTCAGCTCGAGGACCTAGGCGTCAAGTCGATCTACGAGATCGGCATCTGCACCAAGGAGCATTACCTCTTTCCGTCTCACCGCCGTCACCCTGACGGCAAGAGGTTCGGCGCCATCGTCGCTTTGCGGTGACCGAGCCAACAATCCTCGAGCGCCTGGCGCGCGTCAGCGCACGCATCGCCGCGACCGGACGAAATCCTGACGAGGTCGCGATCGTCGCCGTCACCAAAGGCTTCGACGTCAGCGTTTGCAGGCTTGCACTTCAGGCTGGGTTGAGGAGCCTCGGCGAGAATCGAGTCCAGGAGGCGCTTAAGAAGATGGATGACGTTCCAAATGCGGCGTGGCACCTGATCGGCCACTTGCAGACGAATAAGCTCAAGCAAGCGGTAGGCCGGTTCGCGCTCATCCAGACAGTCGACTCGCTCCGCCTGGCCCAGGAGATCGCCCGCCACGCCCCGAACCAGGCGGTGCTCGTCGAGGTCAACATCGCCCGCAAGGCGCAGCGATCAGGCGTCGCGCCCGAAGATGCGCTCGAGCTCGTCGCAAACGTGGCGACGATGCTCGACTTGCACGGATTGATGGGGATGGGCCCGTCGACGGGCGATCCGGCGCCCGCCTTCAACGAGCTGCGCCGCCTCCATGACCAGGCCGAGCAGCGGATCGGAAAGGGGCTTCCCGTCCTTTCTATGGGGATGAGCGGCGACTTCGAGGCGGCCCTGGTCGCCGGGAGCACGATGCTACGATTGGGCCAGGCGCTGTTCGGGCCTCGCGCCGCCTAAACATCGGGGTAAGAACAATGAATCTGATCGCGATCCTGCTCATCTACGTGCTCTACGCCCTGATCATCCTCATCCTGATAAGGGTTGTCTTCTCGTGGATCAGCCCTTACCCGAACAACTCGGTCTACCGGTTCGTCTTCCAGCTGACCGAGCCGATCCTCGGCCCGGTGCGGCGCCGGCTGCCGCCCATCTCCGGCATGGACCTTTCGCCGCTGGTGGTGACGCTGGCGGCGTACTTCATCATCGCCGGCATCCGGAACCTCACCGGAGCGTGACAGTACAATCACTGAACGGCGACGACGGAGACAGGTAGACACCGTTTGAGCGGTCAACAGAGAGCCTGGCAGCCGGGCGTGCGCAGGGCGCACGTCCAGAAGCTGAGAGCCAGGCGGCCGATGACGGAGTTCGAGATCACTCCCGAGCCGTAACCCCATTTGCCGGGCGCGCAGGGCGCCCCGCTGAGCGCCCGGTGGTAGCCGGGAATCTGGGTGGTACCGCGGGCCGCAGGGCTCGTCCCAGAACCAACTGAAGTATTTGGTGTCTGGAGACGAATGTTCGAGAAAGTAGACCAAAAAGTCAGCTTCCCCGACCAGGAGAAGCAATTGATGGCGCGGTGGAAGGAGGAGAAGACCTTCCAGCAATCGCTCGACCTGCGCGCGGGCAAACCTCGCTTCGTCTTCTACGAAGGCCCGCCGACCGCCAACGGCAAGCCCGCCACGCACCACATCCTCGCGCGCGCCTTCAAGGACCTCTTCCCTCGCTACAAGACGATGAAGGGCTTCTACGTTGAGCGCAAGGCCGGGTGGGACACGCACGGCCTGCCTGTCGAGATCGAGATCGAGAAGAAGCTCGGCATCTCGGGCAAGTTCGAGATCGAGAACGAGATCGGCGTCGAGCGCTTCAACGAGCTCAGCCGCGCCAGCGTGTACGAGTACGTCTCCGACTGGGTTGCGTTCAGCGAGCGCATGGGCTTCTGGCTGGACTACGACAACGCCTACTGGACTCTGACGCCTGATTACATCCAGTCCGTCTGGTGGGCGCTGAGCGAGATGTGGAAGCAAGGCCTTGTCTACAAGGGATTCCGCGTCGCGCCGTACTGCCCCCGCTGCGCCACGCCGCTGTCGAGCCACGAGCTTGCGCAGGGCTACAAGGACAACGTGCCCGACCCGAGCGTGTACGTACGCTTCAGGCTCAAGAAGGATCCCAAGACCGCGATCCTCGCCTGGACCACCACGCCGTGGACCCTGCCCGGCAACGTCGCCCTGGCGGTCAAGAACGACGTCGACTACATCAAGGTGAAAGACGGCGACGAAGGTTTCCTGATCCTGGCCGAGTCGAGGCTCGAGGTGCTCACCGAGTCGCCGGTGGTCGTGGAGCGGATGAAAGGCAGAGACCTGGTCGGGCTCGAGTACGAGCCGCTGTATCCCTACTCCATCCCGAGTGAGGGAAAGGCACACTACGTCGTCGACGCTGACTTCGTCTCCACCGAGGAAGGCACCGGGGTCGTCCACACCTCTGCCCTTTACGGCGTCGATGACCTGAGGCTGTGCCAGGAGAAGGGCATTCCCTTCAAGCACACCGTCGGTCTCGACGGCAAGTTCCTGCCCTACGTGGAGAAGTTCGCCGGCCTCCATGTGAAAGAGGCCGACCCGGTCATCATCGACGACCTCGAGGCGCGCGGCCTGCTCTACAAGTCCGAGACGATCCTGCACACCTATCCCTTTTGCTGGCGCTGCAGCACGCCGCTCATCTACTACGCCCTCGACTCGTGGTACGTGCGCACCACCGAGCGCAAAGCTGAGCTCCTCGCCAACAACGCCGCCACCAACTGGGTCCCGGCGCACATCAAGACCGGGCGCATGGGCGACTGGCTCGAGAACAACGTCGACTGGGCGATCTCGCGCTCGCGCTACTGGGGCACGCCGCTTCCGTTCTGGGTCTGTGAGAGCTGCGAGGAGCAGAGGTGCGTGAGCTCCTCGGAGGAGCTCGGCCTGAAGGAGGACACCGACCTGCATCGGCCGTTCATCGACACGGTGACATTGCCGTGCGCGACGTGCGGCGGTGTGATGAAACGGGTACCCGAGGTGCTGGATACGTGGTTCGACTCTGGATCCATGCCGTTCGCGCAGCGCGGCTACCCGCGCCACGGCGAGAAGGAGTTCAAGGAGACCTTTCCCGCCGACTTCATCTCGGAGGCGATGGACCAGACGCGCGGCTGGTTTTACTCGCTGCTCGCGATCTCGACTTTGCTGTTCAAACAGAACGCGTACCGCAACGTGATCTGTCTCGGACTGGTGGTCGACCCGAAGGGAAGGAAGGCGTCGAAGTCACGCGGCAACGTGATGGATCCCAATTTCCTCTTCGACAACTTCGGCGCGGATGCAGTGCGCTGGTTCTACTACACCTCGACCCAGGTGGGCGAGAACTACCGCACGAGCCCTGAAGCGCTGCGGGAGACCGTGCAGCAGTTCTTCATCCCGCTGTGGAACTGCTACTCGTTCTTCGTCACCTATGCGCGGCTGGACAGCTTTGACCCAGCGCAGCCGGCAGTTCCGGTCGCCAAGCGTCATGTGCTCGACCGCTGGCTCCTTTCGAAGCTGAGCGCCCTTGTGGGCGGTGTATCGTCCGGCCTGGACGGCTACGACGCCAACGAGCCGGCGCGCCGGATCCAGCGGTTCGTCGACGACCTGTCCAACTGGTACATCCGGCGCTCGCGCCGGCGTTTCTGGAAGTCCCAGTCGGACAGCGACAAGCTGGCGGCGTACCAGACGCTATACGAAGCGTTGCGGACCGTCAGCCAGCTCATGGCGCCGTTCACGCCCTTCATCTCCGACGCGATCTACCGCAACCTGTCGAACGAGGAATCGGTGCACCTCAGCGACTTTCCCGCGCCGCTTCCGTATCACGACCCTCAGGTCGAGAGCGACATGGCGCGGGCGAGGCAGGCCGTGGAGGCAGGGCTGTCAGCAAGGGATGCTGCCCGGTTGAAAGTCCGGCAGCCGCTGGCGTCCATCGCCCTCCCTGGCGAAGCGCTGCCCGAGGACATCGCCGCGATAGTGCGCGAGGAGCTGAACGTCAAAGCGCTGGTCTTCGGTGCGCCCGAGGTGAAGCTCGACACCGAGATCACAGAAGACCTCAAGCTCGAGGGGTTGGCTCGCGAGGTGGTGCGCGCGATCCAGGACCGCCGCAAGAAGCTCGGCCTCAACGTCGAGGATCGAATCGACACGAGGTACGAGGCGGATGGGATGCTGCTGCGCGCGATTCAGCGCCACGGTGACTACATCAAGAGCGAAACGCTCTCGGTCACCCTCGAGCACGGACGCGCTGAGGATTTCAAAGGCGAGCAGCTGATGATCGAAGGAGAGCAGATCTGGATCGGCCTGAAGCGAAAATAAACACAGGGCGCGTGCTCTTCTTCGCCGTGGCGCTCGTCGTGTTCGTGCTCGACCGTGTGACGAAGAGCATCGTCAACGCGACAGTCCCGTTCGGCACGGAGGTACCGGTGGTCGGCCACCTGGTCGGCATCACCAACATCCGGAATTCGGGGGCGGCTTTTGGCTTCGCTCCGGTCGGCCCCTGGGTCTTCCTGGTCGCGGCGATCGCGGTGTCGGTCGGGCTCATCGTCTATGTCGTCCGCCAGCCTGGCGACCTGTCCGCGGATGCGGTGCTCGGGTTGATCCTCGGCGGCGCCGTCGGCAACGCTTTCGACAGGGTCATCAACGGCGGAGGCGTGACCGACTTCATCAACTTCCACTTCTGGCCCGTCTTCAACGTCGCCGACTCAGCCGTCAGCATCGGCGTCGCCTTGCTGATCCTCGGGTACGTAATACGCAAACCCCACGCCGCCTGATCGCGCCGTCTGCCGCCCTGCGGCTGGATCGCTTTCTCGCCGAGCACGCTGAGGACCTCAGCCGCTCCGCCGCCGCGCGACTCATCAAGAGCCACCTCGTGCGCGTCAACGGTCACACTGCCGATCCCGCCGACCACGTAGCCGCGGGCGACGTTGTCGAGTTCGAGATCCCGGAGGCCTACATCGGCGACGCCACCGCCGAGGACATCCCGCTCGATGTCCTTTATGAAGACGAGGATTTCGCCGTCGTCAACAAGCCGGCCGGGATGGTCGTGCACCCCGCGCCCGGCCACCACACCGGAACGCTGGTCCACGCGCTGCTCGGACGCGGCGGGAGCTGGTCGGTGGCCGGAGGCTCAATGCGGCCGGGGATCGTGCATCGGCTCGACAAAGGCACGTCCGGCCTGATCGTCGTCGCGCGCAACGACATGAGCCACCGGAACCTTGCGGCGCAGCTCAAGGACCGCTCGCTGAGCCGCACGTACCTGGCCATCGTGCGTGGTCGGGTGAAGGACGACGCCGGAGAGCTCGAGGGGCCGATCGGGCGCGATCCCAAGGAGCGCAAACGGATGGCGGTGGTCAGCGGCGGGCGCTTTGCGCTCACGCGCTACCAGGTGGTCGAACGGCGCGGCGGGCATACTCTCCTGCGCTGTGAGCTCGATACAGGGCGGACTCACCAGATTCGCGTGCACCTCGCCGCGTTGAAGCATCCAGTCGCGGGCGATGCGGAATACGGAGGTGGTGAGGCGGGACTTTCACGTCCCATGCTTCACGCGTGGCGGCTGCGCCTGCTGCACCCTCGCACGCGCGCCGAGATGAGCTTCGAAGCGGCACCGCCCGCGGATTTCGAAGATTACTGGGCGTCGCTGAAATGACGGCGAAGCGCGGCCTCCTCATCGTCATCTCGGGCCCGTCAAGCGTCGGCAAGGACACGCTGATCAAGCGCCTGCTCGAGCTCGACCACGACCTGGTTTACTCGGTGTCTGGCACCACCCGGAAGCCCAGGCCTGGGGAATTGCCCGACAAGAACTACACCTTTCTTACCCGCGAGCAGTTCGAGGAGCTTGTCAAGAAGGGTGCTTTTCTGGAGCACGCGACTTATAACGGCAACCTGTATGGGACTTTCCGCGACCGAGTCGAGCGAGCGCGCAACGAGGGCCGCGATGTCGTGTTGAAGATCGACGTCCAGGGAGCCGAGCAGGTGCGCGAAAAGGTGCCAGAAGGGGTTTTCATCTTCCTGGCGCCACCGTCGATCGACGAGCTGATCAAGCGGCAGATCAAGCGCAACACGGAATCGGTTGAGGACATGGAGGCCCGCCGCCTGATCGCCACGCGAGAGATGGAGTACGCCGCTCGTTACGACCACGTCGTCGTCAATGACGACATCGAGCGAGCCTCCATGGAGGTCAAGGACATCATCCGCGACGCGCGCGAGCGCCAGCGCCTAACTTAGTTCCATGCCGCTGGACCCGACACCCGTCCCCAACGAGCTCAGGGGATTCCGCGTCGCCCTGCTCATTTCCGGAGGCATCGCCGCCTACAAGCTCGTCGACCTGGCCTCGGCGCTCACGCAGGCGGGCTCCCAGGTACGCGTGGCGATGACGCCGTCCGCGACGCGTTTTGTCGGCGCCCCGTCATTCCAGGGCGTGACCGGCAACCCGGTGCTGACCGGGCTGTGGTCGGGGGATATATCGCCGGAACCGCACGTTGCGCTCGGCGACTGGGCGCAGCTGATAGTGCTCGCGCCGGCGACCGCGAACATCATCGGGCGGGTTGCGAACGGCCGCTCCGACGACATCGTCACCGCCACGCTGCTCGCGGCGCGCTGTCCCGTCGTGGTCGCGCCGGCGATGAACGACGCGATGTGGTCGAAGCCCGCAGTCCAGGAGAACGTCGAGCTGCTCCGGCGGCGCGGAATCATCGTGGTCGAGCCGGAGACCGGACACCTGGCCAGCGGCCATGTCGGCACCGGCCGGCTGGCCGAAGCATCGAAGATGCTCAAGGCGATGTCGGACGCGGTGCGATCGCGCTACGACTTCGCCGGTCGGCGGGTAGTGGTGAGCGCGGGAGGGACTCGCGAGCCGATCGACCCTGTGCGCTTCATCAGCAACTATTCGAGCGGCAAGATGGGCTTTGCCCTCGCCGCCGCGGCGGCCGACCGCGGCGCGCAGGTCACGCTCGTCACCGCCGCGAGCCACCCCGCGCATCACGGCATCCAGGTCAGGGAGGTCGCGACAGCGGACGAGATGCTTGCGGAGCTTCGGCCCGCGATGAAAGGCGCGGATCTGCTTGTGATGGCCGCGGCGGTCGCGGATTTTCGCCCGGCCAGGCTCGCAGAGGGAAAGATCCGCCGCGAGGACACGCCGAAGCTGACGCTGGACCTGGAGTCGATTCCCGATCTCGTCGCAACTCTCGGTGCTGAAAAGGAATCCGCGGGAGTATTTCGCGTTGGATTCGCGGCCGAGGATTCGGACCTGTCCAAGAAGGCCGTGGAGAAGATGAACCGCAAGGGACTTGACGCGATCGTCGCCAACGACATCTCGCGGAAGGATTCGGGCTTTGGGAGCGATTACAACGCGGGGATCGTCTTCTTCGCCGACGGCTCGCGGCACGAGCTCGAGAAGATGACCAAGCGCGAGATGGCGGATCACATCCTGGACCTGGTGGTCCCGCGCTTGAAAAAGACTTAGCGGGTTTGCTCTACGCCGAGGTGGCGGTCGAGGCAGCGCGCGGTTCCGGCCGCGAGACATACACATACGCAGTCCCGGATGGGGTGGACGTGGTGCCCGGGCATCGCGTTACGGTCCCCTTCGGGAGACGGAGCACGTACGGCTTCGTCGTCTCCCTCGGGACCGAAGACCCGGGCGTCGAAGTCAAGCCGATCGCGACCGCGGGCAGCGAGCCGCTGCTGCTGCCGCACCAGGTCGAGCTGGCACGCCTCGTCGCCGACCACTACTGGCTGCCGCTCATCGAGTGCTTGCGCGCGATGCTCCCGCCAAGGGTGAGGACGACCGGCACCACAGGTTCGCTGGCGTCCACGCGCCAGCGCCGTCACAGCCGGTTGGTAGAGCTGGCCACCGGCCCGGCGTCGCCCGCACCGGCGCCGGCGCTCACGGCCGAGCAGAAGACAGCACTGGAGGTGATCGCCTCCAACCAGGTCACGCTCCTCCACGGGGTCATCGCGAGCGGCAAGACCGAGGTGTACCTGGCTGCAGCCGAAAAAGCGGTCGCGGAGGGACTGCGCGTGCTGCTACTCGTGCCGGACATCTCGCTCACGCCGCAGCTCGTCCAGCGCGTGCGCGCGCGACTGAACGCTCCCATCGCGGTCCTGCACAGCCAGCTCACAGAGCTCGAACGGGCGCAGCAGTGGTGGCGGACCAGGCGTGGTGAGGCGCAAGTCGTGCTCGGCAGCCGCTCGGCGGTGTTCGCCCCGATTCCACGTCTCGGCCTCATCTGCCTGGACGAAGAAGGGTCCGCGGCCTACAAGCAGGAGCGCACGCCGCGCTACGAAGCGGGCTGGGTGGCCCGCCGGCTCGCCGCAGTGACAGGCGCCCGGCTCGTGGCGGGATCGGCGACGCCCAGCGTCGTCACGTATCACGAAGCTGCGCAGGGTCAGATGGCGCTGGCGAAGCTGACCAAGCGGGTGCGCGGCAGCGACGCCGTCGTGGAGCTGGTCGACATGAGAGACGAGGCAGCCGCCGGCAACCGGCAGCCGCTTTCACATCGCCTGGTCGAGGTCGTCGAGAAGACGCTCGAGAAAGAAGAGCAGGTGATCCTCTACTTGAACCGCCGCGGCATGTCGACGTTCGTGCTGTGCCGCGACTGCGGTAAGTCCGTGCAGTGCCTCGGCTGCTCGGTCGCGCTCGTCCAACACGCGGAGATCGACGGGTTGGTCTGCCACTACTGTGGCTACTCGCGCGCGATGCCGGTGGTGTGCGATCACTGCGGCAGCCGGAACATCAAAGGGATGGGGATGGGCACGCAGCGCTTGGAGACGATGGTCAAGAAGCTATGGCCGCGAGCGCGCGTGCTGCGGCTCGACAGCGACGCAGCGCGCGGGCCCGATTCGTACTTCGAGATCTGGGAGGCGTTCAGCGAGCGCCGCGCGGACATCCTGGTCGGCACGCAGCTCGTGGCTCGCGGATTGGACCTGCCGGCCGTCACGTGCGTCGGGGTGGTCGACGCGGACTTGCCCTTGCACTTTCCAGACTATCGATCGGCGGAGAACACTTTCGCCCTCGTCGTGCAGGTGGCTGGGCGGGCAGGGCGCGACGGGAGGGAGTCGCGCGTCGTGGTGCAGACCAGCAACCCCGAGCACTACAGCCTTCGCTGCGCGGCGGCGGGCGATTACGAAGGCTTCTACGCAGCCGACCTTCCCGCGCGAAAAGCGTTTTCCTTCCCGCCTTTCGCGGATCTCGCGGTGCTCACGCGGACCGACGCGGACGATGCGCGTGCCGCAGCTTCGGCGCGAGACGCAGCCGAGGCGCTCGCCGCCGGCCTCGTGAAAGAGGGAATCGAGGGCATCCGGGTCATGGGTCCGGCCCCGGCGTTCATCCATCGCCTGCGCGGGGAGTACCGCTGGCAGGTCACATTAAAAGGAGAAGCGCTCGGTCAGGCTCGTCACTTGGCCCCGAAGGGGAAGGGCTGGAGCTACGACGTGGATCCTGTGACTTAGTCACGACCGACTTGCTTAAGACGATTAAGGGAAAGCAGGCCATGGGTAAAATCCAACTCGTGGCCGTCAGACCCATACTCACGTTCGATCACCCGATCCTGCGCGAAAAGGCGAAGAAAGTCGCGCGCGTGGACATGTCGATCCAGCGATTGATCGACGACCTGGCGGAGACGATGCTCGCGGCGCCGGGCGCCGGCCTGGCAGCGAACCAGATCGGGGTGGCTCTGCGGGTTTGCGTCGTCAAGGGCGACGACAACCAGATCTGGGGGTTGGTCAACCCCGAGATCGTCAAGTTCGAGGGCTCGCAGGTCGGTCCTGAGGGCTGCCTCAGCTACCCGGGTTGGGTCGGCGAGGTCGAGCGTCACGAGACGGTTGTGGTCAAAGCCCGAAACCGCAGGGGCAAAGAGGTGCGCATCAAGGCGTCCGGATTCACCGCGCGAGCCTTTCAGCACGAGCTCGACCACCTCGACGGCGTCCTTTTCACCGACCGGCTGACCAACCTCGAGACGTTGCAGCGAGTCGAGGACATAGTCAACGCGGAGGAGAGGGAAGAGGCCGTCGCAGCGGCTTCGGGTTAAGCCTTCCTGAAGATAGTTTTCGCCGGTACGGCCGAGTTCGCCGTGCCCTCGCTGCGCGCGCTCCATGCCGCAGGTCATGTCATCAGGTTGGTGATCACGCAGCCGGACAAGCCCGGCCACCGGCTGAAAATGACTGCGCCCCCGGTGAAGGTGGCGGCGCAGGAGCTCGGCCTGAAGGTGTATCAGCCGGAAAAGATCCGCGCGCCGGAGGCCGTGGCGGAGATCCGCCGGCTCGCGCCCGACCTTCTGGTTGTAGTCGCTTACGGGCAGATCATCCCGCCCTCGGTGCTGTCGATCCCCAAGCTTGGGACGGTGAACGTGCATGCATCGCTGCTGCCTCGATACCGCGGCGCCGCACCGGTGGCCCGTGCGATTCTCGCGGGTGATCGCGAGACAGGCGTGACCATCATGCGCATGGACGAGCAGCTCGATCACGGCCCGATCCTGGCCACGCGCAAGACCGAAATCGCCGACCGCGAAGACGCGGTGGCGCTGACCGCACGACTCGCGGCAATCGGTGCCGAGCTGCTGGTCGCTACCGTGGAGCGCATCGAGAACGTCAAACCGGTTGAGCAGGATCACAGCCGCGCCACCCTCGCGCCGCGATTGCGTCGCGAGGATGGAGAGCTCGAATGGAACATCGGACCAGGAGAGATCGACAGGCACGTGCGCGCGCTTCAACCCTGGCCAGGAGTAACGCTGCCGACATATCGCGGGAGGGTCAAGATTTTGAGCGGGCACGTCGAGGGGAACCGCTACGTGCCTGACGTCGTGCAGCTGCCGGGGAAGCGACCGGCGCCGGCGAGGCAGGTGCTGTCCGATGCCTGAAAAGGATCGAGAGCGCGAGCGGGACGTCGCGGTCAACCGTCGCGCGTATCACGACTACTTCGTGGACGAGAAGCTCGAGGCCGGGATCATGCTCACGGGATCGGAGGTGAAGTCGGTACGCAACGGGCGGACCAACTTGCGTGACGGGTTCGTGCGCATCGATGGAAATGCCGCATGGCTCGAGAACGTGCACATCTCGCCATATGAGCAGGCCAATCTAATCAACCACGAGCCGCTGCGTCCGCGCAAGCTGCTGATGCACCGCAAGGAGATCGCGAGCTTGATCGGAAAGGTGCGGCAGAAGGGCTACACGCTGATCCCGCTGCGCGTCTATTTCAAGCGCAACCACGCGAAGGTGGAGGTCGGGCTGGCTCGAGGCAAGCGGGAATATGACAAGCGAGAGGCGATCGCCGAGCGCGATGCGAAGCGCGAGATCGCGCGCGCCACGCGCCGCTGATCACACGCGCTATGCGCAGCTAATCAAGAAGGGAGGAGCGATGACAGGCGCCAAGGCGGTCCCGATAAGTGGAGTGGTCGAGATTGCGCTGGAGCAGACCGACCTGGCGGCCGCCGAGAAGTTCTACGCCGGTGTTCTGGGCTTCCCGGTCGTCGAGCGCTGGCAGCGCAACGGTGAGGCGGTGTGGGTGATGGCGGGCGACAGGACTCGCATCGGTCTATGGAAGCCCCAGCTTGGATTAGGTGGAGGTCGCGGTGGCGTTCACGTCCACTACGCTATGGGACTGCCGGCGGAAGCCTACGACGCGGTGGTCGAGCGGCTGCGCAAGCACGGCTATGAGGTGCTGGATCACGACCACTCGAAGTACGGCAACGGTCGCGGGCGGGCCGCCTACGTCACCGATCCGGGCGGCCACGTCGTCGAGTTCTGGACCTGGGACGTGGCGAACCATTTGCGAGAGCTGGCCGGGGGTGAGTCACCCGGCTCGCATCCGAACGCCTGAAACGCGACGCACTGGGAAAAGGGAGTCGGGGCGGGCCTGGGTGTGCGTAAGGAACGACTGGGAGAAGGACCGGGAAAACGTAGTTGGGCTGGGCCTCGCTGATGCGGCGCGGGGCCTGGCAGAAATAGTTTTGTTGGGATGGAAATTAACCGCATAAAGTGTTGACCCCCAAACAGATGTTTGGTACGCTTTTCTCATGCTGGGGGAGGGGGGAACACCCCTCGAGGAACTGGTCGGAGCGATTCGCAAGTATCAGGCTCGCGAGGTCGATCGGCGCGATGACGACCTCAAGCTACTGCGTTCCGGGATGGATGGGCTGGAGAGCGAATTTTCGGCGATGGCGCGGCGCGCGCAGCAAAGTGGCGAGCACCTACTAAGCGGAACTGCGACCGCTGCGACCTGGATCAGCCGGACCTGCAACATGTCGGTCACTGCCGCTGCCGACCGATTGCGGGTTGGCGAGCAGCTGGACTCATTGCCCAAGGTTGCCGCCGCGTTGAGCAAAGGCGAGATCGGCTATCAATCTGCATCTCTGCTCTGTCACCTACGCGACTGGCTCGGCGATAAGCGAGAGCTCTTCGACGAGGACGAGATGCTCGGCCACGCTCTGGAGTATTCCGTTTTCGAGCTGCGCAAGCTTTGCAACGCTGCGAAGCATGCCGCCGACCCAGACCGCTTCTTCGAAGAGGCGGAGGCTGATTACACGCGGCGACGGCTGCACATCAGCTTGATGCCAGACGGCACGTACGCGGT
>Ga0099794_10000223_pt1 | contig 20347 bp, 20 predicted proteins | sample Rivendell_Oct201_10_FD_77320 | JGI IMG/M metagenome (GOLD analysis project Ga0099794, IMG submission 77320) | Vadose zone soil microbial communities from the Eel River Critical Zone Observatory, Northern California, USA -... | ecosystem: Host-associated > Plants > Roots > Rhizosphere > Soil ... | reverse complement strand
TCACTTCTTCTATCTGGTGCGGAGCGTAGTCGGGACCGAGCCCGAGCTCGAGCTCGCTCATCTTGTGCCGAGCCGGACGGGGGGACACACCCCGGCCGCGATTGCCCTCGTGATGAAAGCCGGTGATGTTCCGGTGCAGATCTCGATGAACTTCGAAGCGCCCGTTAGCGAATGGCATCTGACAGTGCTCGGCTCACGCGGCCTCGCGGTGGCGGACGTCTTCCGCGACGTCCTTGTGTTCGTGCCCAACGATCGCGAGCACCTCGCTCGCCATATCCTCACGACCACTGTGAGCGCGGTCGGAAGTCACCTGGCCGGCGTCGCCGGCTCGGGCATGAGGCTTGCGCTCGGGCGACTGGCGTACGGAAACGACGTTGTGATGGAGCGCTTCGCCGAAGCGTGCAGGACGAGGATCCCTCCGCAAGGGATATCGGCCCGCGATGGTCTGGAGGTGGTGCGCCTCCAACGTGCTGTCCTCGATCGGGTCCACGCCCCGGCGCCCTGACCGCGTGCGAATCCTGCTCGCCAGCAACTACTACCCCGAGCACATGGGCGGGATAGAAACGGTCGCTGCAGCCCTTGCTTACGGCTACCGTCTTCGGGGGCACGATGTCCGGTGGATCGCGGGTGACATTCACGAGCGGCCGCACCTCGGTCACGCAGACGACGTGCCGGTTCGAGTTTGGAACGGGATAGAGGGATTGGGTTTTCCATATCCGTTGCCAGGCCCATCGGGTGTCAGGAGGATCCGGCGCGAGGTCGCCTGGTCCCAGGTAGTCCACCTTCACGATTGCCTGTACCCCGCCAACATTGCTGGTTTTGCCGCCGCCCGCCGAGCGCACCGTCCGGTGCTGCTGACTCAGCACGTGGCCGAAGTGCCTTATCCCAACCCGCTGATACGCACCTTGCAGTCGTTGGCCTACGCGAGCCTCGGCCGGGCAGTGCTTTCGCGCGCGGACCAGGTCGTCTTCGTGAGCGAGCAGGTGCGGCGGTGGTTCGAGCCCCGAGTGCATTTTCGAAAGACCCCGCTGGTCATCGAGAACGGCGTGGATGCGCAGCTGTTCCGGCCGGCGTCACCGGCGGAGCGCGACGCGATTCGAAGTCGCCTCGGAGCCAATGGATCAAAGCCACTCCTCCTTTTCGTTGGCCGCTTCGTGGAGAAGAAAGGGGTACGCCTTCTGCGACCTCTTATGGAAGCGACACCGCAATGCGAGTGGGTGATGATCGGGCGCGCCGGCGACGTCGATCCTTCGACGTGGCACCTGCCAAACCTCCGCGTGATCGCTCAGCTCACCCCAGGACAGCTGCGTGACCATTACGCCGCAGCCGACCTCCTGGTGCTTCCGTCAAGCGGAGAAGGATTCCCGGTCGTGGCTCAGGAGGCGATGGCGTGTGGCACGCCTGCACTTCTATCTGATCAGACCGCCGCGGGCGTGCCCGCCATTCGCGAGGTTGTCTTCACGACCACATTGACAAGGGAGAATCTTCTGTCGGCCCTGCAGGGCGCGGTCGCGGCCGTCGATTCCGATGGCGGACTGCGCGATCGCGTTGCGGCGCTCGCACGCGAACGGTGGCGACCCGAAAGTGTCGTGCTCCGCTACGAAGCGCAGCTGGAGGAACTGCTGCGCTGAACCGCGACCTGCTTATCCGCTTTCTCCACGAGTACCCGTTCCAACCCGCCACAGCGCTGTGGCGGGCTGTCGAGGTTGATCAGCTTGTGAAAAACGGTCTGCCAGAGGGCCGCGGCCTTGACCTCGGCTGTGGTGACGGGTTGCTCACGCGGATCGTCCTGCAGGCTGCCGGGCCGCGCGAGATGATCGGAATCGATCCCGACCCCGCGGAGGCCGCGCAGGCGCGACAGCTTGGGATCTATTCGGCAGTTCATGCCGTCGGGGGTGACCGTGTGCCTGAGGGAGACGCCCGCTTTGATTGGGTTCTCTCCAATTCGGTGCTCGAGCACATCGAGCAAATCGAGCCCGTGCTTGGGGAGGTGGCGCGCTTGCTGCGGCCCAACGGGAAATTCGTTTTTACGGTGCCCGGGCCGGAGTTCCATGCCTGCCTGCGTGGACCGGTGCTCCCAGGGGTCTCGCGCGCCGACTACTTTCGCCACGTCGATGACCGCCTCGCTCACCGTCGCTACTGGGGGCCGGCGGAGTGGCAAGCGGCGTTGGCCCCTCATGGGATGCACGTCTTGAGCGGCATTGGTTACCTGGACGCTGGCCAGGTGAGGCGCTGGGAATCGATCTCGCGCGTCACCGCTGGTGTCCTCTACGGCCTGGCCGCTCGACGCAGGCAGCCAATCGAGATCCAGCGCGGTCTTGGCTTGCGCAAACCTGGCCGGCGCATGCCGTTGCGACTGGCGGGAATGGTGGCCAACGTGCTGTCTGCCGGCCTCAACGGCTCAGTGGCAGGCTCTCGGAAATTCGGTTGCTACTTGATCACCGCGATCAAAAGTGAGAGCGTCGCCGCCTAGAGGTCCAGTCCCTGCACGCCGTGCATGCCCAGCGTGAGCGAGATCTCGCCGCCGTGGTGGACGTCGTGCTCGGCAACGTGCCAGACGATCCACCCACGTGATCGGATCGGCCATTCGCCTTTGGCGTTGGGGGCCGGACGTCTGAACGAGGCGTCGAGGTCGGTGGCTGTCCAGCGCTCCAGGCCTGGTGCCAGCAGCGACCACGACTCTTCGAGCCCACGAACCAGCTCGGGCGCCTGGCGCGTGGCCATCTCTTCCATGTCATCCCAGTCTTCGTACCTCTCCCACGCGTCGCCGCCTTCCGCCATCCACTTGTAGAAGTACCAGCCGCGCGCGGAGACCACGTGGCTCACCAGCATCCGAACTGACCACAGCTGCGGTGCGGCGGAAAGTCCCAGCTGAGCATCGTCGAGCGGCGCGATCGCCTTGACCAGCAGCGCCTGGTACTCGGCCCAGCCGCCGTAGAGCTGCGCCAGGCTCCGCTCGCCGGCGCTAATAAACCGGGCTCTCCACTGTGACCGCTTCCAGCCATTTGCGGCATGACGTCAGAAAGCGAGCCGCCTGCAACCCGTCGAGCACTCGGTGGTCGAACGAGAAGCAGAGGTACATCATCGGTTTGATTCCGATCATCCCGTCGAGCGCGACGGGCCGATCGACGATCGCCTCCATCGTGAGGATGCCGGCCTGCCCGGGGTTGATCACGGAGTAGCTGAAAAGCGTGCCGAAAGTTCCGGAGTTGTTGACGGTGAACGTCCCGCCCGCGAGTTCGTCAGCTTTCAGCTGCTTGTTGCGGGCGCGCGTGGCGAGGTCGTTGATCGCGCGGGCGAGGCCGGCGAGGGAAAGTCCATCGGCCCGCCGGATCACGGGCACGATCAGCGTGTCCTCCAGGCCGACCGAGATCCCGAGGTTGAGGTCGCGGTGGATGATGAGCTCGGTCTCGTTGAAAGTCGCGTTGACCTGTGGATGCTCGCGCAGCGCCGAGGCAGTCGCGGCCACCACGTAAGGCAGATACGTGAGCGAGAAGCCCTCTTGTTTCTGGAACGCGGCCTTGTTGGCGGCGCGGTTTGCGACCACACCGGACATGTCCGCCTCCTGCGTCTGCCAGGCGTGCGGGATCGTGGTCTTGGAACGGACCATGTTCTCGGCGATGAGCCGGCGCACACGCGTCAGCGGGACGACCTGGTCGCCCTCTCCTGCTTTCGCTTGCGCCGGTGCGACCGGGGCCGCTTTCGGTCGGGAGGCATACTCCTGGACGTCCTTCTTGGTGACGCGCCCGCCGATGCCGGTGCCGACCACTTTCGCCAGGTCGACCTTCAGCTCAGAGGCCTGCATCTGCACCGCGGGGGAGTAGCGATGTTCTCCGGAGTCGAGCTTTGGTGCCGGAGGTGTTTCCAGCTTAAGCCCCTCACCCTGACCCTCTACCCGAAGGGGAGAGGGGGCCGCGACCACCGCGGCAGCAGGCCTGGCCTCTGCCTCAGCCGGCGGCGCGGCCACCACAGGAGCGGGCTTCGCACCCGCAGCGGCCTTTGGCGCCGCAACGGTGGGCGCAGGTGCTTCCGGCGGAGCGGTCGCGGCTCCATTGGATGCGTCCGGTCCATCGCCGCCGAGCTCCACTACAGCGATCTCCGCTCCGGCCTGTACTGTCTCGCCTTCTTTGGCGAGGATCTCGCGCAGGATGCCGGTCACAGGGGCCGGAACCTCGGCGTTGACCTTGTCAGTGTCGACCTCGAGCATCGGCTCGAACTCGACCACCTTGTCGCCCGGCTTGACCAGCCACTTGGAGATCGTCCCTTCGTGGACCGACTCTCCAAGCTGCGGCATCACGACCCGGGTAGTTTTGGCCATCAGTACGCCGCGAGGTCCTTCAAGGCCTTCGTGATCTTTGCCGGGGTCGGCATGAAGTACTCCTCCATCGGAATCGCGTAAGGCATGGAGGGCACGTCAAGGCCGCCGAATCGCTTCACGGGTGCGTCCAGCCAGCTCCACGCCTCGTCGGCGATCAGAGCCGCCACCTCGGAGCCGACAGAGATGCTGAAGTTGTCTTCATAGAGGACCAGGCATTTGCCTGTCTTGCGCGCCGAGGCGATGATTGCCTCCTTGTCGAGCGGGTAGACGGTACGCAGGTCGATGATCTCGACGCTGACTCCATCCGCCTCGAGGTTCTTCGCCGCCTCGTTCGCGTAATGGACCATCAGCCCGTAGCAGAAGACCGAGATGTCGGTTCCCTCGCGGAAGGTTCGCGCTTTCTGCAGCGGGATGATGTACTCGCCCTTGGGCACCGCTTCTTTGAACATGCGGTACAGGCGCTTGTGCTCGAAGAACAGAACCGGGTCAGGGTCGCGGATCGCGGCCAGCAGCAGCCCTTTCGCCTCATACGGCCCGGCCGGGATGACGATCTTCAACCCTGGCGTGGCGAAACGGGCCTCTATCGACTGTGAGTGGTACAGGGCGCCGTGCGCGTGGCCCCCCATCGGTGCGCGGACCACCAATGGCACCGCCCAGTCGCCGTCGCTGCGGTAGCGGTACTTCGCGATCTCGTTCGTGATCGAGTTGAACGCCATGTGCGCGAAGTCGGTGAACTGCATCTCGGCCACGGGGCGCTTGCCGGCGATCGCCAGGCCAAGCGCGACGCCGGCGATCGACGACTCGGCCAGGGGCGTGTCGATGACCCGAGCTTCGCCGAAGCGGGCGTACAGGCCGTCGGTGACCAGGAACACGCCGCCCTTCTTGCCGACATCCTCGCCCATCACCATCACGCGCTCGTCACGCTCCATCTCCTCGGTCAGAGCCGAGCGAAGCGCGGCCACCATGTTCATGTCCTCCGTCTCCACGCCGGGTGCGGGGTCCATGGCCGCCGGCGCGCCCACGCCGTACACATTCGTCAACGCGTCTTCGGGCGCCGGGTCCGCGGACTCCATCCCTTCTTTCGTCGCTTTGGCGACCTCTTCCTTGACGCGCTCCTCGTACTCGGCGATCTCCTTCGCCGCCATCACGCCCTCGTCGAGCAATCGCTTCTTGAAGCGCTCGAGGCAGTCGTTCTGCGCCAGCCGGTCGATCTCCTCCTGCGTCCTGTAGCGCCGCTGGTCGTCCTCGGACGAGTGAGCGCCGAGTCTGTCGACCAGGCACTCGATGAGAGTCGGGCCGTGTCCGGCGCGGGCACGCGCGATCGCTTCGCCGGCGACCACGTAGGCCGTGACGGGATCTCTACCGTCGAGCGTCACGCCCGGAAAACCGTAGCCGGCCGCACGCTGCGCAACGTGGTCGATGGCGTACTCCTTGGTGGACGGCGTGGAGATGGCGAAGCCGTTGTTCTCGCAGACGAACACCTCGGGCAGCTTGTAGATCGCCGCGAAGTTGAACGCCTCGTGCGCGTCGCCCTCCGCGCCGGCGCCTTCGCCGTAGCAGGTGAGCAGGACCTTGTCGGTCCCGTCCATCTTCAGTGCATACGCGACACCCGCGCCGCGCACCATCTGCGTCGCCACGGGCGACCCGCCGGACGTGATGTTCAGGCGTGAATCCGAGAAGTGACCCGGTGTCTGCTTGCCGCCAGAGGCGGGGTCCGCTTTCTTGGCGAGCACCGCGAGCATCAGGTCGAGCGGCGTCATCCCCATCCGCATGCACAGGACGACGTCGCGGTAGTAAGGCGCGAGCCAGTCGTACTTGGGCTTGAGCGGCCAGCCGACGCCGATCTGCGCCGCCTCGTGGCCCGCGCACGAGATGATGAACGGCGCCCGACCCTGGCGGTTCAGGACCTGGAAGCGATAGTCCACCTGGCGGCCGAGCAGCATGTAGTTGAACCACTGCTTGAGCGTCTTCTCGTTGAGGTCGGTGTCACGCCACGCGACCGGGTCCTGGAAGCGCCAGTCAGGGCTGAAGGCCGGCCCGGAAGGCCCTTTCGTCTTGACGGTCTGCGCCATCAGATGTGGATCGCGTGGCCGTCCACGGCCAACGCTGCCTCCATGACGGCCTCGCTCAGCGTGGGGTGAGGGTGGATGTTACGGCCGAGCTCCCACGCGTCGCCCTGGAACAGCTGCGCCAACGCGGGCTCCGCGATGAGCTCCGTCGCATTCGCCCCGACGATGTGCGCGCCCAGCATCTGGCCCGTCTTGGCGTCGGCGACGATCTTGACGAAGCCGCCGGTCTCGCCATGGATGATCGCGCGGCCGAGCGCCGTAAACGGAAACTTGCCGACGCGCACCTCGCGTCCTTTCTCGACCGCCTGCTTCTCGGTCAGGCCGACAGACGCTACCTGCGGATGTGAGTATGTGCAGCGCGTGACGAGCTCCTGATCCATCGGCGCCACGCGCTTGCCGGCGATGTCCTCCACCGCGGTCATGCCCTCGTGAGCGGCGGCATGGGCGAGCAGGTAGCCGCCGACCACGTCGCCGATCGCGTGCACCGATTCGTTTGACGTACGCATCCACTCGTCGACCTTGATGAACCCGTTCGGATGCGTGGTCACGCCGACCGTCTCCAGGCCGATGTCCTTCGAACGCGGCGAACGGCCGACCGCGACGAGGAGCTGGTGCGCCCAGACCTCGCCCTGCTCGGTGTCCACGCTCACTCCGTCGCGCGCCTTCTTCGCGCCCTTGACCTTCACTCCCAGCCGGCAGTCGATGCCCGCCTTCTTGAATGCGGTCAGCATCTCCTTCGAGACCTCCTCATCCTCGAGCGGCACCAGCCTGTCGAGCGCCTCGAGCACCGTGACCTTGACGCCGAGCTCGTTGTAGAGCGTCGCGAACTCGACGCCGACTGCGCCGGCACCGATGATGCAGATCGACTCGGGGATCGTGGCCGCGAGCGTCGCGTGGTCGGACGAGATGATGAACTTGCCGTCGAACTCGAGTCCCGGCAGCGTCCTCACGGTGGAGCCGGTGGCGACGATGAGGTGCTTGGCCTTGACCTGCGTGGCGCCGACCTCGATCGTGTTGGCATCGCGCACGCGGCCGCTTCCCGCGACGACTTCGATCTTGTTTTTCTTCATCAGGTACTGGACGCCCTTGTAGAGCTGGCTGACCACCCCGTCCCGCCGAGCCGCGATGCGCGCGTAGTCGAACCGCACCTTGTCCGCGTTGACCCCGAACTCGGGGCCGCGGGTGGACACCCGGTGGTAGAGCTCAGACGACTCGAGCAGCGCCTTGGTGGGGATGCAGCCGATGTGGAGGCAGGTGCCGCCCAGCTTGTCGGCCTCGACCAGCGCGACCTTCAAGCCAAGCTGGGAAGCTCTGATCGCCGCCGGGTAACCGCCCATACCCCCGCCCAGGATCGCCACGTCGAAGTCAGTCACGGCCACACTTCAAAGTGTAGGTGGCCGCGTCGATCATCCAGTAAAAGGGCCTGGATGGTTACGGACAGTGCGGCAGGCGAAGGTTCTTCTCCGCGATTTCGAAGTCGCCCCGATCGGTCACCGGAAGGCCGGCGACCGGATCGCCGTAGCGGTCAATGGCGCGGTAGTAGAGCGCAGGGCTTCTGACCGCCGGCATCACCAGCGGGTCAGCAAATCCTTGCGGGTCCAGGCATGGATCGTTCCGCATCCGGGCAAGCGCTTGAAGGTCGGCCGCCTGCCTCTGCATCTGCGCCGTCTTCGCCACCGTGTACTCGAACAAGAGCACGCTGCTGTTGAAACAGGCGAGGAAAACGCACGCCACCAGGACAAGCCGCCAGGTCCCCCGCCACGGCATGCCCTTGGCGGCGCCGGCCAGCAGCAGCAGCCAGAAGACAGCACCTACATACACGTAGCGTGAGGAGCCAGACTGCTGATAGCCGTACTGCGCGCGGGCGAATCCGGTTACCAGGTAGAAGCTCACGAGCGCCATAGCGACGCCGAGCGTGAATGCATCGACACCGCGGCGCAGCCACGTCCATCCGACTGCGATTCCGGCGAGCACGAGGATGACCAGCCCGAACCAGCCACCTTCTCCGAGCAGGCCGGCAGCGGCAGAACCAAGGCCCCACGCGAGATAGGCGGGCAAGACCAGCAGGTTGGCCGCGGAGGGCCCAGGCCCAGGGTCGTGCTCTGTGCCGCTGTGCCCGAAAACGAGGTACCAGGCCGCAAAGGCGATGGCCGTCGGCACGAGCCAGATCAGGTCGCCGCGCCGCTCTCGCGCACCGAGCTGCACCGCGACGGCCACCAAGAAGAAAAGACCGACGGCCGAGAACATCAGCGACACGGTCAGCAGGAGCGCAGCCAGGAGCAGGTGCTTCGAGCTCTTTGGACCCTCCACTGCGAGCAGCGCGCCCAAGCCCAAGCCGACTGACGCGACGAACATGGTCTGGAACGCCCAAAGGATGTCTTCCCATCCGGCCCCGAGCACCAGCAGCAGGGCGGCCGAGGCGATGCCGATGAGGTCTCCTGCGCGCCGCCGCACCAGCTCGAACAGGAGAACCACGCTCGTGGCATGAAGCGCGAGCAGCACCGCCATGTAGGGCACGTAGCTGCGAAGGCCGACTGTCCCCAGAAGGATCGAATAAAGCAGTCGATGGAGCATCGCCGGGTGCACGTTGTGAGGCTCGAGGTAGCTGGTCCACGTCCAATCGGGGGCGGCCAGGATGTACGTCCACTCGTCGAAGTAAAAGGTGTAGGTCCGCGACAGAAAGAGGATCACCGCGGCGACAAGGATCGCCGCGGCGCTGACGATCAGCCGGGCGTGTGGGACGCGGACCTGCGACGCGGTCATGCTGGCGCGGCCACCGGCTTTGGTTTTCGCGCGGTGGCCGGGATGCACAGCGTCACCCACCACACGGCGATCGCGACGAGCGCCGGGGCAGGGGTGAGCGGCCAGGCAATCTCGAGCGCCACCGCGATCAACAGCAGCCACCACCCCTGCCAGGCTGGGGGTGCGTCCCGCCAGAAGAGCCAGGCGGCGACCACCAGGATCGTGAAGTCCTGAAGGTGCAAGTAGGAGGCGCTGAGGACCGTAGTCACCAGGCCCAGCGCGATCAGCCTGCCCAGGGCGGCATGACGATTCAGGTAGGCGGCGGCCAACCCGACCACGATCACGGCGCCTTGCGCCACCGAGGTCAGCCAGCCGGGGCCGAGGAGCACCGCAAGAGTGAAGAAGCGGTTGTTGACATCCTGGGCTTCGAGAGCCAGCAACCCGCGATACTCGCCGAGTCCGTCGGCGCCGAGCATCGCGAGCGAAAGGCCGGCCAGGATCGCCGACGGCAACGCAAATCCGGCCACTATTCGCCACTGTCCCGCGAGCAACAGCACAGCGGGCAAGACGAGAGCAAGCTGCGGTTTCAGGGTGGAAGCGGCGAGGACTAAGCCCGCGAGGTAAGGCTTGCCCGCCTCGGCAAGCTTCCAGCAGCCGGCCACCGCGAGCAAGACGAACAAGATTGGCTGGCCGAGGCTCAGCCCATAAAGGACGGGATACCAGGCCAACGCGGCGAGCAACCATAGAGACCGCTTCCAACCACTGCCCGGCGCCGCGAGCCACCAGGCCGCCACAAGGGCAAGCACGGAAAGCGCGAACCACAGATAGAAGGCCGGCGCCGGGCCCAACTCGCTCAGGGGCAGCGCCAGCCAGGCGAGGGGTGGAGGTGAGATGTACCACTGTCCGTCGTTGAAGACGGCGCCCGGCCGGACCTGTTCGAAGAGCTGTCGCTGGAGCGTTAGGGAGTACAGGTGGCTCCAGCCGTGCTCGAGGCCGATTCGGGCGCCGATGACATCGAGGGTCAGGTCGCTTGCCAGCGGGCTGTGCAGCACAGGCTGCATGACCCAGTACCCGGTGAAGGCTGTGGTGAGGACGAGGAACCAGGCGAGGCCGGCTGCGCCGACGTTTTGGAGCGCCCGCGCGTCCAGCCGCGCCAGAGTACTAGCCGCGCTCGGCGAGCGGTACCGGCTTGCGAGGTTGGGGCCCGATGTACTCCGACTGTGGGCGGATGAGGCGGTTGTTGGCGCTTTGCTCCAGCACGTGGGCCGACCAGCCCGCCACGCGCGACACAGCAAAGGTGGGCGGGAAGAACTCTTTCGGCAGGCCGATCGCCTGCAGCACTCCGGCTGAGTAAAACTCGACGTTGGTCGCCTGCGGCCGTTCCGGGTGTTCTTCGTGGAGGATTTGCAGCGCGGTTTCCTCGACCTTCGAAGCAAGCGCGTAGAACTTGGGGTTGAGGCGGGCACACATTTCCTTGAGGATCTTCGCCCGCGGGTCGTATGTCCGGTAGATCCGGTGGCCGAAGCCCATGAAGCGCACCTTCTGCTTGCGTGCCTCGCGCAGCCAGCGCTCTGCGTTGTCCGCGGTGCCGATCCTCTCGAGCTGGTCCATCACCGCCGACGGGGCTCCACCATGGGCCGGGCCTTTGAGCGCGCCGATCGCGCCGACGAGACACGAAGCGAGATCCGAGTCAGTCGATGCGATCACTCGAGCCGTGAAAGTCGAAGCGTTCATTCCATGGTCCGCGAGCAGGACCAGGTACGTGTTCAAGGCATGCACCAGCTCCGGGCTCGCTTCCTTGCCGTTGAGCATGTACAGGTAGTTGGCTGCATGGCCGAGGTCAGCGCGAGGCTTGACCGGCTCCAGACCGAGTTGGCGGCGATGGAACATCGCGAGGATGGTCGGGAACGAAGCGGTCGCGTGGATGGCAAGCGGCACGCTTGGCTTCTCCAGCTTGTGTTCGACTCCTTGCACTGAGACGACGCTCCTCAAGACGTCCATCGGGTCCGTGTCCTTGGGCAGCGCGTCCAGCGTGATCGTCGCGGCCTGCGTCAGAACGCGTGAGCTTGCGAGCTCGAGGGCCAGGCCGTCGAGCTCGGCATGCGCCGGCAGGCGGCCGTTCCACAGAAGAAACGCGACTTCCTCGAACGACATGTTCTCGGCCAGGTCGGCGATGACGTAGCCCTGGTACACCAGGCGTCCGTTGGCGCCGTCCACCATCGAGATCTGCGTCTGCGCCGCGACGATTCCTTCGAGGCCGGGGACGTATGAGCTCATCTCTTCGCGAGCTGCAGAGGTTTGGCTCCGGGCTGTGGTCCGGTCCACACCGAAGCCGGCCGGATGATGCGCAGGTCGGAGAGGGACTCCAGCACGTGCGCGGTCCAGCCTGCCACACGAGAGGTGGCGAAGATACAGGTGAACATTTCCTTAGGGACCCCAGCACCAGTCAAGACGACCGACGCCCAGAAATCGACATTGGTCGCGTTGGGCCGCTCCGGGTGCGCTTCATGAAGGATCTGGAGCGCGAGCTCTTCGGTACGCGCAGCAGTGCGATGAAGCTCCGGCGCCGCCGTCTTGGCCATCTCGCGAAGGATCTTGGCTCTCGGATCGTAGGTTCGGTAGACGCGGTGGCCGAACCCCGCAAATCTTTCGTGCTGGGCATGCGCGTCGTGCAGCCACTTGTCCGCATTCTCGGCTGACCCGATCTTGTCGAGCATCGTTCGCGCGGCGAAAGTGGCACCGCCATGCGCAGCTCCTTTCAACGCGCCGATGGCGCCGACCACGGCGGACGTCAGGTCGCTCCCAGTCGATGCGACCACACGCGCGGCGAACGTGGATGCGTTGAGACCGTGATCCGCGAGCAGCACGAGGTACGAATCGACCCAGTGAACCCTTTCCGCGGCGGGTTCTTTGCCCTCCATCATCCAGAGGAGGTTGGCGGCGTGCGATAGGTCGGCGTGAGGCTCGACGATCTCCTTGCCCTGACGGCGCCGGTACGTCGCGGCGACGATAGTGGGAAAGATGGCAGTCAAGGCGATCGCCTCGTCGAGCGTCGGTTTGGTCAACGCTTTGCTCGCGCCCTGCGCCGAAACCACCGTGCGCAAGACGTCCATCGGCTCGGTCGCGGGGTCCAGCGCTAGCAGCGTGGCTCGCGCTGCCTTGTTCAAGTTGCGTCCGGCGGCCAGCCGGCGCCGGTTCTCATCGAGCTGTGCCTCGTTCGGAAGATTGCCGTTCCACAGGAGGTACGCAACCTCCTCGTAGGTCACGACAGGCGCAAGGTCTTCGATGAGGTAGCCGCCGCGATAGATCAGCCGGCCGTTGGCGCCGTCAACCTCGCTGATCGCTGTCTCGGCGGCAACCACACCTTCCAGCCCAGGGCTGAATTCCGACACGACAGGTAAGTGTACGTAGACCCGATTGGTGACAGTTCCCCGTCAGCGCCCGATCTGGTCAGGCGGCGGGTACGCCGGCCGGCGCGGGCTTCCGCTGCCCGGTGGTCGGGCCGGCCGGAGTCGACGCGGCCCACCGGTTCTTGATCCGCAGGGCCGGCTTCTCGACCAGGAAGTAGGTTCCGGTGGCGAGGGCGATCGAGCACATGGCGAGCTCCAGGAATCCCGGGATGTACGCGCTGCTGAGCACTCCTGAGTTGTAGAGCACATGGTGCAGAGGCTCATGCCACAGATAGATGCCGTAGGAAACGTCGCCGAGGTGCGACAGCGGTCTCCAGGACAGCGTGCGTGTCAGCCGCGCAGTCGGGCCGCTGAAGGCAACCATCCCGACCAGCAGGAAGAAAGCCACGCCACATACCGGGTCGAAGAGATACAGGTTCTTCTCGTATGCGACGCTCGAGATCAAGAGCGCGATCGCCATGCCCGCCGCGCCACCAAAGAGAAGCTTCGGGGACAGCTGGAACCGCGGCCGGCGAGCGTGAAGCGTGGCCAGCAGCATGCCGAGCCCGAAGAGGTGAAACTTGGTCAGCGGGCCGCCGGTGATGGCCTGGTCCTGCGGGCTGACCGCAAGTGCGATCAACGAAACGAGGCTGAGGGCTGCGATCGCGCCGGCGCCAAGCCAGAGGCGCTGATGCGGCCGCGGCCACGCCATGAGGGCCAGGTAAAGCGCCGGCAGCAGCAGGTAGAAGGCCATCTCGTCATCGAGAGACCAGGCGACCGGCAGGAAGTCATCGCGTGTGTAGACACCTGTGAAGGAGAGCGCGCGAGCCAGGCGCATCAACGACTGGAACGGGTGGCCGGTGGTCGCGAAATACACGACGACCACGACGAGGACGTACAGGGGAAGGATGCGCAGTGCCCTGTTGGCGATGAAGCGCTTGATGCTGACCTTGCTGCGCTCCGTCAGCGAGGTGGCAAAAGGCCGGTAGAGCAGGAACCCCGAGATGACGAAGAACAGGGTGACGCCGGTGGCCATGTTCTCTACCGCGGCTCTGGGCAGCCAGTCCAGCGAGGAGGTGGTAAGAGAGTGGCCGGCGACCACCCCGAGGGCGGCCAGGGCACGGAGCGCGTTGAACCCGCCGAACCGAACGCCTTCGCCATCGGTCATGGTCACTCGCCCCCGCCCCAGGCGGGCCAGGACGAGGGTGAAGCCCAGCGCTCCGCCTATGACCAGGATGGGGGTGATCATCGTTTGAGGCCACCAATCTTGACGGCGTGCACTCGGGTTGCTTGCTTGTTAGGCGAGACGGCCGATTCCATCCCGTTGGCGCCAACGGTGCGTCTGATCCGACGACATTCCGTCCCACTGGCGCCAGCGGGACGAATGGCCCTGTCGAGACTCTAGAGTGACGCCAATCGTGGGTCGCCAGATCCCAAGTCGGAGCGCTGACCAGGGTGCGCCGGCTGCCGCCCGGGCCTCGTCGCGGAACCTGTACCTGCTGGCGCCGGCCGCTGCGGTGCTTGCATTGATTCCGGTCGCCGTACTGGTCCACTACCCGCTGGATTTCGGCCTTGCGTACCAGGGTGGTCAGGAGGCGTGGTCGAGTGGCCACCCCGAACGCCTTTTGACCTGGACCGCGACCCCTTTCTTCGCCCTGGTGATGGCGGCGATCACGCGCGCGGCACCACTGGACGCGGCCACGCCGGCCATGATGGCCGTCAACCTTGCTGTCTGGGGCGGCGTGCTGCTCACGGTGTGGAACCGGCTGCTTGGGCGGATGCCGCTCGCGCTTTGGTGGGGAACCCTGGTGGCTGCCGCTGCCTTCGCGCCCGCCATCACAACCATCTTCTGGATGCAGCCCAACTTGATCGTTCTGGCGCTTGCGCTGGGTGGGGTCGAGCTGGCGGACCGCCGGGTCCGCACCGCAGGCTTGTTGATCGGGCTGGCGCTGGCATTGAAGCCGGTCGCGATCCTGCTTCCATTGGCGCTGCTGTTCCGAAGGGAGTCGCGTCGTGCGGCGCTGTGGGCGATTGGAGTGGCGGGAGTGCTGAGCGCCATCGGCCTCGGATTTCTGGCCTGGCGCGGGGGCGACCTCTCGATCGCCAACCCGATTTCCTATGTGGCTCATTTCCAGACGAAGGGGGGAGGACCGATCGTCGCCTGCGTCGCTCAGAACTACTCACCGATGGCACTGCTGTGCAGGTTGGGCGTCCCTTCCACGACTGTCCTGACAGTTGCCGTCGCGGGCGTTGTGCTTTTCCTCGGCTGGCTTGCGGTGCGAAGTCTGCGCGGGGTGCCGAACGCGACGTGGGATCTGGTTGCGGTTGCGTTTGCTCTTTCGCCGATGCTCGGCCCAATCGGCTGGGCCCATTACCAGCTCTTGCTGGCGCCGCTGATGCTCCTGCTCGCGTATCAGTTCTGGGCCGAGCGCGCGCCGATCTTCCTGTGGTTCAACCTCGGCCTCGTGTTTGTGTTGACGATGCTTGTGTGGGATCCACTCGAGAGCCTCGCGCGAACCCCAGTGATAGTGCTCGTTGTGTCCTACACCATCGGCCAGTTCGCCCAGTATTTCCTGCTTCTGCTCTGGTTCCAATGGATGCGGGTGCGGTCGGCGCGTCTCAAAGCGGCATGAACGCATCGTTACTCGAAGATCGAACGACCAGGGTATTGGTCGCGGTCCCGATTGTGGTCGCCATCGTCATGGACGCGTTGTACGTGGCGATCGCGGTCAACCAGAATTCGCTGGACCACGCCCCGCCCGAAAAATTCATCTTTCCCTTCGTCGGCGCCTACCTGGGCGTGATGGCGGTGCTGCTGATCGCGTCGTTGGTCCCTCGCTGGACCGCTCCTGTGCGGACGGCGTTGCGTGCCGCGGCAGCGGGTGGCCTGCTCGTCCTCGGCGTGTTGGCGATGTTCTCGATCGGACTGCCGCTGGTCGTCGCCGGCGCGATGGCGACGGTGGCGACCGTGCGAACCGCATCGCCGCACCGCGTGATGTTGTCGACGCTCTCCGCGGTGGGCGCGGCCATGATCGCGGTCACGATCCTGGTTGTTGGCTTCGAAGTCACCGACCGTCTCATCGTGTGCCCAGAGCACGGCACGATGGGCGGCGGTGGATCGGGATTCGTGACGGGGCCTTACTACTCCGAGTGTGCCGAGGGAAAACTGAACTTCCGTTCCAGGTAGGCATGGCCAGCTCGGCGTTCTCTCAAGATGGCTGCTAAAGCTGGATCAATTTCGCCCGAGGTGCGGTAGGGTTGATCCGTACTACAGCGCGGAGGCACCACATGTCATCTCAACGTCCTGCAACGATCGTCGCAACGCTGTTCCAGATGCTCGAGGAGGCGCTGAGCGCGCCTGCGGAAGCAGCTGGGCCGTCCTGCTCGTGCTTGAGGTGCGAGGAGGCCTGGAACCGGAACCACTCACCGAACCGCGTCTCGCCTCGGGCAGACGTCGGCCTGGGCTTGCGCCGGGTGAATCCGGGCTAGACGGCAAACCCGCGGGAGCATCCACTCGCGGGTCTGAAGTCGGCCGCAAACCCGCGGGAGCATGCACTCGCGGGAAATAGGGACGGCCCTGAGGATTCGGGGCTAGACCATTCCCAGTTCCCAGCGCGCTTCTTCTGTCATGCGCTCTGGGGACCAAACGGGCTCGTAGACGATGTCGACTCCCGCGTCCTGGATGCCGGGCAGCGTGAGCAGGTGGTCGCGCACGTCCGACATCACCTCAGCCGCCATCGGGCAGCCGAGCGCGGTGAGCGTCATCTTGATGTCGACCCGCGCGGGCTTGATCGCGATGTCGTAGATCAGGCCGAGGTCGACGATGTTGACGGGGATCTCAGGGTCGTAGCACTCGCGTAGGACCTCGATCACGTCCTCGGGCTTGACCGTCGCGTCCGGCGCGACCTCGGTCGTCGGGGCGAAGGGGCTCACGGGGTCTCCAGAGGAAGGCCCGCGTCGCGCCACGCCTTCGTCCCCCCGCGGAAGTTGACGACGTCCTTGACGCCAAGCGCCACCGCCATCTCAGACGCCACTGCAGACCGCTCACCCATCGCGCACACGAAGATCGTGCGGTCGCGAAACTTCTGCGCGGTCGGGTTGGCCAGCAACGTGTTGAGGACGACGTGCCGCGCCCCGGGCACATGGCCCTTGTTCCATTCCCAGTCCTCGCGCACGTCGACCACGTCGTAGCCCTCGTCGATCAACTTCTTGATGTCGTCCAGCTTCAGGTCGCGAAATGCCGACTGCTGTTCTGTCATGCCCATCTCCTAATCCTCGTCCTCATCGTTAGCCAATCCGTAAGCCCCCACCTTCAGCACTTTCAGAGACAGAAGGGCGCACTTGATGCGCGCGGGGGAGATGTCGATGCCGAGCTCTCCGAGCACGTCGGCTTTGCCGATCTTCTTCGCCTCTTCGAGGGGCAAGCCTTTGAGCCGTTCCGTCAAGAGCGAGGCCGAAGCCTGGGAGATCGCGCATCCCCGGCCGTGGAACCTGATGTCCTCGATCACGCCGTCCTTGATCTGGAAGTCCATCCCGATCACGTCGCCGCAGAGAGGGTTGTCCTCCTCGTGGCTGATGTCCGGGTGCTCGAGGCGTCCGAAGTTCCTCGGGTTCTTGTAGTGGTCGAGGATGTACTCCCGGTAGAACTGGTCGTCGGCTGCCGTGCTCATTTGAATATCCGCTGGGCCTCTTGGATAGAACCGACCAGCCGGTCGACTTCATCCTTCTGCGTGTACACGTAGAAAGAGGCGCGCGCGGTGGCCGCGACATCGAGTCGCGTCATTAGTGGCATGGCACAGTGGTGGCCGGCCCGCAGGCACACCTGGTCGCGGTCGGCGATGGTCGCCAGGTCATGCGGGTGGATTCCCTTCAACGAGAAGGAGATGACGCCGGCGCGGCGCGAGGGCGGCGGACCGTAGAGGGTGAGCCCTTCGATGTCGCTCAGCGCTTCATAGGCGTACTCGGTGATCTCGCGCTCATGCGAGCGAACGGCATCCATTCCCAATGCACTGAGGTAGTCGATGGCGGCTCCGAGGCCGATGACCTCGCCGATGGCTTGCGTGCCGGCTTCGAACTTCCAGGGCAGCTCGTGGTAGGTCGTGCCCTCGATGCGGACCGCCTTGATCATGTCGCCGCCAGACATGAACGGGTCCATCGCCTCGAGCAGCTCGCGGCGACCGTACAGGATGCCCGCGCCGGTCGGCCCGAGCATCTTGTGCCCGCTGAACGCGTAGAAATCGCAGCCCAGAGCGCGCACGTCGACGCCCTGGTGCGGGGCGCCCTGGGCGCCATCCACCAGCACTGTCGCTCCGGCGGCCTTCGCCGCCGCGACCATCTCTTGGGCGGGGTTGATGGTGCCGAGGGCGTTGCTCACCTGGCCGAACGCGACGAGCTTCGGCGCCCGTTCGAGGAGCTTGCGGAACTTGTCCTGGCGCAGCTCGCCACGCTCATCGATGTCGACGTACTCGATAGTCGCTCCCTTCTCGGCGGCGAGGATCTGCCACGGCACGATGTTCGAGTGGTGCTCGAGGATCGTGAGTACGATGAGGTCGCCCCGCTTGATGTGCTTGCGTCCCCACGAGTAAGCAACAAGATTGATCGCCTCGGTGGTGCCGCGCGTGTAGATGATCTCTTTGGTCGAGCTCGCGTTGATGAAGGCGCGAACCTTCTCGCGCGTCGCCTCGTAGCGCACCGTCGCCTCCTCGGCGATCCGGTATGCGGCGCGGTGGATGTTCGAGTTGAACTTCTCGAAGTAGTCCATCATCGCGCCGGTCACCTGGCGTGGACGCTGCGAGGTGTTGGCCGAGTCCAGGTAGGCGATCCCCGTCTCGAAGATGGGGAAGTCCTTCCTGATCGCGGCGACGTCATATGAAATATTAGGTGCGCCCTGCGCGCGCCCGGCTATCACTCGGGCACCTCGATAAAGATGTCCGTGCCCTCGACGCTCACCGGGTACGTTTTCGCCGGGATCACGGCCGGCAGGCCGGTGACCTTGCCCGTGGCCAGGTTGAAGCGAGACCCGTGCTGCGGGCATTCGACGTCCATGCCCCACAGCTCGCCGTCGCAGAGGCTGAACTCCTCGTGCGTGCAGACGTCGTTGAGGGCGTAGAACTTTCCATCCTCGGCGTGAGCCAGGCACACAGGTGTGCCTCCGGCTTCCACACGTTTCATGGTTTCGTCGGGCACCTCTTCGACCGAAGCGACGCGGTACCTAGCCAAGACGCTTCTCCAGCTCGGCCTCGATGAGGCTGCGGGCGTGGTCGAACGGGATCCGGTCGAGCACGTCGCCGAAGAATCCCTGCACGATCATCCGCTTGGCCGTCTGCTCGGGAATGCCTCGCGAGCGCAGGTAGAAGAGGTGCTGCGGGTCGACCGGTCCGACGGTGGCGCCGTGAGTGCAGCGGACGTCGTTGTTGTCGATCTCGAGCATCGGAATCGAAGTGGCTTTCGCGTGGTCGGAGAGGACGAGGTTCCGGTTGGCCTGGTAGGCGTCCGAACGCGCGGCGCCCTTCTCGATCCGGATCAGTCCCGCGTAAACGGTGCGTGCGGTGTCCTGGAGCGCGCCCTTGAACAGCAGGTCGGAGCGCGTGTTGCCCACCTGGTGGTCCTGGAGCGTGTGGAAGTCGAAGAACTGTTTGCCCGATGCGAGGTAGATCGACTTCAGCTCGGCGTCCGCGCCTTGCCCGACGAGTGAAGCCTCGACGCGAGTCTTGGAGAAAAGTCCACCGAGCGTGACACTGAAGAGCCGGAGCCTCGAGTCCTTCCCAAGCCGAGCGCGCTGGTCGCCGAAATGCCACGCGTTGCGTCCCCACTTCTGCACCGAGACGTAACCGACCTCGGCGCCTTCGCCGACGAAGATCTCGGCCGAGCCGCTTCGGTAGGCGGCCGGCTCGTCGTCCTGGCCGATGTACTCGTCCAGATAGTGGAAACGTGAGCCGCGCCCGGCAACGATCAGCGTGTGGGGGAGGAAGGCGGTGCCGCCGGCGTGCGACGTGTGCTGGGCGACGATCGGCTCCTTGATCTCCACTCCGTCAGGCACATAGAGAAAGGTGCCGCCGGTGAAGAAAGCCGCGTGCAGCGCGGCGAACCGATCGCGGTCGCTCTTGAGGAGCGAGAACAGGAGCGGTTCGACGAGCTGCGTGTGCTTCTCGGCCGCGACGCGCAGTGGCTCGAGGATTACGCCGCGAGGAAGCGTGGAAAGGGCGTCGAGCTGGAAGCCGTTCTTGTGCTCGAGCTCGGAGAACTGGGCGGTGTTCAGGCCGCTGATGTCGGTGCGCCGCCACTCCTCGTCTGTCTTGCTCGGGTTCGGGAGCCGCTGGTACGTGGCGAGCGCGCCTCGCCGGCGCTCTCCAAGCCAGTCGGGTTCCCCCTGGAGCACGTCCAGGGATTCCAGGGTCAAACCCACTATCAGCCTACGGAGCCTTCCATCTCGAGCTGGATGAGCCGGTTGAGCTCAACCGCGTACTCGAGTGGTAGCTCCTTGGTGAAGGGCTCGATGAAGCCGTTGACGATCATCGTCTCGGCCTCGCTGCGCGTGATCCCGCGGCTCATCAGGTAGAAGAGCTGCTCGTCGGAGACCTTGCTCACCGTCGCTTCGTGGCCGAGAGTCACGTTCTCCGCGTCGACATCGTTGTAGGGGTACGTGTCGGAGCGCGACTCGTCGTCGAGCAACAGCGCGTCGCACTTGACGAACGACTTCACATGATGCGCGCCCGGATGGACCTTGACCAGGCCGCGGTAAGAGGTCCGGCCGCCGGCCGGGGAGATCGACTTGGAGGTGATGGTCGAGGTCGTATTGGGCGCGACGTGGACCATCTTGCCGCCGGCGT
>Ga0099794_10000221_pt1 | contig 20441 bp, 25 predicted proteins | sample Rivendell_Oct201_10_FD_77320 | JGI IMG/M metagenome (GOLD analysis project Ga0099794, IMG submission 77320) | Vadose zone soil microbial communities from the Eel River Critical Zone Observatory, Northern California, USA -... | ecosystem: Host-associated > Plants > Roots > Rhizosphere > Soil ... | reverse complement strand
GTTGGCAGAAGGGCCGGGTCGGGCACTCGGGACCGGCGCCGAGCGTGAGCTGGCCCCCAATCGGCGCGAGGTCGGAAAGCTTCGTGAGGTTGTACTTCTTCTGCGTGTCCGTGGTCACGGCAAAGGCGTTCTGGTCGACTGCCGCCGACGGCGTCAAGGCGGTAAGGCCCAGGGCCTGAAGGTGGCTGTTGAGCTTCGCGGTGGTTGCGGCGGCGTCTCCATTGGCTTCGCCCGCGCCCTTGTTGTAGTACTCCAGGTCGGTCGCCGCGTAGCCGGGATAGAGGTCGATCTGGCCCGACTCGAGCGCGGGAGCGACCACCTCGCGGTTACCGAGTAGCAGCTTGTAGGTGATCGTGTAACCGTCGTGTGCGAGCGCCTGGCCATAGATCTCTGCCAGGATGCTGCTCTCCGGGAAGTTGAAGCCGGCGACCGTGAGCGTGCCCTTGGAGGTCGACCCCCCGTTGCCGGTGCTGCCACATGCGGTCGCGACGAAGACCAGAGCGGCGAGAGCCGCCAGGAACCTGCCGGGAACGAACCTTGGATTCATCGAACTTTTCTCCTTGCCACCCCTGGGTTTGCCGATCCCTCAAGGGGTCCCCGCGAACTCACGGCTTTAACCGCTGAGCTCGTGGGGGTAAACCGTGGGCATGGCTTGATTCTTCCATTTATGCGGTCTTGTAGGTCGTGGCGCGGGCGGCCCCCCGCGCCTGGAGGAGGCGGATGCCGCGCGGGACCAGGAGCCGTTCTACACCCGAAAGCGAGAGCTCTGTGGCCATGGCCAGGGCGGCCACCAGCACGGCGCCCGCAAACAATTTCGTGTAGTCCTGCTGGGCGAACCCGTCGATGACATAGCGGCCGAATCCGCCGCCCGCGATCAGGGCGGCCAGGGTCGCCGTGGCCACCACCTGAACTGCCGAGGTCCTGATACCGGCCATCACGAGCGGTACCGCCAGGGGTAACTCCACCCGCACGAGCTGGGTCAGCTCCCGGTAGCCCATCCCGCGGGCCGCCTCTTTGACGTCGGGGTCGACCTCGCGCAGGCCGACATAGCTGTTGGTGACCATCGGGGGGATGGCGAGGGCGACGAGCGCAACCAGGATGGGCAGATTGCCCAGGCCGAAAACCTGGAACGCGATGACGAGAAGGCCGAAGGACGGCAGGGCACGCCCGACGTTGGAGATGTTGATGGCGAGGTTGCCGAAGCGTCCAAAGTGGCCCAGCGCAATCCCGATGGGGAGCGCGATCAGGGCGCCGATGGCGACCGACTCGGCGGATATCTGGACGTGCTCGACCAGGCGCTGCGGGATTCCATCCGACCCGCGCCAGTGCGCGGGATCTGCAAACCATTGGACGACGTTCGCAAGGTGTGTCATGGCGTCGTGTCCCTCGACCAGGGGACGGCGACCCGCTGAAGTCCAACCAGCGTCAAATCGGCGATCAACGCCAGGGCGATCGAAAGCGTGGTCGCCACCACGAGCGGTGTGTGGAAATTCTCGATCAGCCCCTTGTTGATCAGCTGTCCCAGGCCTCCGAGGCCGATCAGCGCGGTAATGGTGACGAGCCCGATGGTGGTGACGGTCGCGATGCGGACACCCGCGAACATGGCCGGCAGTGCGAGGGGCAGCTCCACGAACAACAGTCTCGCCAGCGGCCGGTACCCCATGCCGTCGGCGGCGTCGAGGACATCAGATGGCACCGACTCGAGTCCGACGACGAGGTTGCGCATGAGAATCAGGACGGTGTAGCCGATGAGGCCGATCTCGGCCGTGACGATGCCCAGCCCCGTGTACGGCACCAGCAAGGCGAAGAGGGCCAGGGACGGAATCGTGTAGACGACCCCGAAGAATCCCAGCAGCGGATTGCGCAGCGCGCGCCATCGATGGGCCGCGATCCCAAGCGGGAGTGAGAGTGCAAGCCCGCCCGCGACCGCAATCGCGGTCAGTGCGAGGTGCTGCTGGAGTGCATCGATGAACAGAGGGACGTGGCTCGATAGCCAGGTCCAGTTGACCCAGGGATCGACATAGTCGAGGAATGCGCCGGACGGCATTCGATTACGGTAAACGACGCCGTGATCCGGTTGGAAAACGTCAGCAAGGGATTTCCCGGCGGCGCCAACGCGGTGAGTGACCTGTCACTGGACATTCCCGACGGCCAGACGTGCGTGCTCATCGGTCCGTCCGGATGTGGCAAGACCACGACGCTGCGCATGATCAACCGGCTCACCGAACCAGACGCCGGCCGCATCCTCGTCGACGGTCAGGACACGCATGGCGTCGATCCCGCGCAGCTGCGGCTGAAGATGGGTTACGTCATCCAGAACACCGGCTTGTTCCCGCACATGACCGTGGGTGAAAACGTCGGCACGGTGCCTCGGCTGTGGAACTGGGACAAGGCCCGCATCAACGCCAGGGTGGACGAGCTGCTGACGCTGGTCGGCCTCGAACCGAGTGAGTACCGCCGCCGGTATCCGCACCAGCTTTCCGGCGGTCAGCGTCAGCGCGTCGGTTTCGCACGCGCGCTCGGCGCTGATCCGCCGATCCTGCTCATGGACGAACCGTTTGGGGCCGTCGATCGCATCACTCGCGAGCGCCTGCAGCACGAGTTCATCAACATCCAGCGCTCTGTGCGCAAGACGGTCGTCTTCGTGACGCACGACATCGACGAGGCGGTCATGATCGGGGACCGCATCTGCCTTTTCGAGATGCAGGCAAAGGTCGCGCAGTACGACACACCCGACGCCATCCTCACGCGGCCCGCAAGCCCTTATGTCGCCGAGTTCCTTGGTCGCGAGCGGCTCGTGCGGCGGATGTCGGTGGTCACCATCGACCCGCTTACCCTCGACCATCCACCCGGGGGGCCGCGGCCGGACGAGCCGCGGGTCCCGCTGGGCAGCAGCCTCGCCGAGGCTTTCGCAGCAGCCCTCACGAGCCCCACGGAACGCGCCGCCGTCTTCGAAAACGACCGCTACATGGGTGCGTTCACGGCCACTTCGCTGTTGGAATCGTTGCGCCGCGCGAGCGCGGTGGGAGGACATGAGGTTGCCACAGGAATTTGACGTCGTGTGCCTGGGCGGCGGCGTGGCGGGTGAGGCGATCGCGGGAGGACTGCAGGGCAGCGGACTCACCCTCGCGGTGGTCGAGCGCGAGCTCGTGGGGGGCGAGTGTCCGTATTGGGGGTGCATCCCGTCGAAGACCTTGCTACGGTCCGGCGAGACGCTCGAGGAGGCGGCACGCGCCCGCACGCTGGCAGCCTCGCGCGTGGACTGGGAACTGGATTTCCCCAAAGTCTCCAAGCGGGTCTACTGGATGGCGCGGGACCTCGACGACTCCCGGCCCGCGGCGGCCATGGAGGCGACTGGCGCGAAGCTCGTACGCGGAGAGGGAAAGCTCATCGACCCACAGACCGTCGAGGTGGGGGGCGAGACGCTGGTCGCCCGACGCGCGGTCGTGGTCGCCAACGGGGGCACCGCCTTGATTCCTCCCATTCCTGGGCTCGACGCGGTGAAATTCTGGACCAACCGCCAGGCGGTGCTGCCGCGTGAGCTCCCCGGCTCGCTCGCCGTCCTCGGCGGCGGCGCTGTCGGCGTCGAGCTCGGGCAGGCGTTCGCGCGGTTCGGGACGAAGGTGACCATCATCGAAGCCGGGCCTCGCTTCCTCGGTGCGGAGGAGCCCGAAGCCGGCGTCGCGCTCCGTCCTCATCTTCTGGCTGACGGCATGACCCTGCTGGTGGGCGATCCTTGCACCGGGGTCGAGAACGCGAGCGTCGGCGTCATTGTGACCCTCAAGTCAGGGGCCACCGTCCACGCTGACCGCCTGCTGGTGGCGACGGGAAGACGGCCCAACTTCGAAGCCTGGCAGGGAGCGGGACTGCCACAAACCGACCGCGGCTGGCTCAAAGTCGACCCTGCCACCCTCGAGGCCCGGGTCAATGTGTATGGCGCGGGCGACGTGACCGGCCTGGGCGGTTTCACGCACCTCGCCTACTACCACGGCCAAATCGTGGCTCGCCGCCTGCGCGGAGAAGATGCGCGCGCCGATCACACGGCGGTGCCAAGGGTCACGTTCACAGATCCTGAAGTCGCCTCGGTCGGCCTCTCGGAACTGGCAGCGCGCGAGCGTGGGCTCAACGTCGTGACCGCAACGACCGACCCGGCGGAGACGGCGCGCGGCTACATCCACGATTTCCACGGCGGGACGCTGAAGCTCATCGGCGACCGGGACCGCGGCGTGCTGGTCGGAGCGACCATGGTCACGCCGCGAGCGGGAGAGATCCTGGGCGAGCTGGTGCTCGCTTTGCGGGCCGGCACTCCCCTACGCACCCTCGCCGACGTGATCCACCCGTTCCCGGCGTTCAACCGGGTCCTGGGCGCAGTTCTGCAGGAACTGGCGTCCAAAGCCGCATGATCTACGCGAAGCGTCCGTCTGGTTTAGAAGGGAGTCGGTGAAGTGATTGACATCCGCCTCGACGTCGACACGATCCTCATCTGGATCCTGGTGGGTCTCGTCGCCGGAGCGCTCGCGAGCCGGGTCGCGCTCGGACATGGCCTGGGCCTGCTGGGCGACCTCATCGCCGGCGTCCTGGGCGCGTTCATCGGCGGCATCCTGGCCCAGGTCTTCAAGATCAACTTTGCGATCAGCGGGCACCCGATCATCACCGCGATGGTGGTGGCGTTTGTCGGCGCGGTGATCCTGCTGTTCATCCTGAGGATGCTCGGCTTCGGCCGGAGGCACGAAGCCTAGGGAGACAGCCGTAACCCACACGCGCGCCGCGAGCGCGTTCACCTAGCATTCGCGCTCCAGATGAAGCCGAAGGAAATTCCCACCAAGGGTCCTGCACTCGCCACCGAGAAGGCGCCCTCGATCGTGATGGTGAATACCGGGGACGGAAAGGGAAAGTCGACCGCGGCGTTCGGCACGGCGATGCGCGCGGCGGCGCGCGGCTGGAAGGTGTGCGTCATCCAGTTCGTCAAGTCGGGGAAGTGGAAGGTGGGCGAGGAGACCTCGGCCACCAGGCTCGGCATCGAGTGGCTGACGATCGGGGACGGCTTCACGTGGGACAGCAAGAACATGGACCGGACGGAGGCGGTCGCCCGACATGCCTGGACGGTAAGCAAGGAAAAGATCCAGTCAGGCGCCTACAGGCTCGTCGTCCTCGACGAGATCACGTATCCGATGAACTGGGGCTGGATCCCGACCTCGGAGGTCGTCGACGTGATCAAGAACCGGCCGCGCTCGGTAAACGTCATCGCCACGGGCCGCGATGCGCCGGCAGAGTTGATCGAGCTCGCAGACACGGTGACCGAGATGAGGAAGGTGAAGCACGCTTTCGACCGCGGCGTCCGGGCCATCCGCGGCATCGATTTCTGATCGTCTAAGCGCCCGCACCAGGCAACGTCCGAGCCAGCGGGGGAGGTGCAGGGTTCGATTCGGCGGCGGGGACGTAGTGCCATCCCAGCGCCTCGGAGTCATGCAGCTTCGCGTCGGTGAAGCCCCCCGGCGAGCTGCTCCAAACGCCATGTTGTTGGACGAACAGCGCCCAATAGGGCTGTTTGGGTGGGAAGCACTGGCTGTACTGCGCGGGCTCGTTGTCCACCTGGCACATGGCCTTGCCGGAGCCCAGCTCATGAGCTCCGTACTGCAAGCCGGACTGATCCATGAGCGTCTGCCCGTCGATCATCGCGCTGTTGAAGCCGACGCAGCGCTGCAGGGACGCGCCGGACAGGTGTTGAACCACCACATACGCGTGGTGCGGCGCACCGGTGTTGATACACGACGTGACCTGAGCCGCCGATGAGGTCGCCCGAGGCGAGCTGCAAGCGGCAACCAGAAGAACCAACGCGATGCCGGCGAAGAAGTGATTGCGCACGGCCCCCACTGAGCAAGACGGTCGTGCCCTCCGAACTCTTGCGCTCGCGGGCGATGAGTCCTAACCGGACTTGACCGCCTTCAACGCGATGTAGCCCTCGTGCCGGGTGGCGGGCATCGCGAAATCAAATCGATCGACCGCGAGAGAAAGCTCGATGTCGCTGGTTGCGAAGCCTGGCCACTCGCCGGCCATGAACTTGCGATAGCGCTCGCTGTCGCGCAGCGGTCGGAGCAGCGTATCCAGGTCGACAGACGTGCCACGTAGGACCGCCTCGATGTAAAGCGCGCAGGCGTGGTCCTCAGGAAAGTCGCCCGAGGCGACCAGCGTGACCGCGGTCGGGCGCCTTGACAGGCAGGCTTGCGCGGTCGCGCTCGCCACCACCAGACTTCCCGCGAACATGCCGTCGCTTGACTGCACCGCTCCCATCACCGGCGTGCCGGCGCTCGAACGTTGGATGAGAGTCCGCCTCTGGATGTGCGCCGCTCGGATCTGGGTCGGCGAGTTGCTGATGACAATCCCCGGCACGGGCAGGCCGTGCTCCTCAGCGCAGATGATCGCGTCCGGGATCCGCTGAGCGAGCGTGAGCGCCTCAGCGATCGTCGAAACGAGGAGACACTCCCGCGCCCCGCCCGCGAGCGCGTATGCGCTGACGCTGAATGAGCGCAGGACGTCGATGACGACCACGACTCCGCGGGCTTCGCGAGCGCCGTCGATTCCGGTCGCGTGAACGATTTCCACGCCTCGATGTTGAGGCCTCGCCGGGCCGCATGATATCCATCAGATTGTCGTCGCCGGGCTCGGGTGGATCGCATCGCGCCTTTGGTTTCGAGCAGATCGCCGACTGCGGATCGATGCGCGTGGTCGGACTTCGGCTGGAATCAGGCCAGAACGTGCCGGAGCATCGCAACGCGATTCCTGTGGCTCTGATCGTGACTGCGGGCCGTCTTCACTTCGACGATGGATCCGGGCAAGGCGAGGTCGGCGCGGGCGAGATGCTCCTCATCAACCCCGGCGAGCGCCATACATATCGTGCCGACGTCGAAACCTCGGCCTATCTGGTGTTCGCGGGGGTGCCAGGGGTGCGCAGCCGCAGGTGGAGCCTGCGGCAGAAGGGCTGACGCGCCGGCGTCAGGGCGCGTTCCACATCACGAGCAGGCGGCCGTGGTCCGGGTCCTCGCGCAGCCGGCTCAGCGTGGCGACGTCGAGCTGGAGGCCCGCTGCGGCGATGATGTCAAGACGCAGCCATGCCACCGCTACAGCACGGAGGATGTGGCCGTGAGCAAACACGAGCACTCGACCGTCGACGGTCTCGCACAACCTGATGAAGTCCAGGGCACGGGCGTAGATCTGCGCGGGCGTCTCCCCGCCTGGTGAGCCGTCTCGGTATAGCTCCCAGCCGGGACGCTGCTGGTGAATCTGCGTGGTCGTGATGCCCTCGTACTGGCCGTAATCGACCTCGCACAGCAGAGGCGTCAGCTGAGGATCCGCGAATCCGGCTATCTCGGCGGTGCGTAGGGCGCGCTGAAGGGGGCTGGAGAACACCGCGTCGAATGTCAGTCCACGCAGCCTCTTGCGTAAGGCACGGGCCTCGTGTTCGCCCTCGGGCAGCAGGGGGAGGTCGGTGCTGCCGGTGTGCTGGCCCGAGCGGCTCCATTCGGTCTCGCCATGGCGGGCGAGATAGATCTCGCGGGTCAGGCGGGCTTGCCCATCATCTCCGGCCGGCCGGAACGAAGCGAGCGGCTCGCGCTCTCGATGACGGCGCCGGCACGAACGCGCTGGCCAGGTCGGATGCAGACCAGACCGACCGCAGCGGTACCGCCGGTCGACTTGAGCGCCTCGTTGACCGCGGAAAGAACGCGATTGGCCGCGTGCGCCGTGCCGGCGACATCGGTGTCGGGCAAGATGGCGAGGAGCTGCGGCGGCGTGCGGCCCAGGACTCCTGGCGTGTCGACGTCGCGCACGGTGCCGGCGAGGGCCGCGGCCATGGTCTTCAAAGCCTCTTCGGGAGTGCCGACTCCATTGGCTTCGATGAGCAGGACGCCCAGGTTGCGCTGGTAGCGGTGCGCGCGGGCGAGCTCATCCTCGAGCACTGGGCGCACGAAGCGATCGTTGAACAGCCCTGTCGTGCGGTCGACGATATGGAGCGGCTCAGCCATCGGGTCGTCAACCTTGACTCCGCAAGCGGGACAGAAGATCGCGCCCGTGGGTAGAGGCGAGCCGCAGGCTTGGCAGTTCAGGGCGTCCGGCCGGCGCCGGAGGAAGTCGCCAATCGGCATTCGGTAAAGCCTATCAGCCAGGCTGCGGGCGGCTGGGAGGGGGGTTTGGGAAGCTCCGAGAGGCTCCGAGGGGTACGCCCTATCAGCCGACGGCGGCCGCGGCGGTCGCCAGCCAGCTTTCGGCCCAATCCGCTACCGCGGCCAGCACCGGCTCCAGCGCGCGGCCCCGCGACGTGAGTCGATAGCTCACGCGCACGGGCGGCCCAGGGTCCACGAGCCGCTCCACGATGCCTTCTGTCTCAAGCTCGCGCAATCTCTCGGTGAGGACTCGATCACTGATGCCGGGTATGCCGGCGAGCAGCTGATTGAAGCGTGCCGGACCAGGGAGCAAGGCCTTGACGACCGCCCCGGTCCAGCGTTTCCCAATCAGCTCGATGGCGCGCTGAAAGGGCGCGCTGTAGTCGAGGCCCCCACCGACCATGGGGAGTGATTCTATTCGCTATCGCTCGTCTCGGAAACCACCCCTCCACCCTAATTTCATAAAAAAATTTTCCAGGGTCGCTGGAGCATCACACCGCGATCGGCGCGGAAGCCTCGAGGGATAGACTCGCAAGAGCGATGATCGCTCTCAGTCGGACGCGAGAGGGGGTGCCGTGTGGAAATAGGTGATCGCGTCGTCGTCGTCACCGGCGGCGCTCGAGGCATCGGCCGAGCACTTGCGCGGAGATTCGCAGGTGGCGGCGCCAGGGCGGTGATCGTGGCCGACACCGATGCGCACGGCGCTCAGACGGTCGCGCGAGAGATCGGCGGCATGGCCATCACTTGCGATGTCTCGCACGAGGACGAGGTCGCCAACCTTGTGGAAAAAGTCCAGGGCGCGCAGGGCCGTATCGACATCTTCTGCTCCAACGCCGGGATCGCGGTGGCGGGAGGACCCGAAGCGGCCACGGCCGACTGGCAGCGCATTTGGGATGTGAATCTGATGGCGCACGTGTTCGTGGCGCGCCATGTGCTGCCCGGGATGCTCGATCGCAAGGACGGCTATCTGCTGGGCACCGTGTCCGCAGCCGGGCTCCTCAACCATGTCTTCGCCGCTCCCTATGGGGTGACGAAGGCCGCGGCGCTGTCATTCTTCGAGTGGCTGGCCATCGCCCATGGCGACGAGGGGATCCGGGTGTCTTGCCTGTGCCCGCAAGGCGTGAGGACTGAGATGCTCGCCGCTGAGCGCCGCCTGCTCGGCACCGACTTCCTGACCACCGGCGCCCTCGAGCCCGAGCAGGTGGCCGACGTCGTCGTCGAGGGCATCAGAAACGAGAGATTCTTGATCCTTCCTCACCCTGAGGTCGCGGAATACTTCAGCCGCAAGGCACAGGACTACGACCGGTGGCTCAGGGGCATGCGCAGGCTGCGGGCAAACCTGATCGCCGGCTCCAAGTAGAGTGCGCTGGCCTGCGCTGGGTGCAGGCGCGGTGCTCATTGTCGTCGCCTTCGCGGCCGCGACCCGCGTCGCCGACACGCGTGAGGGGCTCATCTACGAGGTCGTCACTCTCCTGGCCGGCCTGGCCGGCGTCAGTCTCTTGCTATATGGGCTGGTGGCGACATTCAGCCGCTCACGACCCATGACGGCTTCCCCGCCGGTCACGACTCCCGTGGCTGAGAAGGTTCATAACGCCGGAGAGTTGCTCGTCGGTGCATCCGGCCTGCTGCTGGCGGCGATTCTGCTCGCCGGCATCGCGGTGACAGCGGGCGGTTTGTGGTTACTGCTGGGTTCGATCCTGCTCCTGCCGATGATCGTGGGCTGCATCTACCTCTGTTTCACATTCGCTCGCGGGCCACGTCGCGACTGGAAGATTGACCTTCAGAAGCTGATGAGTAATCGCTGATCGAATCCGAAGCGTCACCGGGCGATGCTTGATTCGGGTCACGGCCGCCTCTCGAGGTTGCGGACCATGATCACGATGCCAAGGGTGATCAATCCGGCGGGCCATACCACCGACCAGTTGATGATCCCGATGTTGTTGCCGAGGACACCGAAACCGATGATCACGAGGATCACGCCGAACAACAGCGTCGGGTCTCGCCAGCCGGCGCGGGTCACCCCGGCTCCCCCGGACTGCGGCGGCGAACCGGTCGACGCCGATGCCGGCGCGGGCGCACTGCCCGGCGGGGAGGCGGGCGGTCGCGACGCGCTTCCAAGCTGTTGCTTGAGCTCACCCCAGATGCGCCTGACGTCGACCATCATCGCGTCGAAGCCGCTCCGTTGGCCGCCACCTTCCAGGCGCTCCGGCATCACCAGCCACAGGACCACGTAAACGAAGAGTCCGAGACCCTGGAGGAACACCAAGAACAGAAATGCGATCCGCACCCACAGCGCATCGATGTGAAACTCTTCGGCGAGTCCCGCGCATACACCGCCAAGGATCCGGTTGCTGCTGCGGAAGAACCTCTGGCCGTTCACGTGCTGCATGTTCGCCCCTTCAGGGGCAATTGACAACCCGTCGGGCCCATCACTCGCGCAGGGCCAGGATCTCACCCACGAGGTAGAGCGAGCCGGAAACGAGCACGTTGCCGTCCTCGCCGGCAAGCTCCCTGGCACGAGCGAGCGCCGCCTTCGGAGGTAGGACTGCCTCGGCATCGTTCCCGAACATCGAAGCCAGCTCTACCGCCGGAACCGAATGGCCGCCCGCGCTCGTGGCCTCAGTGAACACCGCACGGTCAGGCCGGAGAGTTTGCAGCGCGGCCAGGAGTGCGGCAGGATCGCGCTCGCTCAGCATCGAAAAGACGGTGACCAGCCGCTCGGAGCCGATCAGGCGTCGCAGCGAAACCCCTGATTTGGTCATCGCCGCAGGATTGTGCCCGCCGTCGAGAATTACTCGCGGTCTCGTGGCGATCACTTGCAGGCGCCCGGGCCAGGTCGTATGCGCCAGGCCCTGGCGTACGGCATCGTTGCTGACATCGTCGAGCACATGCGCGGTCGCGACCGCCAGGGCGGCGTTGGCGGGCTGGTAGTCGCCCACCAGCGGCACGGTGAGCCGGTGATGCTCGAAGCCGGGACCGGCGACGGTGACTAGATGGCCATCCCAGCCCCTGGACGTCGATTCCACCTGGATCTCGTAGCCGAGGCGCCACAGGGTGGCTCCTGCCTTCCGCGCGAAGTCCTCAACGATTGCGAGTGCAGCGCCCTCGCAGCCGGTCACGACGCGGTTGCCGGGTTTGATGATCGCGGCTTTCTCTCTGGCAATTTCCTCGATCGTGTCGCCCAGGTACTTCTGATGGTCGAGGTCGACGTTGGTGATGACGGCGACGCCGAGGTCGAGGGCGTTGGTGGCATCGAGCCGGCCACCGAGTCCCACCTCGCATACGAGGCGATCGACGCGAGGCGCCAGGTAGGCGAGCGCCATCGCCGTGAGCATCTCGAACTCGGTCGCCGGTCCCATTTCATCGGCGATCACGTCCAGCGTCGGCTTGAGGTCCTCGAGCGCCTGTGCGAAGTCGCGTTCGCTGATCGGCATTCCATCGATCTGGATGCGTTCGGTGTACGACACGAGGTGCGGCTTGGGCATGAAGCCGACGAGGTGGCCGGCGGCCTGGAGGATCGATGCGAGGCAAGCCCCGGTCGAGCCTTTGCCGTTGGTCCCGGCGATGAGCGCGCCGGCGAGGCCACGATCGGGCTTGCCCATCCGATCGAGAATCGCCCGCGTGCGCTCGGTGCCGAGCTTCATCCCGAAGCGGCCGATCCGGGAGATGTAGGCGAGCGCCTCGGGATACGTCACGCGCTAATTCTCGCGGCCTTCCGAAAATCCCCTCGCCCCTTCGGGGCCCTCCCCTCCCCCAGAGCCCAGCCGACCTAGCGTTCGAATTCAACCACGAGCTCGCGCCGGCTCCAACCCTGCCTGTTAAGGCTGCATGCGGGCCGTCATGGGCGGCGGCGGACCTCGGCCTCGTAGGTGTTCCGCACCAGCATCGCCCGCGTCATCGGCCCGACTCCGCCGGGATTCGGCGTCAGCCATCCGGCAACCTCATCCACCCCCGGACCGAGGTCGCCCACCTGTTTGCCATCAACTCGATTCGTGCTCACATCGACCACCGCGGCCCCCGGTTTGACCATGTCCTTGGTGATCAGGTTGGGCTGTCCGGCCGCGGCCACGAGAATGTCCGCATTCCTGGTGTGGCCGGCGAGGTCTTTGGTCCGCGTGTGGCAAACGGTCACGGTGGCATTCCGCTTGAGCAGCAGCAACGCGGTCGGCTTGCCGACGATGTTGCTTCTGCCGACCACGACCGCATTGGCGCCCTCAATGCGCACCCCGCCGCGATCAAGGAGTTCGATGATTCCGCTAGGCGTACACGGCTCGATTCCGCCTGGTAGGCCTTGAGCGACCAGGCCTGCGTTGAAAGGATGGAATCCGTCGACGTCCTTGACCGGGTCCACCGCGATCACAACCTGAACCAAATCGATGTGATTCGGCAGCGGTTGCTGGACCAGGATTCCGCTGACTGATTCATCTCGATTCAAACTGCCGATCAACTCGAGCAGTTGCTCGGTCGATGCCTCGGTTGGGAGCCTGTGGTCGACCGAATCGATTCCAACCTGCCGTGCATTCTTTTGCTTGCTGCGGACATAGAGCGCCGAGGCGGGGTTGTCGCCGACGATTACCGTCGCCAGCTTGGGCCGCGGTTTGCCCTTCGCGACTCGAGCACCCACCTTGGTGGCGATGTCATCGAGGATTTGCTGCGCGACAGCCTTGCCGTCGAGCACGCGAGCAGTCACAGACTAATTGTCGCGGGTGCCACACAGGCACTGCTTTGAGCGCTCTAGTCCAGCCCCAGTTCTTTTCTCGCGGCTGCGGTCACCGCGCGCATGACCGCGCCCAGATCCCGGCCTGACTCGCGAGCGAGCCGGCGACAGTCCTCGTACTCAGGCGCAACATCGATAGCCTTGCCCCCAATCTCTTTGACCTTCGCCCGGGCGACACCGAATTCCGTCTTGACCTCGATCATCCTGCGCTGGGCGATGACACGATCCGCCTCGGTGAGCCGGACTCCGAGCGTGGTGCTGTGGCGAAGCACATGGTCGGTGAGCAGCGCCGCGGTGTCGGAGGTCGCCATGACCGCGAGGACGTGACCAGGGCGGCCTTTCTTCATAACCGCAGGCAGCACGCTCACGTCGAGCGCGCCCATCGTCATCAGGTCTTCGCATAGTGCCGCGATGAGATTGGGCGCCATGTCGTCGAGATTGGTCTCGATCATCGTTACGCCCGTCTGGGCCAAGACCTCGTCGCCGATCCAGACGGCCAGCGCGTTGCCCGGGACCTCGCGCGCGCCGATCCCATACCCGATCGATTGCAGAGACATCGCCGGACGGCTGAACTTGGCGGCGACAGCAAGGATCGCGGCCCCGGTGGGGGTGACGAGCTCGCGAGTCTCGTCGGTGGCCTGGAACTTCGCGCCGGTGCCTTCGAGTACGCGCACGCTCGCAGGTGCGGGCAATGGCATCTGGCCGGCTCGGCCGCTGGGCGCGGGCAGCGGCGATGCATATACCTGCGCGACACCCAGGTTGTGGAGGAGCCAGAAGGCGCCCACCAGATCGACCAGGGTGTCGGCGCCGCCGAGCTCGTGCAGGTGGAGCTGCGACTCTGGGCGATCGTGCAGTCTCGCCTCCGCGCGACCCAGGCGCTCGAGCGCGCTCAGGGCCGGACGCTTGACCTCATCAGGGATTTCGGCCCCGGCGATGGCGGCGCGCAAATCAGGCAGAGCCCGCTCGACTCGGTCGCGGGTTTGGACGACGACCCGCTTGCCGCCCGCGTGCCCGCGCTGCTCGTGCCGCACCTCGACGCTGACCTCGTCGCCAAGGCGGAGCGCCTCGATGGCAGCGTCAAGGAGGTTGCGGTCGGCGCCGGCGTCGATCAACGCGCCAAGCGTCATGTCCCCGGAGATGCCCGCGAAGCAATCGAAATACGCGATGGTCACGCGCGCGTCCTACTAATGTGCACGGCAGCGGCCTCGATCGGCGACATGCTGGAGGGCCTTTTGGCAACGCGGACAGTCACTGCCCTGACCTTCTCCAACGCGAACACACCTTCGGCGATTCGGGTCGCCAGGGTTTCGATCAGCTTCACGGATTCGCCTTCGATCGTCTGCTTGGCAATTGCCCGCATCTGTCTGTAATCGATGGTGTCCGTGAGCCGGTCGGTCCGCCCGGCCTCTGAGAGGTCGACGTCCGCCTCGATGTCGACCTTGAATCTTTGCGCGTGCTCGCGCTCGGCGGGCCCAACTCCATGGCGGCCGCTAAACGACATCCCCTGGAGCGCGATCCGGTCCACCCGCCCATTCTGGCGCCCGCCGCGCCTTCACCACTTGCCCTCGGCGGCGTGAATAGACTTGGAGGCGTGAATCGAAGGCGGCGCGCTTCCAATTGAGCAACGGCAAAGTCACCGTGCGGCCCGCTACGGACCAAGACCTAGGCCAGATCAACGACATCTACAACCGGTACGTGGTCGAAACTCACTTCACTTTTGACATCGAGCCGATGACGCTAGAGGCTCGGCGCGAGTGGTTCGGTCACTACGACACCACCGGGCGGCATCGAGTCTTGGTTGGAGTTTCGGATGCCACGGTCATCGGCTACGCTGCCAGCAGTCGTTGGCGGCCCAAGCCTGCCTACGAGACGTCCGTCGAAACCAGCATCTACCTCGCTCCAGACGCGGTGGGGCGTGGCACCGGCACGCGTCTCTACGAAGAGCTCTTCAAGCAACTCCAGCGGGAGGACGTGCATCGAGCATATGCCGGTATCGCTCTGCCCAACCAGGCCTCGATCGCGCTGCACGAGCGGTTGGGGTTCAAGCGGGTCGCCCACTTCACCGAACAGGGCCGCAAGTTCGACCGCTACTGGGATGTCGGCTGGTACGAAAAGCCCCTGGGAGGCTCTTAACCGCCTCCACCGCCGTTCGTGCCCGTGGTGCCGCCACCAGTGCCGGGCCGAACGCCGCCGCCCGCCGGGCCGATCTGAATGGTTTGAGCCAGGATCGAGCCGTCAGCCTGTCGGGTTCCCGTGATCGTCACCGTCTGGTTGTCCTGCAGGTCCCCTGTGGAGCCGAGCACTTGCTTCTGGATCGTGACGTTCGGGCCGAAAGTCACCTTCACCTCGCAGTTGGTGTTGGTCACCATCATCGATGTGCCGCCGAGGTTGGCGACGGTCCCCCGGGCAACGCTCTGGGCCCCAACCGCCGGCGTTGCGCCGGGTGAGGGACAGGCGGCTCCTAGCGCCCTGCCGCCTGCAAACGGGTTCGAGCCGCCGGTGTTGCTCGCGCGCGCGCCGGCCGTCGACGCGCTGGCGCTCACGTTGTTCTGGCCGACCTTGTATCCGCCGTAGAACCCACCCATCACACCAACCAGGACAACCAAAGCGACCACGTACGTTTTCATCAGTTCGCTCCTCTACTCGTGTCTAAGGGCTTCGATCGGATGCAGGTGCGCGGCGCGATTGGCCGGATAGATGCCGAAGAACAACCCGATGGCAACGGAAACGCCGAAGGCCAGGAGCACAGATGGGATCGAGACCACCGGCGGTGGAAAGCTCGAGCTCGCAATGGCTGGGATGTGCGGCGCCTCCACGGCGAGGGCAGTCCCGAGGGCGATGCCCAGCGCGCCGCCCAGACCGCTGAGGACCATGGCCTCGATCAAGAACTGCGTGAGCACGTCACGCCACCTGGCGCCGATCGCTTTGCGGATCCCGATCTCGCGTGTCCGCTCGGTGACGGTGACCAGCATGATGTTCATGATTCCGATCCCGCCCACCACCAGGGATATGCCGGCGATGGCTCCGAGCACGAGAGTCAGCGCGGTGGCGATGGAGTTGGCCTGGTTCAGGATGTCCTGCTGGCTCTGCAGCTGGAAATCGGCCTGCGCTGGATCGGAGATCTGGTGGCGCTGCAACAGGATGGTCGTGAGCTCGGTCTCGGCCTGAGTGACCGCGCCGGGCGACGAGGCCGAGGCGACGATCTGGCTGATGTTCTTGCCGCGGCCGCCGCTCAGGTAGGCCCAGACAGCAGTGATCGGTGCGACCACGACATTGTCCTGAGAACCAAGTCCTGACCCACCCTTGGCCGCAAAGACACCGATGACCCGAAAGCTCTGGCGGTTGATCTTGATCGTCTGGCCGACTGGATCAGTGGTACCGAACAGGTTGGTGACGACAGTCGAGCCGAGGACGACAACTCGATGCTGGGATGTGACGTCGTCTTGCGTGAAGAAAGCGCCCTCGGCGATCTGGTAGTCGCGCACCTGGAGAAAGTCCACGGTTGTGCCCGTGGTCGGAGCGAAGTAGTTCTGGTTCGCGTACGTGATCTGGCCGCCGCTCTGTGCAATCGGAATCGCGGCCACGATGTCGGGATCCTGCTGCCGGCTGTTGATGGCGTCGACGTCGGCCATGGTCAGGGTCTGGCTGGTGCCGAAACCTTGCGAGACGCCGCCCGCGCCCCTGGCGTTCGACGGGTACACGAAGATGACGTTGGCCCCGAGGGCCTGAATCTGGTTGTTGATCTGTACGCTCGCGCCGTTGCCGACCGCGACCAGCAGGATCACCGCGGCGACGCCGATGAGGATCCCGAGCATGGTCAGCGAGCTGCGGAGCCGGTTGGCCAGCAGGCCGGCGAAGGCAACGCGCAGCGCCTCGAAGATGTTCATGCCGCCCGGCGCTCGTCGGTGACGATCAGGCCATCGCGGAGCTCGACGATCCGTTTGGCAAACGCCGCGATATCTCGTTCGTGGGTGATCAGGACGATGGTGCGCGCCTGCTCACGGTTGAGCTCGGTGAGCAGCTTCATGATCTCGACGCTCGACGCGCTGTCGAGGTTGCCCGTGGGTTCGTCCGCGAGCAGGATTGCGGGGTTGGTGACCAGCGCGCGGGCGATGGCGGCCCGCTGCTGCTGACCGCCGGAAAGCTCGGTGGGCTGGTGGCCGGCGCGATCGGCGAGGCCAACCGACTCCAGGGCTGCGAGCGCTCGCGGGCGGCGGTTCTGCGCGCCGGCGTAGATGAGCGGCATCTCGACGTTGTGCAGCGCCGTCGTTCTGGGGATCAAGTTGAAGCTCTGGAACACGAATCCGATCTTGCGGTTGCGGATGATCGCGAGCTGGTCGTCACCGAGCCTGGCGACGTCTGTGCCGTCAAGGAAATACCGGCCGCTCGTCGGTACGTCCAGGCACCCGATGATGTTCATGAGGGTCGACTTGCCGGATCCGCTGGCGCCCATGATCGCGACGAACTCCCCGCCCTCGACGAGGAGGTCGACGCCGCGCAGGGCCTGCACCTCGACCCTGCCCATGCGGTAGGTCTTGGAGACCGCCTCCAGCTTGATCACCCGCCGATGCGGACGGGGGTCCCGCCTCCTCCGAAGCGGCTGCCGCCACTCGAGCTCGACACCTTGAGCGTGGGGATGACCACCTGCGCGCCCTCGTTGAGACCGCCGGTCACCTCGGTGAACTGGTCGCCGACGACGCCCGTCTGGATTATGGTCTGGACTTCTTTGCCGCTGATATAGACGTTGACGTAGGCCTGGCCAGCGAGCCTCGTGATGGAGAGGTTGGGCACGACGATCGCATTCGCCGCCTTGCTCACAGTCACGGTCGCGTTGGTGGTCATGCCTTGCTTGAGCGCCGGGTTGGTCTGATTGAGGGCCACGGTGGCGTAGTAGTTGACGACCCCGCTCTGGACGGTCGCCGCGCTGGCCACCGCGACGACATGCCCGCTGATCGCCAGGTTCGGAACCGCGTCAAACGTGACCATCGTGTCCTGGTTGAACGCCAACCTCGAGGCATCAGACTCGGCGAACGGGATCACGACCTCCATCGCGCTGACGTTGCCGATGACCATGAACGCGCTCGATGCCCCGCTGGTGGGCAGTGGAGCCTGTGTTCCCGGAGCCTCCGAGGTGGTGCCCGAACCGGTGATGGCCGTTTCTCCGACCACACCGTTGATGCTGTTGACCACGCCTTCCATCGGAGCGACGAGCGTCGTGTTGGCGAGGTTCTGCTGGGCCGTTTGCAAGGCGGCCTGCGCGCTCGCCACCTGCGCCTGGGCGGAAAGGATTTGATTGGGCTTGCTCTCTGTCTGTGTATTCAGGTTGTCCTGGGCGCCTGTCAACGATGCCGAGGCCTGGTTGATGCTGCGCTGCCCGCTGCTCGCGTCCGCCTGCTGCTTGGCCGTGTCTAGATTGAGCTTGGCCTGGTCCGCGTTGACCTGAGTCGTATATCCATTGACCGCGGCCTCGTCGATGCTGACCTTGCCTTGAGCGGAGGACACGGCGGTGAAGTCCGCTACGCAGGCGCCTGAATACGGGTAGGTCTGGCTCTTGCACCCGTCGGTATTGAATTGATTGACGGCTGTCTGGAGGGTGGCCTGGTCGGTCGTGAGAGTCTGCCTGGCCGCCTGGTAGACGGCATTGAACGTCAGCGTTTGCTGGTCGGTGGTCAGCTGGTTCTGATCGGCGGTGACCTGATTGGCGTCCTGGGTGTTGGTGGCGTTCACCTGCGCGACCGTGTCGTTGTACTGCTGCAGGGCGTTGGCGACGTTGTCTCGAAGCTGGGTGATCTGGCGCGCGGTCAGCGGCGTCTCGGCCGATTGCAGGTTCGCCTGGGCGATGGCCAGGTTGGCCTGGGCGCTGGCAAGCGCGTTCTGCTCAGGAGTCGGGTCAATTCGGGCCAGGACCTGTCCGGCGGCCACGTGATCGCCCACCCGAACGTCGATCTCGGTCAAGGACCCGCTGACTTTGAAGCTCACGTTGGCCTGCTGCATCGGCACCAGGTTGCCCGTCCCCGTGACGCTCGCGGTCACGGTCCGCCGCGCGACGGTGTAGAGATTGACCGCGTTGCCGGCGCTCTTGGTGCCGACGAAAACGTCGCGGTAGATCAGGCCGCCGAGCACCAACGCAATCGCCGCCAGGGCAGCGACCACCAGCCTCGTGTTCTTCAGCATGCGTCGCTCACCTCCATTGCTCTTGGCATCACCAGTCGAGGTCGCGGAACGACCACCCGGTTTCGGATCCGAAGCGAGTGACCACCGTGAGCCCGAGGCCACCGATCGCGACAGCGGCCAGCGCGACCGCGCCCATATAAGGAATGACCGCAAGGTCGAATACGACCAGGGCGCCCGCGAGCGCGGCCAGCAGTGGGTGGGCGGGGCCAAGGCCGAGCCGCCGCTGCATCAAGCGACCGAACGCCAGGCCGATGCAGGCGATCCCGAACAGGGCGGCCGCCAGCACGACTATGAAGACGGCCGGGATGACCGCCAGGAAGATCAGCGTGAAGCGCAGCAGAGCGGTCGCCCCCAGCGCCAACAGGAACGTTGCGATCCCGGCGGCGAGCGCGACCTCGGGCCCGTGCCGGCTTTCGAGCCGTTGGACCGCGATCCGTGCTCGGTTGGGAAACAGCAGCAGCACTCCAAGCGCGAGGAGCACGAGACCCGCGCCGTTGCTCAAGAAGGCTCGCAGCGCCTGCCACGGACTGAACGTCCCGTGTCTGCCGAACGGCGCCGCGAATGGCACGCGCTCCGGTAGCCGCGTGCGAATGAATCGCTCGGGAGGCCCGCTCTGCGGCGGAATGGAGATGACCTGCGAAGGACCGATCAAGAAGGTCGCGTAGGGTCCGTAGAGGGCGGTGTCGGCGATCGCCAGCACCACGCCGAGAAGGGCGAGCCCTACGACAAGAAGCGCCCAACCCCATCGACGCCACAGAGGAGGGGGGCCGGTGCTGGCCGGCTGAGATGGCGCAGGCGTCTGGGGCGCGTCACCTGGCGATGCGCCTTCGCTTCCCCCCTGTGCGCTCAAGCCCGGCGGCTCTCGCGAAGGTGAGGTGTCAACGTTGGATCGAGCCTGCTGAGCACCGAAAGGTGGTATGCCGCAATGGCAGTCAAAGCGATGAATGCGCCCAGGAGTAGTGCGTCGGCAACGGGGACGCTGGGCAGAGGCGCCGCGCCCGAGCCCCAGAAGGCAAGGCCCTGGAGGTCGCTCCAGGCACCCGATGCGATGGCGGTCAGGCCTTCCAGGCCGGATAGATACCAGAGGATGAACGCCGCGAGAAGCGCTTCTGGAATCAGCAGGCCCCAGGCGCGGCGCCAGGTCTGCGGCAGCGGCGCGATCGAGGCCATCACGCCCGCAATCAACGATGGTGGCGGTGCGGGTGAGCGGAGGGCCTTCATCCGGAACGGGAGCGAGACCGCCTGCTCATGCTGGCGCCGGCAGTCGACGCACGTGAGGAGGTGATCCCGCACGGCCCGCGCGCTCTGTGGGTCGCGAAGCGCCAGGTCTCCGTCGACATACGCCTCCAGGAGGACGCGGACTCGCGCGCACCCGAGGGCGGTCATCGGTC
>Ga0099794_10000220_pt1 | contig 20477 bp, 18 predicted proteins | sample Rivendell_Oct201_10_FD_77320 | JGI IMG/M metagenome (GOLD analysis project Ga0099794, IMG submission 77320) | Vadose zone soil microbial communities from the Eel River Critical Zone Observatory, Northern California, USA -... | ecosystem: Host-associated > Plants > Roots > Rhizosphere > Soil ... | reverse complement strand
TCGACGAGGATAACAAGATCATAGCGTTTCGCCTGAAACGCCTTCTTGACGCGAGACAATAATCGATAGTGCGCGGGAATCTTCGCGAGCGCCTCGACGAAGCCGACGACCGAGAAGGCTTCCATCCGGTCGAGCACGCGCGCGCCGGCGCGCTCGAGCAACGGGCCGCCGAGCGCCTCCAGCTCGACGCCAGGGAGGCGGCGGCGCAGCGCGGTTGCCACGGCGGCGGCGTGCGCGTCCGCCGATGGTTCACCCGCCGAGATGTAAATGCGGAGGCTTCGGACGGAGCTCACGGCCTCGCGGACGCGAGCGGCGACGCGTCGATCGCGTCGGCGACGCGATACGCGAGCGTCAGCGCCTGCAGCCCCGCCGCGCCGGTGACGACGACGTCGCCGTCACCCCGGACCGCCCGGAGGAAGCTCTCCAACTCGAGCTGCAATGGCTCCGCCTCGGGCGCCTCGAGCCGCACGTGCTCGACGATTTCCTCCATGCGGGTCGCGCCAAATCCCTGCCACCCCGACTTCAAGCGGTAGAAATGGCCGTTCCCCTGCGCCAGGTCGAGCGAGAAATAGCCCGTGTGCTGGAAGATGCGCAGCTTGCGCGTCCGCTCGCGCGACACGCGGCTGGCGGTGATGATCGCGCACGCGCCGTTGGCGAACTCGACCCGCGCGTTCGCGATGTCGACGTGGGGCGTCAGAATCGGCACACCGGTCGCGCGCACTTCACCGACCTCGGAGCGCACCAGCTCCAGCACCAGGTCGAGGTCGTGAATCATGAGATCGAGGATCACGGCGACGTCGGTGCCGCGCGGCTGGAACGGCGCCAGGCGCTCGGTCTGGAGAAACCGCGGCTCGTCCAGATACGACGCCGCGGCGCGGACCGCGCGATTGAACCGCTCGACGTGCCCCACCTGAAGACAGAGCCCACGCTCGCGCGCCGCATGCACCAGCTGCTCGGCACCTGGCAACGTATCGGCCAACGGCTTCTCGACGAGCGCGTGCAGATCGCGCTCCAGCACCGGCAGCCCGACGTCGACATGCGCCGGCGTCGGGACGACCACGGTGACTGCCTCGACGTGATCCAGCAGCGCCTCAAGTGAGGGGAACGCAGTCGTCTCGAGCTCCTTGGCGACTTGAGCGGAGCGCGCCGGGTTGTGGTCGTAGAATCCCCTGAGATCTGCGCCGTCGATCTTCTTGAGGAGCCGTATGTGGTGGAAACCGAGCGCACCCGCGCCGACGACACCCACGCGCACGGGCCGGAGACGCTGCTTCACACCATCACCCCCCGCTGCGATGCTTCGATGAAGCGCAGAAACGACTCGACTTCGGGCACCTGCGGCAGTTCGACGCGCGCGCGCGCGACGCCCTGGCTCACCGTCAGATCGGAATTGAAGACCAGCCGGTAGGCGCGCTTCAATGCCAGCTTCAGCTCGGGAGCAAAGCCGGCGCGCTGCAGTCCCACCGAATTGAGTCCATACAGATGAACGGGATTGCCCGCCGCTTTCGTGTAGGGTGGCACGTCCTGGTTCACGCGCGAGCCGCCGCCGACGAACGCGTACGTTCCGATGCGCACGAATTGGTGGATCGGCACGAGCCCGCTGATAATGGCCCGGTCGTCGACGGTGACGTGTCCGGCCATCTGGACCGAATTCGCAATGATGACGTCGTTGCCGATGACGCAATCGTGCGCGATGTGGACGTAGGTCATGAGAAAGCAGCGCGACCCGACGGTCGTCTTACCGGTGGCGGTGCTGCCCCGATTGATCGTGCAGTACTCGCGGATGATGGTGCCGCTCCCGATCTCCACCCAGGTTTCCTCGCCCTTGTACTTCAGGTCCTGGGGGTCGTTGCCGATGATCGTGCCATAGCCGATTTTGACGCCCTCGGCGACGCGCGTGTTGCGCTCGATGACGGCGTGCGCCGCGAGCGAGCAGCGCTCGCCCACCGTGACGCGCGGTCCGACGACGCAGTAGGGCCCGACCGAAACGTCGGCGCCAAGCTCGGCGGTTGGATCGATCAGCGCCGTGCGATGAATCACCGGTCCACGACCATGGCCATCATCTCCGCTTCGGCGACCACCTGCCCGTCGACGTAGCCGGCGCCCTTCATCCGGCACGTTTTGCCCCGGAACTGCACCATCTCGAGCTCGAACCGGATCTGGTCCCCTGGTACTACGGGCCGCCGGAACTTCACGTTGTCGAGCGACATGAAGTAGACGACTTTGTTCGCGGTGTCCTGGCCCTCGAAGTGGCTCATCAACAGCATGCCGCCCACCTGCGCCATCGCTTCGATGATGAGCACGCCGGGCATGATCGGATGACCGGGGAAATGCCCCTGGAAGAACGGCTCGTTGATGGTGACGTTCTTGATCCCGACGATCCGTTTCCGCCCTTCCACTTCGATGATCCGGTCCACGAGCAGGAACGGATACCGGTGGGGCAGATAGTCCATGATTTTGCTGATATCCATCGCCGGCATTCCCGTGCGCCTCCCCGCGCGGGCGAGGGCCCGGGCCAGTGCGATGTTGCCGCCGTGACTGGGCCGCGTCGCCACTACATGAGCCTGAATCCGGGCGCCGGTCAGCGCCAGGTCACCCACGATGTCCGCCGCCTTGTGCCGCACGAACTCATCGGGCCAGCGCAGCTTGCCGCCGTTCACGATGCCGCGATCGTCCAGCACGATCGCATTCGCTTCGGAGGCCCCCTTGATCAGCCCGCGCGCCTGCAGCTCCGCGACCTCGTGCGTGAAGCCGAACGTCCGGGCCGGCGCCAACTCCACGGCGAAGCTCTCGGGCGTCACATCGTACGTCCCCGCCTGCCGTCCGATCAGGGGATGGGGCCATTCGATCGAGACCGTCAATCGGAACGTCTTGGCCGGCGCGACCACGTAGGCCGCGTCCTTGTCCGTCACCGCAAACGGCGCCTGCACGGTCAGCACGTCGGGTTCGCCTCCGACCGACGTGGGCTCGGCCTTCGCCAGCGCGTCGAAGTACGGCTGCACGCTGCCGTCGAGAATCGGCGGCTCGGGACCGGTGAGCTCGATCGTCAAATCGTCGATCAGGTGCGCGGCGACCGCGGCGAGGAGGTGCTCGACGGTATGGATCGTCGCCGCGCCGTGGCCGATCGCCGTGCGGCGCTCCACGGCTTCCACCTCCGTGAGTCGCGCCGGGACTTCAGGCGTTCCCGCGAGATCGACGCGCCGGAACACGATGCCCTGCCCCGCGGGCGCCGGCAGGAATGTCGCTTCGGTTGTGGCACCGGTATGTAATCCCGTGCCGCGCAGCGCCGCGCGACGTGTGATGGAGCGTCTAGCGTTCGGTGGGGGCAGGGGGAGCCTCAGTTGCGGGCGGGGGGGGCGCGGACTTGGATTGGACGAGTCGCTCGAGATCGTCCACGATTTTGGCGAGGCGGTAGAGCGCCACTTGGGCGCGCAGAAACTCGCGGTGCGTGCGTGCCGGCGTACCGAAGTAGGTGGCCTCGGCGGGAATATCGGCGATCGTCCCGGCCTGGACGAGCAGCCGGGCGCCGCGTCCGATGGTGAGGTGGTCCGAGATGCCTGCCTGCCCCGCGATGATCACGTCGTCCTCCACCTGCACGCTTCCGGCGATGCCGGCCTGCGCCATGATGAGGCAACGCGCGCCGATGCGCACGTTATGGGCGATGTGGACGAGATTGTCGATCTTGGTGCCCGACCCGATCACGGTATCGTCCACGCTGCCGCGGTCGATGCACGTGTTCGCCCCGATTTCGATGTCGTCCCCGATCAGACAGCGTCCCACATGCGGGATCTTGCGGTGTGCCTCGCCGCCCTTGCCGGGGATGTAGCCGAATCCGTCGCTGCCCAGCGCCGCGCCCGCGTGCACGATGACGCGTTTCCCGAGCGCCGTCCCGGCGTACAACGTCACGCCGGGATACAGCTGCGTGTCGTCGCCGACCGCGACTCCATCACCCAGAATGCAGCCGGCGCCGATGCGCACGTTGTGCCCGAGCTGCACGCCCGCGCCGAGGACCGCGTGGGCGCCGATCTCGACCGGCTCCTGCCAGGTTGCGCCGCGGCCCACGACGGCCGTGGGATGCACGCCGGCCTCCCAGACCGACTGCGGGTAGAGCACCGGCAGCACGACCAGCAGGGCGGCATACGGATCGGCGACGATGATGCGTGTCTCGGGACCGCCGGCCGATCCTTCCAGCGACGGCGCGACGAGCACCACGGATGCGCTGGTGCGCTCAAAGTAGGGGACGTACCGGGGCGAAGCAAGAAAAGACAGATCGCCGGGACCCGCGCGCTGGAGCGGCGCGATCCCGGCGACAGTGACCGTCCCCGGTCCCACCAGTCGCCCGCCGGTGAGCGCCGCGATTTCACTCGCGGGGAGCGGCCGCGTTCCCGCCGAATTCACCGGGCGGAAGCTAGCCGCCGGCTATTGCGCCTGCGAGAGGCGCTGCAGCACCCGGGCCGTGATGTTGAGTGCCGGATCGGCGGCGGCGATCAACCCTCCCGCCGCATCCGCATCCAGGATCAGCGCGTAATTCATCTCGGCGCGGATGCCCTGGATCACGGAGCTGACGCGCGCCTGGATCGGCTGCAGCAGCTCTTGCTCGCGCTGGCGCGCGCGGTCCTGCAGCTCGTTCGTGCGCTGCTCCATCCGCTGCTGCATCGCCTGCAGATCCTTCTGCTTCGTCTGGCGCGCGGCGGGCGACAGTGCGATCGACTGCTGATCGAATGCTTGCACCGCGGAGTCGAGCTGCTGCTGCAGCTTCTGCACTTCGCCGCGGTAGGCTTCGACTTCCTTTGTGTAGGTCGATTCCGCGTGCGCATAACCCGGCGTGCGCTGCAGAATCTCCCGGGAATTGATGTACGCGATCTTGAGCGGCCCTGCAGGCCCGGCCGACGGGCCCTGGGGTTGTGGCCCTTGGGCGAACGCCAAGGTGGGCACGGCAACAACCGCGAGGGCGACGAGCATGAGACGCTGCATAACGCTGAGACTCCCGAGAAAGGACGTGGGTATGGCTTAGAAGAAGTTGCCGAGCTTGAAGTGCAGCTTCCAACTGGGCGCGGGCTTGCCGGTGATGTCGACCTTGTCGAACCCGTAGGCGTAATCGATGCCGAGGGGCCCGAGCGGAGAGATCACCGCGGCTCCGAGACCGGCGCCCCGGAACAAGCGGGTGGGATCGTACTGCGCGGGGCGGGCCCACACGTTGCCGGCGTCGAGGAAGGCGGAGAGGTAGAGCATCTGCGACACCCGCATCCCCAGCTCACCGGTCATCGTGAAGAACGCCTTGCCGAACGCGTTCGGATTCGCGCCGCTCGTTCCCGCGTTGGGATCGTAGCCGAAGGGCGTGATCGACGCCTCGTCATAGCCGCGCAGCGGAATGAAGAACTGCGTACCCCCCAGCGTGAACAGCTGCTCGAAAAAGGGCGAGTTGCCGAACACGAAACCGGACCGCGTCGAGAAACCCAGCACGAACTTCACATTGGACGTGGTCGGCGAGCCCAGCATCCCGATCGGCGCGTACCAATGGCCCTCGAGGTCGATCCGCTGAAAGTTGCCCTTCCCGCCGAGGAGGCCGCCGCTCTGCGAGAGCCCGGCCTGCACCATCGTACCGGCGGTCGGGAACGGCAGATCGATCCGGGTATCGCGCAACACCGAGAAGCCGACCGTGGATCGCACGCAGTCGTTGCAGCGGAAGGCGGCCGTGAAGGCGGTATTCGTCGCGGAGCCCGTGAAGCTCTGCTGATCGATGCCGTAGGACACGAACAGTCGCGAGTAGTTGTCGCCGAACGCCGGGAAGCCGAACTGGATGTTCGCGCCGCGGCGGCGGAGCCGGCCGACGTTGGCGATCACATAGCGCACGGCCGTGTTGTGCACGTCGAACGTGCCGGAAATCCGCGACTCGCGAATGGCGGGATCGCTGAACGACACGTCGAAGTCGTTGATGTTCTTTCCGAACTGCCACTGAAACCGGCCGCGCTTGCCCTGGCCGAAGAGATTGGGCTCGTCCAGCCCCAGGAATCCGCCGACGCCGGTCCCCTGCCCGACCGAGGCCCCGAAGTTCACGTTCCCCGTCCGCTTCTCCGACACGCGGAAGACGACGTCGATGTCACCCTGATCGTTGGCGGGCTTCGTGTCGGGGAACGGCATCGGCTGGTTGAAGAAGCCGAGATTCGACACGCGCTGGTAGGAGGCGATGAGGGCGTCCTGCCGGAACACGTCACCCGGGACCATCACGATGGCTTCGCGAATGACGCGTTCGTGCGTCACGTCGTTGCCGCGGATCTCGACGTGATTGACGATCGCCGGCTGTCCTTCCGTGATCACCCAGCGCAGATCCACCACCGGCTTGCCGTCGGCATCGTTGCGCCGGATCACGTCGGGCCGCACGCTGACGTAGATGTAGCCGTTGTTGTAATAGAGCGTCTGCAATTTCTGCGTCGCGTCGCGCCACCGCTGGTCGTCGAAGTACACGGCCTGGTGGCGCCCGCCCAGGCCGAGCAGGCCGGTCCGCTGCTCCTCGCGGAACGGATAGAATGTCTCGAGCTCATCCGTGGAGAAGCGCCGGTTGCCGACGATTTCGAACGTGCCGATGCGGTAGGGCTCGCCCTCGCTCACGCGGACGACGAGGGTCGCCTTCCCTGTCCCCTCGTGCACCTGGAGCGTGTCGTCGAGGACCTGGAAATCCACGTACCCCTGCTTGCCGTAGAACTGGGGCAGCTTCTGATGCAGATCGTCATTGAGCTTGTCGTCGTCGTACTCGCCGGACTTGAACCACCAGAACCCTTCCGGCTGCGAGCTCATCTGCGCCACGATCTGCTCATCGGTGAAGTGAGTGTTGCCTTCGATCGAGACATGCGCGATCGCGACGCGGTTGCCCTCCTCGACGTCGAGGATCACCCGCACGCCGGTCGAGTCGCGGTCGTAGATGTACACCGGCTTCGTGCGCGCGAGGTAATAGCCGCGCGCGTGATACAGCGAATCGATGCGCGCCCTGGCGCGCTCGACGGCCGCGGGATCGAGCGGCCGGCCTTCGGTGAACTGCACCTTGTCCCGTACGGCGTGTTCGGGCAGGCGCTCCACGCCCCGAATGGCCCATTTGATCAGTTGCGGTCGCTCGCGCACCTGAATAGTGAGGACGTTTTTCCCTGCGGGTGTCTGCGTCTGGATGATCTGGACGTCGTTGAACTGGCCGCTCGCGTAGAGGGCTTGGATGGCGCGCTGGACGTCGCGGTAATTGAGCGCGCGCCCGGGGACGAGGCCGCTCGTCTGGATGATGGTTGCCGGCGTCACCCGCCGCTGGCCGACGACCGCAATCGAATCCGGGACCGGTACAGCACCAGCCGCGACACCACCGACGCCCCCGCCCCCCCCCTGGGCCATGCACAGGCCCGGGGCAAGGACGGCGAGACTGACGACAATTGGAAGTGTGAGCTGGCGGATCACGCCTTCGAGCCGGAGAGTGCCCGGAACGCCAGGCGCTCCTTGTCGGGAGCGACGTCCACCTCGATCTCGTCGCCCTTCGCGAAATCTCCGACGAGGATCTTCTCCGACAGCGGGTCCTCGACGTACTTCTGAATGGCGCGCTTGAGCGGCCGCGCGCCGTAATGCTCATCGTAGCCGTGATCCACCAGGAAATCGGTGGCCGCCTGCGTGAGGCGCAGCGAGAGCTCTTCCTCGCCCAGGCGCTTTTGCACGTCGCGCGCCAGGATGGCGACGATCAGCGCGATATGATCCCGGTTGAGCGAGTGGAACACGATCACATCGTCGAGCCGGTTCAGGAACTCGGGATTGAAGACCTTGTTGACCTCTTCCTTCACCTTCTCCGACATGCGCTCGAATTCGTTGCGCGCATCGGGTTGGCCGAAGCCCAGACTCTTCCCCTTGACCACGTCCCGCGCGCCGACGTTCGACGTCATGATCACGACCGTGTTCTTGAAATCGATCATGCGGCCGTAGTTGTCGGTCAGATGCCCCTCGTCGAGCACCTGCAGCAGGATGTTGAAGACGTCCGGGTGCGCCTTTTCAATCTCGTCGAGCAACACGACGGAGTACGGTTTGCGCCGGACCGCCTTGGTGAGCGTTCCGGAATCCTCGTAGCCGACGTAGCCGGGCGGCGCGCCGATCAGCCGGCTCACCGAGAACTTCTCCATGTACTCCGACATATCGACGCGGATCAGCGCATTGGCGTCCGCGAAGAGGAAGCGCGCCAGCGCCCGAGCCAGCTCGGTTTTCCCGACGCCGGTGGGTCCGCTGAAAATGAACGACCCGATCGGCCGCTTGGGATCCTTGAGCCCCGCGCGGCTGCGGCGGATGGCCCGCGAGATGACCTGGATGGCCTCGTTCTGGCCGACGACGCTCTCATGCAGCTCGTCTTCCATCCGAAGCAGCCGGGCCGTCTCGGCTTCCTGCAGGCGGGTGACCGGAATCCCCGTCCACCGCGACACGATGAAGGCAACGCCCTCTTCGTTGATCGTGGGCCGGCGCGTCTGCCGCTCGCGCTCCCACTCTTCCTGCTTGCGGCGAATCTCGGACTGCAGCTCGCGCTCCGAATCGCGCAGCGAGGCCGCGCGCTCGAAATTCTGATCGCGAACCGCAGCCTCTTTGTCGCCGCTCAGGTTCTCGAGCTTCTCTTTCAGCTCGGCGACTTCGGGCGGCGGCACCTGCGCCGCCAGACGCGCCCGCGCACCGGCTTCATCGATCACGTCGATGGCTTTGTCGGGCAGGAAGCGATCGGTGATGTAGCGCTCCGACAGCTTGGCCGCTTCGGTCAGCGTATCATCCGGAATGATGACGCGGTGGTGATCCTCGTACCGCTTCCGCAGACCCTTGAGGATCTCGATCGTCTCGTCGACCGTCGGCGGATCGACGATCACTGTCTGGAACCGTCGCTCCAGCGCGCCATCCTTCTCGATGTACTTGCGGTACTCGTTGAGCGTCGATGCGCCAACGCACTGCAGCTCCCCGCGCGCGAGCGCCGGCTTCAGCATGTTCGACGCGTCCACGGCACCCTCGGCAGCCCCGGCGCCGACGAGGGTGTGCAGCTCGTCGATGAACAGAATGATGTTCTTGTTCTGCGCGATCTCGTTGATGACCGCTTTGAGGCGTTCCTCGAACTGGCCACGGTACTTCGTTCCCGCGATGACCGCCGCCATGTCGAGCGACAGCACGCGATGATCCTTCAACGCGTCGGGGCACTGCCCGCCCGCGATGAGTTGCGCCAGTCCCTCGACGATCGCCGTCTTGCCGACGCCGGGCTCGCCGATCAGGACCGGATTGTTTTTCTTGCGGCGCGACAGAATCTCCATCACCCGCTCGATTTCCTTCTGCCGCCCGATCGTGGGATCGAGCGCGCCTTCGGCCGCGAGCTGCGTGAGGTCGCGGCAGAAATGATCGAGCGCGGGCGTCTTGGATTTCTTTTCGCTCTTCGGAGGCGTGGGCTGCGCGCCCGTCCCACCGCCGGCGGGCGTCGCCGGCATCTCGCTGCCGAGCAGCCGCAGCGTCTCCGCGCGCGCCTGCTCCAGGTTGACGCCGGCGTCGGTCAATACCTGCGCGGCGATGCCCTTCTCCTCGCGCAGCAGGCCGAGCAGCAGATGCTCCGTGCCGACGTAGGAATGATTGAGCTCGCGCGCCTCGCTCATCGCCAGCTCGAGCACTTTCTTGGCGCGCGATGTGTAAGGAAGATCAGGCCCGGCGGCGGCGGCGGCTTTCCCCTTCTTCACCGTCTCCTCGATCTTCTGCTGGATCTCCTCGAGGTCGACGTTGAGGTTGGTGAGCACGGCCGCGGCGACGCCCTCTCCCTCGCGGATCAGGCCGAGCAGAATGTGCTCGGTGCCGACGTACTCGTGATGCAGACGTGCCGCCTCTTCGCGGGCCATCTGCAGAACTTTCCGGACGCGATCCGTGAAATTGTAGCCGTTCATCGGGATTTCGAATTCACCCTTTCGCCGTTCAGCTGGGTTCCGCTTCGAGCAGCCGCCGCACAAACGCAGCGCGCACCGTCGGCAGCTCGCGGTCGCCGGTAGACCGGCCATCCATCGCTGCCAGGTGCGCGGGTTGAGTGTAGATCAACAACTTGTTGAGCGTATATACCCCGGGTCCCGGGAGCAGATTCAGCCCAACGCCCAACCGCACACCGCTCAACAGATTCATCGTCTCTTCAAACGACAACCGGCGCGCATGCTTGAGCAGACCATACGCGCGCCACGTTTTGTCCTCCACTTCCTCGGGTGCTGTTCTCAGGAGCACGTCCCGTGCCTGTTCTTCGTACTCAACGACTTGCCGTACGATTTTTCCGAGGTGGTCGATGAGCTCGTCTTCGGTCTTCCCCAGCGTGGTTTGGTTGGACAACTGAAAGAAGTTTCCTACGACTTCACTACCCTCACCGTACAAGCCCCGAAAGGTTAATCCCACCTGCGTGAGCCCTTGCAGAACCTTGTTGATTTCCTTGGTCAAAACAAGGCCCGGCAAATGGATAAGCACGCTGGCCCGGAGCCCCGTTCCTGCATTCGTCGGGCAGGAGGTAAGATAGCCAAATTCCGGGTGGAACGCGAAGGGAACGAGCCGCCCCAGATCTGCATCCACTGCTTCCACTTCGGCATACGCGTCTTCCAAATCGAATCCAGACCACATGCCGTGTAATCGCAGATGGTCCTCTTCATTTACCATCACGCCGACCTGGTCCTGAACGAGGAGCGCGGAGCCGGGACGCGGCCGCGCTTCGCGCTCGAGACCAGCCAGTTCCTTGCTGACGAGATGGCGTTCATGCAGCAGCTGCCGTTCCGGCCGATCCATCTGGTCGAGCCGAAACGTCACGGCGGACGACAAGCGATCGGACGAGCCGGCCGCCTCGCTCACGCGATCCAGCACCGCCGTTCGGTCGCTGTCCTTGGCCCGCTGGCTGAAGGGAATGCCGTGCACGTTCCGGGCGAGCCGAATGCGCGTCGACAGAACGATCGTGGACTTCGGTCCCGAAGCGTCGAGCCAGCGCATGCCGCCATCGGGCAGGAGGGAAAGATCCATTATTCGAGCACCCGGATGCGGTCCCGCAGCTCGGCGGCAAGCTCGAAATTTTCGCCTTCGACGGCGCGCCGCAGCTGCGCCTTGAGCTCCAACAGATGGCTCCGTGGATCGGCATCGGACCCGACCGCTCCAGGCATTTCGTAGCGCTCGCCCACGTGTTGGCTCGACCCGTGGAGCCGCCGCAGCAGGTCACGCAGGTGGGCGTCGAACGCGACGTAGCAGTGATCGCAGCCCAGCCGCCCTGTGTCGCGGAAGTCACGCAACGTGCTGCCGCACGACGGACACCGCTGTCCATCGTTCGGCGCGGGTACCAGGGCTCCGCCTACCCCCGCCCCGCCGCCCTTGCCGAGCGCGGTGAGGAAACCCCCGAGCGGAGTCTTCAGGACCGCGCCGCCCGTTTCCACGCCTTTCTGCTGGGCGCACTGCTCGCACAGATGGAGCGTCACTTTAGAATCGTGCTCCACCTGCGTGAGGTTGATGATGGCGTCGCGTTCCTTGCAGTTATCGCACAGCATCAGGGTATCGCATCGACCGAACCCACCATCGTGAGCCGGCCGTCCTCCAGTAATAGGACCCGGTCCGCCCGGCCCGCGAGCTGACGGTTGTGTGTCACGACGACCACCGCTGTCTCGTATTCCCGCGCCAGACGGAAGAACATTTCATGTAAGCGCTCGGCATTGGCGTGATCCAGGTTACCGGACGGCTCATCTGCCAATACGACGTTCGGATCGTGCACCAACGCGCGCGCAACCGCGCAGCGTTGCTGCTCACCACCCGATAGCTCAGCCGGCCGGTGACTCATGCGTCCCGCCAGCCCCACCTCCGAAAGTACCTCTTCGGCCCGCGAGCGCGCCTGCCGAGGGGACGAACCGCCAATCAGCAGCGGCATCATGACGTTTTCGAGCGCCGAGAACTCACGCAGTAAATGATGAAACTGGAACACAAATCCCAGCTTGCGGTTCCGCAGTTCCGCGGCGCCGCGGGCGTCGAGATCGGCGTACCGCGATCCGTCCAACCAGACGTCACCGGCCGTCGCCGTATCCAGCGCGCCGAGGAGATGCAGCAATGTGCTCTTCCCGGCCCCCGACGAGCCGACGATCGCGACGAACTCGCCGCGCCGCACCTCCATATCGATGCCGCGCAGCACTTCGAGCGGCTGCCCATCGCCTCCGGCAAAAACCTTCCGCACGCCGCGGGCCACCAGGAGCGCGTTCATTCGTAGCGGATCGCCCGCACCGGGTCCATGCGCGCCGCCTGGACGCTGGGGTAAAGGGGTGCGAGTGTCGCGATGACCAGGCTCGCGGCCACCACGGCCAGGGCGTCCAGCGGATTGGTCAGGACCGGGAGGTGATCGATGAAGTAGATCGATGGATCTATCGGGATCAAGTGGCCGCTATTGACGCTCGATCCGAGGACCAGCCCCAGCACGGCGCCCAGGACCGTGCCGACGAGCCCGATGAACACGCCCTGAATGATGAAGACGCGCCGAATCCGTCCGCGGGGCATCCCCATCGCCAGCAGGATACCGATTTCGCGCGTCTTGTCGCGCACCACCATCGTGAGGGTGCCGACGACGTTGAACGCCGCGACCACGCAAATCAGAAACACGACGAATCCCATCGCCAACTTTTCGAGCTTCAGTGCGGAGAAGAGGCCGCGATTCTGGAGCTGCCAGTCGAGCGCGCGATAGGGATAGCCGAGCAGACTCTCGAGTTGTTGAGCGAAGGCATTCGCTTTTTCAGGATGGTCGAGCCGGACTTCGAGTCCCGTCACCGCGGCCCCCAAGCCGGCGAAATCCTGCGCGGCGGCGCGCGCCATGACGACGTAGCTGTTGTCGTAGTCGTACATCCCGGTTTCAAACAGTCCGGTGACCTCGTAGCGCCGATATTTGGGCACGAAGGCGCCGAGGCTGCGATTGAACTGCGAGCCCGCCGGGGCGACCATCGTCACGATGTCGCCGGGAAATGCCGACAGCTTGGTCGCGAGCCGTGTCCCGATCGCGATTCCTCCCTCGACGCCGGGCTGCGTGGTGCGGAACGTGAGATCGCCCTTGGTGAAGTAACGCGGCAGGCTGGTCACGGCGCGCGATCCGGTGTCCGTTTCGACGCCGATCACCGCCACGCCTTCGGCGTAGTCATGGCCGGCGGAGATCAAGCCTTGCGTCAGGACGAAGGGAGAGGCCGCCACGACCCCACGCGTCCGCCGCACCTTGGCGAGCACGTCCGGCCAGTCGTCGAGGCGCAGGCCTTCGCCGTAGGTCAACACGCGCAGATGCGGGTTCACGACCAAGATCTTCTCGCGCAGATCGTTCTGCATGCCGTTCATCACGCCGAGCACGAAGACCAGCGCCGCCACGCCGACCGTTACACCGCCCACGGCAATGACGGTGATGAGCGAAAGGAGCCGTGACGACCGGCGGCTCTTCAGGTAGCGCATCGCGACGCGGAGATCGAGACGCGAGGGCCAATTCATCACGAGGACGGCGACGGCGAAGGCCGCCGCCCCGAACAACAGCACTCGCACCGCTACAAGAATGATCGGCATCACTCAGGTCGGAGCATGGGAAAGAGAATCACGTCGCGAATGTTCGTCTGGTCGGCGAGGATCATCGTCAGCCGATCGACTCCCAACCCCACGCCGCCCGCCGGCGGCATGCCATACTCCAACGCCCGCAGGAAATCCTCGTCGAGCTGCTGGGCTTCGACATCACCAGCCGCGCGCAAGACGCCCTGTTGCTCGAAGCGGCGCCGCTGCTCATCAGGATCGTTCAGCTCACTGAATGCGTTGGCGAGCTCGCGATGCTGGACGAACAGCTCCCATCGCTCGACCTTGGTCGGATCGCCCCGCTTCGGCTTCGCCAGCGGCGACAACGCGAGCGGATAGTCGAACACGAACGTCGGCTGCACCAGCTTCGGTTCAACGCAGGTCTTGAAGACTTCGTCCACCAGCCTGGGACCACTGAGCGCGGCCACTTCCGCGGGCGGCGCGTTGTGCCGCTTGAGAACGTCGCGCAGCTCGGCGTCCTGCGCGCGCGCGAGATCTACGCCGGCATGTTCTCGCACCAGTGCGTAATAGTCTTTCCGCGCAAACGGACGGGCGAACGACAGCGTGGCGCCGTGGCGCTCCAACATGGTGCTCCCGAACAGCGCGAGCACGAGACCCGCCAGCATTTCCTCGGTCAGCTCCGCCATGTCGTTGTAATCCGCGTACGCCTGATACCACTCCGCCATCGTGAACTCGGGATTGTGGAAGCGTGACAGTCCCTCGTTGCGAAAATCGTGACCGATCTCGTACACCTTCTCGAGCCCACCCACGAGGCAGCGCTTCAGATACAGCTCGTCCGCGATGCGGAGATAGAACGTGGTGTCGAGCGCCTCGTAGTGCGTCTTGAACGGTGTGGCCGTGGCGCCGCCGTACAGCGGTTGCAGCACCGGCGTCTCGACTTCCAAGTACCCCTTGGCATCCAGGAAAGCCCGAATTCCTTGCACGATCCGTGTGCGCAACCGGAACACGTCGCGCACGTCGGGATGCACGGCAAGATCGGCGTAGCGTTGCCGGTACCGCAGCTCCGGATCGGTCAACTCGCCATGCTTCACACCGCTCGCGTCTTCCTTCCCGAGGGGGAGCGGCCGGAGCGCCTTGGCCAGCAGCGTGAAGCGCGCGACGCGCAGCGTGATCTCGCCCGTACGCGTCTTCATCAGACGACCCTCGACGCCGAGATGATCGCCCAGGTCGAGCAGCTCTACCACGCCGTATTGGTCCGCTCCCAGCTCATCGCCCTTGAAATAGAGCTGGATCTTGCCCGTCGCATCCTCGATATGCGCGAACGTGGTCCTCCCGTGCGGCCGCAACGCCACGAGTCGCCCAGCGAGCGCATACTTCGTCTCGTCATCCTCGGCGCGGTACGCCGCCAGCGCCGCTTGCGCCGTCGCGCTGCGATCGAAGCGATAGGCAAACGGTGCGACGCCGCGCTCGATGAGCTCTTTCAGCTTCTCACGCCGCGCGGCCTCGACAAATCCGGTCATTTACGCTGCCTTGCTCCCGAAGCGCTTCAGAAACGCCTCGATGAATGGGTCGAGGTCGCCGTCCATGACTTTGTGCACGTCGCTCACCTTCAGCTCGGTGCGGTGGTCGTTCACCATCGTGTACGGCTGGAAGACATATGACCGGATCTGATTGCCCCACGCGATATCGGTCTTCTGTTTGTCGACCTCTGCCTTCTTCGCCTCCCGCTCCGCGACGGCGCGCTCGTAGAGTCGTGCCTTGAGCATCTTCATCGCCGTCGCCTTGTTCTTCCCCTGACTGCGCTCCTGTTGGCATGAGACGACGATGCCGGTCGGCAAGTGGGTGATCCGCACCGCCGAGGACGTCTTGTTGACGTGCTGGCCGCCCTTGCCCGATGCACGAAACACGTCGATGCGCAAATCGTCGTCCTTGATTTCAATTTCGATTTCGTCGTCGACTTCCGGATAGACGAAGACCGACGCAAACGAGGTATGGCGGCGCGACTGCGAATCGAACGGCGAAATGCGCACGAGCCGGTGGACGCCCTTCTCCGCCTTCAACAACCCGTAGGCGTACTGGCCGCGAATCTCGATCTCGGCCGACTTGATGCCGGCCTCTTCGCCCGGCAGCAGGTCGAGCACCTCGACGACGAAGCCGTGCCGCTCCGCCCAGCGCGTGTACATGCGCACGAGCATTTCGGCCCAATCCTGCGACTCGGTGCCGCCGGCGCCGGGATGAATCGTGAGCAGCGCGTCGCGCGCGTCGTCGGGCCCCCGGAGCATGTTCTGCATCTCCAGCGATTCGAGCCGCACGGCGATTTGATCGGCTTCAGTCTCGAGAGAGCGTTGCAACGCGAGGTCGACGTGCGATTCAGCTTCGAGCAGCTCGTTCAACTCCCGGCCTTCGTCCACGCGTTTGCGCAGCGCGTGGTAGGGCTCGAGCCATCCCTTCAGAGACTTGACTTCGGCGACCGTCTGACGGGCACGTTCGGGGTCGGCCCAGAGCGAGCCGTCCGCCATCTTGTGCTCGAGCTCCGAGAGACGCTTGGTCTTCCCGTCGACGTCAAAGAAAGCTCCTGAGCTCGATGAGCCGGCGATCGAAGTCTGTGAACCGTTCCGCTAACGCCACCTGGTCACTCCTCTAAAAAAGCTTGTGGCCGCCCGCGAGAATCTCGTTCAGCGCCTCGGTCCAGAACGGCGTGCTCTGCGCCATATCGGCGCCGACCTGCTCGACGTACTCCTGCCAGCTCTTGTCGATTTCGTCCTTGAATAACTGTGGCAGCGTACCGTCGCGAATCCCCTGTTGCCGCTTCTCGGGATGATACACGAGCATGTCGGAGATCAGCGCCCGCGCGAGCCGCCGCGCCTTCTGTTTCGGGTCCTGCACCATGAACGGATTCACCGGACGCAACGGCCCCGTGGGCCGTCTGCCCGGCGTGCTAACACCGGCGGCGGGCGCAGCCGGCGCAGCAGGCGGCGGCGCGGGCGCAGGAGGCGCGGCGCGCGCGGTTGACGCAGGCGGCGGGGGCCGGGGCACCGGACGCGGGGGGGCGGGGGGCGCGGGGGGCGCGGGGGGCGCGGGGGGCGCGGGGGGCGCCGGACGCGGAGACGCTGCAGGCGCGGGTGGCGTCGGTATCGGTTTAGGCACCGCCGGGGCTGATGCCGCCGCCGGCGATGCCGGTCGCGCCGGCGGTCGCGCGATCGGGGAGCCCGGCGCAGACGGCGCGGCGGGTCGGGCGATCGGCGATGGCGGCGCCGCTGCGGGAGCCATTGCAGGCCGCGGCGCCGTCGCTGGCGGCGGTGCCGGAGCTCGAGGCGGAACCGGGGGAGAGGGCGCTGGCGGTGCTGCGGCGGCTCGTGCGGTTGCGGCGGCAGGGACCGCCCCATCCACGCTTACCGAGAAGACATTACTGCAAACGCTGCAGCGCGCGCGTATGCCTCCCGCCGGGACCTTGGCCGGGTCCACGCGGTAGACCGTCTCGCATGATGGACACGTAACGTTCACGCGCTAAGCCTCGCTGGTTCGACTGCCCTCTTCACCTGGCTCCGGATCGTGCCGTCGATCGACGACGAACACCGACCCGGCCTGGGTCTTCGCGTAACTTTTCATTTCCGTCGCGAGCTCGCTCACCTGTGCCGTATGCGTGAACCGCCGGTGCTGGTTCGTGACGACGCCGATCGACAGCGTCATCAACGGCACGCGGTGCAGCTGTCCGCGCCGATCCTTGCCGAAATAATAGCCCGCCCGCCGGTCCTGCTCGTTGTACTGATACGGGATCAGCGTGTCGAACACGTCGAGAATTTCCGTGCAGACGCCGCCGATACTCTCGATGGGAAGAATGAAAATGAAATCATCCCCACCGATGTGCCCGACAAAGCCGTCCTTCCCGATCATCCCCCGCACCACATCGTGAAGAATGCGAGAGAGCAGATAGATCACGCGATCGCCGTCATTATAGCTGTAGCGATCGTTGTACTCCTTGAAGTGATCGAGATCGGCGTAACAGACGGCGAAGAATTCGCCGAGATCCATGCGCCGTCGCATCGCCCGCTCGATTTCCGTCGTGCCCGGCAAGCGCGTCGACGGATTCACCGCGACGTCGCGCTCCGCGCGGGTAACCAGCGCCTCGAGACGCCCCGCTTGCTCTCCGGGTTCGAACAGCGGCGTAATCACTTCGTCCGCCCCCGCGGCGAACCAGCGGCGCACGGCATCCGTCGCATGGCGCTCGGTCACCACGGCCAGGGGCACGATCGCCGTATACGCATCGCCCTTGAGGCGGGCGCACAACTGCATCCCTTCCTCGCCGCTGTCCGCATCCACCACGACCAGCGTCGGGAGCGCGCGCAGCACTCGCTCCTCCACCCCAGCCGCCTGCGGGACCGTGATCACTGGGAGTCCCCTCCCGTTGACCCAGGCGGTCACGAAGTCAGGTACGGAACGTCCAGCCGGCGAGAAGAAGAGAATGGCTTGGCGCGACCGCACCTTGCTCCTCTCGTAAGGGTAGAAACCGCCTAAACTTAGGCCTCGTCCCCTCCCGTGTCAAATGAACCCACTTTTTTTCAAAACGGCAGCGTAAATCGAACGTGGGCAAACCCGGGGGCGATGGTGGTGTGTACGGTCGCGTCGCGACCCGACACGGCGGCAAGGCGGGCGGATATCAGCGCATCGACGGCGCTCGCGAGGTGATTGGCGAGGAGCAGGCCGACCTGATTCTGCGCGCGCCGGAATGCGTCGTCGCTGCGGCGAATCGATTCCTTGAAGACTTCATGCTCGAGCGAGTGATCGCGCCAACTCCACTGAAAGCCGGGGCCGATCGCGTGGTCCCAATAAAACTGCAACGCGTTCTGATACGGCTTCGACGCCGGATCGGGAGGCATGTTCGGATCCGCCCAATACGTGCGCCGGGCGAGAAGCCACACGGCCCCGTTGTAGGTGTGCGCATCGCTCTCGGGAACGAAACCCGATCCGGAGCCGGCATCGTAGCGCCCGCTCTCCGTGAAGCGCTCCATCTGTTCGAAGTACTCGAAGATGGTGTCGTGCCGCGTCGGCAAGTACGGGCCGCGGGCGATGTCGAATGCGAGGTTCCTGAATCGGTCCGCCTCGCGGACAGCTTCACGGTCGAGCTGCACGAAACGCGAAACGAGATACACTTCGGCGGCGAGATAGACGGCGCCGCGATCCTGGTGGGCGAGCAGTTGCCCCGCTCCGGGCACCAGCAATGACGCGAGCGGGCGCAGGAAGATCCTCGCGCGAACCAAACTGTCCTGCGCGGCAGCCGCGGAGTCGGTAGTCTGCGCGCGGACTGCCCTCGCCACCAATGCCATCAGGACGAGCATCACCAGCGTTCCCGCGCGCTGCATTTAGAACGTCACTTTAAAGGAAAAGAAGGTGGGACTCTCGGCCTGAAGGTCCGAGCCGGTCAAGAAGGCGCGGGCGATGTCGACGCCCAGCGAGCCGCTCTCGACACCCAGGCCTATACTGGGACCGCTCAGCCCGTCCTGCACGAACGCGTAGCCGGCGCGCACGCGCACCAGCCGCTGATAGCCGACGTCCAGCCCCAGGCGCGTCTCCGACTGGCCGACCTGTCCCCACGGACTGTCGAGGTCGGCTGCGAGCTTCAGGTCGAAGGCCTGGTTGAGCGCGCCGCCGGACGGCGGTCGGAAGTGCACGTCGTATTGCGCGCCGATCGCGAGTCGCGTCGGGAGCGGATCCGCCTGCGCCTGGTTTTGCACTTGCAGGCGGAAACCGATGTTCCGCAGCGCGATGCCGACCCGCAGCGGCCCGCCCGCGCCGACGCGGAATTGTCCGCCGACGTCGAGCGCGTGCGTGGCGCCGGTGCCGGCGGGAAAATCACGGCAGTCGCCGCTGCAATCGACGCGGAACTGTACGAGCTTGTAGCTCAGGCCGAAGACGAATGAGCCGGCCAGGCTCGTGGCGTATGAGGCGACGAATTCGAGGTTGCGCGGCGCGATGCGCGCAATCGTGTTGCCGTTGGCATCGGTACGGTCGAGATCGCCATAGTCGACGAGGTACACCGCCCCGCCGATGACCCCGATGCCGCGCGAGGGAAAATAGGCGCCCAGCACGTGACTGCGGCCGGCGACGAGCGTGGCGCTGTGCAGCGCGAACTCGTCATCGGAGAGCGTGGCGAGGCCCGCCGGATTCCAGAACGCTGCTTCGCCTCTCCCCTCCGCGGCCGTTGCGGTCTGGCCCATGCCGACGGCCTGCGCACCGACGGGAAACACCAGAAACAGTGCGCCGGCGTTGAGAGGCTCCTGAGCGGAAAGATGGAACGGCCGAACGATGGACAGACAGGCAAGGCCCAGGATCGTGGCCTGCCACCACGTTCCATCCTTCCATCTTTCCGTCATTCCCTCAGAAGGGCTTCGCCTCATCGATGAGCATGATGGGGATGTCGTCCTCGACCGCGTAAATCAGCCGGCAGTTGTGACAGACGAGGGCTTCGACTGGTTGGGTGCGGTGCTCGAGCGACCCTTTGCATTTCGGGCAGACGAGAATCTCGAGCAGGTCGGGGGCGAGACTCATGAGGCCGCGTAGCCGAGGCGTTTGAGCGAGGGTTCGTCGCGACGCCACTTGGGGAGCACTTTCACGTGCAAGTCGAGGAACACGCGCTGGCCGAGCAACGCCTCGATCTTGGCGCGCGCCGCGCCGCCGAGGGCCTTGATGGTGCGGCCGCCCTCGCCGATGACAATCCCTTTCTGGCTGTCCCGCTCGACGTACAGCACCGCCCGAATATATACCGGCTCGACGCCTTCCCGGAACTCATCGATTTCACAGGCCACGCTGTAAGGCAGCTCTTCGTGGAGCAACTCGAATGCGGCTTCACGAATGAACTCCGCCGCGAAGAAGCGCATGGGCTGCGTGGCGAGCTCATCGGGATTGTAATGAAAGGGACTCTCGGGAAGGTGATCCCGCAACGTGGCGAGCATGGCTTCGATGCC
>Ga0099794_10000219_pt1 | contig 20487 bp, 17 predicted proteins | sample Rivendell_Oct201_10_FD_77320 | JGI IMG/M metagenome (GOLD analysis project Ga0099794, IMG submission 77320) | Vadose zone soil microbial communities from the Eel River Critical Zone Observatory, Northern California, USA -... | ecosystem: Host-associated > Plants > Roots > Rhizosphere > Soil ... | reverse complement strand
GATGCCCGACTGATACCAGTAGACCTGCTCCTTCGCCTGGCCGATCGGGAGAATCGCGCCGCGGTCCTTGCGACTGACCGACAGGGCGCGGGCATTCGGATCCGATGCCTTCAGCCAATCAACGAGCGTGGTGCCACGAAACCTCCGGGGCGAGGCGCCCGGCCCACTCGTGCCGATCAGCGGCGCAAGCGAATCCTGCACGCCCTGTGAGTTCCGCATGATGCCCGTGTGCGCCGGCCACAGCCCCGAAAGAATCGTCGAGTGCCCAGGCGCCGTTTCCGTAATGGCGTGATCCTGGTATCCGTCGGTGAACACCGCGCCTTCGGTCAGGAGCTGCCCCAGCCCGCCCGTGAGCTGTGTTTTCCAGCGATTCAGATAGTCCGAACGCAGCTGATCCACTGTAATGACGACAACCAACTTCGGCCGGGAGGGTGCGGGAGTCATGGAACCAGTGACTGCGGCGAGCGCGACACCGGCGGCGAGGATCATGGCCAGAAAGTAGCCGCTCTCAGGCCGTTGCCGCCACCGGCTCGTCGGGTCGTTCCCGGAATGCCATCCGCCCGGCGATCGCGACGACGACCGCGGCAATGAGGAACGGCACGCCATGTCCCAGCTGGTCGAACACCAACGTCGCACCGACGGGACCCACGATGCTCGCGATTCCCCGCAGCGTCTGCTGCGCGCCCATCACCAAGCCCAATTCGTGGCGGGGCACCCGCTGACTGACGAGCGACGTCGACGCGGGAAAGAGCAGCGCGGTGCCCACCGGAACCAGCGTCAGAAACAGAATGAACACGACGATCGCGGGCCCCGGCGGTAGGATCGTCGCGGGAAGCGGCATCAGCGCCAATCCCAGAAAGAGCGAGATCGTGCCCATCTGCATCGTTCGGATCTCGCCGAAGCGCTGGTTAAACCAGCCCACCAATCCAAAGCGCATGAGGACTCCGACGACCCCGAAGATCGTGAAGAAGTAGCCGATGGTCTCCTCGGTCACGCCGTAGACGTCCTTGAAATACAGGGCCATCACCCCGATGACGACATTGAGCGCCAGCATGCCCACGACATAGATCCAGATCACGCGATTCGCGGGCGCCGACGGATGCTCGACAATCTCCCAAAGCGCCTCCTTGATCGTCCGCCCCGGCGGGAGCTGCTGCCCGCTGGGCGTGTGCGTGTGGTGGATGCGCGATTCGGGCAGCCAGCGCCACGCGGAGACGACGCAGAGCAGCATGAGCCCAGCAGCCACCAGCCCGGGCACTTCGGTCCCGAAGCTGCGGGCGACCGAGCCGATGACGGGCCCGATCAGCACGCCGGCGCTGGTCGCGGCGGAAATCCATCCCAGCGCCTTCGCTCGCTCGGCGGGAGCCATCGTGTCGGCGACGTACGCCTGCGCCACACCGGTAGTGCCTCCACCGAGACCCTGGACGATCCGTGACGCGAACAACATCCAGAGACTGCTCGCGAACCCGAAAACCACGTAGGCGAGAGCCGATGCCGAAAGCCCGATGAGCATCGCGGGTCGCCGGCCATATCGGTCAGAGAACTTGCCCCAAACCGGTGACGAGATGAGCTGCGCCACGGCGAACGAGGAAATCAGCCATCCCACCATCCATTCGGGCGCATGCATGCGCGTCGCGTAGAACGGCATGAGCGGCGCGACCAGCATGAGACCGAGCATGTCCACGAAACAGACCGCCATCAGCACCGAGAGTCGCTTCATCGCCTCGCTCCAATGCCCAGCACGAGCGCGCTGGCAACCATCACCACGACGCCGAACGCCGCAGCGACGCCGATCTCGTCGAGCCGCAAACTCGAGAGAATTTCAATCGAGATAGGACGCGTTTCGTACGTGTAGAGGACGATCGACGCGACGAGGTCCCCCAGCGCCGCGACGAACGCGAGACTCGCGCCGGCCATGAGGCCGGGCGAGAGCTGTGGCAGCGTCACGCGGGCCAATGTACGCCAGCGGCCCGCGCCGAGACTCGCGGCCGCTTCCTCGAGCGACGGGTCGAGTTGGCGATACGACGCGAGCAGCGCGCGGCCGGTGAGGGGCAACGCGCGCACGAGGTAGGCGAGCGGCAGAATCAGCGCCGTGCCGACCAGCACGAATCGCAGCTCGAGCGGCGCATGCACGCTGAACGTGATCGCCAGCGCGATCGCAAAGACGGTCCCCGGAAGCGCCCACGGCAGTGCGAGCAGTCCCTCGATCACGCGACGCAGCACGACCCGACGCCGGACCACGAGCCAGCCGGCGGCGAGCGCCAGCACGACGGCGAGCGCGGTACTCGCCGCCGCCATCCACAAGGAATTGAGCAGCGGCCGGAGACGCTCGGCCTCGGAAAACAGGCGCCGGTAGTTGGCGAAATTGATCACCGGCGGGAGGATCTGCGTCGTCCACGCGCCGTACGGCACGAGCGACACCAGGCCCAGCGTCAGGTGCGGAAGCAGCAGCAGGACCGCAAACCCCCACCCCGCGCCCGTCGCGAGCATCCGCGCGCTCCTGCGACGGATCGGCCGGCGCTGCGGGGCGACACCCTTCCCCAGCGCCACGAGCACGTCGTCGCCTTCCGTGCGTCGCAGAATCGCCAGGCCAACCACCGCGACGACGGCGAGCGCCACGGTCTCGACCATGGCGAGCGGCAGGTCGCCGTTCAGTTTCGTCGCCACGATCTGCGTCGTCATCACGCGAAAGCCGCCACCGAAGATGTACGGCGCGCTGAACGAGCCGAGCGCGGTCATGAACGTCAGGATGGCCGCGCCCACCAGCGACGGACGGAGCAGCGGCACGATCACGCGCCACAACGTGGCGCGGCGATTGGCGCCGAGCGCCTGCGCGGCTTCCAGCATCGACACGTCGAGCTTGGCCAATCCGGCGCGCGTGAACAGATAGAAGTAGACGTACATCGAGTACGCGTGCACGAGGAGAATGGCGAGCGGCCCCTGCAGCCGCCACGGCGCCTGCTCGAGTCCGAGCACCGTTTGCAACGCACGCGTGACGAATCCCGACTCTCCATACAAGAAGAGGAAGGCGATCACGCCGACGAATGGTGGCAACACGACCGGCAGCGCAATCAAGGCGCCGAGCGTCTTGCGGCCGGGGAAATCGAACCACTCAAAGAGAAAGGCCAGCGGAATTCCAATTGCTGCCGCGAGTGCGACGCTCGCCAGGGAGATCCAGACGCTTGCCCACAACGCGGCCCATTCGCCGGGCCGTGTGAAGAACTCGCTCCAGGCGCCGTGCCCGTTCGCGGCTTCGAGCACGACGATCAGAATCGGGTACACGACCAGCCAGGCGAGCAACAACGTCATCGCCAGCGCTGCCGCATTGCCGTTGCGAACGCGATTCATCGACCACCCGCGCCGTCTGGAAGTGCGATCACGCGAGTCGCTTCCACATAGACGCGCGCCCCCACCTGGGCGCCCTCCGGCTCGGCCAGTACCTCGAATCGCTGACCGTCGTCGCCCTCGACTTGGAAAAACGCAGCGGACCCGGTGTAGCGACGCTCGCGCACCACGCCCGGGAGACCGGCATCGCCGAATCGCAGGCGCTCCGGCCGGACGACGAGCACGTGATCAGGGCGCGTCAACCCGAGTGCGCGCGCGGCTGCCCCGCGAAACACGTTCGCGCGTCCGACGAACGTCGCGACAAAGAGACTGGACGGGTGCTCGTACAGCTCTTCCGGTGAGCCCGTCTGCTCGAGATGGCCGGCGTTGAGCACCGCGACTCGGTCGCCCAGGTCAAATGCTTCTTCCTGCTCGTGCGTGACAAACACGGTGGTGATCCCTACGCGCTTGATGAGCTGCCGCAGCTCCCGGCGCGTGCGCTCGCGCAGCGTCGGATCGAGGTTCGACAGCGGCTCATCGAGCAGCAAGACGCGCGGCTCCGGCGCGAGGGCGCGCGCGAGCGCCACCCGTTGCTGTTGTCCCCCGGAGAGCTCGTGAACCTTCCGCCGTTCGAAGCCGGAGAGATCCACGAGGTTCAACGCAGCGGTGATCTTCGCATCACGCGCATTCGATCCCGGGAGACCGAAGCCTACGTTCTCGCCGACATCGAGGTGCGGAAACAGTGCGTAGTGCTGGAAGACCATCCCGAAGCGACGGCGGGCAGCAGCAACGTCGGTCACATCTTCGCTCGCGACGGCGATCCTTCCGCCGTCCGCCGTTTCGAAGCCGGCGAGCAACCGCAACATCGTCGTCTTGCCGCTGCCCGAAGGACCGAGGAGGGCGAGGATTTCGCCGCGGGCGATGTCGAGCGTGATCGGACCGACCGTGACGCCGTGTCCCCATCGCTTTTCGATCGCCTGGATTTCGAGAAAGCCGCTCAACGACGGCTCCCCCGGCTTCCTTCCCGGTGTCCGGCCCCGCGCACGTGCTGGTCCCACCAGCGCATCCATTCCGGTCCGTGCTCGGCGAGCAGATTCCAATCCACGTCCGCGACCACCATGCGGCGGCGGACGTCGCGCACCCAGTCGGGCAGCGAGTCCGCAGGCAAATCGAGCCGGGCGGGCAGTCGATACACCTCGCGCGCCGCGGCGAGCTGCATCTCGGGACTGCCGACGAAATCGACGAAGCCCCTAGCGGCCGCCAGGTGCTTCGCGCCACGGACGACGGCGATCTCATCCTCGATCGCGACCGTCCCGCTCTTCGGGAAGACGTAACCGATGGGCATGCCGCGCCGGCGACTGATCAACACGTCGGGCAGATCCCAAACCGTCACCAGCCCCTCCTGGCGGGCGATTCTCTCGCTCACGAGCGCGGGGTTTTGCTCGTACGCTTTCGTCTGGCCATCGAGTCGCCGCAGCCAGACGAAACCGGCGACGGTGTCGCCCGTTTGCTTGAGACCGCGCTCGATGATGAATCCGAACACGGCCCGCATCGTCCCGCTGGCGAGCGGGTCGCGGATGATGATCTTCCCTGTCCACTTGGGATCGAGCAGATCGTCCCAGTCCTGCGGCGCATCTTCGGCACGCACGACTTTCTCAGGATAGAGAAAGACGACCGGCGTTTCGTATGCGGCGAAGTAGCAATCGCCGGTCCCCCGCGCGCGCGCCGGAATCGCGCCGGCCCACGCGGGACGAAAGCAGTCGAGCAACGAATCGCGCGCGGCGGGCGCGAGAATCAGCGATGGACCGCCGAACCAGACGTCCGCCTGCGGATTGGCGCGCTCCGAGCGAACGCGGTCGTAGACATCCTGTGAGCCCATGTCGAGCCAACGCACGTCGATATCGGGATGCAGCGCCTCGAAGCGGTGCTCGAAGAGCGACAGCAGATCGCGCCCGTGGGGGCTGTAGATGACGAGGGGAGTGCGGTGATCGCGCGAGCAGCCGCCGAGCAGGATCGCTCCCATCACCAGCAGCTTACGGAACATTCCGCCGCTTCAGCCCCAGCAAGTTCACAAATAACCGATATGCGCCGGGCACACCCGCCGGCAGTTGCCGGAAGAAGCTCAAGCCCGTGTACACGTAGGTGCCGCGGCCAACCGCAGCGACGAGCAGCCCGCCCTTCAGCTCCTGCGGGGGATTCGGCGGCGGATCGTGTGTCTCGAGCAGCGGCACGTAGGTCGTGTCCCAGTCGTGCGCGAAGTAGAGGCCACGCTCCTGGACCCAACCGCGCCAGTCGTCCGGACCGATCTCGTTGGGATAATGAAATACCGGATGGGCGGGATCGAGCGCGGTCACCGCGGCGTTTTCGTCCGTGACTCGATCGTGCGGCCGAGCGATGTGCAGGGGGTACGGCGCAAAGCCGCCGTCCACGAACGGGTACTGCTGGTACTGCACGATCAACAGGCCGCCGTTCTTCACGTACTCGAGCAGTCGGCCGTTGTTGGCGACGAGCGCCGGGTCGGTTTCGTATGCGCGACTGCCGATGACGATCGCGTCGTAGCGCGACGGGTCACCGCGCGCGAGAGAATCGGGACCGATCAGCAGGAGCGGCACACCGACCGCGAGCAGTGCTTCGGGAACGCGGTCGGCCGCTCCGCGCACGTAGCCGACGCGCGAGAGTCCGGGCAGCACAAGACGCGCGACCCGAACTTGCGCCACCGAGGTGTGGGACAACGCCCGCGGCCGGATGTGTGGATAGTCGATGATCTCGAGCCAGCCATCGATCTTGCGGCCACCCCCGTCGCTCGTCATCGCTGACGCGCGAACGTCGTACGTCCCCGGCTTGAGACTGTCCGCAGCCGGAGGTGCGACGGCCACGGTGACACTCTTCGATTCGTCTTCGCGCGCCAACGCGAGACTCTCGGCGGCGGGGATGGGCCAGCCGGCGGGGGGAGTTACCGCTGCGCGAGCCGCGATCGGGCCGCGAGTCCGGTTCGTGGTCGTGACTGTGAGGCGCCGCGGCTCCCGCGATCCACCATCGATCGGCCACACCAGCTCATCGGGCGTGATTGCGACGTCGAGATCGCGCGTGACGAAAATAGGCCGGCGGATTTCCCCGATCGCCTGGTCGCGATAGCGATAGACCACTTCGCGCGTCAGCGTCACCGGCTCGCCACCGATGAACAGGCGCACGGTCGCGGTCACCGGCGGCGGTTCGAACGGCAATCCACGCACCGCAGCCGGGACCATCGACCAGTCGTACAGGCCGCCGCGATTCGTCAGTGGGCGGCGCAGGAAATAGGGCTGCGTCCGCTCCGCGTCCCGCGCGACCGTGAGGACAAAGCGGCGCGTGACGACGGCGCCAGGCGACACCGCGGGCATCCCGGATTCGAGCCGTTCCAGCGACCACCCCGCGGGTGCGCCGACGTTGATGCTATCGACGCGCACCGTGCTGTCACCCGCGTTCCAGATGCCGACCTCGACCTGCAAACGCTCGCCCTGCGTCACGATACCATCATCGGCCGTGCCATCGATGCTGATGCCGGCGGCGGTCGCGATCGCGCGCTCGAGTAAGCTCCGCCGCTCCGGGTCCGCCGAGCCGAGTACACGCAACGCGCGCACGAGAAACGGCAGCGTGGCGGCCGGCCGCCAAGGCGTCAGCACCGCACGCGCGGAGTCGATCAGCGCCGCGTATCCAGGTACGCGGACCGCCGTGTCCACGCCGGCGAACACCGACGGCTCACTCGTGGCAGGTATCCCGGGCTTGGTCGCGACCAGCGCGACGCGCGCCGTAGCGGGTCCCGCGCGTTGCAGCTGCCCCATGTCCTGTGAGCGATGACGGCTGCGACTCGCCATCGCGATCTGGAAGTACGATTGCCCGAGGATCGGATCGAGGACGCCCACCGGCAGTGCGAGTGTAGTCGCCGACGTGTCGCCCCGTGTGGAGCGATAAAACGTGAGCGGACCTCCCGCCGAGTCGCGCATCAGGTCGAACGCCTGCCGCGCCACGATTCCGGCGACCTGATGTTGGCCATGGCCGTCCGCCGGCGTTCCCGAAAAAACCGAGATGATGACTTGCGGCCGGAAGCGACGGATGATGTCGACGACGTCTTTGAGGATGGAATCGCGCGGCCAGAAGCGGAACGTTTCGTCCGCCGTCTTGGAGTATCCAAAGTCGTAGGCGCGTGTGAAAAACTGCCGCGCGCCGTCCAGCTCACGCGCCGAGAGCAGCTCTTCGGTGCGGATGACGCCGAGCTCCGGCCCAAGCTCCGGTCCGATCAGATTCTGCCCGCCTTCTCCCCGGCTCAACGACAGGTACGCCGCTTGCGCGCCCATACCACGCGCGAGCAGGACCAGGAGTTGTGTGTCCTCGTCATCGGGATGCGCGCCGATCATGAGCACACGTTTGTTGCTGCCGAGCTGCCGCAGCAGACTCGCCAATGCAACGACGCCGCCGGTGCCGGGAGGAGACAGCTGCCCGCGCGCGACACCGGCGGCGCCGAAGCTCAGCAGGAGCCCGACGACGAATCGTCTCACTATTGGGAAAGGTACACGGCGCCGCCCTTCATAACGAACTTGACCCGTTGCAGTTCCGTGATGTCGCGCGTCGGATCGCCCGCAACGGCAATGATGTCCGCGTAGAGTCCGGGCGCAATCGCGCCGATGTTCTGTTCTTGTCCGAGGAGCGCTGCGGCGACGGATGTACCGGACTGAATCGCCTGCATCGGCGTCATGCCGTACTGCACGTAGTACTCGAATTCCTTCGCTTGATTGATCTCGGTCCACGGGAAACCGCCGACGTCCGTGCCCATCGCGATCTTGACGCCTTTGCGGAGCGCCTTGGCGAACGCGCGCCGCTCGAGCGCGACCAGCGCCGGCCACACGCCACCTCGAGGTAAGACATGCACGCCGACCGTGACGGTCGGAACCCAGTACACATTGTTCTTGACCATCACGTCGATGAGCGAGTCGGTGAGTCCGTCGCCGTGCTCGATCGAGTTGACGCCGGCGCGTAGCGCGGCCGCGATGCCGTCCGCACCAATCGCGTGCGCCGCAACCCCGCGACCCAACCGGTGCGCCTCGTCCACGATCGCCTTCGCTTCGGCGTCGGTGAAGTTCACCCAACTGTGCAGCACACTATCGGGGGGGGGACCAAAGAAGTAGCGGCGGTCGCTGTAATACTTGATCCAATCGGCGCCGTGCTGCACCTGCTGGCGCACCGCGAGTCGCGCGTTGTCGACGCCGTCCACCGTCTGCACCCCGTGCGGCAGCTCGATCTCCCAATTCGGCGTGCCGATCGGATACATCCCCGTCGGGGCCATCGCGCGCGTCGAAGCGAAGATCCGCGGTCCCGGCACCTCGCCCCGGTTCACCGCGAGCTTCACGTCGACGTCGGCGTACATCGCGCCCTCGGTCTCGACGTCGCGCAGCGCCGTGAAGCCGTGCTCGAGCGACAGCCGCGCGTTGCGGGCCGCGAGAATCGCGCGGTACGGAATCGATTCTTTAAGAAGCTGGTCCTCGTACTCCTGCGACGTCACGTCGCCCTGTAACAACAAGTGCGTGTGGGCATCGATGAGCCCGGGCAGCACGGTCATTTGGGAGAGGTCGATGACCCGCGCGGTACCCGCCTGCGATTGGATTTGCGCCACGGGGCCGACCGCCTTGATGCGTTCACCTTCGATGAGGATGCCGACGTTCGTTTGCACCGCATTCGCGCGACCGTCGACCAGCCGTCCGGCTTTGATGAAGACGACGGCCGGTGGCGGTGGCGGAGGTGCCGGCGCTGGCGGTGCTTGGCCGGCGACCCCGGCGGCGGACGAGAGGGCGATGACGATCGGTAACGCAACGTGTCGCATGGAGTTCTCCAGTGAAGGCGTGGCGAATTTCCCTCTCCCGTCAGCGGTGTCAAGCGGTATTACATTAGGACCATGACCACGGTAGAGGCACCGCGGCGAAAAGTGACTGCAGAAGAGGCGCGCGACGTCGCAGAAGCCGCGCGCGAACAGGAATGGGCGGCGCCGAGTTTCGTCCGCGAGCTCTTCCTGGGCACGCTGCGGATGGATCTCATCCATCCCTATCCCGAGCAGGATCCCGCCGAAATCGCCCGCGCCAAACCATTCCTGGATAGCCTCGAGCGCTTTCTGCGCGAAAAGGTCGATTCCGACCGCATCGATCGCGAGGGCGAGATTCCGGAAGAGGTGATCGACGAACTGAGGCAGCTCGGCGCCTTCGGGATCAAGATTCCGCGCGAATACGGCGGGCTCGGCCTCTCGCAGCTCTCCTACATGAAGGCGATCGAGCTGGTCTCCTCGATCGACGGATCACTCACCGCCCTCCTCTCCGCCCATCAGTCGATCGGCGTGCCACAACCGCTCAAGATGTTCGGCAGCGAAGCGCAAAAAAAGAAGTACTTCCCGCGTCTCGCAAAGGGCGCGATTTCAGCGTTCGCGCTGACGGAGCATGCCGTCGGGTCCGATCCCGCGGCGATGGAGACGACGGCGATCCCCAGCGAGGACGGCGAGGACTGGGTCCTGAACGGCGAGAAACTCTGGTGCACGAACGGCACGAAGGCCGAGTTGCTCGTGGTGATGGCGCGGACGCCGTCGAAGATGGTGGGCGGGAAAGAGAAGAAGCAGATCACCGCTTTCATCGTCGAAACGGAGTGGCCCGGCGTTGAGGTGATTCACCGCTGCCACTTCATGGGACTGAAGGCGCTGTACAACGGCGTGATCCGCTTCTCGAACGTCCGCGTGCCGAAGGAGAACGTGCTCTGGGGCGAAGGCAAAGGCCTGAAGCTCGCCCTCGTCACGCTCAACACGGGCCGGCTCACGCTGCCGATTTCGTCGGTCGCCGCGGGCAAACGCTGTTTGGAGATCGCGCGCCGCTGGGCGGCGGACCGCGTGCAGTGGGGCCGGCCGATCGGCCAGCACGATGCGATCGCCCAAAAACTCGGTCGTATGGCGGCGAACACGCTTGCGATGGAGGCGGTGGCCGAGCTGTGCGGCGCGATGGCCGAGCGTGGCGGCTACGACATCCGGCTCGAGGCGGCGATCGCCAAGCTCTACAACTCCGAGGCCGGCTGGCGGATCATCGACGACACGGTGCAGATCCGCGGCGGCCGCGGTTACGAGACCGCGGACTCGCTGCGCGCGCGCGGCGAGGCCCCGGTGCCGGTCGAGCGCATCATGCGCGACTTTCGCATCAATCTGATCTTCGAAGGCTCATCGGAGATCATGCACCTCTTCATCGCGCGCGAAGCCGTGGACAAGCATCTCCAGATCGCGGGTGACGTCGTCCTGCCCGGCAAGACGATCAAGGAGCGCCTCGCGGGGCTGGCGCGCTCCGCCGCGTTCTACGGCTGGTGGTATCCCTCGCGCTGGATCGGCTGGGGATTCTGGCCGCGGTATTCCGAATTCGGACGCCTGGCCCGCCACGTTCGCTTCGTCGAGCGCAGCGCCCGCCGGCTCGCGCGCGGCGTGTTTCACGCGATGGTTCGCTTCGGTCCGAAACTCGAGCAGCGGCAGTCGGTGTTGTTCCGGCTGGTGGACATCGGGGGGGAGCTGTTTGCGATGGCGGCGACCTGTGCTCGCGCAGAGGGGTTGCGAGCCCGCGATCCCGCCGCCGGGGCGCGCGCCGTCCGCCTTGCTGACGTGTTTTGCCGCCAGGCGCGCCGACGCGTGCGGGCGAAGTTCAGCGGTTTACGTCGGAACGAAGACGTGCCGACCTACAAGCTCGCGCAGGAGATTCTTGCGGGCGAGCACCGGTGGTTGGAGCGGGACATCGTAGAACTGTCGGACTGACCGCTACGCCGCTTGGTGGGCGATCATGATACTCTTTAGTCGTTCAGGAGCATCCGCTCCGGCGTCACCATATGGCGACGGATGCCCTTCCGGCTCCATCATCACGCTCGGACACACCAACGCAAATTGACGGGCGCGGATACGATCCGCGGCAGGCTGCGCCGCGACCGGCGTCGCGATCACGACTTCCCTGGCTCCGAGCTGCTCCGCGGCCTTCGCGGCGGCGAGCACCTTCCAGGGATACACGATCTGGCCATCCACGATGATCGCCGTGCGGCCCTGGAGACTCTTGACGGGCCGCTGGGTGCGGTAGAGCACCAGGTCCTGCTTGACGCGAGCTCGTGACTCATCGATCGCCGCCTGGAGCTTCTCCAGCAGATTCATCCCGGGCTGAAAGTCGGGGTCCATCTCGGCGGGCGCCGATTCGGCCATCGCGCCGATCGGTGCGAGGTTCGTCCCGAGTTTGATGAACGATGCGACGAGCACGTCGAATTGCGCCCCCATCGCTTTCGCCGCATGCGCGGCGATTTCGACGCCCTCGGGGGTTATTCCGAGCAGAATGCAGGACTGGTAACCGCGGCCCGCGAGCTGTTGCCCGAGCAGCGCGCCGGCGCTCGAGCGAGTTGGATAGAGACTCGGCCGTGACGGATTGGATGGGCTCACAGTTCGGCAAGATAAGTTATCTTTTCGCCTCCCGCATCCAGGACTTTGTAGTGCCGAAGGACACACTCACCGTCGTGGATAACCGTACGGGCTCGAGCTACGAGCTCCCGATTCAGGACGGGACGATCCGCGCGGCTGATCTGCGGCAGATCAAGACGTCTCCCGACGACTTCGGACTGATGAGCTACGACCCCACGTTCATGAATACGGCGGCGTGTCGCAGCGCGATCAGCTTCATCGACGGCGACAAAGGGATTCTGCGCTACCGCGGATACCCGATCGAACAGCTTGCCGAGAAGAGCACGTTCCTGGAGACGGCCTACCTGCTGCTGCACGGCGACCTGCCGTCGGCGCCCGAGCTCGACTCGTGGGTGTATCAGGTCACGCATCACACGATCATTCACGAGAACATCAAGAAGTTCATCGACGGCTTCCACCACGACGCGCATCCGATGGGAATGTTCGTGAGCGCCGTCGCGGCGCTCTCGACGTTTTATCCCGAAGCCAAGAGAATTTTCGACGAGCAGTCGCGCACCGATCAGATCTTCCGGCTGATCGCCAAAACCCCGACGCTGGCGGCATTCGTGCACCGCCATTCCATCGGCATGCCGTACGCCTATCCCGACAACGACCTCAGCTACACGGGCAACTTCTTGAACATGATGTTCAAGACGACCGAGGTGAGATACAGCCCCCACCCGGTGCTCGAGCGCGCCCTGGACGTGCTCTTCATTCTTCATGCCGATCACGAGCAGAACTGCTCGACGAGCGCGATGCGCGGCGTGGGATCCTCGCACCCCGATCCCTACTCCTGCATGGCCGCGGCGGCGGCCGCGCTGTACGGGCCGTTGCACGGCGGCGCCAACGAGGAAGTGCTGAAGATGCTGCGCGAGATCGGCTCGATTGATGCGATTCCCGCCTACCTCCTCCGCGTCAAGAAGGGCGAAGTGCGCTTGATGGGCTTTGGGCACCGGGTGTACAAGAACTTTGATCCGCGCGCCAAGATCATCAAGCAAATCGCGGATCAGGTGTTCGACGTCACCGGCAAGAACCCCTTGATCGACATCGCGCTGGAGCTCGAGCGGATCGCGCTGCAGGAAGACTACTTCGTGTCGCGCAAGCTCTATCCCAACGTCGATTTTTACTCGGGGATCATCTACGAAGCCATGAAGTTTCCGATGGATATCTTCCCGGTCCTGTTCGCGATCGGCCGGACGCCTGGCTGGCTGGCGCAATGGCAGGAGATGCTGCTCGACAAGGAGCAGAAGATCGCGCGCCCGCGGCAGGTGTACACCGGTCCCGATAAGCGGGACTACGTGGCGATCGAGAAGCGCAACTGACCCCTCCGGAGGCGACATGCCGACCTACATCCTGCTGTCGAATCTGACGGACGAAGGTGCCAAGTCGCTGAAGACGAATCCCAAGCGGGTACAGGAAGTGAACAAGGAGATCGAGAAGTACGGCGCCAAAGTCACAGCGCAGTACGCCGTGCTCGGCCCCTATGACTTCGTCAGCATCGTGGACTGCCCCGACAACGAGACGATCGCGCGGGTATCGGTGGAGCTGGCGTCGCGGGGGAGCATCCGGCTGCTGACCCTCGCTGCGACACCCGTCGCGAACTTCGTCCGTAGCCTGAAGCCCTAGCGCCGCCTAGTCCCGCCGCGCCGGGGGCGAAGCGATCGCTCCGGCTTCGCGGTTTCGACGAGGGTAGGACGTGGCTGCAAGGGCGGGACGGAAGGCTCGAAGCCGGGAATTACTTCGCGTGGGAACGTCTGCCCGATCAACCGCTCGACGTCCGCCATGAGCAACCACTCATCCGGTGAGATGAGCGTCAATGCGAGGCCCCGCGCGCCGGCGCGTGCCGTCCGGCCGACGCGATGCACATACACCTCAGGATCCGTCGGCACGTCGTAATTCACCACCATCCGAATCCCGTCCACGTCGATGCCACGGGCGGCGATGTCGGTCGCGACCAGATTCTCGGCCGTACCCGACCGGAATTGATCGAGCGTGCGCGTGCGAGTGCTCTGCGCCTTATCGCCGTGCAGGGCGTTGGCCGTGATCCCTTCGCGCCGCAGGAAGGTCACCAGCTTGTCCGCGCCGTACTTGGTGCGGGTGAAGATCAGCGTCTGACCGGCAGGCTTGGCCTTGAGAATCGCGCCCAGCGCGCCGCGCTTCTGTAGCTTGTCGACCGCGACGATCACGTGCTCGATCCCCTCCGCAGCCTGCGCCCGCCTGCCGATCTCGACCGAGGCATGGCCGTTCATGGCGCGCCGCGCCAGCGCGTCCACCTCGGCCGAAATCGTCGCCGAGAAGAGCATCGTCTGGCGCTCGTCGGGGAGCGCGGCGAGGATGCGCCGCACATCGGGAGCGAATCCCATGTCGAGCATCCGGTCGGCTTCATCGAGCACCAGCACTTCGACCTTCGAGAAGTCGACATGCCCGCGCTCCATGTGATCGAGCAGACGGCCCGGCGTGGCGACCACAATGTCTGCGCCGTGCTTCAGCGCGCGAGTCTGCGGCTCCATCCCGACGCCGCCATAGACCGCCGCGCCCTTGAGATGCGTGTGTCGGCCGTAGGCGCGGATGCTCGTCGCGACCTGCTCGGCCAGCTCGCGCGTTGGCACGAGGACCAGGGCGCGCAGCGTGCCGCGGGGTCCGGGGGTCAGCCGCTGGAGAATCGGAAGCACGAACGCGGCGGTCTTGCCGGTGCCCGTCTGCGCCGAGCCGATCAGGTCGCGGCCGGCGAGGGCGAGCGGAATCGCCTCCGCCTGAATTGGGGTGGGATGCGCGTAGCCCTCATCGGCGACCGCGCGAACGAGTTCGGGCGCTAGGCCCAGTGCTGCAAATGGCATACTTCAACTGCTCCTTCCCAGGCGCGTCGACGTCTTCGCGTCTCGGCGTCTAGTCGTTACACACGCGCGCCGTGAGATGACCCAATGTCACCCCAACATTCAGCGCTGCTTCAGTTTTGAACCTGAGGGATTGAAAACCGTGCGTGTGTCCAGCGACGGAGTCCCTGAGCGGGACTATCCAAAGGAAGGGATGCCAGCTCGCGGTTCTTACGCGACGGAAAGATAACGACTTAGGGCGGGAAAAAGAAGCCTCCAGAAGACGGCCCGGGATGTCCCGGGCCGTCCCTGCGCCGACTTAGATGCTCAGCGCCCTCACCTGACGCGGCGCCGGATCCTGCGACCGGAGCACGATACGCATCGCGTGGGTATCGAGATCGATCTCCCAGGCTGCAATGCGCGGACGAACGAACTCCTCGGCGTCATCGGGTGTGAGCCCCTCGGGGGTGGCGTCGAGGAATTCCATGAGCTTCATGCGCATCTCGAGATAGGTGCAGCCATCCCGGCTCGCGGCAATGCGGATGCCCACATCGTCGTCGAGCTGGCGACGGACAAAGCCTTGGGCCACCTCGAGCAGCCGACCCACGATCACGCGCTCGAGACCGACCCCATCCTTGCGGCCCAGACGCCGCGCCAGGACGCGCGCGCGGGCGGGATCGGCACAGAGTGCGAGAAACTGCCGGCGAATCTCGGGATGCGGCCGCCGGCGACTCTTCGTCTCGCCATCCCGCTCCGCCTTCGCACACGTGGGGAGGTCGTTGCGATGGAGTTTGAGGAACTTGGTCATCGGGGCGTAGACGTCCATGCGGCCCGGGGCCGGGGGACGCCGCCGTCCGGCGACGAGGTCAGCGATATAGATCTCGGACACCTGTACCGCGTCCGCCAATTCACGTGGGGTGCGCTTCAACTCGCGCAACCGGCGTCGGACCAGCTCACCAACTTTGACGGGGCGCTTCAGGGGGAGGGCAGCTGCCATGTATGCTCCTTTAGTCGCGGAATGAAACGCCCGCCGGCGCATCAGCATGCGCCAAGCGGGGCTGATGGACGAGCAATATCGCCAAATCAGTCTCAAAACGGTAGCTCCGCTGACGTACGCCGTCCTGTCCTGCATAACGGCCGTCCTACCGATCTTGCAGGCTAACATGACGAGTGATACAGTTGTATCACCAAATGGATACGCTTACTACCACGATGTGGCGGCGTGTGGCGGCCCTCTGGCGAGGCGTCGTCGCGCGCCGCGATCACCGTGCCGCGCCCCCCCCGCACCCCGCGGGTTCGCGCGTCTTGCCGGCGTACGCCGCGCTCGCTCGTTATCAGGTGGGCGCGACGCAGCTCGAGCCGCGGCTCCGCATGCTGGTGACGCAACTGGCCGCTGAACGCAGCCGCTGCAGGTGGTGCATCGAGCAAGGGCGGCATGCCTGGCGCGAAGCTCATCTTCCAATGGCATCGCTGCGCACGCTTCGGCAGTACGAGACAAGCACGTCTTTTTCGGACCGCGAGCGCGCCGCGCTGCGGTTTACGGACGCCGTCGCGCAATACACACCGATGCAGATGATGGAAGACCGCTCGAGGCTCTGACGCGCGCGCGGCGCCATTTCAGCGAGCCGGAAATCGCGGCTCTCACGGCCGCCGTCGCCGCGATGCACTTCTTCAATCCCATCACCGGCGAGCTGGGCGCCGACGCCGAACCGCAGGATGAGGGGGCGGCTCGCACCTCGTGGGGCGCGCCGGTCGGTTCCGCCATTCGGAGCTTCTGGCTGTGAAGCGCCGGGCGCCGAAGCCGAACTCAGCCGCGGGAGGCCGGTGGCTCCTGTTGATTCATCAACTGCCGCCCAAACCCGACTACTTCCGCGTCAAGATCTGGCGACGCCTGCAGGGAATCGGCGCGATCGCCATCAAGAACTCGGTCTATGCCCTGCCCTTCAGCGACCAGGCGAGTGAGGACTTTCAATGGTTGCGACAGGAAATCGCGGCGGGCGGCGGCGAAGCTTCCGTCTGTCGCGCCGCCTTCGTCGATGGTCTCTCCGATCGGCAGGTCGAAACGCTCTTTCGTACAGCGCGGGACGCGGATTACGCCGAGCTGACTCGCGCCGCGGAGAAGATCGACTCACCCTCCGACGGCGCAAGGCTCGAACGTCGGCTTCGCGATATCACCGCACTCGACCATTTCGGCAGCAGTGGACGCAAGGCAGCGGAGGCCGCCGTGACGAAGCTCAAGACGCAGCGAACGAAAAGCATAAAGCGCGGGCGTACCTGGATGACGCGAAGAGACGTGCATGTCGACCGCATCGCCAGCGCGTGGCTGATCCGTCGGTTCATCGACCCGAAGGCTCGCTTTGTATTCGCGGGGGGGGGGCACAAAGACGCCCTCAGCTTCGACATGTACGGTGGCGATTACACGCACGAGGGCGAACGCTGCTCGTTCGAGACGCTACTACACAAATTCGGGTTGGAGCAAGACCCCGCACTGCGCGTGATCGGCGAGATGGTTCACGACGTCGACTGTAAGGACGGGAAGTTCGGTCGCGAGGAGACGGCGGGCTTCGATCGGATGATCGCCGGAATCGTCAAACGGCACTCAAGCGATCCGGTTCGAATCGCGCGCGGCGCCGATCTGCTCGACGACCTATACGAATCATGGTCTGCGTCTGAGAAGAGCCGCAGTTCCAACTAGCGTAATCACCGCAAAGCTGAACCACTGAATCGCATACGAAAGGTGCGGCCCGTCGTCGAGAACCGGAGCCGGCCAGCGCCGCGGCAATCCGCGGGGGCCCGGAAGCGGGGTTTCCATCTGCACGACGTAGGGCAGGAATCCCGCGGTGTTCACGTCGCCCCGCCCGCGCGGTGGCGAGAATGCGATGCCTTCGACCGTGACGCTATCCGATTCGCGATAGGCTGTGTGGTCGACGTGAAATGCATCGGGTGACGGCACCCAGCCGCGATCCACCAGCACCGCCGAGCCCCCTCCGTCGGCAAGTCGGAGCGGCGTGATCAATGCTACGCCCGGGGTGCCTTCGAAACTGCGTCCCGGCCAAGTCCGCTCAGCTGAGTAGTCGAACCTTCCATGCGCGACGACCCGCCGTTCCCGGGCTGAGTCCACGGCGATGTTCCCTCGCAATACGAGCGGCGGTAGCGCCATGCGCGCCGCGAGCACCGCATTGCGAGCTCGGCGCTGCTTCAGCCGATGGAGTTGCCATACGCCGAGGCGCACACAGCCCGCCGCCAGCAGTACCGCGATCGTCGCGGCGACTAGCTCGCGGCGCGGCACAACACCAGCTTCTCCGAGCGTGTCAGCCGCCGGATGGCTGCTTCACGCTTTAACGCCGCCCCGCGGTTGGGAAGGACTTCCTGATAAGCGAGAACGAGTGGTCGTCGGGACCGCGTGTAGGCGCTGGCCTTGCCGCTCGCGTGCAACGCGAGCCGGCGCGACAAGTCATTCGTGATCCCGGTGTACAGCGAACCATCGCGACACCGCAGGAGGTAGACCATCCAGGAGGTGGCCACAGGTCCACGCTGGCGACGGCACTCAGACCAGTTTCGCGTCCATCGTAATGTCGACGTTGCCCTGCAGCGCCTTCGACACCGGGCAGTTCTTTTTTGCCCCTTCGGCGGCCTGCTGGAACGCCGCTTGATCCATCTCGGGGACTTTGCCGCGCACTTCCAATACGCTGCGAGTGATTTTGGGCGCGCCGTCCACGGTCTCAATCGTCACCGCAGCGCGCGTTTCGATGCGCGTCGCCGGGTGTCCGGCTTTCTCGAGTGCGGCCGACAGTGCCATGCTGAAGCAGCCCGCGTGCGCCGCCGCGATCAATTCTTCAGGGTTGGAGCCCTTCTTCCCCTCGAAACGCGTCCCGAAACTGAACGAACCACTGAAGGCTCCGCTCTGGCCCTTGAAGCTGCCCTTCCCGTCTCTGAGTTTGCCTTCCCACGTCGCGACGGCATTGCTGGTGGCCATGATCAAAGTCTCCAGGTGATTGCAGGGATGGGGGAATCTGGCGAGACGCCCGCCGGTTCGCTACGCTTCGGTCCCCCCGTTTTTGGAGCGGACTGATGGCTACAAAGGTGAAGCGTGCACGCGCCAAGAAAACTGCTTCCAAGAAGAGTTCCTCTGCACGACCCGGCGCCCGGCGCCAGCCGGAGACGCTTCGCTTACGGAAGATCGCTCCCTCGTTCACGGCAACGGATCTGCAGCGCAGCATCGCCTTCTACCGCGATGTGCTCGGGTTCGTGATTGGGGAAGAGTGGCGGCAGGACGGAGCGCTCGCCGGCTGTGAGATCCATGCCGGTTCGGTGACGTTCATGCTGGGTCAAGACGATTTCGCCAAAGGTCGCGATCGCCAGAAGGGCCTCGGCACGCGGGTGTGGTGCCACACCGCCCAGGACCTCGATCGCCTGGCCGCAGAAATCACAGCGCGCGGCGGAATCCTCGATCAGCAGCCGCAGGATATGCCGTGGGGCGACCGGGTGTTCATGATCACCGACCCCGACGGCTTCCACCTGACTTTCGTCCAGGAGCGTTGACGGCGGGTCTGTCGCCGGCCGCGCAGCGCGTCCTGCAGGCCGTCGCAGCTGCTCTCGTCAAAGACGCGCCACCCGATTTGGGCGAGCGCGTCGCCCGAAAAATTGCTGCACTGCCGCGCCGCGCCGACCGCGCCGAGCTCGATCTGCTGCTGCGGCTGTTTGACAGCCGCGTGGTGAATTTTCTGCTGAGCGGCATGCCTCGCCCGTTCACCTCCATGCCGGCGTCCGAGCGCGAGTGGTACCTCCGCAGTTGGGCGACAAGTCGGATCCCGCAACGACGCAAAGCCTTTCAGGCACTCAAGCGCCTCACGACGGTTACCCACTACACGACGCCGGGAGTCGGTCGCGCGATCGGCTATCCAGGGCCGCTAGGGGTTCCGCCCAACACGCCGAAGCCAATCCGCCCGCTCACGATAGACGGCGACACGACACTCACGTGCGACGTCGTTGTCGTGGGATCGGGTGCCGGTGGCGCTGTCGTCGCCGCCGAGCTGGCAGCGAGCGGCAAGGACGTCGTCGTCCTGGAGAAAGGCGGCTACCGCAACGAGGCCGACTTCACACATCAGGAAGGCGAGGCGCTGCAAACGATGTACGACGCGGGCGGCCTGCTCGCGACGCGCGATCTGGGACTCGTCGTCCTGCAAGGCTCGACGCTCGGCGGCGGCACCGTGATCAACTACACGACGAGCTTCCCGACGCCGGATGCAGTGCGCGCGGAGTGGGCGCGCGGGCATGGATTACCACACTTCACAACTGCAGAGTTCACTCGCTCACTCGACGCGGTGGCGGAACGCCTCGGCGTCAATACGGCGCATGCCAGCCCTTCAGGACGTGACCGCGTGCTGATCCGCGGGCTCGAGCGGCTGCGTTGGCATCACGGCCTCTTACCGCGCGACGTGCGCGGCTGCACGCAGGATGATGCCTGCGGTTACTGCGGCTTTGGATGTCGCCGCGGCGCCAAGCAATCGACGCTGATCACGTATCTCCAGGACGCGGTTGCACGCGGCGCTCGCATCGTCGTCGATTGCGACGTGAGCCGCGTGGTCATCGAGCGTGGCGTGGCGACGGGAGTGGAAGCGCGCGTGGCCGAGCATTGCGTGACTGTCCGTGCGAAGGCGGTTGTTGTCGCAGGCGGCGCGATCCACTCGCCGGCGCTGCTGCTGCGCTCTGGCATCGCGCTGCCCGCCCTCGGCCGGCATCTCGCGCTGCATCCCGCGACGGCGGTGCTGGCCGACATGGACGAGGATGTGCGACCGTGGACGGGGACCGTGCAAGCGCACTATTCCGATCAATTCGCCGATCTGGACGATGGCTACGGATTCAAGTTCG
>Ga0099794_10000218_pt1 | contig 20540 bp, 19 predicted proteins | sample Rivendell_Oct201_10_FD_77320 | JGI IMG/M metagenome (GOLD analysis project Ga0099794, IMG submission 77320) | Vadose zone soil microbial communities from the Eel River Critical Zone Observatory, Northern California, USA -... | ecosystem: Host-associated > Plants > Roots > Rhizosphere > Soil ... | reverse complement strand
ATTTTAGAAGCGGAGCGACAAGCCTGGCAGCATGCCCACGCGGATCTGATGCGGCTCGGGTGGACGGATTGGGCGAGCTTTGACGCCATTCAGTGGCGGTCGCTGCGTACCTATTCCGACGGCCTGGTGCAGCTACGGCCCTGAAGTCTCTTCGCGCGAACTGCTCGGCTTGGGTCTCTGTGCCAGCAGGTCCGCGATCTGCTTGGCGAGCGCCTGCGCTCCGTTTCCCCGTTCCAACACTGCGTCAACCTCCATGCGCCTGAGCCTCTCTCGCGTTTCCGCCGGCGCGGCTTGCGCGATTACAACAATCGCGAGGTCTTTCTCGCCTCCGGCGCGCCGAATGATGTCTACCAGCGCCTCGACGCCGAGCCCCGACAAGTTGAGATCGGCGACCAACACTTCCAAGGTAAGAAGCTCATCGAAGATCACCTGAAGTCCGGAATCTCCGGTGCTTGCACACAGCATCTCATAGCCAAGAGCTGCGAGCTCCTTCGAGAGCATTGCACGGGAGGCGGCGTTGGAATCCAGCAGCAGCGCTCGTTTGGGTCGAGCGGTCAACCGGACGATCATTGACTCCAACGCGTCGCTGTCGGCGGCATTGAGCTCGAATTGAATGCCCATCCCCTCCTTGACCACGTGGACGACTCGTCCGGGCGCGGTGAGCAGGTGGCCGTCCGCTAGTTGAATCTCCAACTTGACCGGGGTGTCCACCGGCAGCGGCGCGGCGCTGCGAACGAACGCGCCGCCGACCGAGAGGTTTTGGACGTACTCCGCGACCAGCTGTGCATCCGAAGTGTATTGAAGCCGAACCACTTCAGCGGGGGCAGTGACTTTCGCCCGCGCATGGGTCGGGTAACGAGGTGCGGTGCGGCGATCGTCGGCGGTCGGTTTCGGCTGGCATTGGGCAAAGTACTGCGACAAAGCCGAGACCAACTCGGTGGAGGGGGAGGCGAAGGAAATACCAAACCCAGCGGGTTTCCCCGGAGTTGACTGCTGGGGCGACCTGACGTGGGCGACTCGCCCATCGACTTCGAACGGTTGGTCGACTCCGGGAATAGTCAGTCGCAGATGAAGGCTGTCGCCGATCGGCGGCGCCTCGGTCGCTCGGACAAAGAGCCCTCCTTCTGAAGCGTCATAGGAGACCGCCGTACCCACCGGCCCGAGATCCAAGGAGAGCTGGGCCAGGACTCTGGGCATCCTCCGTCGCTCTGGCGGAATCCCGATGCTCGTCCAGAGTGAGTCGAGCGCTTCGACTAGCCCCTTGGCGGGAATCGCCTTCCGCTTCAAGTTGCTTTGTTCAATCCGGGCGAGAAATTGCGCTCGCGCACTGTCCCGCAGATCGGTCAGCACCATGTTGGTGACACCGGCCCGGGATGCCCAGAAGCAGAAGCGAGCCCGTACATCAGGCCCATATGACTTGGGGTCAAAGCGGGCGATCGCCGATAGCCGAGAAGACGAGGTGTGGTAGGCAAGGTCGCAGTTGAGCAGTGAGCCTTCGAACAGACTGCTCCAGGCGACGATCAGCCGGTGTGCGGCGTAGAGACGATCTCCAACTGCGGGGATCAGCGTAATCGCGTGTTCGACGCTCACCGGTTGGCCACCGTTCATTTTGGGCCCAAACCGACAGCCATTTCAAATGGGTTGCGACGCCCGGCCAGATCCGGCGATTCGAAATCGGCTTCATCCCACATCGACGGGAGTGTAGACCCCAGGGGGCAGGGTGGGGCCGTTTGCTTCCCGCTCAGTGGAATCACTTTTCCGTCCTGCCCGCCGGCTTTCCTTAGTGCGACCTCGGCACTGCTCTTGCTGGAGAGGCTTTACCGGTAGGGAAGGGGATGACAATCTTCAAGCCGGTTGTGCGGCTGCTGATGTTTTCGGCCCTCTTGGGCGATGCGTTAGTCTGGGCGGGGGACTGGCCGGTGTATCGCCACGACGCACTCGGAACCAGCAACGCCAATGAGACATTGACCGCTTCGGACGCCCGGACTTTGGGCGTGAAGTGGCGAGCGTCGATGCCATACGGCGCGATCGCCAATCCGATCGTGGTTGGCGATACCGTTTATGCCACCGGAGGGAACGGGTACCTGCGCGCAATCAACGCTGCTACCGGAGCTGAGCGATGGTCTTACTCCAGCCGGCTGCCGGGGGCACCCCCTCCACTGCAGTCTCCCCAGTGGGGGCGGCGGCTGCTCCGCAAGGTCGGGAAGTGTCAGTCATCTTGCGGATCTGGCTGCCCTCTTGATTGCTGCACATCTGATTTCGGCCGCACGGCCGAAGAAGAAGCGGCACGCCAATGTCGGTCACGGCTGATCAAAGTTAAACGAGACCGGGGTGCGAGGTGGGCACGAGCTCGCGGCGGAGGTAAAAGCCTGCGGGGTAGGGGTACTCATGTTCAGCGTGGAGGCACTGATGGGCAACCGGACTGTTGTTCTGATCGCCTTCGCATTGTCCGTGGGGTGCGCACGAAAACCTGGAAGTGGGGGACCCGAGCCTAGCGAATCTTCGCCCCCTGAGGACTGGTTCGTGATGCAGCGGCTATACGACCAAGGCGTTCCGCCCGGGGCGCTGGCCAGGGCTGCAAGGCAAGCCGCCGCAATCGACCGATTCGCCGTCAAGGGCGGCATCTTCAGTGGGACCTGGATGTTCGTCGGCCCGACGAACATCGGCGGACGGGTGTTGGATATTGCCGTCGACCCGACGCAGGCCGACACGCTTTACGTGGCTACCGCGTCGGGCGGCGTGTGGAAGAGCGTTGACGCCGGCAGGAGCTTCAGCGTCGCGTGGCCTGACGAGGCTAGCCAGGCGATCGGAGCGCTAGCGATTGCGCCAGATGGGACGCTCTACGCGGGGACCGGCGAGACGGGTCCAGGGGGTGGAAGCCTGACGTACGGCGGGACGGGTCTCTACCAATCCACTGATGGCGCCCAAACTTGGAATCGGGTTGGCCTCGAAGATGTCAGCCGGATCGCTCGGATTGCGATCGATCCGAGTGACCCGGCTCGCATTTTCGCAGCGGTATCGGGCGACCTATTTCTTCCGGGCGGTGAGCGTGGGGTGTATCGCTCGCAGGATGGCGGCAATACCTGGGAGCACGTGCTGGCAGGAGACACTCAAACGACCGGCGCGGCCGACCTCGCGATCGACCCACGAGATCCAAGTCGAATCTTCGTCACGCTCTGGGATCACCGTCGAGCGCCCGCTGGTCGGACCTACAGCGGCATCGGTTCAGGCGCATATTTCTCCTCCGACGGCGGAGATCGTTGGACGCGCCTTACGAACGGGCTTCCTTCTGCGTCCCCTCTGATCGGACGAATTGGAATCGCCGTTGCTCCATCGGATCCGCTTCGCGTCTACGTGATCACGACTCAGTCGACTCCCAGATTCCCATCCGACGGTCTGTTCGAGGGCTTTTACGTTTCCGCGGACGGGGGAGCCTCGTTTACCAGACAGCCGCCGGATTCGATCCTCTCGCAGTCGCAAGCGAGCTACGGATGGTGGTTTGGCCGCATTTGGGTCGACCCCTCGGACGCGGACAGCGTCTGGGCGGCAGGTGTGAACCTCGTCCACTCTCGTGCAGCGGGGCGGGGATGGGACGGGAATCCAGCCGGGCACGCGGACCAGCACGCGATGGCTTGGGATCCCTACCTGGCCGGTCGGGTCTATGTCGGAAATGACGGTGGAGCCTTCACCTCGCTCGACAATGGGAGCACTTGGACGCGCGGAGCCCATCAGCCTTGGACGCAATTCTACACAGTCGATGTGAGTCGGTCCGATCCCAGCCGTATCGTCGGAGGGGCTCAGGACAACGGCGTAAACCGCTCTTACCGAGGCACGGGTGGCGGAGATCCGGACGCCTGGAACAGCTTCGTAGGTGGAGACGGGCTGGCGGCTCGAATCGATCCGACGAATCAGTACAAAGTCTACGGATGTGCCCAGTATGGCTCCTGTGGCCGCTCGATGGACGGCGGCGACTCGCTGCTGTTATTCGGGCCGACCAGTTCTCAGCGCCGGAATTGGTTGAGTCCAGTTGAGTTCGACCCCACGGATCCAAGCGTCATGTACTACGCGGGAAACATTCTCAACCGCTCGACGAACTCGGCGATCACCTGGACGCCGATTAGTCCCGACCTGACCGGTGGACCGTCCTCGTTTGATGGGTATCCGTTCGGCACAATCACCACGGTCGCTGCCGCTTCCACCGACTCGAGCGTGCTGTACGTCGGGACTGACGATGGAAGAGTGTGGACCACGAGGGATCTTGGTTCGAGCTGGCTGAGACTCGAGGATCCGCAATTTCCCACTGCCTGGGTCACGCGGGTAGCGGTCGATCCCGCCGACGCCGACATCGCGTATGTGGCGTTTTCAGGGTTTCGCGCCGGCAATCAGCAGGGCTACCTGTTTCGGACCACCGATGGCGGGCTTACCTGGCAGGATATCACGTCAAACTTGCCGCTCGCTCCATTGAATGACGTCCTCATCGTGAACAGCAGCAGCCTGTTGGTCGCCAGCGACCTCGGGGTCTTCGCAACCGATGATGGGGGCGCAGCCTGGTACCGAGCCGGCAACGGGCTTCCACAAACGCCCGTTACTGATTTGGCATTTAGCGCATTCGCAGGGAAGATTTTCGCATCGACCTTTGGGCGGGGGATGTACAGCCTGGAAATCCTTCCTAGCGGCTGAACTATTGGATGAATTTGGCCCTGAAGCCCGTATACTGGTACCCAGTATCTTGAGGATCCGCCGAGGAACTGGGAAAGAAGACCGGGCGAATGGAGACAATCGCAGCCGATCGCGCGGATCGGGAAGATCATCAAACACGCCCCGAGGAACACGAGCCCCACGATGAGAAGCTCGAGCTTCTAAGGATCGGCTTGGTCGCGGTCGCTGTCTTGGCGACCTGGTTTCAAGTCTGGCGGCCTGTCCCGCGGTTCGACCTGGTCGCGCTGTTCGCCACCGCGGTTGGCGGCTATCCGGTCTTCAGAGAGGCGCTCTCGAATCTTTTCGCTCGGCGAATGACGATGGAGTTGTCGATGACCATCGCCGTGATCGCGGCACTGACGATTGGGGAGACGTTCACCGCGCTGGTAATCCTGCTCTTTGTGCTCGTCGCTGAAGTTCTGGAACGGATGACGGTTGATAGGGGCCGACGGGCGATCAAGGACCTTTTGGACTTTCTTCCACGCACCGTATCGGTTCGGCGATCCGCCGGCACAAAGGAGGTTGACGTCAATCTGATCGGGCCCGGCGATGTGGTGCTCGTTCGGCCGGGCGGTCGCATCCCGGTGGACGGAATGGTCGTGGCCGGCGACTCCTTTGTCGACCAATCGACGATCACTGGTGAGTCCCTGCCGGTAGAGAAGATTGTTGGCGCCTCGGTTTTTGCGGGTACAGTCAATCAATCCGGGGCTCTTGAGATTCGTACCTCGAGGGTGGGCCGCGATACCGCGTTCGCGAGAATCCTTGTGGCGGTGGAGCAGGCGGAGAAGTCGCGCGCGCCAATTCAGAGGACCGCGGACCGGCTCGCCGGCTACTTGGTCTATTTCGCGATTGGCGCAGCCGCCCTCACGTTCTTCATCACCCACAACCCTCGATCAACGATTTCGGTCATCATCGTCGCAGGCGCGTGTGGTATCGCTGCTGGAACTCCATTGGCGATCCTGGGTGCGATCGGCCGCGCCGCCAGACATGGTGCGATCATCCGCGGCGGGCTTTATTTGGAAGCTCTCGCTCGGGTCGACACGGTGGTTCTCGACAAAACGGGAACCCTAACCTTCGGAGCTCCGGAAGTCGTCGGGATCCACCCAGCGGATGGCGTGACTGATGTCGAGATTGTCGCAGCGGCGGCAACCGCCGAAGCTCCTTCGGAGCATCCCCTTGGAAAGGCCGTGCTCAACAAGGCGAGAGCGATGTCGATCGCACCGTGTCGTGCAAAATCTTTTAACTACACGCCTGGTCGTGGCATCGTTTGTTTCTGCGAAGACGTCGCGATCATCGTCGGAAGCCGAGCACATCTTCAGGAGCAGGGCATCGCCGTTCCGCACTCCGTTCCAACTGGCTCCAACATCCTGGTTGCCAAGTCCGGTCGCTTTCTTGGCTGGCTCGAGGTGGCGGACGTCATGCGGCCCGAGGCTTCACTCGCCGTCGATCGGCTCCAGGCGATGGGCCTTCGTTTGGTTCTTCTGACGGGCGACACGAGATCGATCGCCATGTCGGTGGCCAGCCGCCTCGGCATTAGCGAGGTTCAGGCCGATCTGCTTCCCGACCAGAAGCTGGCGTACGTGAAGCTGCTGCAAAGCTCCGGGAAGAAGGTCGCGATGATCGGCGATGGAATTAATGACGCGCCTGCATTGGCCCAAGCCGAAGTGGGAGTCGCGATGGGTTCAGGGACTGACGCTACCCGTGAATGCGCGGACGTCGTTCTGCTCGGCAACGATCTAGTTAAGTTCGTCGAGACGGTGGACGTCGCGCGCTGGTGCCGGTCAGTGATTTACCAGAACTTCATCGGAACGCTGGCGGTGGATGGGGTGGGGGTATTGCTCGCAGCGTTCGGTCTCCTAAATCCACTCCTCGCGACCTTTATCCACGTCTCCTCGGAACTGGTGTTCCTCTTGAACTCAAGCCGCCTGCTCTCGCGCGCGCAGCGAGGCTGATACTTCCGCTGGGAGCGGCAGACTCCTACGGGTGTTGCCCAAACTTTGCTAGGAGCGCGACCAGGTCGGATTCGGTGACCGAGTTCGTGCCGCCGAGCGCCAAGTTCCAATCGAACAGCGGCCGTTGGGTTGTAACCGGGGAAGTGCCAAGCCGACTTGCAAGCGCACCGAGATCAATGAAATCAATCTGCAGGTTGCGATCCCAATCGCCGTCGCCGCGGACGCCTCGCGCCTCGGTGGCATTCGGATAGATTTCCCAGACTCCTCGGCTGTAGGTTCCCACTCGGATCAGCCCACCATTGGCGGAGATGAACATCTGTTCGGCTCGGGCCATCGGCAGGCCGATGCCGAAGCGCCGCCACGTTTCACCTCGGTCGATTGTCCGGTACACGCCGATGTCCGTCAGGGCGTAAATCGTCTGGTCAGTCGAATCCCGCGGGTCAAAGACGACCTGACTTGCCGGAATGTTGGGCAGATCAAACCCACATCCGGTTCCGTGGAATGGCGTCCACGTTTGGCCGAAGTCGGCGGTGAGGAACAGGTGTCCAATCTCATCTGGAACCTGGGTGGTGTTGTCCGCCATCCGAGCGGCAAAGCTGGTGACGAGGTAAACCTGTCCGTCCACCGCACCTTCGAGGAAATTCGCTGCGGACGAGGGGAATGTCACGGAGCTGGTCCCCACGAGCTTCTGGTTCTCGTTCGGTCCGATGCCGAGCTGAGCACTGTTTCTCCACTCCACATCGACGTCAGTAACGGTTGGGCTCCGATCGATCCCGACGGAGAAATATCCACCGCCTGGTGCAACCACCCTTTCGTTCCTGCCGAGGCTCACGCCAATCAGCCGGAAGGCACCTCGCTCATCGGTGTAAAGCGTGGGTGAGGTGTTGACGTTGCGAATCGGCTGGCTGGCACCGTCAATGTAGAACGAGTTGTTCGGATCCGACGGATTGGTCCAGGCGCTCAGACGGCGGTTGCCCAGGTAGGCGTTGGGTCCGCCGGACTGTCCGGGGATGTAATGGAGGCGAAAGACATTATTGGTGCTGACGGTGATGAGCTGCTCCGAGTCGTCGGGTCCGGTGCGGGGAAATGAAGCGTACTTGATCAGAAACGGATCAGAATCGCCGCTCGGTACGGGGATGGTAAGACCGAACCACGCGCCTGCGGGCACATTGCAGTCATTGCCGGTGAGGGGCGTCCTGCACGCGTATCTCGGACCACCCGGGAGGGCGGCAAACAGCACCCGACGCGCGGTAGGCGGCAGAGTATCGGTGACGCGGAGTCGGATGCTCGCCACACCATCCCCACCGATCACCTGGTCGAACACCGTGTCGGTGTCGCTTTGCTCGTCGCGGATCCGCGTTCCGTTGTCCTGCAACCCGGAAAAGGCGAGGAACTCATCTCCATCCACTGGATCGCCTGAGCCAATCGAGTAGAGCTGGTGGCTGGTAATCCCGCGATTCAGAGATTTCCAGTTGACCAGGACCGGACGATTTTCGGAGAACAGGTTGGTCGCTCGGAAGCTGCCGCCATCTGTGCCGGCGAAGGTGATGATCTGATCACCCAGATGCGCGATCGCCCCGGCATGCCAGTCGGCGTGCACATAGGCAAGCCTGCCATCGCCGGTGTCTCCTCCGGCATGCGGCAACCAGTGCGAGACATTCTCCCAGGTTTGACCGCCATCCCGGCTCCGTGCACCGCACAGGTTTCCGCCGATCAGCACGTTATTTGGATCGATCGGATCCACCGCCAAGCCTTGGTTGTACCAAGCCTGGCCATTGCCTACGTCGACCCGGCGGCATGCGCTTCCGGTGGTCGGATTCGCCACTGGATCAATGCCTTTCGCGGCAACCAAAAAAGTTTCGCCACCATCCGTCGATTTCAAAACCGCCAGCAAGCCCGGCTGTCCTGAAATTCCAATCTCGCGCGAAGCCTCCGCCCATGCGTAGACGACCGTGTGATCAGGATCGCTCGGATCGGGATTGCTGGCTCCCAAGGCCATCCGGCCAACGTCCTTCCATTGACCGATCATGTAAGGATCGTCAGGTCCGTAATGGCCCAGGCCTCCCTCAACTCGTCGAGAGCTCCAGGTCGCGCCGCCGTCCACGCTCTTCCAGATGTCGCCCATATTGCCGTCGGGACAGGCAGGGTTCGTGGGATCAGGTGGAAGTCCGTAGTAACTTCGCCGCGGGGGAAACGGAAATGCGGGGGTACCGCAAGCTGGCTGGCCGGCGACGAGCCATTGGGACTGACCATTGGCGGTGCCTAGATAAACGACCGCCGAGGCGCTTGCCTCGCGATCAATGGTTCCGTTCGGCCAGGTGGGCAGCGGCACCAACGCGAAGCTCTGCCCTGCGTCGGTGGAACGAAACAGGCCGACCTCGGTGGCAATCAGGATGTGGTTTGGGTTGCGGGGATCGACTTTCATGTCCCGCATCTGATTGGCAGTTTCGGTTCGGCCTCCTGCCGATTCGGGATACGTGCCGCGCAGCTGCTCGGTAAGGAGGGTCCAGTCTCCGCCCCCGGTCGTGCTCCGGAGCACGTGTCCACCCTCGGCAACGTCGTAGGCATCACCGATTGCAATGTAGAGGGTGTCTGGGTTCGATGGATCGATATCCATTGCACCGATTGCCATCCCGCCGATGTCTTCGGTGATCGGAATCCAGACGGGATTGTCGTCGAGGGCGTTGTAGCTCTTCCAGATCCCTCCGGTGGCCGTCCCGTGGTACAGAATATTCGGATCCCTCGGGTCGACTCGGATATGCGTCGCCCGCCCCGAGTCATTTTGGAAATAGATGCCGCCGTTGACTTCAAAGCGCGCATCGGTAGGTCCGATTCCGACCCACGTTGCGGTATCGTCAACAGGGTCTGACGGATCACGAGGGCCGTTTGCGCTTCTGCGTGCGGCCTCCTTACGCGCTTCTTCGAGCGCCACTCGCAGCGTTCTCGGATCGCCGGATCCGCGGTAGCGGGCGAGTGCCGCCTGTCGCATCAGCGGATCCGGTTCTCGATCGACACCCTCTTCAGTCCGCCAGTAGAGGTCCGCAGACAGCGATAACGGCGCATCGTTCCAACGCGCGGCGTTGCCCCTCGCGCCCTCCAGGGCCTCGCGGAGAATATCCTCCTTGAGTCTTTGAATCGCGCTTTCGCGGCGCTGCTCCATTTCCTTCCAGATCTGAGCGGCTGGGAAAGCGCCCAGAAGCAACACCGCCGCCGTGCCGAACCCGAGGATTTTCGATCGTGTTTGAATAGACAAGGTTGGCTCCCCCTCTTACGGAACTTGGATTGCAAGTGTGCCAATCGCGAAATCACTCTGCGACGCGATTTCGTTGCCGAGCCTGTCGCGCAGCGCGGCTCGGAATCGATTGCCCAAAGCGTTGCCGCTGAACACTATGCCCGGCGCGGCGTTGCCGCTCGGCCGAAGCCAGATGGTGTAGAAAACTTGCCCGCTCGAGATCCGCGCGTCGTTCGGCACGGCTCCCGCGCCCGAGGCCTTTTGGCTCATCCCAGTGACCAATACATTCGCGAGTAGCCCGTTAGTTGGAATCACCGCGGCGAGCGGTTGGGGCGATTGACCTGGGTCGAGCGCGTCCCTCTCGGCAGAGATCGCCGGCGATCCCAATTGCACCTTTCCGGAAGCAACCGGAAGGTTGAAGCCGACGAAGTATCCGGTCAGGTCCGCGTTGGCGACCAGCTTCAATGCGAGTGCGCTCGGAGTGGATCGCTGCGCGTCTCTCACCAGCCGGATTTTTCCGCCCGGCGGCGGATCGGTATAGACCAGCTGCGGCGACTGGGAGGTGGTGGCGGTAACCACGGTATTCGCCGTTGCCTCTCCTTTCGCGTTCAACGCTTTGAGGGTGTACGTCGTAGTGGCGACGACCGAGACGCGGAGGGAAGTCATCGCGGTGACGTCCCGGTTGTCCGGATAGACGATGAGTTGCTCAGCGTTTTGCACCACCCAGGTCAGCGTGGTGGTGCCGCCGGATGGCACGGTTGTCGCGCTCGCGACGAAACTATTTATCGTCGGTAAGGGTACGAGCGCGGAGCTGCTCTGCTCCGACTTTGAACAGCCGTGCGTGGCGACAAGCGCGGCCAGCGCCGGCAAGAACACTCCCAGGTTCCGATTTTCCATGAGTCCCCTCGACCCCAAACTCTTGTATGCATCCCCGCGGGGGATTGCGGACTAATCACAGTTCACCAGATGGATCAATCATTGGAAGCATGTTCCAAGATCGGGATTGGTCGCGATCGACCTCTATGTTATGGAGCGGGCTGCTGGCCCAGAGTTCCAGGGTTTCAGCCAGGGGAGGAAACCAATGTTAGGCAACAAAGCAAATCTGCGGAGTATTGTTCTGCGTGCAGTATTGGCGGTCGTTGTGTTCGCCGCATGGGCGGCGAATGCGGACTTTCCGCCGAACCAATTCAACGAATTCACTTTGGCGCAGTTTCAGGCCTTGATGGCCTCCGAGAGGCTGACCTCGCGCCAGTTGACCGAGTATTACATCGACCGGATCAACGCTCTGGACCAACCGAACGCCGGTCAAGGCCCGGGCGTGAACTCAATCATCGAGCTCAACCCGGATGCTTTGGCGATGGCGGATACCGCCGACGCGGAACGCGCCCGAGGCAACGTCAGGGGGCCATTGCACGGCATCCCGGTGCTGCTCAAAGACAACATCGACACTGGAGATCGGATGCAAACCACGGCAGGATCGTTTGCGCTCTTCGGGAGCCCGGCCACCAGGGATTCCACCGTCGCGGCGAAGTTGCGGGCGGGTGGTGCGGTAATTCTCGGCAAGACCAATCTCTCTGAGTGGGCGAACTTCCGCTCCTTCTTTTCGACCAGCGGTTGGTCGGGCCGCGGTGGGCTGGTCCACAATCCGTACTCGCTGGATCGCAACGCCTGCGGGTCCAGCTCAGGGTCCGCCGCGTCGGTTGCCGCCAACTTCACTGCGGTAGGGCTAGGCAGCGAGACCGATGGCAGCATCGTTTGTCCGGCGAATGTCAACTCGGTGGTAGGAATCAAGCCGACCGTTGGCCTTACCAGCCGCGGCGGCGTTGTGCCGATTTCGCACACGCAGGACACGGTTGGACCGCACGCCCGCACCGTCGCGGACGCGGCCACCGTGCTGAACGTTATCGTCAGCCGCACCGCCGACTCGCGCGATCCCGCGACTGCCGGGGTGCCGCTCGGGTGGCAGGGCACGGGCCGGTCCCGGCCGCCGATTCCGGCCGACTATACCGCGTTTCTGGATCCGAACGGCTTGCGCGGGGCGCGCATCGGCGTGACGCGGCAGGGCATCGACAACGCTCCGCCGCAGGTGATCGCGATCTTCGACGCGGCTGTAGCCGCGATTCGGGCTGCCGGGGCGACGGTGGTGGACCTGGACGCTGTCTTTACGATCACTCCGGCGAGCGGCGAGTTCTTGGTCCTGGTCTATGATTTCAAGCTGGATGTGCAGCAGTACTTCGCGACCCGCGTCGGCGTGCCGATGGCAAACAAAACACTGGCGGACGCGATCGCCTTCAACAGCTCCCATGCGGACACCGAGATGCCGTATTTCTTCCAAGAGATTTTCCAGCTCTCGCAGGCGATCAATACGAGTGGTCCGAATCCGGGTGATAACCCACAGCCGATCTTCGGCAATTTGACCTACAACCAGGCGCGCGCGCTCGACCACAATGCCGGGGCGAGCCTCGACACGGCACTCAGTCAGTTCCGCCTCGATGCGATCGTCGCGCCGACCGATAGTCCTGGGTGGACCACCGATCTGCTGCTTTCCGATCACTTCCTGTTCGCCAGCTCGGGACTGGCCGGCGGTCCGGGCTATCCGATCGTGCAGGTGCCCGCGGGCAATTTCCACGGGATGCCGCAGGGCATCAGCTTCCTCGGGACAGCGTTCAGCGAACCGACGCTGATCAGGTTGGCCTCGGGCTTCGAGGCAGTAACCCACGCGCGCATTCTACCGACTTTCACCGGCAACATTACGACGGACCATACGGCCCGTACGACGACGATCGAACCGGAGGTTCCGGACCACGATGATGGGAAGCGGCCCCACCGAATGTAAAAGTTATCCAACCGCGATCTACTTCAGTGATCAGCGCTCGGGCCCGGCGTATCGGGCCGGCCCGCGCGCCGTTTTTCTTACGGAACCCTCAATACGTGGGCAACGATTCCGACTTTTTTCGAACCTGCTCGCGTAGCTCGGCGACTCGTTTCTCCACCGCGAGGGCCTGCTCCTCATAGGCGCTGGGATTCGCTCGGCCTCCCAATGACGGAGCCATCTTCGCTCTTTCGCGAAGTAGTTGCGCCTTCTGGCTGAGGATCGGTTCTTCATCGCCGCCCAGGGAGACGGCCCTGTCGGCAGCTTGCAGGCCTTCGGCCGCGCATTGGTCCGCTTCGGTTACGCTCTTTCCCTTCTCCTTCGCGCAACTGAGGTCCAATTCCAGGAGGCGGCGATACGCCGACGAACGCTTCAGCTTCGCGAGCTCTACTGAGCCCGCCCGCTTGAGAAGCCAATCGCGCTTCTTTCCGTTTTCATTCAATGAGCCATAAAGATCGATCACCGCGGCAAACGCTTCGTCCTGGTTCGGATCGGCTTCCAGCGCCTTCTCGTAGGTCGCGATCGCTTCCTTCGCCTTGGCCAGGTTGCGAGGATCCTTCACGCCCGGCTTGTATTGCGCGCGAATCGAACGGGCCAACAACACCAGCGCGGTTGTGTGCGAGGGATCCAATCTAAACGCCGTGCGGTAGTGGCGTTGCGCTTCGTCGTACTTACGCTCGCGAAATGCCGCAGCTCCCTGCTTCATTTCTTCTGCGGCGCGAGCCCGATCGCTCGAAAGGGGGGAGCCAGCATCTTGCGCGAGCGCGTGCATCGAGCCGTCGAAGAGTGCGACTGCGCTGATCAGCACGGCTACTGGGAGCACCTTCTGACTCAGGTTGAGCTTTTCCATGCTTGAGGATAACTCGTTGAAACTTAATTTGTTTCCCGCAACAGGGTTACGCACGTGGCTGCCCAATCCATGGCAGGAGGTATTTCATTTACGCTTGCACGGGGCATGAATGAAGGCATTCTCGATGCGGACCAGTACTCGAGCACCGTACTCAACGGCTGGACTGCACTGATCCAAGCTGTCAACCAGGATGGGAAGCTCGGATGGGTTCAACTGCCCGGATCCCAGCCTGCAATCTCTCATCAGGGGGATGCTCAGCCATACGGCGTGGGGCGGTTCCTGCTGGCCGGCAGCGAGGTGTTTCGCTTTCCATGAAGGTCTCCTGTCCAACCGAGGGGACTCAACCTTCCGGTCGGATCGAGGTCTCCGATGATCTCACTGATCCAAAGCTCCAGTTTTGGCCGACGCTCGAGAAAGTCGTCGAGAACGGTTTACTTCTTGGACTTGAGGAAAGCCTTAAGCGGAAGGCGAGCGGAAGGAAGCCCGTCGAGCCGGAAAAGCAGAAGCGGACCGATCTCAAGACGGCAAAGTAAGACGACGATTGCGTCTTTGTGCTACAGGGCGCTCCGCTGGAAACGAAACAGGAGGGAGACATGCCGTTTTCGAAATCGCTCACAGGTGCCGCGTTGGTAATTTGGGCATTATTTCTCTCGTCAAATGCTCTCGGCGCCGACGAAAAGCCCGCAGCGCCCGTTAGCTCCTACGCCATCCCCATCGGCGCGACGATCAGCCTGGATGCGGCGAAAAGGGCCGCCGCGGCTGCGGCTGCCGAGGCGCGCAAGAACAACTGGCGGATGGCCATTGCGGTGGTCGATCCCGCCGGCTCGTTAATCTACTACGAGAAGATGGATGATACGCAGATCGGTAGCGCTAAAGTCGCGATAGACAAGGCGCGTTCAGCGGCGCTGTACAAGCGTCCGACAAAGGCATTTCAAGACGCGATCGCCGGCGGTGGTCTCGGCGTGCGCGTTCTTGGCCTCGAAGGCGCGGTCCCCGTCGAAGGTGGCCTCCCACTGATGTCGGGCGGAAAGCTGGTCGGCGCAATCGGCGTCTCGGGAGATTTAAGCGAGCACGATGCGCAATGCGCAAGCGCGGCGGTGGCCGTAGTGAAGTAGCAGCCACGAACCTGCGCCGAAGGTGGTCAGCGTCGGCTCCACCAGCCGGTGGCGGCGAAGAGTTTGGCTACCGATGTGCCGGACGTCAGGCGACTGACTACTTCGTCACCGAGCTCTTTCAACTGTTCGCTCCAGGCGCGATGGCGCTCCGCTTCGGACATCGGGCTTGCACGACCGATTGGAAAAAGTCGCTGTCGCCACCGCGGATCTCGTGCAAGCTGTTGAGCCACCATTGCCAGCGCGTCCAGATACGAGGGAGCGAGAATACCGACTGAGATCGAAATCGAGTCCTCGAGCGCTTCCGCGCTGTGCCAAAAGCCGGACGGAACGTACAACCAATCGCCCGGTTGGAGGATGCACTCGTCGATCGGGGTTCGCTCGGAGCTGGGCTGCAGCTGGGTCGGCATCTGGTCATGGAGAGGTTTCGGGTGAAGCGTGTTTTCTTGGACCCGCAAGACTTTGCGTCCCGCGGTCTGAAAGAAAAAAACTTCTTCCGGATCAAAGTGCCAACCGAAGCCGCCGTGCGCTCGTGGCGTGCGATAGACGTGCAAGTGCAGTGAACCGTGTATTTCGGAGGCGAGCGCCCGCCCAAATTCGGCGAGCCCAGGATCGCCGCGTTCTGCGTCGCGCATCACCCAGGTGTAGCCCGTGCTGAACAACTCGTGCGCCTCACCAAGCTGTGGTCGCTTGCCGGCGAAGGGCTTTCCATCGCGTACTGCCAGGAAATCGACCTGATCGGAGCGAACGAGTCGCTCGCATAATTGCTCCGTCGCGATTGGATTCACCCATTGCGCGGCGGCTCGCCGTAACAGCGGCGTCCGACCGTAATAGGTGGAGAAGAATTCGGCGGTAGAAATCTCGCCCAAGATGCGCGGCAGAACATCGATTAAAGATGACGGGGCTTGTGCCGCCGAATACTCGGTGACCATCAGGTCATTGTAATCGGAGCTCTGGGTACAGGTTCAGCACCGGGCTAGGATTTGGACAAAACGCTATAGAACGTCGGAACGTGTACGGTTTTACACAACCGCTCCCGATAAGAGCGACGTCGGTTGGCTTGCTGATACCAGGTGACCAGCTTGAGAACCCCGATATCTAATCTCGTATGAAGCAGGGCGTTGAGGTCAGCGAATCAGGAGCCACCTTCCGTGTGTGGGCGCCAAAGCACCGCGCACTGCAACTCAATCTGGACGGGCGCAATTACCCGATGTCAGCCAGTGGTCCGGGAGAATTCTCTCTCTTTCGCCCGGATGCCCATCCGGGGATGAGCTATGCGTACCGATTCGAGGATGGCCGGCTCAGGCCTGATCCCGCTTCGCGCCGGCAGCCGGAGGGCGTGCACGAGCGCTCCGCCCTCTTTGATCCGAAGGCGTTTCGCTGGAGCGATGCAAGATGGAAGGGCCGGCCGCTTGAATCGTTGGTGTTCTACGAGCTTCATGTGGGCACGTTTACCGATCAGGGGACACTCGACGCGGCGGTGCGTCACCTCCCGGAATTGGCTGAGCTGGGAATTACCTGCGTTGAGTTGATGCCGCTGCAGCCATTCGCCGGGAATCGGAACTGGGGTTACGACGGTGTCCTCCCCTATGCAGTGCACGAAGGCTATGGCGGTCCGGAGACACTTCAGCGCTTCATCGATTCCGCCCATCGAGTGGGTCTAGCGGTTTGCCTCGATGTCGTTTTCAATCACCTGGGGCCGGAAGGGAACTACTTGGAAGAATTTGGGCCGTATTCTAGTTCCCGGCATCGATCTCCGTGGGGCGATGGCATCAACTACGATGGCGAGCAAAGCGCGCCCGTCCGGCAATTCGTGATCGAGGCGGCTCTCCAGTGGGTGCGAGACTTCCGCGCCGACGCGTTGAGGTTGGATGCGGTCCACGCGATCGCCGATGACAGCCCGCGACACATCGTCCGTGAAATCACCCACGCGATTCGCAAATTCGCCAAGCGGGCAGATCGGCAGATCCACGTCATCGCGGAGAGCGATCTCAACGATCGCCGTGTGGTTGAGGCAGGGCCCGCAGGTTGGGGAGCATCCGCAATGTGGGCCGATGACTTTCACCATGCGGTGCATGCGTGGTTGACGCAGGAACGAGCCCACTATTATGCCGACTTCGGCGATCCGCGGAGTCTGGTAAAGGCGCTGAGCGAAGGGTTCACCTATCAGGGCCAGCTTTCAAAGTTCCGAAACCGCGCCCATGGTTTGTCCCCGGCTGGGCTGGTTCCCTCGAATTTTGTGTTCGCGCTTCAGAACCACGATCAGATCGGCAACCGCCCGCATGGGGAACGACTCTTCAGCCTTTTGCCCCAAGAAGCTTGGCCGCCTTTGGCAGCGATCCTGCTCCTGGGGCCGGGTTTACCATTGCTCTTCATGGGCGAAGAATATGGAGAGACTCGTCCATTTCTCTATTTCACCAGTCATTCGGAACCGGCTTTGGCGAAGGCGGTGTCGGAGGGACGCCGTCGTGAGTTCATCGCCAGGGGCGAAGCGGAGGTTCCTGATCCTCAGGCGGTTGAGACTTTCACCGCCTCGAAGCTGACCCATCGTCGGGATGGTTCGGCTGGCGCAATGCGCGACCTCTACCGGAACCTTCTTCAACTCAGGCGGCAGTATCAAGAATGCATTTCGAGGGAGTGGCCCCGGGTTTCGATCGACGGCAAGGTGGTAACAATGGTGCGTTCGCGCGTCTCATTGACGGCCAACTTGGGTCCAGAGCCGGCATCGGGACTTCCACCCTGGGGGTGGAAAGTGGAGCCGCATGGATGACAGCAAACGTCGCTCGATCAGGAATCGAGGTACGGTTAGAATTGCGAAAGGTGAGATGCGTCTAAAGGGATAGAGACAAGGTGACATCAATGAAGACCGCAGCGCTTCCCTTAATTTCCCTTTTGTTTTTAGCTGGTTACGCGAATGCTCAGGATGAGCAGGTAGCCCAACCCAACGCTCCGATGCCGACCGAAATACCTCCGGCTCCACCAGCTCAACCGCCTATCGCCGAGGTCGACAGCAATTCACAAGTCAGCGCTGCAGCTCAACCACAGCCGGCGGGCACGGGGCAGTGGGTATTTACGAATCAATACGGTTGGGTCTGGCTACCGTACGGCGCTCAGTACACGTACGAACCAACGGTGGAAGGCGCCTACCCGTATTCATACGTCTATTACCCCACCTACGGCTGGACCTGGGCCGTCTCGCCTTGGGTCTGGGGCTGGGGTCCGTCGCCCTACTTCGGTTATTGGGGTCCGCGATACTTCGGGTGGTACCACGGTCCCGGATGGCATCGGCCCGGCTGGGGCTTCTACGCCTTCCGTGGCGGATGGGTTCCGCCCTTCGGCCACCGTCCGGGCTTCGGCGGCTTCGGCCATCGAGGTGGATTCGTCGGCGGCTTCCACGGCGGCCTGAGCATCGGCGGTGGTTTCCGCGGCGGCGGTGGTTGGCACGGCGCCAGGCACCGCTGAGCCAGCTTCTTACCCGATGCGTCTACTCACTTTGGCCATACGCCCGCGCGTTCATTCCGTGGCGGAAGGCGATGCTGATTCGCGGGCCGGCGTGAGCGACTTTTGGAACGCTATGTTGCCACTGCCGCTGCGCGCTTCCTCCCGTCACGAGAAGATCGCCCCGACCCAGAGCGAAGGCCCTCGACCGACCTCCGCTCTTTGGCCGAAGGAGAAACTTGCGTGGCTCGCCTAGGGAAACGAGAGCAACGACCGGGTCGACGATCTCCTTGCGGATCCGGTCCCCGTGCCACGCAACGCTGTCTTCCCCATCGCGGTAGAAGTTGAAACCAGCCGAATCAAACAAAACGCCGTACCGCTCGGAGAGACACAGTCGCATTTGATCCAAGACCGGAGGCTGAAGCGGAGCTCCGGACTCGAACATCCAGATATCGGTAAGGCGGGGTTCGATGACTCGTTTCTCGTACATCCATCGCGTTCTCTGCCCCCACTTTCGTGTCCTCACCAGTTCTGCAAAGAGCGCGTCCGATCCCCGCACCCATTCCGGCGCGTAGTCCACCCAAGCGCCGGCATCCAGCGGGACTCGTTGCAGCTGGGAAAATGAGGCATCGAACGAGACGCGCTGTGGGTCGAACAGGGTTGGTTGGAAGGTGATCGCCAGTTCTTCGGGCATTTCACTGCTTTAACGAGATTCACTCCTCCTCGCTGGTCTCCACGGTCGCTTGATCCTGATCTCGCTTTTGGTTACTTTCCGCACACTTTGAGCGAGAGGTTTTGCCGCTGCTGTTGTTGTAGCCAGGCCCGGTGTGATTCCGGCGTCCAGCTGCGGCTCGCTCTGTAGGAACCCCTCCGATCCGCCGCTCCTGGTGACCGGGAACTCCGGGCCGTCGACCTGTCTAGCCAGACGCTCGTTCCGTTCATTCAAACAACCAAGTTTCCGGACCACATAGGAGAAAATAATGACTCAAATTCCTGATCAGAGCAGCGATCCAGCTGGGCGTTCTGAACGACGCCGGTTCCGCATTTCGGTCGACTGGGCGGCATTGGTGATTGCATTAGTGGTTGCTGCGGCCGTTCGCCTTGGAGTGATCGCGAGGATTCCATGGTGACCTCGGTCGCGGCACGTTCGCAAGTCGTCGATTCCCCCGCAGTGGAGCGGGCGCTCCGCCTGGTTCCGGGGCTCGCGCTCTTGTTCGCGATCGGATACGCGGGCAAGTACGTCGAGTCCTGGATCCGCGCCTATGCCACAAGTCGCCATCTCTCGCTCCCGAACATCGAATACGTCCTCTGGGCGATCCTCTTCGGGTTGATTCTCGGCAATGCGCTGGCCGGATTCCGGTGGTTCAAACTATTCGCACCCGGAATCGCGACTTACGAATTCTTCCTCAAACTCGGCATCGCGTTGTTAGGAGTACGGTTTCTGCTCGCCGACGTCGTGAAGTTGGGAGGAATCAGCCTCGTTCTGGTTGCTCTCGAGTTTGCGCTGGCCACGGCGATGATGGCGGGCCTGGGGAAATGGTTTCGCCTCGGGCCAAAACTCACCGCGCTGCTTGCGGTCGGATCCTCGATCTGCGGTGTGTCGGCAATCATCGCCACCCAGGGTGCAATTGAAGCAAGCGACGAGGATGCTTCTTACGCAATCGGTGCGATCCTCGCCTTGGGGGCCGTCAGCCTCTTCGTTTTCCCGGCTATCGGTCATGCCTTGCAAATGAGCGATCATGCGTTTGGTTTGTGGGTGGGCTTGGCGGTGGACAACACCGCGGAGGCCACTGCGGCGGGAGCGCTCTTTTCGGAGGAGGCCGGCAAATGGGCCGTGCTCGCCAAGACGGCGCGCAACGCGACGATTGGCTTCGTGGTGCTCGCAGCCGCCGTATTTTTCGCCGCTCGGGCCGGGAGGCGCTTCGAAGGATCCCGCGCGCAATTGGTGTGGTCCAAATTTCCCAAGTTCGTCCTCGGCTTCTTGCTGCTATCCACGCTGGCGAGCGCGCATCTGCTCGGCGCTTCACAGATCGGCAGCCTGGCAAACCTGAGCCGCTGGGCGTTTTTGCTGACTTTTGCCGGAGTGGGGCTGCGTACCAATTTCGTCGATCTGCGCCGTCAGGGGCTGCGGCCACTGGCGGTCGGAGCATTGGCCGAAATCGGAATCGCCGCCGCTACCTTGGCGATGGTGAGCGCCGCGGACAGTACCTTCGGCCTCTGATTTGGGTGCAATCAGCTCGCGGCGAGGGGACGAATGGCGACGCCATTCGCCTCGAGCCGCGCTCGAATCGCCGCCGCGATCACCCGCGCAGAGGGCGTGTCACCGTGTAAGCAGACGGTGTCGGCCTGGAGCGAGATACGCTGTCCCCCCTCGGCGATTACCGCT
>Ga0099794_10000217_pt1 | contig 20548 bp, 20 predicted proteins | sample Rivendell_Oct201_10_FD_77320 | JGI IMG/M metagenome (GOLD analysis project Ga0099794, IMG submission 77320) | Vadose zone soil microbial communities from the Eel River Critical Zone Observatory, Northern California, USA -... | ecosystem: Host-associated > Plants > Roots > Rhizosphere > Soil ... | reverse complement strand
GGTGAAAGCAATTGCCGGCCGGGCGGTCCACCTGGTGACCGCAGATGATACCGAGGTGATCGTTCCGCACTCTCGCCTCTGGTCAACGAGCGTCTTCAATGCCACCAGTGGCAATCGCAGCCTGCTGTGCGTAGCGAACTTCTATCTTCATCCCGACCATGACGCTTCGGCCGTACGAGAAAAGCTGACGGAGGTTGTGGCATTAAGCAGGTACCGTTCACCGGATTCGGCTGTTACCGTGGTAGCCATGGAAAAGCCTTGGGGCACACATTATCGGGTCAAGGCCTACGTGAAAGAAAGCAGGGAGCAGTTTCTCTTCATCACTGACTTGACGATTCGGGGCAAAGACGTTGTTCGGAGTATGAATATTCGGTTCGCGCAAGCACCTTATGCAGAAATTGGAAGCTGATCGTCAAGCAAATCAGTGGACACTTCCGGACTGCCTGTAATCGCGCTTCTCGGCATAGGCTGCCCGTCAAGACGGCCCAAAGACGACGATTACTATAGGGAGCGGATCGTCGCCGAGGATCTAAGTGTCATATTCGAGGTTCCCAGGTTGTTCCGCCTCAGCAACGTACCACGTTCAATCACTTGGGGAGAGGTACGCCGAGTGCTGGAGGTGGTTGACCGACGAACGGTGCGTGGGCGTCGAGACTACGCCATCCTCCTGATGTTGGTGACCTACGGATTGCGAGCCTGCGAAGTGGCCAAGCTCACGCTGGACGATATCGACTGGAAGCACGAACGACTTCAGATCCCGGATCGAAAGGTAGGCAACTGCACCGCCTATCCGCTCGCGGGAGTTGTGGCGAGGGGTCCTTCCCACCACTTGTACTTCTGCTGAAAAGTTGAGAACTCTGAAGTCGAATCATCTATCAAACCGCCTAACGCTTGGCGGACGGTGGCATATTCCACGCTATCCAATCGCTGGTTGTTCAATTTGAATGCCTGCCATCTCTTCGACAAATGTGACTATCGCGGAGTGGTCCAAGTCACCCTTTCCTTGGTTCATGAGCGCGATCAGAATCTGTTGTATCGCGCTGGTAAGCGGCAGGCTGACTTTCATTGACTCGGCTGCCTGCAAAGCGTTTCGAAGATCCTTTTGATGCAAGCGTATTCGAAATCCTGGTTTGAAATTGCGACTGATCACCATAGGAGCTTTGGCATTGAGAACGGTACTCCCTGCCAATCCGCCTTTGATGGCGTTGAACACGATGTTGGGGTCTAGACCGGCCCGTGTAGCCAGTACGAATGCTTCCCCCATGGCTGCGATGTTGCAGGCCACAATAATCTGATTGGCCAGCTTGGCGAAGTTACCGGCGCCAACTGGGCCGGTGAGCGTGACACTAGATCCCATGACTTGCAGCACCGGCTCCGCCTCTCTAAATACGGCTTCTTCGCCTCCAACCATGATCGCGAGGGTTCCATCGACAGCTTTCGGTTCTCCGCCACTTACCGGCGCATCGAGAAATCGGACGTTCTTAGCTGTACAACTCGCGCCTATTTTCTGTGAAACAAGCGGGTTGACCGAACTCATATCAATTACCGTCGAGCCGGGCTTCGCGCCTTCAAGGACTCCGCGATAACCAATAATAGCCTCTTCTACATCAGGCCCATCAGGCATCATCGTGATGACAATGTTTGATCTTTCCGCGACATCACGTGAGGATTCGCCACGTGCAGCTCCGAGTTCAACCATGTGATCGATCGGACCGGTTGAACGGTTGTAGACCACCACTTTGTGTCCCACGTTTAACAGGTTCCGGCACATTGGGCTGCCCATAATTCCCAAACCAATAAATCCGATATCAGCCACGGTGTTGTTCTCCTCAGATTGTCGTTATTCGTAAGATTGTTGTTACTCGTGCCTTTTGGGGGCAGGCATCTGGTTGAACCAGCTCAAACCGTCGGACGTATTGCTCGCCGGACGGTACTCGCATCCGATCCAGCCGCTGTATCCAATCGCGTCTAGATGGTCATACAGAAAAGCATAGTGAACCTCACCAGTGTTTGGTTCGTTGCGCTTAGGCACGCCCGCCACCTGTACATGTCCGCATTGTGGAGCATACTTGCTGAGCTTGACAGCCAAGTCCCCCTCCATGATCTGCATATGGTAGAGATCCATTTGCAGCATCAGATTCTTTGCCCCCACTTCCTGGAGGATGTCATAAGCCTGGGCCTGCGTGTTGAGAAAGAAGCCCGGCATATCGCGTGTGTTGATAGCCTCGATCAGAAGGGATATGCCATGCTTGGCGAGTTCGGCTGCGGCGAACGAGAGGTTGGCAATGTAGGTAGCCTTGGCGTCCGCTAGGCTGACAGCTTGTGGAACGATACCCGCCATAGCATGGAGCCTTGTCGTGTTCAGTACCTTTGCATATTGAATCGCGGTTGCCAGTCCAACGCGGAATTCTTCTTCGCGGCCCGGTAAACACGTGGTACCACGTTCACCTGAGGCCCAATCACCTGGAGGCAGATTGAACAGAACATTCTCTAAAGTATGTGCCTTTAGTTCCGCCGCTATGAGTTCAGCAGGAAACTCGTAGGGGAATAGGTATTCGACGCCTGTGAACCCCGCATCCGCGGCGGCGACGAAACGCGCGAGGAATGGCATCTCATTGAACATCATCGAAAGATTGGCTGCAAATTTAGGCATTTTGGGTCGTCTCCGAACGGTTCTCAAGTTTCCCGGTTGTAGATTTTCGTTTCAGTACGCGGCGAACGGCGCTAGCAATCGCTTCCACACTCATGCCGTATTTATCCAACAGATCAAGATATGGTCCGCATTCCGCGAATCTGTCATCAAGTCCAACTCTTTCCAGTGGAGTGGGGCAAATGCCGGCAAGGCATTCCGCGATCGCGCCACCGAGCCCGCCGATGATCGTGTGCTCTTCCGCAGTTACAATCGCGCCCGTTTCACGTGCACAAGACGCTACCAACTCGACATCGAGCGGTTTGATTGTGTGCATGTCTACAACGCGCGCGTGAATTCCTTCGTGCCGTAATATTTCGGCGGCCTGAAGCGATCGAGCTACCAGCACGCCGCACGCAAAAATTGTCGCATCATCGCCATCGATTAGCGTCATCCCCTTACCGATTTGCGGTTGACAATCATCTGCGTAGATTTGTGGTACTTCATTGCGGCATAACCGGAAGTAGACCGGCCCTTCCCAAGCAGCTATCTGTGGCAAAAGTCTTATTACAGACAGCGGATCAGCAGGCACGACGATCGTCATTCGCGGGAGGCTGCGAAGGATGGCGATATCTGTGATGGAGTGATGCGTGGGGCCGTCGAAAGAATCCGAGAGTCCGGCGTATGCTCCTGCTAATTTCACATTGGCCTGGCCATAACATAGATGAGTGCGCACCATTTCCAAGGCACGTGTCGCGATTAAGAAAGCAAAGGTGTTCACGATAGGAATCAAGCCGCCGTTCGCCAAGCCTACGGCTGAGTCGACAAGTGCAGGTTCGGCAATCCCGACGTTGAAGAAACGATCAGGAAAATTCTGCTCAAACATGTGGCTGAAGTCTGAACTGCTGACGTCGGCACTCAACACCACTACGTCCTTACGAGCTTGGCCCAGTTCCACTAACGCATCGCCGTAGGCCTTTCGCATCATGATGGGCTGGCCAAATGGATTTCGAATCAGGCTTGCCATTGCTCAACTCCTTCTCGCAACTCGACTAACGCTTGGTCAAATTGCTGCTCAGTCGGCACCCCACCGTGCCACTGTGGGATGTTCTCCATAAAACTGACTCCCTTGCCCTTGGTGGTGCGGGCAATAATTACAACCGGTCGCCCGTGAATCTCATCCGCGTAGTCGAGAGCGTCCAGAACTGCGGCCATATTGTGACCGTGAATCTCGATTACATGCCAGTTGAAAGAAGCCCACTTGTCGGTGATCGGTTCTGTTGGCATTACATGCTTCGTGGTTCCGGTTTGCTGAACGCCGTTATAGTCCACGATGACAGTCAAGTTGTCCAAACTGAACTTGGCGCCCAGCAGCAGCCCTTCCCAGATCACGCCAGAGTTCAGTTCGCCGTCGCCCAGAACAACATAGACTTTGCGGCGGGACCCTGCCATTCGGGCAGCCAACGCCATTCCAGCGCCGATTGCAACGCCGTGACCTAGGGGGCCTGCAGCAACCTCCACCCCTGGCGTTTTTGCTGGTTCCGGGTGGCCTTGGAGGCGGCTGTTCAATGCACGAAACGTATTCAATTCGTCCACGGGGAAGTAGCCGCGGTGGGCAAGAACCGTATAAAGCATGGCGCAAGCGTGACCTTTTGAGAACACGAGCCGGTCGCGATCATCCCATCCAGGATTATCCGGATCCAATCGGAGTTGGTGGAAGTATAGGGCCGTCAGAATCTCCGCAATGGAAAACGCCCCGCCAATGTGACCGCTCTTGCACCCGTAGACCATTCGAAGCACCTGAATGCGATACTCATAAGCACGCAGGGACAGGTCTCGAATCATTTCCGGAGTATGCCTGGTTCCGTATGCATACAATTTGTTTGATAAATCGGCTACGCATCCATTCATGTCATCCTCAGTTCGGTTCTTCCATTCGGCATTGTCGTTAATGGCCATAGTTTAAATCGGAGCTCCCTTCGTCTCGTAAATCTTGGGGTTGATGACGGGCGTGATATTGCGTACTACCAACAGAATGATGACGAACGATAGTGGGTGCAATAAGCCCAAGATGGCAAAGATTAAGGTGTAACTCTGGTACGCAGTCAGTAGCGCACCTACAATCAGATTGAACAGCATTCCGCCGAACGCACCTGCTGCTCCAAGCAGACCAGCAACAGAGCCGACGATGGTTGAAGGAAACATGTCTGCCGTAAGGGTCTGTATGATCGTGGACCAGGACTGGTGGCCAAGCATCGCCAGGCTGAAGAAGACAATTGTGAAGGACAAGGGCGATACGGTAACCAGAAGTGACAGGGGCATGCACGCGGCGCTAATGCCGAGACATATCTTTCGGGAGGCATCAACAGACAGCCGACGCTGCACTAGGTAGCTCGATAGCCATCCTCCTAGCAAGCTACCTAAACTAGCTAGAGCATAGGGAATCCAAGCGAAGTATCCGATTGACTTGATATTCAGATGGCGCACGTCAGCCAGATATTTGGGCAACCAAAAAATAAGAAAGAACCATGCCGAGTCGGACAAGAACTTAGCGGCTACGAGACCCCATATTTGCCGGAAATGAAAGAGATCGGTCCATGATACGCGGGGACTGGCGACTCCTCTCCCGGGAAGCACCTCTGTTAAAAAGATCCGTTCGGGGTCTGTAATTCGTTTATGTCGCGCAGGAGGATAGTACATTCCGAGCCAGCAGACCGCCCAGACGAACCCTGTTGCACCCGTGATGAAAAATACCCACCGCCAATTAAGGCGCAACACGATTGCGGCAATCAACGGGGGGGCAATTGTGGCGCCGAGGCCTGATCCCGCATTACAAATCCCAAAAGCCAATGACCTTTCTTGCGCAGAAAACCACTCGGAAATCGCTTTTGCTGCAGTGGGAAAGCCGCCCCCCTCGCCGAGACCCAGCAAGAAAAGACCGAGTCCTAAGCCAAATACGCTCGAGACCGCCCCCTGCATCAGATTGGCCGCCGACCACCACACAATGATGACGAAATACCCCCACCGCGCTCCTAACGTGTCCGCGAGCTTGCCGCCAACGACGTACATTGCCCCATACGCAAGAAGGAACATAGACTGCAGGTTGCCGTACTGTTGGTCCGTAATAGGTATGGTTTTCTGAATCTCCCCGATCACTACGGGTAGCGTCTGTCGGTCGACATAGGCTAGCGCGCTCGCAGTAGCGAGTAGCCCGGCAATCCACCAACGTAGGTTTGGAATGCGTCTCATTATCACTGAATTTCTCTAAGTAGCTACTGTGTTGACGGCTTTGGTCGCGTCCCTGGACCTGGAAGAAGTGAGATCTCTCTAGGCGACAGTGCCGGGTTGAGGTGCAAAATAGCCGGCAAACCGGGAGCGCAAAAATTGTACAGCCTGCTGTGCGGCCGAGTCCGGGTCAGGCTCTGGCAATATTTCCACCGTTATCCAATCGTTGTAGCCGATGTTTCCGAGGACCCCAAAGATCTCGTCGAACGGAATGTGTCCCCATCCCGGGGCGAGGCGATTCGAATCGGCTACATGGATATAGCCTATGAAGTCGCGGGCTAGGAGGAGCACATCGCGAAACGAAGTGTCTTCAATATTCATGTGGAAGGTGTCGGGCATTAGCCGCACGCCTCGCAGCCCAGATTCGCGGACAAGCTCGAGACCTTGAGTGCAGTTGTTGATGAAGTTCACTTCATACCGATTCACGGGCTCCACGAGCAACTCCACACCAAGCGGTTCAGCGATATCAGCGCAGCGGCATACGCAGTCGATATAAAGTTTGCGAGCCATGTCCGGACCGTCTTCGGCGTGAATCATGCCTCGGACTCGACCTATATTCACCTTGGCGTTGAATTCTGACGCAAGACGAATCATGTCGATTATTCGTTCGACGGCACGATCGCGAACCACAACGTCCGGGTGTGTGAAAGACAGGTGGTCTGCCGCGAAGACCTGACCGGTCGAGATGCAAGGAACCTGGAGGCCGGTCGCCGCGAGCCGCTGCTTTATTCGTTGCACTTGTACTTGTGACGTATCACGTAATGCAAGTTCGACGCCGTCGTATCCGAGGTCAGCACAGCGTTCTATACAACGGCAAAGATCGTCACGGTATACGACGTACGCACTGGGGAGTGCGTCCACAGTTGAAACGGCCAGCCCAATCTTCATTACCAAGCTCCTGTTGTGACTTTCTCATTGCTTATTATTTGATCCGCTGCCCTACCGTAGCCCCTCGTGAACCGAAGACGGTGGCTGCATCTACGAAGCTGTTCTTTGATCGAGAGGTCACAAGGCTGCCTGATCCGCCGGAATATTTCCTTTTCATGTCCGCTCCTTACCATCGCCCATCGGGTCTCCCGGCTCCCACACTCCGCAACTCGAAATTGCGCTTTCGGCATCGCGAATTAGACCAAGCGAAATCTGATGGCGACCACCCTCAAAAGGTGTTACGAGCCACGCATCTAGAATTTCCAGCGCGTCGCGTCCTCCAGTAGTTTTCCCGCCGAGACAAAGTACGTTCGAATCGTTGTGCGCTCGAGTCATCTTGCCCATGTGCGTGCTTGTGCATAGCGAAGCTCGAATTCCTTTGTACCTGTTAGCGATGATGCTCATCCCAATTCCCGTTGAGCAAATCAGGATTCCTCGGCTTGCTTCTTTCCGCACAATGGCCTCGGCCACCAGAGCAGCGTAGTACGGGTAGCGAACGATTTCTTCCGAGTGGCAGCCGACGTCGTGAACTGCAATCCCCTTATTTGCGAGATGTTCGACGATTTGCGATTTCAGTTCAAAGCCGCCATGGTCATTTCCTATCCAGATTGCAGTTTCTTCGGTCACAGATCTGTCCTTTCCCGTTCTTATTCTGCATTGACCCGGACATCTCGACGATTTGAATCTCGCCGACCTGAAGACCTTAAGCGCTGCTAAAGCCCCGAATTGCAATTCGTAGGCGCTTGCGATTTGCGAATACTAAGCAAGTGACATATGCATGTCAATATATTTAGTAAGTCATTGATTCATATCGACTAATTTAGTGGTATGACCTCCTACATCATACCACATCTACAAAGATGTGCGCGATCGAATGGCAATAATATACTTGACGAATCAAACCCTCTAAACTAGGGTTGGAGTCGGCAGTGAAAGGAAAGGTTCACTGGTATGGCCCTTATAAGTGCGAATCGGCGCATGGTATCCGCGCTAGACTTCGCAGAAGTGAGATTTGGATATGGGCAAGACGGAGATCGAATTGACTGGTGGGCTTGAGGATCCCAATGGGATTTGGCACACCTCAACCCATTTGTATTGCGTCTTCACTGCGACTGACCTGTCGGCGTACTTTCCATTTGCTTAGCGAGCTGCTTTCTTAACCCGGTGGTGAAAGATGATGTTTGCCAGGGAAGGAATCGTGCGTCTATCAGATCCCAGCGCCCGCATACTTAGTGTCGGCCTCAATCTTGTCTCTACGTCGCAAAGGATCGTGTAAGCATGGCCTTGACGTGTTTCAGAAGTTTCGGCAATCAAGAGCCGCGGATCCCTCAGGTTCTGGCCCGTGGATTTCGTCACGACCAAATCACCTAGCGCAGTGAAGAGCGGGCAGGCATCGAATGCCGTCAGTGTTGCTTCAGCGTTATAACCAAGCGCATGTGCACGGGCAACTGTTGTCACATCCGCGATTGCTCCTGCAGCCTGAGTGTTCCCGTCGACCCCGTCCGAACCGGCGCTCAGAACAGTAAGCCGCTCTTCCGGTTGTCGGTCCAGTTCTAAAGCGCATTGCAGTACAAATTGCTGATTTCGTCCGCCGACACCGGGGTTCTCAGTTAGTGTCACCGTAACTTCTCCTACTGAGATCAAGCACAATCGTGGGTAACTTCTACGTAACGCGTGGAACTGATCCAACAAGTAGCGCGCCGCATGTGCATAGTCCCAATCGTCGCAGCTGTTGTCCACCACCACGTAGTAGCCGGCCTTCTCCGCAATCGCTCGCGCATTTGTCTGCCAGGTCGTGGCTCGAAAGCAATATCTCGAACCACGAATCACGAAAGGCTCCATCATCACCGTTTAGAAACGGAATTGTCCCCGATCGTGGCGTTGGCCCCACTCTTTCATTGCTCAGAGAGATTGGCGGGAAGTCCTCATTCTGAGGAAGCTCAGCCACAGGGCCTTGTTCAAAGAACCTGCGCACTGATTCGGGAAGCTTGGCGCCCAAGGCATACCGGTCAATCAACTCGCGCGCCTCCACCAGGGTCGAGCGATTAGGGAATGTCGGGCTAGAAGATAGTGCGTCTAGCGACTGCAGAGGTACATCAGTCACCAGTAGATTCACCTTCGCGGCTTCCGGTGCGGCCATTGCCAACCGTCCACCTTTTACAGCGGAAAAATGTTTCCGTAGGGTGTTCACTTCGTTGATCGGCGCACCCGACCCGAGCAGCAGTCGATGAAACGCAATCGTCTCTTCGAACATGATCTGGGGGTTTAGTGGCAGTTCGAACACCGCAGACCCGCCCCTGAAATTAGAAAGAAGATCAACGTGTCTTTCCGTGCCGTTTTCAGAAGCGTTAGGCCCGCGCGGCAAACGAGTCCTCGTTCGGGACCGGGTGTCCGCCCTCAAAGAACTGGAATCGTCGGTCTTTTCTTCTCGGGAGTTGGTTTGAACAACAGATGCCGTGAAGACCCCTCCGCCGCTTCATCCGATTTAGTAACACATCTAGCATCGGCCCTGTGGCCTTGCCCAAAGCGACCACAAAGATTTGTTTGAAGCTACTCATATCTATCGTCGACGAGCCGGTGCCATCAGACGATGCAACACATCTCCCTCAAATCGGATGCACCGATCGAACGAAGATGCGATGTCGCATGCCTTCAGTGCGCCAAAGAAGATTTCCTTCGCCTCTGTATGCAGAACTTCTAATTCGAATTCGCTGGATGCGGGCACGCAGTTGCTCCTTGAGCCGCCCCGAGGAGCCTTATGCATCCCTTCAGCGACTTGTGAGCAATTGATTGGCGCCAGAGGCTAGACCGGCACCGATTTCATAGTGCATCTCGTTCCCCTCGGAACGAAGTTTATTGAAGTTGAGGTTTGTTCCAGTACGAATTTCCTGCCTCATGACCTGGTACCAGAATGAGGTCATAAAGTCTGATGACGACCGACTGTCTCCTATACGCACCCAGATCAAGATGGACGTGCTCCCAATGACGTTCTGCGGCACTTACTTCCGGTACCGGTGGTGGCCCCGCCATCAGGTGCGTCGCCGGCGGCCATTCCATCAGGTGCGTCACCGGCGGCCCTACTATCCATTTGTCAAGCACTCTGTCGTTGTTAATATAGATCTGCAAGTGCCAGGATCGGCCAGGATCGACACCCGCATCAAAGGTTAGTGAAGGACTGTCGCTTAGTTGAACAGTCTGACGCAGGAGCGCTCCGCGCACCTCATCCCGCGGAAAAATCGACAGGACATCTCCGTCCAGGTACGTGGCTCCACGGATTCCCATTATCCCCCCGTTGCCTCCACCAAATCCTGCGCGTTCCAGAGACCACTCAGGGCTCCACATTTTGGTAAAGTCGGACAGCTTAAACAACTCTGGCGCCTGCGTTATCGGTTGCTCTGTAGCAATGATCAGGTTGTTCCCATCGAGTCTAGCTCCGTGCGCGAGGAGAATTTTCTCGCCAATGATTGCCGTCCGCTCTCCGAGGGCCGAGATACTTTCATCAACCGGCGGCGTCAGTGCGACACCCCCCATGGTGTCGCCGCGAACCCTATCATTGAAAGACGCCACCAATTCCGCCGGTAACGCGGACATGCCATGCATAGCGGCAACGACCGATGAGGCGTTGGCTGCGTTACAGTCTGTATCCGCAAAGTCGGCGGCGGTAACCGCAAGGTTCACCGTCTGCGAGAAATTCCCATTTCCGAACCAGACGCCAATGGCGACAATTCCTCCGTTGACGACTGCGTTATTCGTTGCCGGGTATTCGATACCCCAACGCTCATTGATGACGCGAGAGATTTCATCCGGCTGCTTTCCCGCATCGGCCATGGATATGACCATGTTCAGGCATTGGCGATATGGAGATAACGGCGATATCAAGCTTGCCGCTTTGCGGACGATTGTTCTGGTATCCGTCTCAACAAAGCCCAGACTGATCATTCCAGAAACGAATACGGCGCCGTCCGTTCCCTCTGCGTAGCCATTGACATGAGTCAATCGGCGAGCCATCTCGGCCGCGACGTTAGGCATACCTGGGGCGAGAGTGCCGTAGACATCGCTGCTGAACTCTGGCCCGATCGTCCACCATAATTTGTTGTAGCGCGGGCTTCCTGTGTCAGGTGGCTTGATCCCGCGCTTAAGTAGCGCGAGCGTTTCCCGGCTGGAACCCCAGGAGCCAGCATTATTTTCGAGCCACTGCGCTCCCAATTGCTCGACCGTCAGATCAATTCCATACTTCTCGAAAGTACGGAGCGCCACCATCTCATAATAGTAATCATCGTCGGTTTCCGCGAACCCCTTTCCGTGAACCAGGGGTGTGTTACTCAACACGGAGGCTGTCCTATGCTCAAAACGCAGCCCCGTCAATTGGCCGATCATCTGGGCCATCCATATCGCCTTGGCGCGATCCAAATACTCAGACCGTGACATCACCAGATGACCTTTTCGCACGGGACTTGCGAAGACTAGGGGAGATCCTACAGTCATATACGAGCAAAAAGCGATGATAAGCATGCAAAGAGGCTTTGTGCCCCGCAACTTGACACTCATGATTTATTTTCCTTTGAGACTACAGCTAAAGTAGCTTTGGGTTAAGACCGTTACCACCAACGCCTTGCGCCATGCAGTGCGATCCCTTCCAGAATGCCGCCCTTCGCAATCTGCTGGTGATAACGGCTGATAAATCTCTTTAGAAAATCACTTTCGCGCCAAGTTGCAGAATTCTGGGTGGACCGAAGCCAGTGATTCTACCAAACTGTCCACTGGTGATGGACGTTGTCGGGTTATTCCAGGTTGGATGGTTCAAGGCGTTGAACGCGTCCACTCTGAACATCAATCCAACTTTCTCCACATGGAATACTCTGCTCACCGACGCATCCAAGTGGAAGGCCCCAGGCCCATAGAGAGAATTCCTGTGCACATTTCCAAACGTTCCTGCAGTTTGTTGAGCAAATGCCGCTGGGTTAAACCATTGGCTCGTTGTCTTCGTGCTCGGATAGGGATTTGCAAGAATCTGATTCGGCCGGTCGTTACCCTGGGCAGTTCCCGATATATCCCGTCCGCCATCGGTTATATTCAGAACGTTTCCACTATGCCAGGTGACGATGGACGAAAATTGCCAATTCCTAACCAACATTTGCGTTATACCGGCGCCGAGATTGGGAACCGTGGCGACTCCCGATAGGTTGAACGAGTTGGTTATGTCGAAATAGCAGTTTCCACGTTCAAAGCTGAGCGAGTATGGGTTTGAACGAAAACTTCCTGCAACTTCACCTGTTAGCTCCGCATCGCCAATACAATGCGACCAAGTGTAATTACTCGTCATCTGAAAGTGCTTGGCGAACCCATGCTTTAGGCTTACCAGAAGTGCATCGTATTTTCCGCTGCCACCAGAATCGCCTGAATAAATTCCGGCGTAGTATTGCCCCACGGCTGGATTTTGTAGGGATAGGAGCCGTCGCTTGTTCGCTGGTGCGGTACTGCCTTTAATATACACTGAAGGGTTAATATCGTATGCACTCCAGATATGGACGGCCCGGGTTCCCAGATAGCCAATCTGGGCAAGCCAGTCTGGCCATAGCTTCTGCTGAATATTTACGTTCCATTGCATTTCATAAGTCGGCTTCATGTCGGTTGGAATGATGTAGTAGGATCCACCAATTGGAAACAGGGACGAGCTAGGGAATGGGTTGCCCCCTGGCTGGCCCGCCCATGGGTTGCTGAAGCTAGCTCCGACTGGGTTGTTCAGAATTATCTGGGAGCCGAACGGAGGACTATAGGTCCAGCGTTCAGGGTAGTACAGCATTCCAGTATCATGCATTAGCCCGAACCCAGCTCGAATACTCTGCTTCCCATCGCCGCGGGGGTCGTAGATCAATCCGATCCGGGGTGAGACATCAAGCCAGTACGACTTCACCTGGCTCTTTCCTTGATAACTGCCAGTATCCCCTGGAAATACAAGGCCCGCCGGAGCTGTTGGATATATCTTGCTAACTGTCCCAGCATTGAAGGCAGTCTGTGAAAATTGCGGGGCACGGCCAAACTTATCATATGGAAATTCCGCCGGCTCCCAGCGTAGCCCAAAGTTTAACGTTAACCGCTTGGCAGCATGGAATGTGTCTTGTCCATAGAAAGAGATGACCGATTGACGCAGCGCATCAGGCTGTGGGTTTCCCTGGCTGAATGAGCCCATGCCTCCCAGCAACAGGTCTGCTAATGCATCGCCCGAATTGGGTCCATTACTCGTATAGGTTCCAGTAAATACAAAGCTCCCGTTCGTGGACGTGTTAGTTAGCATATTCGCCTGCAAGCGCCGGAAGTCTCCACCAAACCCGATCTCATGCTTGCCACGGATCAAGATCACGTCGTCGGAAACCTGATAAGTGTTTGAGTTGAAGTGGCCCGGTGAGCAGGTGCCACAACCAACATTGAAGTAATTTGTCGTCGCAACTTGAATAAAGTTTGGTATGGGCACCGTCATGTTGACACCGAGTGTCGCCGGATTGATGTCATTCGGCGCCACTCCACGATTATCGCGGCGCCTATTGAACGTGGCATGGAAGGAGTTGAGGAATGTGGGATTGAAAATGTACGAGTCGCCGAAAGTGAAGGTCTGTGACCGCTCTACTTCCCCTGGAGTCGCAGTGGTGAGAAGGTTTGAGCCGTTGAAGGCAGTTTGAGCGGTGAAATCGTAGATATAGTACCGGGCATACATAGAATGCTTCTGATTTAGAGTGTAGTCCAAGCGACCAATTACCTGGTCATCGGGGTTATTCGCCAGGAAGCCGAACTGGACGAGGCCGCACTTATCGGTTGAGATTGGAAGGTATTTTGTGAGGAGTGCAACCGCTGCTGGGTCGAACATGGATACAGGGATCTGATTGCCCGCAAATGGCGCTTTGGTGACAGGATTGTACAATTGCTTGGCCGCACCGTTTATGCAACCGTTTTTGCTTACGGGGGCCTCCAAGGTGCTAAAGTCACCTTTGAGCGCGGCTGCGGTCGCGACGTAACTATTCACATTGGGCGGGGTGCTTCGCTGCCGAGTCCCTTGGTATCCGGCGAAGAAGAACAGCTTATCGCGAATGATTCTGCCTCCTACCACGCCACCAAACTGACTGCGCTTCAAGCTGTCGCGTGCGGGGGTGCCGTCCTGGATGGCATCCATGGCGCCGTTACGCAGAAACTCAAATACATCTCCATGAAACGCATTGGATCCGGATTTCGTTACGGCGTTCACAACGCCGCCGGGGTGCAATCCATATTGCGCAGGCAAGGACGAGGTTTGAACACTAAACTCCTGGATCGCGTCGGGGAACGGGAGTGGCAGGTTGACGTTGAATATCGGGTCGTTGTTGTCACCGCCATCCAGTAAATAGTTGACGCCGTTGGCTTGACCTCCAGCTATAGAAAACGTGCCGGATCCATTGGATCCTCCAATATTCTTGCTGGTAATGAGATCTTGAAAGGCCGGCGCAGCCATAGTAGCCGTAGCAGCGCCGGTAAGTAGAATGAGCTCAGTAGGGTTGCGGCCATTCAGCGGCAGGTCGACCACGCTGCGCGAGTCGATTACTTGCGCGATAGAGTTGTCTTTGGTCTCGATCATTGTCGTATCGAACCTGACTTCAACGGTTTCGGTAGCAACACCAATCTCCAACTTCACGTCGATTCCAATATTGCTGGCGACTTGAAGAATGATGTGCGATTGGACATATTGCTTGAAACCCTTGCTGGAAACGGTCAGATTGTAGGTTCCAACAGCAAGGTTCGGAAACGAATATCTACCTCCTTGAGGGTCCGTGGTGGTCGTGTGTATCTGGTTTTGCTCGGTTTCGGTCATCGTCACCTGAGCGCCAGCTATCGGGTGACCCATCGGGTCTGTTACGTAGCCGGTGACTTCAGATACAGCGACTGTTTGAGCCATCGCTTTTGGACCTACGAGAACTCCGAAACAAGCAAAGAGCATCGCGTAGAGGGCCGCTCCCGTTCTCAGTCCTCTAATCCAAATCTTCTTGTCTATCAAACGATCCATCGCTTTTTTCCTTCCTCTGACGTGCGCCTAAGAGACGCAGTATCCTTCAAAGTTTGTGCGGGCCTTGCGGTTCGAAGTGCGCTGCTTTCGATCGGTGTTTGGTTCCATCACGTGCGGACGCTTGACCTGCGCTTGAGAGCACACCCACGGACGATTCTCAACGCTGCACCTTTCCAGGTGTACCTGCATACTTTTCGGACATTCCATGAGCAGTGTCCCCCTCGTGGAAAGAAAAACGATTCAAAATTGAATGCCTGCATTCAGATCGCCTTACCTGCTCGATTGCGGGCCATGCTGGCCGAGGACCCTGGGAATGTAGAAATGAAAGAACCGGTCCGCGTCCGAGTGCAGGCAGACATTCGCATTCGGCTGCCCGGGTTCGACGCGCGTGTATCCTTTGGCGTCAATCTGGATGTGCATGGGCTGCGTGGGGCAAAGGCTGGGGTCGATGGTCCAGGCGATCGCCATAGCATCGAACAGCGTAGGTGGGTTCTTCCTGGACGCGATCCATTGGTGGTACAGAAGCGTCAAGGCGTCGGTGAGCGGCGTGCCCTGGCTGAATAACACGTTCCGCTCGCCCTCATCGAGCTTGAGTTGCGTGGAATCGAGCGGCATCATGTAGATCGGAACGCCGGAAGCAAAAAGCTTTTTCGCGGAGGGGATGTCCCTCACGATGTTGTATTCCGGATCGGGACCGTGATCGGGGAGATAGCCGAGATCGCCGTAACCGCGCCGGATAGATCCGCCCATAATGACAACTTCCTTCAGCTTGAGGAAGGTGGCGGGTTCTTTGTCTATCAAGGCTCCTACGTTGCTGAACGGCGCGATCGAGACGATGGTGATCTGGCCCGGATTTTTACGGATGGCATCGAGGATGAAGTCGATGGCATCGGGCCAGCCATTTGCGGGTTCAGGAAAATCGGACGCCCAGCGGGCCTGCGTGAATACCGAACTGGCCGAAGTCTTCGGGCCAGCCGTGACGGGAATTTCGCTATGGCCCGTTTGCGCGAGAAGGCGCGCGGCGAGCCGGGCGCGCAGATCGGTATTGCCCCAGGCCGAGGTCACTCCGAGAAGCTGAAGCTCAGGGCTCGACAATGCCAGACCCAGGGCAAACGCATCATCAATGTCGTCGCCAATGTCTGTGTCCAGAATGATTTTCTGCCGCGTGGCCGCTGGTCCGGGACTCTGTGCCGAGATGCTGCGGTACGGAGCGGCCAGGACAACAAGGACCATCAAACTCAGTGCATACTTCATGCTTAGGCGGGATTTCGTCACTGTACAGCCTCCTGCTGGTCTCTGGAAGTGGACTCATGAATCTTGTTGCGGTCCGCAGTACGCTGGTTTCAATCTGTTCTTGGTTCCGTCACATGTGGACAGTTAACCTGCGCTTGGGAGCACACCCGCGGACGATTCTCAATGCCTACACCTTCCAGTTGTACTTGCGTACTCCCGACATACATAACCAGCGCCTCCGTTAAAGAAAAACGAGTTGCAAAACCGAGCGAATATTAGGTGATAGAGTCATCCGCTGTCAACTAAATGTTGTAACTGTTTTAGAATCAATGATATATATAGTGGTAAGACCTCGCACCTCCTACCAGTACGCCCGCGATTGTGGCGACCCGCGTAACCGATGATTTCGGCCTCCGTCGTGTCAGACCTCCTACCACCTACACTTGACTTCGTTTGAGAAGAATCTATGATGAGAAGATGATGATGCGGACCAGCGAATGAAAAATTCAGCACTAAAGCGAGTACCCAAACTTCGTTTCGGTACAGTTGGTAACAAGAGCGCGTTGGTCGACAGGGTTGTTCAAAAAATCCAGGAACAAATCCTTTCAGAGCGTCTAGTGGTCGGCACAAAACTCCCCCCAGAACGAGAATTCGCTGAGCGTTTAGGTGTTAGCCGTACCGTCTTACGAGAAGCTGTGCGCGTTCTTTCAGCAAAGGGATTGCTTGAAACGTGCCACGGAGTAGGCACTACGGTTCGCGCGTTGACTCGCGAAGAGATGGTGGCGCCGCTGAATCTGTTCCTTCGTTCGTGGGGTCGAGATGTCAGTCTCAATCACTTGCATCAGGTACGGTCTCTTCTGGAAGTGGAGAATATCGGCTTGGCAGCAGAGCAAGCTTCGGAGGAAGACATTCATGATCTTCGTCGCATCCTAGAGGAGATGGAAGCGGCAAAAGGAACTCCGTTCCTATTTGCAGCTAAAGATTCCGAATTTCATAGGCGTCTTGCCCAAACGGCACATAATCCGCTTCTCACACTGTTGCTGGACTCTATCCATGACTTACTGGTTGGGATCCGAGAGCTTGTTGCGGAGGAGAGTGGTCTAGTCGAGAGAGTAATGCCCGCACATATTGAAATGTTGGAATGTATCGTAATGCGAGATGCGAAAAGGGCTAGACAAACGATGCGTGCGCATCTCCTCGCTGCACTAGACGTTCAAAAGAAAGTAATCCGTTCCGAGTCAGATACCCAAGCGGCCGAACCCGAACCAGAGCAAGTCTGCAGGGAACGGAGTGTCAACAACTTACGAGCCATTTTCAGGAGCACTAAGTAGCGTTTAGAGCGCTCAGAAACGCTTAATGGTCCTACAGTTGGTCTCACGTGGAAGGCGGGTTGGCACCCTTTATTGTTGAACCGCGAACGGGTTCAGGATTCCAGTCCAGTGATACATCTTCGCCCACACGCTCCTGCTTCGCTCTTGTCACGTCATCCCGCAACACTGCTACACCCGCTCACGCCCCTGCAGGCGTTTATCGGGACTTAGGTCAGAATACCCGCTGCAAGGGTGGGAGCCACGCCATTCATGAATGCAGTCTCCAGGCGGGAATCAGTGAGTCGTAACGACGTAGCGCACTCAGGAACATGTGGATAACGATGTAGATTCCCCAAATCAAAACGTAGGCCACGGCCATTCTTCGTGGCTTTCTTAAGACATACCAGAGCAGCAGCACATCTACGGGAATCGGAGCGGCAACTACGGCCCAGATGGGCGCACCCAGGCTTGCGACACTGTACCCGAGCAGGCACACAAAACAACCAATGGCCAGCGAAGTAAAAACGTACACGCGTTTGTCAACTATGTATAACCCCAATCCCCACGATAGCGCGGTGAAGAGTATCGCGATGTCCAGCAGAATGGGGGCGGGTAGCGCATTGAGCATAGTGTTCCTCTCCGTAGCTGTCATTGTGCTGGGCGGCCCCAGCCAAAACAAGTCGGGTTACCTGAGATGTCGAAATCAATTGTCCCATCTGCACGTTGTACGTGAGCCGCCTCCGACTCCTAGCGGTTCGGTGGCGAACATAAAGCGAATATGATATTTTCTCACGCCAAGGACTTAGTTTCTGCAGATTTCTTCGTCGTCCCAACGATTGCGTTTCAACTCCTATTCATCTTCGTGATTCTCGACCATGGCCGTCGCCGTCCGATTCATTTCGCCGTGACCTCTAACCCGACGGCAGAATGGACAGCTCGTCAACTTTTGGAAGCCTTTCCCTGGACCACGCCCCGCAGTATTTGCTGCGCGATCGGGACGGTATTTATGGAAAGCAGTTCTGTGAGACGGCAAAATGGTTGGGCATTCGGGAAGTCCTGACCGCACCGCGATCACCATGGCAAAACGCCTACGTGGAGCGCTTGATCGGTTCCATTCGGCGCGAATGCCTGGATCACGTCATTGTTTTCCATGAGGTCGGGCTTCACCGAATCCTGAAGGCCTATTTCGAATACTACGAAAGGTGCCGCACGCATCTGTCACTTGAGAAAGCTGCGCCTGTCAGCCGACCCGTCGAGCCTCCTTCGCTCGGTCCAGTGGTCGAGATTCCAAAAGTCGGCGGTCTGCATCATCTTTACACGCGCAACGCTGCCTGATCGAAAAAGACTTCCAAGCGCTCGCTTGATAATGTGAACGAGCCGTGTGCTCGTTTGTGATGCGAAATTCACTTTTTTGGGGAAGGACAATCGCCGCTTGAGGTTTGATCCGAGACATGAGTGCATGGAGCACGGCTTACTTTGCTGATGGTCGGCCGATGGAGTTTTTGGTAGGGTCTTGGAGTCGTGGCCGACAACCTCATTCAGATCGGCCGCTGTCTCGCTGCGCAACGGATCTGAAGTTGCACCCGCCACGACTCGGGACGCAAACGGTCGAGCGGCAGAAATCAAACGTGCATGCAGAATCAGACGGTCTCTTCAAACCAATGGCTCATTCAGAGCGAGCTATTTTGCGACGGAAAGTAGCTAGATTCCACGCTTTTCTTTGCGGGTCGCCTGTCAACTCATGGAGAGACTTGAAAACTGTGAAGCAGGGGAATAGCATCAGGACATCTCCGCTTGAAACGTTTAATAGAAGCCTTCTAAGCTCTTCACGGTGCATGTGAAAAATAGCCAGGAACCGCCATGAGGAGTCGGCTGAACTGAAGGGAAAACATGAAAAAATCTAATCTTTCACAACTGTTACAACTGTGCGTCGTCTTGGCCCTTGTGTTTATAGCTGGCACTCTGATTGGGCCGGCAGCATCCAACCCGGGCACCGCTGATTGGCAAACAACCTTGCAGCAGCGGCTGCCGCTCTATGGGCACCGGAATTGGATCGTCGTTAGTGATGCGGCCTTCCCGGCTTACTCGCAAAGCGGCATCGAGACGATCGTTGTGAACCAGGATCTGTCCTCGGTGCTGAACTACGTGGCCAAGTCCATTTCTTCGTCAAAGCATGTGCGGGCTGCCGCGTTCGTCGATCAGGAACTTAAATTTGTACCGGAAGAGGACTACCCAGGGGTCACGCATTTGCGCGAGGAAATCAACCGCGCATTCGGAAAGAGCGGCCTGTCGAGTATCCCGCACGCCGAGGTCCTATCCAAGATTGACGACGCGGGAAAAACGTTTCGTGTCCTGTTCATCAAGACAAACACGACAATCCCGTACACGTCTGTATTCATGCGCCTGGATTGCGGTTACATGACCGATGAAATCGAAAGTAAGATCAGACATGCAATTGCAGCCGCGAATAAGTAAGTGAGCGCATGCACTAACTTTCGAGACGTTCGGTGGTGTCCTTACGGGACCGACTTAGGGAGCAAATGGCGACCAAGGGAGTGGGTGCCACGCGGTAATTGTTAAGAAATCTGTTCAATCGAAGATTCCAACTTCCTTCTATCACGCCGGGAAACGGCATTGGTTTGACTGGACTTTGCCATTTAAAACGTTTTATATTGGCTTTCGTGTACGGTCGTAGCTGGGGCATCCAACCAGGAGGATAATGTGATTCTCCGTTTCCTACAATTCATTGTTCTTATACTCATTTGTGTCGAACCTGTTTGGGCTCAAGATACAGCATTTGTCCCTGGTGGCGCGACCGCCTGGGATCCCGAGTGGCAACAGATAGCCGGCCCCAAATGCCTCGAAATGAGGGGTGCATGGGAAGGCCGGTCGAGCGCATGCACACCGGAAGATCACGAAAATTGGTTAGCCGATGTAACACACTGGCGTACCGAACGGCGCATCCGCATTGGCTATAACGACTTCCGCTATGATTTGCCGGCCCTGAAATGGACTCAATCTAGTTTCATACAACCTCAAATGATGGTCCAAGACCGCTTTCTTTACGATCCTGTCGCGCACCGGTATACGGTTGACCGGTACGTCGATGACACGGTGAAGCGTTACGGGGGAATC
>Ga0099794_10000216_pt1 | contig 20752 bp, 18 predicted proteins | sample Rivendell_Oct201_10_FD_77320 | JGI IMG/M metagenome (GOLD analysis project Ga0099794, IMG submission 77320) | Vadose zone soil microbial communities from the Eel River Critical Zone Observatory, Northern California, USA -... | ecosystem: Host-associated > Plants > Roots > Rhizosphere > Soil ... | reverse complement strand
GTGTTCCAACCGTGCTCACGATATTGTCGATCTTCGGATAATCGCGCCAACTGTATTCATTTTCGATTCCCAAATCACTTGCGATCGCACGGCGAAACAGTTGGCTTCCAAAGTGGTCATTGACCGCTATGCGCCCTCTCCCCAAGGGTTGCTCAAGATACAGGTAATCGAGTCCGCTCTCGAAGGCCCGACGACAATCATCAATACTCGCTTCCGACCATCCGACACCGCGAGGCAAGAGAGGCAATACAACTCTGCCTAAATCAATCTTGAGCGGCACCAAATGCAAATGGGCATGGTCAACTCCGCACCCCACTTCGCGCTTGGGTCCGCTCGGTCCGTGTTCAAACGCGCACACTTCTCCGTACGCTTCTCCCAATCGCGACACAAGTGCACACTTGACTTCTTCCATTTCCGCAACCGCGGAACTGGGCATAGCACCCATTGCGAGATAATGAGCTTTCGGCAGCAGCAAAATCCATCCTGGAACGAGTGCACCAAGGGAAGGAACCCCAATGAAATTCGGTGACTCGACTACAGGTTTGTCCCACAGGTTCGCTGCGCCATCAGCCCCTAAGTTATGGCAAAGGCGACAGTTACTCATGGCAGCTAGCCTCCAAGACCGCCCAAGACGGGACGAGTCGTCTTATGTCTGAAGTCTACTAGTATAAGATTGTTCAGTCCAGGCATTCATTGCGGGGGAACGCGAGCCCCATGGTTCCTCTCGTCCTCATCGCACAAATCCACTCGACTCGTCATTAAGTCAGCATGAATACATGGTCCATTTCGAAGAAGCACCCTTTAGCGCCTGGCCGGAAGTTGTTCGTCTGACGGTTTCGTATCCGAGAAACTTTCGGCGCACATAGCATGTAGGCGCGCGGAAATGTCGACAAAATCGTCTCATACAGATTTTCCGTCAGTTCTTTTCTCGGAATATCCTTCCCCGCGAGTCGGCAAACAAATACCGCACCCCTTCTTACCAAGGGGGCAATTCCTTCCCAAGCGTCACTTAAGAAATCCCAATAGTTCGCCTCACTCGAGTGCCTGTCGTCCTGGGAAACTTTCTGATACGTCGGTTTAGGTTCAAATCCCAAGAACCACAATCGGAGCCATTGATCTTCCTCATATCTCGTCACATTCAGATAAGGCGGCGATGTAATAATCAACCGGATTCGCCCTTCCAAGTTCTCAAACATTTCGCCGGAGTCTCTGGCATCGCACAGAGATACTGCTCCTTTTCTTGTGGGAACTTCGCCATCGAGGCGGTATGTTGCCTTTGCGCGAAGGAGTTCAAACACTTTTCGCCTGGGAGCGTCTAAACGATGTCTGCGCCAATAGCGAACTGAATATCTAGGTTTCGTGCTGATAGTACGAGGCATCTGATTGCTAAAATAAGAAGAGGACTTGTCCATTTCCCCGTGCAAAGAACCAAGAGTCAAGGCTGCAACGAATCGATCCACGTCGTCGTTTCGCCAATCAAGAGCATTCCGAAGGAATACGAGCGGGCGCAGAGTGTCAACATGGTAGGCATAGCTGAAGAATTCGGGAAGAGCGCGCACCTCTTCATCCATTTCAGTCTGCCTGCGCGTAAACGAGACCTCCAACTCTACCAACCTGTCTATAACATCTGATTCCTCTGGAATTCTAGCTTTCGCGTTCGAGATGCAATAGGCAACCGGATTGATATCCGTACCGGCCGAGTTCCTACCCATCAGCAGCGATTGGAGTATCGCGGTTCCTCGGCCGCAGAACGGATCAAAAACATAATCCCCCTCTTTAGTATATGCCTCTACATATTTAGCGACGAACTCCTCAGGAAACATCGCGAAGTACGGGCAAAGTGCGTGAAGGTGGTTTCGCATTCTCTCAAAATAATAACCCGTGGCGGGCTTTTGCGCTGCCCATTCTCACAAAAAAGTCACTAGCTCACTTCGTCTAGCGTCGCTTGAGACCAAGTCACGTAGGCGTTCTTATCCGTGAAATTCTTGTTCTTGTGGCTCCAGTACGCGATCCGACAGCGGTCAAAAACGATTCCTGCACGCCGGGTTACTGAGGCCCACTTATCGCGATGAATTCGATGGGGCAGAAAAAATCCAATTCCCATCTGCCTCAGGGAGGGCGGCCGGTCCGAGAACCATTCGTCGAAGAATGCGTCTTTGTCGAGCTCCCGTAGTTTTTCTTCCCAGTCTCTCCCGGAAGAACACTGCCCGACGAGAAATAATTTACCAACGGCCCGGTCTGGGAAATCTCTCCACGCGATTAAGTCCAACTTATCGTCTTGTGCGTGTACAGATCCACGGACTCGCTTCACCTGTCCTTCTCCGATGGACAAACACAGATGCAACAGCGCTTTCTTAAAAGACTTGGGTATTTCTGTTCGAGGGGCTCCAAATCGCACGGCCTTACCCCCGATAAAAGCTTCTGCGGCGTGCTTCGCAAGATCCTCAAACATCCTGCGTGGAAACACTCTTCTTCCCTTGCGCGCCTTCCACCCAAACCAAGAAAGGCATAGGCAAAACACATATGAAGAGAAGTCCTCTACTGAACCCGACAGGCAAAGGTCCGTTCCGCGGAGCCTGAACGGGTATGCAACTGCGGCGGCAATCCTTCGACGTCCAATCTCGCCAAGCACTTCACTGCACGCAGTTTCGACCCGGGAAATTTGATCAATCGCCCTGCGGTCATCGTAGGCAGACAGACGCGTGAGATTCCGCTCGACCGAGGCTATGCCACAACTATGACTTGGGGATGTGAGCGCCTTCAGCTCCATCCAGTCGGCGCACTCTAGGGAATTCCTTGCGTTCTGGGGAAATGTCAGTAGTGTCATCTCTATGCACGCGCTCTCGATTTTTTTTCGCCATTGACCCTACGCACTTCACTTGTAACTCTTTCTGCGAGCTTCAACACTTCCTCTGAAATAGCCAGCAAATCTGGCTCGCCCTCATAACCGTTAACAACGGTGCCGTTTGCTTGGACCAAGCTCTCGCGGGCTCTTACCATCGCCTCACGAAATCTTTGTGTATCTCCAATGGCAATCTCAAGTGCACGATCCAAACCGTAGCCCGCTCGGAGAGCAGCGATTCCAGCTGGCGCCTTGATCACTTCACGCAAAGTGTTGATGTCCGGGTATTGGGTCTGGACGATTGGCTCCTTCCCTTGTGCCCGGCTTCCGTATATCCAGACCATTAGCTCGCCCAGCTCCTTGAGTTTTCGTTTGGGCACCGGATCTTTTGTGAGCGAACCTTCGGCATCGATGCCCAGAAACTTCTGAAACTCCGTTTGGTCGGCCGCAGTGTACAGGTGGGAGAAAAAGAATCTGTTCGCGACCGCGTCGGCCCGGTCGAAGCTGGCTTGCTTCTCGGCTTGCCTCAACAGCGTAAATCCCCGGTACAAGCGCTTGACCGTTGCGTTCCGGTCTCCGATTTGCTGAGCAATCTGATCTAAAGACAGGCCTTGATTCTCATAAATACGCGCCACAAATTGTGCCTTCCCCAAGGCATCCCATGGTTTCGGCCCGTTGATGTGCCTGAATCCGAGATAGGCCCAGACATCTTCGCGCTTCGGATAAATTCCCACAGGCAACGTCTCGATGTCTTTTCGTATCTCTTGGCTTACTTCAGGAATGTTGTCGGCTTCTATTTTGCGACATAGGGCCTTATCCAGTAGCAAACGTACAGCCGCCAGACGACGGTTACCCTCTACAACGACAAATATGTCTTCATCGGAATTGGATTTTCGAGGGTCTTTCGGTACAACGATTAGAGGCTCTTCTCTGAAAAACCCATTCGCCGAAATGGAATCGACAATCTCATCGACGGCCATCTCATGCCACAGTAGTCGAACCATCTCTTCGTCATTCTTGATCCCAGCGCCCCTCGTAACTCGTGGATTGTCAAAATCGAAGGCAAGCCGCTCGACGGGAATGTTCGCAAAAGCAGGTTTTCGCATGGAAAAATCTTCTCTTGGTCTCTGGGCCATGAGCGCCTCTTCACGACGACGGAAATCCTGGTCAGAATACACCAGAACCGTACTCGTCCCAGTGTTTTAGTCCTCTGTTCCGTCCCAACGGTTCTTCCCCGAGAGTGCTCCACGTACCAGAGGAGGAACTGATAAAACAGAAGCAGCAAACCTACCGACTTGCAAGACCCGGCCCGACGCAGCGCCCAAGGGAGGAGAGCGGAGAAACGGACGGCAGACGAACGAATTCCTCAATGCTCTGAAACGAGCCACGACCAAGCGCAGCACTTCCAAAACGGTCGTGCTATAGTGCTGCATTGGTTAGATTTAAACCTTGTGTAACTCTGATGAGCATCCATGACCCGGTTAGAGGAATTGACTCAAGGGGCATCCGTCAAAGGTGTTTTGCCTGGCTGTTTGGTGACGGTGGTTGACGTCCAATGGCATGGTTCCACCGCGGTCGAACTCACCTATAAAGATCCATCGGGCTCTCTCGGGAACCAACTTCTTTTCCGAGACAACGAGCCGACGCTAGAGATTGTCGAGGCGGGGAGACCATGGAGCTTTGACGGAGACGGCTCTACTTTTCGTCTCGTGTCGGAAGCTCACCGCATTCAGCTCGCGCATTTGTTCGATCCAGTGTTGGCTGTTCATACCTCTGTAGTTGAACCATTGCCTCACCAAATCACGGCGGTCTATGACTCGATGCTGCCGCGTCAACCATTACGTTTTCTCTTGGCTGACGACCCTGGAGCAGGCAAGACAATCATGGCAGGACTCCTCATGAAAGAGTTGATAGCGAGAGGAGACCTCCAGAGGTGCCTGGTCGTGTGTCCCGGAAGCCTTGCCGAGCAATGGCAAGATGAACTTTACCGTCGGTTTCATCTGCCATTCCAAATACTCACCAATGACAATCTGGAGGCAGCGCGTACCGGCAATTGGTTCTTAGAGACCAATCTGGCGATAGCGCGATTGGATAAGCTCTCCAGAAACGAAGACGTGCAGCTAAAACTGCAAGCGCCAGATTGCCGTTGGGATTTAATCGTATGCGATGAGGCGCACAAGATGTCCGCTACGTATTTTGGCGGGGAGATTAAATACACGAAACGGCATAGATTAGGACAACTACTTTCGACGTTGACGAGGCACTTCCTACTTCTGACTGCTACTCCCCATAACGGCAAGGAAGAGGATTTCCAACTCTTCATGTCCCTGCTAGACGGTGATCGCTTCGAGGGCAAATTTAGGGACGGCGTCCACGCCGCCGATGTTTCTGACCTAATGCGGCGAATGGTTAAGGAAAATCTTCTGAAGTTTGACGGAACCCCTCTCTTTCAAGAGAGAATCGCAACAACTGTCTCCTACAAGCTTTCTATAGCCGAGGCGCAGCTGTATAGATCTGTTACTAACTACGTCAGTGAGGAGTTCAATCGAGCAGAAGCTCTGATGAATGATAAACAAGCTGGCACGGTTGGTTTCGCATTGACCATCCTGCAGCGCCGGCTTGCTTCCTCGCCGGAAGCCATTTATCAATCGTTGCGTCGGCGGCGTGAACGCTTGGAGAGCAGATTGCGTGAGCTTGAACTGTTGCAGCGCGGCGCAGGAACGACGGGCTTTCTAGAAGATGTGGGCGGCCCAGCATTGGATGCTGATGACGTAGAGGATCTTGAGGAAGCACCAGACGATGAAGTTCAAAAAGTTCAGGATGAGGTCCTCGACCGCGCTACATCTGCACGAACTATATCTGAGCTGAAAGCAGAGATTGAAATTCTGCGGGGCTTAGAAGATCTTGCTCAGGCTGTCAGGCGGAGCGGAACAGACACGAAGTGGCGTGAGCTCGCGGGCTTATTGGATGAGATCTTTGTTTCCAAGCGGTCTGGCTCGCAAGAATCCTCTCCAGCGAATCCAGAAACTCGCCTAGAAAAGCTTGTTGTTTTTACCGAACATCGCGACACATTGAACTATCTAGAGCAAAAAATTTCGACTTGGTTGGGGCGTAAGTCTGCGGTTGTTGTTATTCACGGTGGTATTGGCCGAGAAGATCGATTGAAGGCACAGGAATCATTCAGGCACGACCCTGAGATTCAGGTCTTGCTCGCGACTGACGCCGCTGGAGAAGGTATCAATCTTCAACGAGCCCACTTAATGGTGAATTATGACCTGCCCTGGAATCCGAATCGGATCGAGCAGCGATTTGGACGCATACACCGCATCGGACAAACGGAAGTGTGCCATTTGTGGAATCTGGTCGCAGAAGAAACTCGTGAAGGCGATGTCTACCGGGTCTTGCTCGAAAAACTCGAAGAGGCAAGAAAAGCCCTCGGCGGTCAGGTCTTTGATGTCTTAGGAAGGCTCCAGTTCGACGGCAAACCGCTGCGCGATTTACTTCTGGAATCCATTAGGTACGGGGAACGCCCTGAAGTCCGCGCACGACTGAGTCAGGTTGTCGAAAGAGCGTTCGATCACGGGCACTTGCAGGACCTTTTGGAGGAGCGCGCTCTCGCACACGATGCGATGGACGCAAGCCGCGTTCATCGAATCCGTGAGGACATGGAGAGGGCTGACGCCAGGCGACTGCAGCCACATTACATCGAATCTTTCTTTCTCGAAGCTTTTCAACGCTTGGGCGGCACATTCAAGCAACGAGAGTCTCGCCGATACGAAGTCACGCACGTCCCTGCACTTGTGCGGAGTCGTGACCGGCTTATTGGAATCGGTGAGCCGGTTTTGCCTCGTTACGAGCGAATTGCATTTGAGAAGTCTTTGGTTGCTCCGCAAGGGCAGCCTCTAGCGGCATTCGTCTGTCCCGGCCACCCTTTGCTGGACGCAAGTATCGATCTCACTCTAGAACGACATCGAGATTTGCTGCGCCGCGGGACCGTCCTCGTTGACGAGTCCGACCTTGGTACCGCGCCGCGTGTCATCTTCTATTTAGAGCATTCTGTCCAGGACGCGAGTTTGACCCGCACCGGTGCTCGGCGAGTCGTTTCGAAACGCATGCTGTATGTCGAACTCGGCGCAGCTGGGAATGCGCGACACATCCAATATGCGCCATACCTCGATTTCCGGCCATTGGCCGAGGACGACTCCAAGATCGAAGCGATCCTCGATAGGCCCGAATGCGTTTGGATAGCTAAAGAGCTTGAACAGAAAGCGCAGAGTCACGCCATTGGCTTTGTCGTGCCCGAACATCTTGCGGAGGTTCGCAATCGGAAGCTTGACCTGATTGCGAAGACCGAAGCCGCCGTTAAGGATAGGTTGACGAAGGAAATCAACTACTGGGATCACAGGGCGGCGGACCTGAAGGCCCAAGAGCAAGCCGGTAAAGTGAACGCCCGCCTAAATTCAGACGAGGCGAGGAAGCGGGCGGACTCCTTGGAATTTCGGCTTCAGAAGCGAATGGAAGAACTAAGGCTCGAACGCCAGATCTCCGCGCTTCCCCCGGTCGTTCTCGGCGGATTCTTGGTCGTGCCGATAGGACTCCTTGCTGCCATGACCGGCAAGCCAATTTCTGCTCTCAGGGCCTCCCCTGATAATCAAGCAGTTGCTGCGAGGGCTCGTGCCATCGTTATGGAAATTGAACGCACCCTCGGATTTGATCCCAAGGACCGCGAATTTGAGAAGCTCGGTTACGACATTGAAAGTCGAGTGCGCGAGGAAGGAAGACTTCGTTTCCTGGAGGTCAAGGGGCGAGCGGCGGGGGCAGAGACCGTTACTGTCACAAAGAATGAGATTCTTTACTCGCTCAACAAGCCTGAAGACTTCATTCTGGCGATTGTCGAATTCCATTCTGATGGCTCTCATCGAGTCCACTACATACGCAAACCATTTCAACGTGAGCCAGATTTTGCGGTGACGAGCATCAACTACGACATGAAGGAATTGATAGCACGCGCGGAAGCGCCGCGATGAAACCAATTTTCACCATCCACGAAGGGGAGTTCCTGGTTGGGGATCACATCAACCGTAAGTTCGGGCGTAAATACAATGTCTGGGTTCCCACCAAGGACAGTGGCGTGGACCTGCTCGTCACTCGGAAGACTGGCGGGGGCAAACCTGTAGGCTTGCAGGTAAAGTTCTCACGAAGTTTTGACACTTCAGACGAATTGACGCGGCACGTTCTTGCAACGAGCTGGTATACGCTCGATCCCAAAAAGGTCCGCCAGAGCCAGGCGGACTTGTGGGTTTTTGTATTCATGACCTTGAGGCATGAGAGATATTTTGTGCTGCTCCCTACGTCGGAGTTAAGAAAGCGAATCCCCCGAAGCTGTGGCGCGAAATGGAACCTGTATCTCTGGGCGTACGCGGACGGATCGTGCTACCAAGTCCGTGACTTGAACCTAGAAGGAAGGCTGAACGCCGTCCATCGTGGCGTACAGGATCGGTACCGAGATTTTTCCAACTGGTTCGAAAACTGGCAATTGTTGGAAAAGCTCAGTCGATAGTCCGTAGAACCTAACAAAGAGAGTGATGACAGATCATGACGCCAGTAGCCGACAGTTTCGACCTCACGATGCTGGGTTTGGAGGCTGGGCTCCGTGTGCAGCACATCGCCGCATTCAATCTCCAAACATGTTCCGCAACCGACTCAGCCGACGCAGTTTTAGCTGACAAGTCTTTCGAGGATTTCGATCAGATTCCAGTCCGCGATGACGCTGGGCGTATTGTTGGGGTTCTGAGTAGGACTGCCAATCCCGTAGTAGGGAACGTTTCGGTGGTGATGCAGCAATTGGATGAATCTCTTTTGGTGGCTTCAGCGGCACCCCTAATGTCGTTCATTCGGCTTGCTGGGACTGCATCGTACAAACTAGTTTTGGATGAAGGTGGGATCAGGGGTATCGTCACGCGAAGCGACTTGCTCAAATTGCCAGTACGATTGCTTGCCTTTGCGTTTATGACGCACCTGGAAATGCTCATGGCAGCCGTGATTCGGAAGAAATACCCTCCACCTGACGAGACTTGGTTCGATATTCTCTCTGACGGTCGCAAGACAAAGGTGTTAGAAAAGCGAGAGGAACTTAAGGGGTCGAGAATGGAGCTCGATCTCTTGGAGTTCACGGATTTCTGCGACAAGCGCAAAATCGTCAAAAGAATTGCTGGTTTTGGTAATGATTTTATTGAGGACGCGGAGGAGGCGGAAGGGCTTCGCAATCAAATTGCGCACGCCACGACTTTCATCACAAGCGATGCAGAAGCCACCGAATTCGCCCTTAAGATTCAAAAAGCAGAAAAGTGGATGGCCAGATTGCAGGAAGTTATCGATCAAATGGCACAAGTATGAGGAAAAAGCTGATTGAGGTCGCGCTGCCGTTGGAGGCGATTAACAAAGCCTCGGCAAGGGAAAAATCGATACGACACGGCCATCCGAGCACATTGCATCTTTGGTGGGCACGTCGGCCCTTGGCTGCGGCGTGTGCAGTAATCTTTGCGCAGATGGTTGATGACCCATCCAGCTATCCCGAACTGTTCCCGACCGAGACAGCACAAGAGGAGGAACGTCAGCGGCTGTTTCAAATCATCGAGGCACTCGTCCAATGGGAAAACACGACTAACGAAGTCGTACTAGAGCAAGCGCGCAAAGAGATCTGGAAGAGCTGGCGGGCCACTTGTGCTGAGAATAAGAACGACCCGCGCGCAGCGGAATTATTCGATCCCAACAAGCTACCTGCTTTCCACGATCCTTTCGCAGGTGGCGGGACGCTACCGCTGGAAGCGCAGCGATTGGGGTTGGAGAGCTTTGCTAGCGACCTCAACCCAATCGCAGTCCTGATAAATAAGGCAATGATCGAAATCCCGCCGAAGTTTGTAGGGCGGCCCCCAATTAACCCGGCAATTCGCAAGGACAAAATACTCTTTCAAAAAACGTGGCATGGGGCGGATGGCCTAGCCGAAGACGTGCGCTATTACGGGCAGTTGATTCGCGACGAAGCAGAGAAAAAGATTGGCCACCTATACCCGATGATCGAAATTACTGGCGAGATGGCGAAGGAGCGCTCGGACCTAAAAACGCTCGTGCGCAAGAAGCTCACCGTGATTGCCTGGATTTGGGCGCGGACGGTGCGGAGCCCGAACCCCGCCTTCGCTCACGTTCACGTGCCACTCGCATCGACGTTCATTCTGTCCACGAGGGAAGGACAATGGTCTTATATCAAACCAGAAATCAAGGGGGACAGCTACAGATTCACAGTCATAGCTGGTAAACCCGAAGACATCGACATTGTGAAGAACGGCACGAAGCTCGTACGCGCGAACTTCGCCTGTTTGTTATCGGGCACACCGATCCCCGGAGACTACATCAAAGCAGAAGGGCAGGCTGGACGCATTGGCGCTCGGCTAATGGCAATTGTCGCCGAGGGTGAAAGGGGAAGGGTTTATTTGGCACCGACTACCGAACACGAAGAGATTGCACTGCGCGCAAAGCCTGATTGGAAACCAGAAGTTGAGTTTTTCCAACAAGCGTTAGGGTTTCGCGTTGGCAACTACGGTATGACCAAGTGGGGAGATCTCTTCACCGATCGGCAACTCGTGGCTTTGACAACGTTTTCAGATCTAGTCCAAGTAGCCCAAGAACAGGTAAGGCGCGACGCCATTGCAGCAGGATGGTCAGAAGAGAATCTCGGAATTGACGCAGGGGGCGTAGACGCGACTGCTTACGCTGAGGCGGTGTCGACATACGCTGCTTTTGCAGTGGACAAAGGAGCAAACTACTGGTCTTCGCTCTGCTCCTGGCATTCCGGACGCGACACGATAACTAGCACGTTCAGCCGACAGGTCGTTCCAATCGTTTGGGACTTCGCGGAGGCCAATCCTTTCAGCGCGTCTTCCGGAAGCTGGATGCTCGGGATTGAGCAAGCGAGCAGAATGCTCTTGGGGCTTGGCATTGGTCCTGCCGGCATAGCGACGCAATCTGATGCGCAGACCCAGAACATAGCCGGCTTAAAAGTCATCTCGACCGACCCGCCCTACTACGACAACATAGGGTACGCCGACCTTTCAGATTTTTTCTATGTTTGGATGCGTCGTTCGCAGATAGCCACATTTCCAAAATTATTTGCGACTGTGGCAGTTCCAAAAGTCGAGGAACTCGTCGCCACGCCCGCCCGCCACGGCGGCAGAGAGAATGCAGAAACTTTTTTTTTAGAGGGCATGACGCAAGCGATGCACCGTTTGGCCGAGCAATCCCATCCGGCTTACCCAGTTACGATTTACTATGCATTTAAGCAGTCAGAGATGGACAAGAACGGAATTGCGTCGACCGGGTGGGAAACTTTCCTGGACGCGGTGATCCGGGCGGGTTTTGCTATCACAGGCACCTGGCCAGTTCGCACCGAGTACACAAGTAACCTAAAGACGACCCGTAGCGCTCTTGCTTCTAGCATTGTGCTCGTCTGCCGTCCCCGCGAATCGAACGCTTCGACTGCCACCCTCCGTGAGTTTCTTGCTGCGCTCACATCAGAATTACCGATTGCGGTTAAGCACCTCCAACGAGGAAACATTGCTCCGGTGGACCTGGCTCAAGCAGCGATTGGCCCCGGGATGGCCGTCTATACCCGATTTGCAAAGGTCCTCGACGCCTCGGGCAAGCAACTGCCCGTGCGCGAGGCGCTCACTTTCATCAATCAATCTCTGGATGAGTCACTCGCGGAGCAGGAAGGTGACTTCGACGCCGACAGCCGATGGGCGCTGTCGTGGTTCGAGCGATCAGGCTTCGAGCCAGGCGAATACGGCGTGGCCGAGACACTCTCAAAGGCCAAGAACACCAGCGTTGGTGGCATGGTCGAGGCCGGCATCCTTGCGTCGAAGGGTAGCAAGGTGCGATTGTTGCGCCCGGATGAGCTGCCTGCGGACTGGGATCCCGCGAGCGATCCACGACTGACTGCGTGGGAAGTCGTTCACCAATTAATCCGTGTACTGCAATCAGACGGTGAAAGAACGGCTGCGCAGTTGGTAGCTAAGCTTGGCAGCAAGGCTGAGATTGCCCGTGAGTTGGCATACCGCCTCTACACACTATGTGAGCGTAATAAACGCGCGCAGGAGGCGCTGTCCTACAACGGAATAGTTCAGAGCTGGCCCGAGATTCTGCGCTTGTCGCGTGAAGGCGACACACCGCAAAAAACACAAGCTGGGCTCTTTCGAGAGAGCGAGGAATAGAACATGGCGATCACAAACCATGAACGAGTCGGCAAGGCTATGGAGTTAATCAAGGGTGGGCTCGCACCTTTTATAGAACGAGAATTCAAGAATTCCTTCCAGTCGGAGGCGCAACAACAGGCTCGCGCAATCTTGGGAGATGACCGCATAAACAGCGGTAAGCCCCTGTCAGCTTGGGACGCAGCGGCGCTATTGAAGGTTATGTGGGATTCGTGGAACGACGTGTTCCGCAAGACTCTTGGACATGCCGAGCGAAGCTTGGTCAGCGAACTCCGCGATTGTCGCAACAAATGGGCTCATCAAGAGCCATTTTCCAGCGATGACGCATATCGCGCCTTGGACTCGGCGGGACGCCTCCTTTCAGCAGTATCCGCCCTAGAAGCAGACGAAATTGAAAAGATGAAGATGGAACTTTTGCGAGTCCGATTTGACGAACAGGCACGATCGGAGAAACGGAAGACCGTAGGCGGCGCAATTGAAAGCCAGGCCACAGGGAATTTAAAACCCTGGCGAGAAGTGGTCAATCCACACAAGGACGTGGCAAGCGGGCGCTATCAACAAGCTGAGTTTGCCGCTGACCTTTGGCAGGTCTACATTGGCGAGGGGTCTGACGAATACAAGAAGCCACCCGAATTCTTTCGTCGCACGCACCTAACGGAAAGTCTTCGACGATTACTCACGGGAGCGGTTCAGCGCCTTGCAAGCAATGGGGGCGATCCTGTCGTGCAACTCCAAACAAACTTTGGCGGTGGCAAGACTCACTCCATGCTCGCACTTTTCCATCTATTTGGGGGCACCCCGCATGGGGAGTTGGTTGGGATTGACGCGATTATGAAGGAAGCGGGAGTCGCAAAACTCCCGACTGTCAGACGTGTGGTTCTCGTTGGGAATAAGATCTCGCCGGGGAACCCAGTTACAAAACCGGACGGGACTGTAGTTCGGACTCTTTGGGGAGAGCTAGCGTGGCAGCTAGGCTTCGCTGCAGGTGGGTTTAAAGAAGCAAAAAAGGCATTTAAGAAAATCGAAGCGGACGATGAGAAAGCAACGAGCCCCGGCGATGTTCTACGCGAACTCATGAATGAGTACGGACCTTGCATGATTCTGATTGATGAGTGGGTGGCGTACGCGCGACAACTCCACGATCAGAGTGATTTGCCGGCAGGAAGTTTTGAGACTCACTTTACGTTTGCTCAGGTTTTAACCGAATCAGCCAAGAGCGCAAAGCAGTGCCTCTTAGTGATAAGCCTCCCGGCATCAGACACGACGGGATCTCCTCACGCTGTGGCGGAGGATGTCGAGGTAGGCGGCGAGCGGGGGCGGGCTGCGCTGGATCGTCTGCGCAACGCCATCGGGCGCGTAGAGACATCCTGGAGGCCAGCCAGCGCAGAGGAAGGCTTTGAGATTGTACGAAGACGGCTTTTTGAGCCAATCATTGAACAATCGCAGTTCGTTGCACGGGACACGGTTTCGCGAACGTTCTACGATTTCTATCGAACGCAGCAGCAAGAGTTTCCACCTGATTGCCGCGATTCTGACTACGAGAACCGGCTCAAGGCTGCATATCCAATTCATCCAGAGATTTTCGATCGTCTCTATGGAGACTGGTCCACACTAGTGAAATTTCAGCGCACTCGGGGTGTATTGCGCTTGATGGCTGCCGTAATACATAGCCTTTGGGAAAAAGGCGACAAGAATCCGCTCATTCTTCCCGGATTCATTCCCATCGAAGATACGCGCGTTCAATTTGAGCTGACCCGCTATCTCTCGGACAACTGGGTCCCTGTGATTGAAAAGGACGTGGATGGCCCGAGCGCGTTACCTTTCAGAATGGATGCCGAGGTTCCAAACCTGGGCAAGTACGCTGCATGCCGCCGTGTCGCCCGGACGATTTACCTCGGTTCGGCTCCGACAGCGACCGCTGCTAATCGCGGAATCGAAGATCGCCGAATCAAACTGGGCTGTGTGATGCCGGGTGAAGCCCCTCCTGTTTTCGGCGATGCGTTGCGCAGACTATCTGCTACCTCAACGTATCTCTATCAGGACGGTGGACGGTATTGGTATTCGACGCAGCCTACCGTAACGAAGATAGCCGATGACCGTGCCGAACAATTCAAGCGCAATCCCGATGCAGTAGTAAAAGAAGTCGATAAGCGCCTCCGTGCCGACCTCCGAAAGACAGGGGATTTCTTGCGTGTTCACCCGATGCCACAGTCGGGACAAGATGTTTCCGACGATATGGACGCACGCTTGGTCGTCCTTGACATAGATCATCCTTATAGCAAAGACCCAAACAGCCCAGCACTACAGATGGCGAAGGGAATTTTCGAGTCTCGCGGCAACACGCCCCGGCTGTTTAGGAACACTTTGGTTTTCCTGGCAGTGGATCAGGCGCGCCTGCAAGACCTTGATGAGGCTGTCCGACGTTTTCTTGCGTGGGAATCTATCCTGAACGAACAACTCACACTGAATCTGTCTCCCAGCCAGGTCAAACAGGCGGAAACTCAGAAAACAGGTGCCGATAGCGCGATTACCGCTCGCCTGCCAGAGGCTTACCAATGGCTTCTTGTGCCGACCCAGCCCACACCGCAAGCTGCGATCGAGTGGCAAGCAGTGCGATTATCAGGACAAGACCCACTTGCCGTTCGCGCAAGCAAGAAGCTGAAGAATGACGACTCATTGGTGCCAACACTTGCCGGCACGTCTTTGCGGACATACTTAGACCGCATTCCCCTTTGGCGGGGAAACCATGTTTCCATCAAGCAATTAGCTGAAGACTTCGCTCGCTACCTGTATTTGCCCCGGCTGACGGAACCAAGGGCACTCGTGGAAGCCATACGAGATGGCCTTGGACTGCTAACTTGGCCCACAGATTCGTTTGCTTACGCGGATAGCTTCGATGAGAGTTCGGGTCGATTCCGCGGATTGCGTTGTGGGCAGGTGATCAGCATTTCGGACTCTAGCCTCACCGGCCTCCTTGTGAAGCCGGACGTGGCTCAGACCCAGCGCGACGCAGACGCTCAAAAGACGACAACACACATCGGATCAACGGTGAATGGAGGCGCGGGAACGGTACAAACGCAACCCGCCAACGCAACGGGAGAGAAGGAAACTCCATCAACGACATCGTCTATCAAGCCACTCGCCGCGAAGCGTTTCCACGGGAGCGTTACTCTTGACCCCGCAAGAGTTGGGCGCGACGCTTCGCGAATAGCCGACGAAGTGATAGCCCACCTCGTTGGCTTGGTCGGCTCGACCGTAAAAGTGACGCTAGAAATCGAGGCGGCCGTCCCCACAGGCGCGCCAGAGAACGTGGTACGCATCGTCACCGAGAACAGTCGCACATTGAAGTTTGACTCTCACGGTTTCGAACAGGATTAGATACACGCCACTTTTACATTCTTTTCACCACCGAAAACGACGCTTTTTCTTCATATTTCCTTGCTGAGACAGGAATTCGTCAGCGATCATTTCCAATTCTGCATTTGAGATGCGAGCAGGCAGATCAATATGAGAAACGCTCACCATGTACCAATTCCCGTCGACACAGAACTCTGTCCAAAGACCTTCGATTCCCGACGCATTTTCATACTTATCGAGGCGCGCTCTCCGGCCCTCCGAAGACTTCAGCGCATCCGCAATTGATTGAGCAGGAATTACCACCGCGGGCCTTAATGTTTTTGGGTCGATTTCGTTCAATTCTTTGGCAGTCGTTCGGTCGGAATGACGCTCTACATGTGATACCGATACTTTGCACCAGTGAGACCCGCATTTGACCTGCATGAAGTAACCAAGTACACCACGGCGATTCACGTAGTTGCCGGCAGGCAGCAACTCACCTTCCGCGGAGAGAAGAAGTTCCGCAATTTCGTCGATGGTCATGGATTCTCAGCGAGGAGGAGCTAAAACGTTTCCCTCTTTCTGCGCCTTTGGCACTCTCCCGTCCCTCAAGGTATGACTTCGTCTTGCGGAACGCAAACCTAACCAGCCTGCGAAAGGCACGAGAACCGGAACCCCCTTGTGAGTTCGCTTCGGAACTGTCCTTTTTCCTCTCTGCCCTTCCCGCATAAAGACTGCGACTAGCCGCCCGCTTCTTCTGTAAAGGGTCTCCGCTTCTCTCCGATGAACGCAAACTGCGCGCCCTTGACAGCGCGGGCGGCTAATCGCCGGGGACCGCCAGGAAGGGCATTTGCTTTTTATGCACCGCCCCGCGTTGCACAAAGGGCAAACCCGAAAACGCAAAGGAGCGAACAATGCAAAAAGAACGAGCTGAACTGTATTTCCGGCAAGGCAGTTCCGACAAGGTGTACCACTTGCAGTTGGAGAACGTGGACGACAGATGGTCCGTCCAAGCGCAATGGGGACGGCGCGGGTCCGCCCTGCAAAGCGACGTGAAAGCGAATGCCCTTCCCTACGAGGACGCGAAGCGCATTTACGACCGCGTCCTCCGAGAAAAAATGGGCAAGGGCTATCAAATCGCTCAAGCAACCACTAATGGCGACACCCCAATTTCCGTTGGGTTGCCTGCCACCAAAGAACATTCCGGCCACATCCCGGAACTGCTAACGCCAATCGAAGAACTCGAAGCTTTACGGTTGGCAGACGACGCGTCTTGGTGGTTCCAGGAGAAATTCGATGGGCGGCGGCTTGCCGTGCAAAAAGCCAATGGAAAATATTCTGGCATCAACAAACTCGGTCAAATCATTCCTATCGACTCCCGGCTAACCGAATCGCTGGACATTGTGCAAGGACAAGGTTTCCTTGCAGACGGGGAAATCACCGATTCCCATTTCTATATTTGGGACCTCCTCGGTGTGAACGACACCGATCTGCGCACCGAACCCTACGAAATCCGCTACGTCCACCTGACCCGACTCTTTCGCGGCGTCCACCAGACGCTTCGCGTCTGTGAAACCGCCATGACGCCAAAAGCCAAACGGGCCTTTGTGAAAGCAATGCACGACGCGAATGCCGAGGGCTTTGTCTGCAAGAACAGGTACGCCGCCTATGCAGGTGGCCGAGCGGGACAGCACTTCAAGTGTAAGTTTGTCTCTACGGCATCCTTCATCGTTGGCCCGAAGCCCGACAAAAAGGTGCATGATGGCCATCGCTCCATCGCCGTGTATCTCTTGGACGGCAATCGGCCGCGTTTCATGGGCACCGTAGGAGTGCCCGATCGCTACCCACTCCCGCGCGTGGAGCAGATTGTAGAAGTGCGTTATCTCTACTGCCATCCCGGACCCGATGGAAAGCTCATCCAGGCGAAATACTTCGGCAAGCTGCGCGATGACATCGGCGTCGCCGAATGCTGCGTCAGCCAATTGAAGGTCAAACCCAGCGACGGTGAACCAACTGAATCCTGATTGCAGCTTGGGCTTGTATCGTCGCGAAGGCCAGCCCGGTGGAATCCTTCATGGATTCCACTGGATACGCTGGCCCTATTTTTTCGCCATGTCGTGGTAATGACGGTCCACCCGTTTCTCAACTCCACATGCTTTACTCGGCGCAAGATAGCCCGTAGTTCGCTCCCACTGTAAAGCCCGCTTGTGCAGCTCCGCTCGGTAGACCCCCACCGTACTCGCTTCCGCGCCCCTCTAGGCTCCGCTGAAATGCGCTTCGGGACTTGACAGCCGCGAACCACGGCCAGAACCCGCCTCCAGTAAAGCATGTTGTTTTTTATGCCCTAAAAGGGCCTGAAAACACTAATTCACATTGGAGGAATGGAATGCATAGCGTCTACGAAATCGTCACCGAGAAAATTATGAAGCAGCTTGAATCCGGCGTGGCTCCCTGGCGCAAGCCGTGGACCTGTCAGACTCCCGCAAACCTGCTCACCCAAAAAGAGTATCGCGGACTCAATGTCTTTACTCTTGCTTCGCAGGGGTTCCCATCACGATTCTGGCTTACTTACAATCAGGCAACAAAGTTGGGCGGGAGAATCCGCAAGGGCGAGAAGTCTTCGCCCGTCATCTTCTGGAACATTGGCGACGAGCAGGAGACGACCGCGCAGGACGGCGCGAAAGAGACCTCCCGGCCATTTCTGCTCCGTTATTACAACGTGTTCAATTTGTCGCAGGCAGAAGGCATCGACATCCCCGCGTCCCTCCTGCAAGAGACGCGCACCAACGATCCCATCGAAACGTGCGAACAGATCGTGACAAACATGCCGGTCCCGCCAGCGTTCGAGCAATCCGACAAAGCGTGGTACTCGCCGAGCAACGACGTGATCGGTATGCCAGCACGCGGCCTCTTTCATTCATCGGAAGAGTATTACGCCACTGAATTTCACGAACTTGCCCACAGCACTGGGCACGCCAAGCGCTTGCACCGGGAGAACTTCGACAACCCGGTTTCCTTTGGCTCGGAATCCTACTCAAGAGAGGAACTCATCGCGGAGATGACCGCCGCCATGCTGTGCGGCATCGCGGGAATCGAGCAGCGGATTCTTGAAAACTCAGCCGCCTATCTCAAGACGTGGATTGCCCGGCTCAAGTCGGATTCGCGCCTTCTTGTTTCTGCTGCCTCACAGGCACAGAAAGCGGCGGACTTTATCCAAGGCAAGCCCCAGTACCAGTTGGCCGAAGCGTCGGTGACTCAAGGTCTTAACGGAGGGCTTGTTGGCTGACCGTCCCGCACCGCTCGCAAACATAAGACTCATTCCACCGAGCGTACTTCTGCTCGTAAGCTGAATGATTGTGCCGCCATACAATTCCAACGAGTAGAGACAAAACAAGCGGAGCAAATACCACGTAAAGCATAACAGGCAACGAAGATGCTGGTACGGGACTCGCCATGACGTGTTGGACGTAAAGTACGAGCGCGATGAGAGTTACGACTCCCGACCACCCTACAAGCTTTACATACGACCACTTAGAGGGAGGACTAAGGCGCTTTGAAAGGGCCGATTGCTGGGACCCGCGTGTGGTCGCCCTAGCGACGAGTATATCTGGCCCCCCACCGGCAAACAGGAGACCTCGAATTCTGGACCGCGCGTCTATGTGGTAGGTGCCTTCTTGGTAGGCGAGAGATGCCTTCTTCAGATTGTTGCTGTTGCACTTCGGGCAGCGCAGGTCCATCTTGTCACTCCTTGCAGCCTCACTTCTGTGTGGCTTGAGTCCTTTCTGACCAATTCCAACGCCTATCCGCATCCAACCCGGCGATCCGGCTTTAGTTGCTGGCGGCTCGACCAGATCTCGGCCGGGACATCTTCTGCGCCATGTAAAGGAGAAGCTTGCGATCTGCTTCTTCAGTTTTACTCAGCAGGCGGCGAAGCTTGTTGAGAAAGCGGGCGTCCTTGCCGCCGCTACCCCAAGCGATGTCGTCAGACGACTTTCGCTTAGGAAGATTCGGCAACTTGGGCGTCTCGTCGCCATCATAAAACAGTTGGTAGAGGGGAGCTTCCAACGCCCGAGCCAGCTTTTCTAGTGTTTCTATAGCTGGAACGGTGTGCCCGTTTTCAACCCGAGAAATGTAGCATCGCAGCAAGCCTGTCCGCTTTTCGATGTCCCCCTGCGAAAGCTTTTTCTCTTCGCGCATCTCACGCAAGCGATCTCCGATAATCATGGTGACATTGCCTCCTCGGCCGAATTATGCCGGCCAATACTGTAACTCCGAATGCGCCATCTAGTCATTCGTCACGTCGTGCTCCGGGGCTGGCGAGTGGATGAGCGAATCTTGTATTTCAGCAATCGATGCGTGGAGCCAGCGGTCTTGAGCTGTTCAAAGCCCCATTCCAGAATCAGCTCGCCGAGGTTTCCAAGCGTGCGCTTCTCCTGCGCAGCAAATGCCGCAAGCTTATCTCGAAAAGCTTGATGGACCCGAAAGCTGACTTGTGCCTTCCATTCACCCATTTTTGAGCCTTTGGTCTCTATAGGTGTGGTTCAAGCTCTTGCCGCTGCGTCCGAGCAATTCGACTGTGCTTCCCGCGACTTTGACTCGTTCGAAGGCCCACTCCAACAAAATAGATCCAAAGTTTCCGAGCGAACGGTGCTCGTGCTCGGCGAATCGAATCATTTCCTCCCGTAGCTCTGGGCGGAGCCTCATGGTGACGCCAATCTTCCAGACGCCCATCAGCCCTTGCTCGACTTTTCGAATTCTGCCACTTTATTCATGAACTCGCCGAGTTCCACGCCGAGGCCATCCGCCAATTGTTGAAGACGTGGCAACGTCATGTCTTTCACCTGGCCGCGTTCGAGCTGAAGTATGGCTCGGAGCGGGAACCTGCATCGTCTGCAGAGTTCCACTCTCGTCATCTTCTTCTGTGCCCGGTAGAACTTCGTGGCATCTGCGAGAGGCCGTTCAATCTCCACATCCTCCACGCCTATCCAGCGGTTGACCAAATCCAGATCAGCGGCTTTGACCTTTCTATGTGCCCTTAACGCTGCCGCGACGCGCACGAAGACCTCATGCAGAGCTTTCACTTCGTGGATGGGCGGTATGGGCTGGTTCTTGGATATTCTGGTTAGCAACCACTTCGTGAAGAGAAGGGAGCCTCGGTCATCTACCTTGGAGATGATCGCCTTGAGTTCTGTACGTACTGCTTTATCGTCGAGTTCTTCTCTCATCAGTCCTGCCGCCTGTAGTATTGCTTCAAGATCACATCGTCACCCGACGACATGTCGGAATGTTCGACGCCAACGAGTTCGAC
>Ga0099794_10000214_pt1 | contig 20868 bp, 36 predicted proteins | sample Rivendell_Oct201_10_FD_77320 | JGI IMG/M metagenome (GOLD analysis project Ga0099794, IMG submission 77320) | Vadose zone soil microbial communities from the Eel River Critical Zone Observatory, Northern California, USA -... | ecosystem: Host-associated > Plants > Roots > Rhizosphere > Soil ... | reverse complement strand
CTGGCTGACGCCAGTCGCCTGACGGCGTGGTCAGAATAATGGACTGGAAGAATATTACTGTTGGAATAGATATATCAGGATATCTTACCGATGAGAATGTTCTGTTTTCCGTTCTCGTTTATTCTTTCTTTGTGAATCCATGAATAATCTGGTAAAATTGATTGAATGATGTCGCTGTCCTTTTCATCATGGGTTTCTATGCAGAGAACTGGTTTTGAATGCGCTATGGTTTCCATTCCGCCTTTGATGACAGGGATCTCGTAGCCTTCAGTGTCAATCTTGATCACATCGGGTTCTAGGAGAAAGCTGTCTAGAGTTTCGATTTGAACCTGGATCTTCCTGTTGAGACTTAGATTATTTTCAAGAACTTCTTGTATCAGAGGATTAGCTTCGAAGCCATATACCTGATCGTAGAACCTGGAAGCCTGGACAGTCCATCCGCCTGTGTTGGTTCCGATGTCGATGAAACAGTGACCTTCTTTTAGGATGAACTCTTTGAAGTATTCTTCGTTCTCAGGGCCGCCGCCATAGGGAAGGAACTGGAACTTCCATCCATCGACGATCCTTCTGTTCAGGAGATAGCGGTTCAAGAGGAATTTGGGATCCATGGTAGGAAATCCTTACTACCATTCATATTAATCACTTCCCTTCTTCCCGTTCTCACGATGCAAGCTCCAAAGGAGCCAGAAAGAAGGTGAGAAAGCGAATTGTGGGGTCTTTTCTGGATTCTCATCTATCTGCTCTAAAGATCAGAACGGAAGAGTGGTATTGGAACTGGAAAGACGAGATGTTTTTCGTGGGCATGATGCTTTACGTCGGGTTCTCGGCCCTGGGCATCATGGCCCTGATCGTCTTTCTGGCTTCCATTCTTTAGGGAAGCTGTCCGAATAGAGTCTGTAGCTGAGCCTTCAGCGTGGAATACTGGTTTTGCAAAGCGGTGATCGTCGCTGAGTCCAGTGGAACGCCTGCGACCTTCGCCTCTAAAGCGAAGTTTATCGTTTGCCTAATCTGTTCAAGAGTTTCCATGAGTTGGAGCGCGACGTTAGACGCAGTTTGAAGTTGAGTCGCTGTTACCATTACTCTTTCTTCTTCCCGAAATCCCTAATTTCGAGTGAAATCCAGTAGTCGTTTTCGGATTTGGCCCAGCAAGATTTACAGGCTAGTTTGAACAATGATTCAATTTTTAGGGGATAACGACTAGGGATTAGAAGTATGGTTGCTTCGCTTTTGCATCCTTCTTTTGCAAGTTCACAGCTTGGTTTTTCCCAGTCCATTTCTCTTACACGTTCATCGTATATTCAATGGCCACGTTGATCCCGACGGAATGCGATATTGTAGTAGTCGCAGTCTGCGCCAGATAATAAACTGTCCCGCCTGAAAGGTTCGTGGTTTGGGTCTGCTCATTCTCTTGAAATGTCAATGTTACTGCGCTTCCCTGAAGCGTTCCAGCCGCATCGACTACTCCGAAACTGTCTGAGCCTCCTGCTGGGGCTGTCTGAGCAAACGCTGTTACCCGTCTCAACGTCCAGTTGTTAGCAATGGTGAATCGGAGAAACTTGGTCGGCACGACTCCGAGAGCATTGGCAAAGAAACCAGCAAGGGAGAAACGACCGCTGAAAGGATGTCGATGACCGCCGAAGACAAGGTTATTCGGAACGGCCCCAACGCTGGATGTCGGAAGTCCTATCTGCGCTCCGGACGAAAGAAGATTGCTGAAGTTCCCTATTCCGGCTATGCTTGCGACGTTGAACCCGCCAGGAGGTGTCGTTATCGGATCATCGGCTTGGAATACCGTCGTCATTCCCAGTCCAGGAACGGCTCCTACCAAACCTAGAAGGCTTACTCTATTAATGGCGAGAAAATCGAAAATGTTGCTCGCATCGTCAACAACTCGAAATATCGGCGATAGTCCGGCCACACTGGAAGGAACGCCTAGGAGACTCATCAGTCTTCCATGCGGATCGAAGTCGAAACCGCTTGCGCCACTGAGATCACGCACTACTAGAGCCGTTGAGTTAGTCGTTCCAGAAAATATCGTTAATGGGGTATTAGGCCCTATCGGCTTAATTGTTTGATTGGTTCCGAAAGGCGGAGATTTTAATATGGCCAGAGGATCGGTTTCGCTTCCGGGAACTCCTGAGGCCAAGTTTGGAAGAGACGTTCCAGCTATGAAGGCCGCAGTCGATCCCGCTATCGCGATCCCGCCTGCGCTGATTGCCAGGAGTCGAGCTATCGCGTCTCTACGGGTCAGTTGTTTCTTCGCGTTCGTTTCCTATAACCGCCCTTCCTCTTTTCAGGAGCCAGACTTCTTAACCACTGTTCTCTAGTCCAGACAGGTCTTCCCAATGTCTCAGAGGCTCTTCAAGCTGAACGACGTTCCGGTTCTGAAGTGGCTTTTTAACCGTTTCTTCTGGATGGCCGTGGGTTCGTTTCAGATTGCGAAGCTGTTCATCATACTGACCTGCGTCTGCCAGGATCTCTCTCAGCCTTTCAATGTCTGGTTCTTCAAGTTCGCTGATCATCCGCCTTATTCTTTCTGGGTCACGATCCATGGAGTCACCTGGCTGACCGCCCCATATTCCATGCTCTGGTACTCGTTCTACTCTCTGACCAGATTCGGTTACTATCCGTATTATCTTACGACTTACGCGATCGATTGGCTCTTCCTTCTCGTAGTCCTGAAGAATCATTCTAGATGGTACGCCCTTTACTATCTGGAACTGTCGGCCTACTTTCTGATCGTGGATCCTGTCGATCTGCTGATCTTCTGGTTCATCGTTCTGGGTCGCGTGAAGTGGTTCTTCCTTCCTCTGGCCATAGCGACCAAGTTCCCTCTGATTCCGCCTGTTCTTGATCCCTTCGTCTGGAAGTTCATCTTCTATAGCGGAAACTCGATCCAGGATCCTGTCAACTGGAACAGGTATGCCGTTCTTGGGTTCGCTTTCTGTCTCTCCATAGCCTTATATCTTCATGACAGACGGAAAAGGATCAAGTCGAGCGGAGATCGAAAGAATACAGACAATTACCAACACACGAACGAACCTTCTTCAGGTACAGAACTCTCTCAAAGCGTCTCTTCCAGACACTCTAGACGCTTCCCTTCTCTTCTCCAGAATCAAGAACGTCATGGGAGTCAAAGACATCATCGGAACGGGACTCGGATTCCTGTTCGCAGGGCTGTTCTTCATCTTCATCCTGGCGGTCTATGGCCAGTTCGGAACACTAGCGTCTCTCTGGCCTGCCAGCAACGTCACCAAAATCACCACGAACATAGCCAACTCAGTAGTCACTGCTTCGGCGTTCCTTACACTGATCTTGCTGATCGAAGCCATCGGGTTCATAGCTCTTATACTGGGACTCGTAGAAGCCCTGGTGAGCTAGATGCCACTGGTTGATGAGCCGCCTGAGAAGAAACGCCCAGTTTCTGGGCTGGCGACGGCCCAGAAGCGATCCTTTTTTTCAAGATTTCCGAAGGTCACTGTCATACGAAAGAAATCAACAGGATCACCATTCGTTAGGATGTTGGGCCGTGAAGCGAAGAATGCCATGAAGGACATCTGGAAAGGAACCCCAGATAGGAAGAGAAAGAAACGATGATGTCATTCGGATCCCTCTTCACTCTGCTCGTAGAAGATTCCCTGATCATACAGACGATGAAGCTCTGCTGTGATTGCTGTTCAGGATCTGGAAAGTTCAAATGCAGAAGCTGTAACGGCAAGTGCGAAGAGTGCTACGGTAAGAAATGAGCTTCAAGCCGATCACCAAATCAAAGAACGGCAAGTGGAAGGGCAGTTCTGGATCCAAGTATGCGAAATTCAATGATGAAGGCGGATGGGGCCAACGAAAGCGCGTGCCATGGAAGAGATCCATTCCTGTCGTTGTCATGTTGTTCCTGTTCCTGATCCTCAGCATCGGAAACTACGGCGGCCCGATCGGGTTCGTCTTCGGTGACTACAACACTTCTTTCAGCCACACCAGAACCAACATCTTCACTGACACTCAGATGCTCGGGCCGACAAGCTCAGGCGGATCGATCGTCTTTAACGCCAAAGTCAACGGAACCCAGGGTTCAGGAACTTCTCTGGTTCTTCCTGTCATCTCCGTTTCGAGTGGAGACACGATCGTCATCAATATATTTGGAACTGGGGCCTTTGCCGGATTCACCACGACTGACACTCAGGGGAACACTTACACTCAGAGAGTTCTGTCTCTGACGGCAAGCGGATCCGGAATTACTACTATCATCTACACGGCTCCGACTTCGACTACTGGAACCGATACGATAACCACGACGACAGGCGGAGCTACGAGACAATGGCGTGAAATTGCCATGGATTATTCTGGCATTGTAGGATTCGGAGTCACAGGAACAGAGCAGAATGACAACTGCTGTGATGGAGCAGGAGCAGGAACTTCTTCAGTGACTCTGGCAGTTTCAGCGACTTCAAGCTTTGTTGAAGAGGCTATGGGATACTTCTCCGGAAACACTCAGACATTGACTCCCACTTCAGGCCAGACGATAAGAAACTCAGTTTTTGGAACATACCTTTCTACCACTAAAACAGGAGTCACAGGAAGCCAGACTTATTCATTCTCATTTTCTACCACTCCAACGATCAACTGCACAGGCGGCGGCGGGCCGTGTTTCTTCTCACACTCTGCCCTAGAACTCATAGGCGGATCTCCTTTGATCAGCGACTTTTCAAAGGTCAGATGGAACTTCAATTCTACCTGCGTAACTCCTGTAGGCCCAACTTCACCGGAGATGATCTTCGACTATGCTCTGGGAACCACTGGTTCAGGCGGGAAAAACTGCAACTCTGCCGATGTCGCAATAACGAAGTCGTCGTTCAACCTTCAGACCGTCTCCGGCCGTCAGATGGAGATGGTCATGGCGTGGAACCACATCATCAACAGCCCTTTGAAGAACGTGACTGTTGTTCTTCGAACTACCAACGGAACACTTCCCTCATTCACGACGAACTACAATCCCTTCAATGATGTTAACGCCCGTCTTATCTGGCAGGCCTGCCCTGCTCCTGTCTGCGCTGGCGGCCTTCAGTCGCTTTGGGTTCTTCATGACAACACGAAGACGCTGATTCAGGAGACTCAGGGAAACGATCTGATCATAAAGGGGCCGGATGCCAACTTCAATAACGCGAACGCGAACCAGAACGCCTTCCAGGTAGTCCTGAATTTCACTGGTTCCCTGAATTACCTTCAGTCCAACAGCGTCACGAATTCGACCAACTCCGCTTCCAGCCTTCAGTTCGGGGAAGACTACTACGTTCTGGTTCAGAGCCAGTTTGATACTACCGTCACTCCGAACAATTTCGGAGATTCGTTCGTTGGCAATCAACTGCCGCCCAATGGCTCAGGAGATCCTTCTTTTGGGATATGGTCGGTTCCGTCGGCCTGCACGGATCCGATAAACAAAGTCGCCTGCTCCACTCCGACACCACAGCCAGTTTTTCAGTTCAACATTCTTGATCCTTCGACATGGGGAAACTCGATCATCAAAGGGCTGGTCTGGGTCTTCCTAACGGCCTTACCTGGCGGATTGGCCACCATGATCTCAGGGTTCTTCTCAGTCCTTCAGGGATCGCTGAACTTTCTGGGAAATCAGGTCGGATGGGGAAACGTGGGAGACAACATCTTCACGTTATTCTCCAACACGGGATCCTTCCTTCTCACATCGACCCCTCTGGGATGGATCGCCGTTCTGATCACCGAATCGATCCAGGAAGTGACCGCGTTCGGATCATGGTTCGGAACGTGGACTGGCGGATTAGCAGTCGCTGTAAAAGATTTTATTTTTGCCATTCCTCTGATCGGGAACATCGTCGTGAAGATCTTCGTCTTCCTTCCGACCAGCTACATCCTCATGGATCTTCTGTTCTGGTTTTACTACTGCGCTGAAGGCGGTCTAAGTGGAATGGCCCACTGGTTTGAGTGGAACAAGTGGATGGCCTTCTCGACCTATGGCATCCTAGAGAAGTTCGTCAATGCCTTTCTGTCGCTGATCTCTTGGATGATATCGAAGATACCGACTCTTGACGGAACCAGCCTTCCCCATCTTCCATCGATAGAGGGCGGATCGGTTCCGTCTGTCAGGATCGATCTGGGAATACCCGCGATCAGGAAGGGAGATCCCTTTGCGATTCTGGGATTCATCATAGGATCAGTCTTCAGTTGGCTCTGGATCACTTCCGCTTCCGGGCCAGTCGGAAGCTCGATCTATCTCGGCTCTGTGACGAAGTTCTCCGCTCTTAGTCCAATGCTTTTTATCTTCGTGTCATTCGCTGGTCTGATGATGATCCCGCTCCTGCCTGCCTACATAGTGAAGATCACGACTGGGACTCTGGAAACTCAAACCGGAAAGGGAGCCATCTTTTGAAGCAGGCCATAATGATCACGATGGACTCGGCTTCTAACCCGAATCTCAAAGAAGCTTTCGATGATGCCATGAAAGCGATCTCCCTCTTCCAGAAGGGATCCAACCATGGAGTCTCTATCCGCGTTTCGTGCTTCAATCCTACGTTCTCAGAAGATCTGAACGGCCATCTGGGAAAGTTCGTCAACTGGTTCATGAGGGAACTGAACGAGGTTACTTCCAACTGGAAGCCGAACTACGATCTTCCCAGACAGACAGGAGATAGCGATCAGGAAGAGAAGTGGGACTGGAAGAAGGATCTGAAGACTGGGATCAAGCAGATTTGGGAAGGAGACGGAAAGAAATGAAGCCTAGCGACCGAAAGGAGCTATCGTAAGTCCGTTGGCTAAGAAATTCAAGCTTCGACGCGAATTCAACAAGATGTTCTTCGGCCCCTCTAACCAGAACGCCAAGAACCCATTCTGGCCGATTAGGCAGAAGTACGTCACCCAGGTCAGGAGATGGATCATAGTGACGGCCATGGAAGTGACCTGGTTCTGGCTGAACGTCGTCATCTTCACTTTGATGCCTGATCTTCAGTTCGTGGATCTCTACTTCTACGGGGCAGGCTGTAATTCTCTCTGCTACTTCAGCTTCTTCCTTCCGGTAGGATTTCTTCTGATCTTCATCGTCGGGATGTTCTGGGCGATGGGATGGATCGACAAGTGGGTTAAGATGTTAAGATGATAAATTGATTGAAGGCCAGATGGATATTTCTGATCGTTGTGACGATCCTTTTGATAGACTATCTTCAGGACTATCGGATCGACGGAACCCTGTACGGTTTCCACTACGGGTTCTTCGTGGCCCTCATCCACACGAAGATCGAGATCGCGTTCTTGGGAACTGCCAGACCGAAGAACAGGCTTATCAGGATCAAACCAAACGGAGACGTAGAAGTGGAACTGGATCTGAAGGCTACGATGAAACAGATAAGGAAGAAGGAGCATCACCACAAACATGAGTCATAAGAAACTGGTGAAGGACATCAAAGCGATCGCTTCGGCCACTGGAAAGAAACTGACGAAGGAGAAGCCGAAGAATCCAAAGCGTTATAAATCGAAGGAGAAGAAGCTCTCCCGCATCAGAACAGAACTAAGGAACCTCAGAGATTCAATTTGACAGATCTGGAAAAGCTTCTCGGAACGAGCAAGTCCAAGCTGAAGGATCTTCTCATCCACAAGTCTCCTAGGGTCATGTCACAACAGGAACGAAGGTTGAATTTCATTCTGGCGATCACGCTGAATCCAAATCTCTCGAGAGAAGACAAAGCCAAGAGGATCAAAGGAGTGGCCCAGTATTCTCAGCTTCTGAAGAAGCTAGGTGTTGACTGATGGCCAAAGCTCAACTGGCCGGAAAGCTGTTTAAAGTGAAGCCTTCGAAGAAGCATCACAAGAGCGTTCGTCACGTTCATCCATCGCTGATCTCAGTCAAAGCGAAGAACTTCATCAGCAAGAAGATTAGGAAGCTCCGCCATGAAGGATTGAAGGAGAGTCAGGCCGTGGCCATCTCATTCTCCATAGCTCGGAAACGCGGTTTCAAGATCCCGCCGAAGAGCAAGAGTCACTAAGTGGCAACTGACTTTTGGGTAAGAGCAGGGAAGAAGCGATCAGGATCAATCGGCCCCTAGGAAGACGAAGAATCAAATCTGTTCTCAAGAAGATCGCCGAAGACATCAACAAGCGGAACAAAGAAGTGGCCGTGATGGCCTACCTTCTCGGAGACTTCCTTCAGGATGGGGCGATCGACGGCTCCATTCTCATGACTCTGGGAATACTTTAATAGCAATCTATTCTTTCGGGAATCAGGCTTCAGGAGTGACCACTGAAATATTCGATCCTGAACGAGTGGAAGAAGATGATCAGTTCTGGCTTTAGTCTATCTGGCCGGATATCCGATCCCTCTGGAATGGCTTCCCTTCCTGTTCGGGATCCCTTTGGCACTCTCCATTTTGATCGTCTATCTCGTATTCTTCCGGAAGAAAGAAGAGTCTCCAGTCAAGCGTCAGATCGTCGGCTACCAGCCGATCGATGATGCTGGAACCCTTCAGCCTGGGAAGCTGTTATCGTCTGTAAAGCTGGATGCGGACACTCTCTATTTTCAGGATCCAGAGAAGCAGGATGAGAACGGAGATCCTCTTACCGGAGAAGCTTCCTATGCGGGAAAGGTTCCAGGAGTCTTCAGGGAATCGAAAGGGCCTGCCTGGATAGTTGTAAATGGCGAAACAGTCAAAGGATTCTTCCTTCCGACCGAGGGAAAGGTTCCAGGATCATTCAGAGATGAAGAAGGGACTCTGACCGAATTTTGGATCGTCACCGACAAAGGCGGAGATCTGGAAGTCGTCTCCTTCTCGATCATAGCCCATGGAACCCCAACCAGACACGATACTCTAATGGCTCCGCCCCAACAGATAGGAAGATTCTTCGCGGGATGGGGATGGATGAAGGGCGGAGTTGAATCGCTCGTTCAATCGAAGGCAGGGCTGGCCATAATCTTCTTTAGCTTCGTGTTCGGAGCCTTCTTCACTCTGGGACTTGAAAGGCTACACGGATAGACATGAATAACACTCTGAGGATCCTGATCGTCGGAGCTTTTTTCCTAGCTCTCCCAGAACTTCATCTGATCAGAATCATCTGGAACTTCTATCCTGGAAAGAAGGCTAAGGCGAAAAAAGGAACGGGGATAGAGAGAGTCCTGAAGGGCAACAAGAAGATGACGGCGATCATCCTTCTCTGCGTCATCGGAGCCTTCCTTTTGATCGTCTGGGGAATCCAGAACGAATTCGCTAGGGCCAATTCAACGGTCTGTAGCTATTATCCGAATGGAACTGAGATCGAGTGTCATAAGGTAGGTTTCCATTGAGCGAATCAGCCTGCGGCAACTGCGGCCACGAATCATCGATGCACACTTACAGAAGGCTCCATGGAACCAATCCTATGGTGATATGTCGAGCCATGACTCTGAAAGGAAGGTGTCCCTGCATGAACTTCCGGAACAAAGACGGCGGAGATCCCACAGGGAAAACCCTTCTTTGAAAGACGATTCTTCGACTCAGATCATCTCTGACAAGTACGCTCAGATTCTTGCCAAAGCCGTCGATAGAGGAATGCTGTCACGCGATTTCGTCACCACTATGCGGTTCTCCAATCTGGAAGGCGGAGAAGAGGAATTCTACAACACCATGGCCTATGCTAGCTGGCACGCCTATCTGGAGACTGGGATCCATCAGATCAAATTCCTGACGGCGAAACTGCAACGAGAGCAGAAAGAGCAGTTGAAGCTGAAGGAAGGCGATCCGGCCAAATGGGATCCCAACTACGTCGAAGAGGTTACCGAGCTGATCACGAAGTTCGAGCAGTATGACAACGAGAAGCCGATCGACGATGACAAGAACATCAAGATCATCAGGAACTATTTGAAGCACTACAACAGGAACCTGATGTGGGGAATCACGTTCCTAGACATTCATACGGCCCTTCTTAACGGAAGGATGGCCAAAGGCGGGAACCACATGAACAAGCTGATCGACCTTTCGAAGACCGCAGTTCAACGTGACTATGACATACAGACTGCCCAGAGCAAAGACGATCGGAACGTCATCATGAAACTCCTGCGACTCGGTAAAAGTCAGTGACACTCAAAGAATTAGTCAATGTAGTAGCAGAGATCTTCATCTATCTCTTCATCTGGCTTGGATACTGCCTTTTGATCGAGGCCCCGATCTGGCTTCAGCTTCTGAAAAAATAGAGAAAGGGAGAATCTGATCAACTCCCGACGGGACTCTGTTCCTTAAGCCCGTCTTTCGAACCCATCAGAAGGATTCTAGGAGCCTTTGATCTTCTCCCTCACTTGGCGTTCATCTGGAAGGACATCAGATCCCATTCCGCTTTCTGGCCGTGTTCGTCGCAAAAGCTGAAGGTCTTCAGAGTGGTTCTGTTCATGACTCCCATGAACTTCGATCGCTTCAGAACCTTCACCGTGACATTCGCTTCCTGTTGACAGTCTTTGACTTCGCAGTTCATTGTTTGGGCCTGACCTCTTTATTGAGTTCCTCTAGTGCTTCGAGAAACACTTTGATGTCTCTCTGGGCCAAATGAGTCTTCTTCTGTAGATAGGCGATGATCATGACCCTAGGAAGACCTCTCATCTGAGAAAGGGCCTGAGAGATCTTCTGGAGTTCGACGATCATCTCTTCCGCGACAGTTGCCTTTTGAGGATCTGGCATGGTTCAAGCTACAGCTAAATTCGAGCTTCGAACGAAGAACGATCGCTCCGACTTATTCAGGTTCCGGCTCTTTTGTGATGAACGGCTGTTTCCCCGTCTCTCCTTTCTGGAGATTGTATCCCCGAAGCTTCGGGACTGTCGGAGAATTCCCATCATCCGAAGGTTCTCGTTAGCTGTTGGCATGATCCAAGCTACTCTTTGACTTCGATCTCGAAGTCCTTCGCCTTTCCCCGCTTCACTTTGACGAGTCCTTTGTAGGTGATCCTGACCTCCTTCCCTTTGTCTTCTTCCCTGATCTTCCGTTGAAGGATAGCCGATCCCCAGACCCTGACCTCTCCCTTTGGAGTATTCAGTATGATGTCTCTCAAAGGATTCTCTGCTGTAGCGTTGGCGTTCTCTTCGAAGTTAACGATCGTTCCCTCGATCGAAGCTCCCGATTTGACATCCTTAGGGGGCCAAGTTCCGCCGGACTCTCTCTTCTTCCATTTTCCTGGCATAGCTGTTTCACCTCTCTGTATAGTGGTGACTGAACTGTTCAGTCCAGACGGATATAAGGTTAGCTGTGGTTCTCTTCGAGTGAAAGGGATCCTGTTCTGCTCTATCGAAAAGTAGCTCAGTCCTTTACAGACTTTAGAATGAAGAAGAAGATCTGATGGATGGATCTGAACGTGGCACTTGATACACCTAGCATCTTCCCAGAGATCAGCGTCTTCTTCTCCAGTAGGATTCTTCTTTTCTGAGGCGATAGTCCTTCCTGCTTCCTTCCTGTATGAGTCTCTGGATCCCAAGATAATACATCTGTCCGAAGTCCGGTTCATTCTTCGCTCTAGTTCTCCAAGCGCAGTTCAAAGGCGTTCCGGTTTTGTGAAGATGGATCCTGATACTGCACGTTGGATTCTGCACTCCGTCGTAATAATGAGTGGACTGACATTCTTTCTGATGCTCTTCGCATCTTTCACGACAGACTATCGTTTCGAGATCGCCTTCTTGAACTTGGCAGACTTTGAAGATCCTGCTCCGTCTGAAGGAGTCGAGAACTTCCGGCCGAAGTTTTCCCACAGAACTTTCTCCAATCTCCAGACCATCCCGCTTTTAGTCACATGATAGACATACATTCCGTCAACCCAGAAGTTCTTCGTTCCAGAATATCCTTCGATCTCCTTCAGTATTCCAGCCAAGCTAGGAGTCATCTTCTCGAAATCTTCCATCTCGCAGATCTCTATGTTGGTGTCGAAGTGCCTGGGCCGCCAGTAGATCCCGTCTCTGAAACCGCAGTTAGGACAGGCGTTTCTCATGGAACTTTACTCCATATCGATCCTTCAGAAGGGCCTTCCATCTCCGATCAGTCCATTCTCTCTTCTTGAACCAGGACTTTCTCATGTTAAGGATCTGAAGGATGACCAAGATCTGGACTAATAGATACTGAAGATCCAGATGAGTCTGGCCGTGGAAATAGTTGACGATGATCAAGAAGCGACAGCTACCTGCTGAACGTATCTGGAACTGTAGCTCTGCCAGCTATGCTCTTTGAGATGACAGGATCTACAGAGGGCTTTGTAGCTCTGGGGATTCTTGATGATGTCATAGTATCGGGCGTTCCTTCCCCTTCCGTTCCTTCCTGAGAGCTTTGTCTGTTGAACGTGGTGAAACTCTATCTGAAAACGACTTCCGCAGATCGAACATCTGGTAGTAGTTCGGAGTTCCTTCATCCTTCTCTGAACTGATCTGTTTGCTGATTTCAATTTGCTCCCTAATCCTCGGCCAAGTGTTTCGGAACCAGATCTTCGTTCTGTTGGTCGCATTGGACGTGCCAATGCACTTTCCAGAAAGATGCATCACCTGAGGACTCAGGAACCTTCCTTCGTTCTTCTTGATGAACCTGATCCATGCTATCCGGTAGGTTTTCCAGATCGGATCCGCTCTCCATGATTCCACTCTGCGGGCGAATTGGCTTCTTTCTCCATTCCCTCTCAGCGACGTAGAAACCCAACGTGATGCCAAATCCAGTTCCCAGAAGGAAAGATCCTATGACTGCCCAGAACAACGAGCTTCCAACTCTTCGCTTCGCTCAGAGGACTTTTCTTCTTCACCGAAAGCTCTGAGTATCATCCTGAAGGCTATGACCAGAGCGGGAAATGCCAGTCCGGTAAGCAATACCTTTCCAACAAGAACAGGATCTAGAATCACTTTCTAGGCCCCTTCGAATAATGCCCTTTTTCGTCTCTCCAGACTCTCCTTCCAGATTCTTCTTCCCATCGAGTGAAGCCTTCTCGTTCCTGTATGAAGTCTGATTTTCCGGCTCTTAACCCTGCCTCTCTTCGGATGTCTTCCGGTATCTGGGCCAGTTCCTTCTTAGTCGGCTCCTTCGTCGTCGTCAGTCCCTTCCTCATAGAGAGGTAGGATTTTATGAATCCGGTCTTCGCTTCCAGTTCCATCTTCCTCACCCGTTCCTCTCCCAGGTTCCTGATCAGGGCCTTCCTTCCCCTAACTTTCAGTGATTGGAGACGCTTGACAATCTGGCCGATCTTCTCCTTCCCCGAGATCCCAGGAACCAGTCTCGTTCCACCTGACAGATGCGCTTTCAGTTCAGTCTGGATCCTCTTGGCCTGAGCGTCTTTCTGCTTCGGGGAAACTGCCCTCTGACATTCTACCAGGTGATAGAGATGGCCTTCCTTCCAGACGAAGGGAAAAGGCTCAGGATCAAAATAAGTCATGGAAGCGCTCTTCGACAGTCTGATCGTCTTCCATCCTGAATATCTCCTCATCTGAAGATCACGATCATTGAAGGGAATGGGGCGGAGTTCTTATGGCCTGAGAACTTCAGCCTTCCTTTGATCAGACGAATTTCATACCTTTGCTGGAGAATGTCGCCCCAGAACCATTCAGTATCCGTTCTAGCCGGAAGAAGAGCGACCGTCAAAGTATAAAAATCTCTGGCCTGAACATGGGCTTTATGGATCCAGAGCTTGATATCCTTCCCATAGGGCGGATTCATGAAACATATTTCCGTGTCCCAAGCTCTATAGAGTCCACTGTCTCCAGTCCAGAACTTCGTATGTTTAGCCGTATCTGAGTTGGCGCAGACATCGACGGTGAAGTGAAACTCCTGATCAAGCTGATCGTAGAGATCCTTCGGAGTGGCCCAGTCTCCCTTCATCGAAGAGAACATGACCTTCCGCATCTGATAGTCCATCAGTCTTTCTCCGCGTTCATCTTCATCAGAGCGACGGAATCGAGAGCCTTCTTCTTGAATTCTGCCATCGTGACAGGTTTCGCGTCGATCTCAGCGTAAGGGATCTTGATCGGATGAGGCCCTTTCTCCTTCAGTTTCATCGGCAGGCCGTAGATCATCGTGTCTCCCAGATTTCCGATGAACTCTTCCCCGTCTCTGGGCCAGAGAGTCCGAGATCTCTTAGCTGGAATCTTTCCGCTTTTCTTTTTCATCTTTCATTCTCTGGATACTTTCAAAGGAATCTCTGTCTGTAGGTCGTATCTTGACTAGAGAGAATCTTATCTGACATGGAAAGCATCTGAAAGTCAAAAGTCCTATAGTGACCCAAGTTCTTTCTTCGCCTAACTGTTCCGCAGACTGACCACAGAAAGGACACTGAACTTTCACTTCTTCTCATCGAATCCCAAGTCCACTAGGAACCTGATCGCCATCGTGGCCAGTTGAAGGGCCTCTCCGTTGACTCTGGATCCGTCCTTCTTGTCGTGGACTCTGATCTCTTCCCAAAGCTCATCCAGTTCCTCTTTGACGATCGCGTATCCCTCATGCTTCGATCGAAAGACCGGAAACTTGTTGATGGCGAAGAGGTATTCGGCCCAGATCTGGGCGACTACCTGATCGAACTTCTCTCTAGCATCCGCTTCTATCGCTTTCATAGTAGTTCCTCAAGAGACTTGATCAATTCTTTGGCCTTCTCTTTTGTCAGATCAAGATAATGGATCTCTCCAACTAATGGCGGATAGAAGTGGATCAGAATCATGTTTCCTTCCAGTGTAACGCTCATAGTGAACTTTCCAAGAAATTCGATCTTACTCATCTGACTTCCTTCCATTGTCTTTAGATTCCAGTTGAGTCCTTAGAACGTGACGGACTGCTCCCATCTGCGCTCTTCCCCAGTTCATGTTCCTCTTCATCATGTAGAAGTTGAGGAAGTCGGTGAGTCCCTGATCCATCGGGATCTGCTCTTTGTTCCTGACGGCCCACTTCTGGATCGTCTCCGACTCCCTTTCCGGATTGAACTTCGGGAACTTCGGGCTGATGATCTCCTTAGTGTCAAAGTAAGGCCACCATTCCTTAGCAAGAAACTTGTGAGGGCCTTTTCTCGTAAATTCATCTCGAATGAGATAGTGATCGATGCTCGGCCAGACGTAATACTCAATGAGGCCGATCTCCGGTTCGTAAGTGGGAAGGAAGACCTGGTTAACATTTGTCCGAACTCTCGTATGAAGGCCCTTTGGCCACTGATCGGAATATGCAAGCTCGACATCCTGCTTAGTGAGGTTGTTGGCAAGATCAATCATCATCTTCAGTATGTCACCAGTAGTGTAACCCGTAAGGCTGTTGATGTATTTGGAGAACTCATCCATGGCAAGAAGGATCGGCGTTCTTGTCCCTTTGAGCTTCTTGATCGACTCGAATTTGCGTAAGGGAGTCCATCTAGGATCCAGAATCGGACTGGGAAGCTTGGTTCTGGGATCGATCTTCTTCTCATCGACTTCCCCAGAATACATCTTGAAGTTCCCGATGACTCTTCCCTCTTTGTATGTGTCGAGCCAGACCCTGACGAACCTGGCCAACATGGTAGTCTTTCCGGATTCCGTCGGCCCGAGAATCGCATATCTCCATCCGGCCCTTCCTTCATGTCGGCCCTGAAAGGCGATCTTCGGTTTAGATGACACGAACTTACGAAACCTCGCTTCGCTCGGTTGGCATAAAGGAGTCTCACGGTTCTTCTCATGCCTTCTTAACGGTTTCCGCTCGTTGAAATTTTGTAGCCTTCACTCTAATATTCCCAAGCCCGAAGTAAGGCCGATATAGCTTCACAGCATCGAGCCAGAAGCTCATCCCTATCTCGATCGTATGTTTTGCCGTTCTTTTTTCGCAGAGACTCTAGAGCATCACCTACTTCTCTCAAAGTTTTCTTTTCAGAGGCAGATCCGTTAGATAGAAGCAATAATTCGATGTTGCTCACTTCATTTTTCCCGCTTTGATTTCGTCTTCTTCCCTCTGCTTCTGGGAATGACTGACCAACTCGATCTTGACGTACTCAGAGCAGACTTGACAGATCCAAATCAATCTCGTCCCAAATCCCGCGTTGACTATCTGCTTTGGATGCTGACAGTCAAACCCTTCCCGCTCTCTTAATCTGATCATGTGTAACACCTGAGAACGTGAGAACTGTGTATTACCATGAAATGATATGCTTCTTCTGGACTTGGATTATGGATTTCTCCCTGATGTATGTTAGGCCGTTCCAAAGCCGAACAGGTTTCGCATCTAAGGATCATTTGTTCGCTCTCGCTTGGATCTCTTTCACCAAATCATCGGCGACTTTGCGATCATGCTGAACCGTCGGAAGCCGAAGAAAGGCCCGAACCAGATTCTCTCTCCTATTCCCCTGAAGAAGATTAGGGAAAGCAGGAATTCCCTTCTTTTCATCGGCCTCTATCATTCGTATGACCGACCAATTCTTAGCTGGAAGCTCTTCACAGAGGAACGACATCAGAAGCTGATAGTGTTCGTACCTGTGTTTGATGTCTTCATTCATTCCTTCTTCGCATCCAGCCATTCATCGATCCGCTTTCCTTCCTCTTTCCTGACATCAGGGACTTTCATAGATCGTAGTACGCTCCGCAGCTGTCGCAGACAAACCAGTATTTGTCTTCGGTCTTCGAATATCTGATCTGGAAGTAGATCTTGTTACAGCCTACACAATGAACTACTTCTTCGATGATCCGTCTTAGCTTCTTTGATTCGCTCATTCTTCGAACCTTCCTAGCTCAAGTCCCTGTCGAAGGCGGAACGTCAGTATTCCTCTTTCGTAGATCATGTCTAGGCTCCATCCTCTTTCTTCGCTGTTTCCCTGCTCTTCGAACTGCCGTCTTAGAATCGAGCCAAGCCTCTCTTCTCTGATCAAAGTAAGTCCATTCCGGTATCACTATGACCCTGATCATCTCCTGGACTCCGATTCCCCTCTTCCTTCCTTCCTTCGCCATGTTCCGATATGCCTTCTTCGTCAGAACCTGCATGAACTTGACTGTTCCCTTCTCCGTCACCCTTTCCATGATCTTCTTCATGTTGATCTCTCTCTCTGATGGCTTTGATCAGTCCAATGACTTTATTCTGCTCGATCTCGAGATCAAGCTCAAGCTGTTCCGTTCTCTTCTTCGAAACGTAAAGGAGCCGAAGGGCGGAAACCGCGTCAGTGTTCTCAGGCTTGGAATGATCGATGTATCCCCTGAGATAGTGATAAGCTTCATCGATCACTGTCAACCTTTATCCCTTCTTGAACTATGTCTTCGGCCTCTGAGGCACTTTTGTTGATCAGCCAAGTATAGCTGTAGAACTGTCGATCCTGGATCCGAATGATCACCCATCGAAGCCTGTTCATCGATTGGTTCTCCTGACGACTTCGCAGTTCAGATCCATGTGGCCGATCTGTGGATCGTAGAAGGCTCCGCACCTGTCACAGCGTCTCATCCGATGGCCTAGGAACTTCTGCCCGCGATTGAAGATCTCGAAGAAGCGGTTCAATCTTTTTTCTCCCTTCGTGTTTTGATCTCATCAATTTGTTTGCTGATTCCCTGAAGATCTTCCTGAGTCATCTTTGAGGCCATCCATCCGTGAGTGAAGCAAAACCATTCTTCGAATTCCTCAGAAGTCAGTTCTTTCTGCGCTCGTTCAAAGTTCTGATTGGAAGTAAATTTCATGGTACTATCGCCTTTGCGATCAGGGTCGAAAGCTCTGTCTGGGCCTGGAAGTATTTCTTCCCGAACCAGACGTATCCCCGTCGGTAGATGGATCTGAGGATCAGGAACTTGGCCATTCTGATGTAGTTTGTCAATGAGTCATAACCTCAAGAAGGTCTTTGACATCATCCAAAGTCAGAAAGAGATCCTTCGGATTCACTCCATCATAAATGAAATTAAAAGCCGATTTGAAATCTTTGTCGATCGTAACTTTGCATCTGCTAAGTCTGATAGTGACTTGATTATGATCGACTGTGATCTTGCCGTTTGTCATTCGATCCACTTCACGTTCTTCTTCTTGAGATCTTCTAGAAAGGCGACGGCCTGAGCCTTCTTCGGACAGCCTTCTATGAACGGAGTCCGTTCGTAAACGTAGCCTGAGATCCTCTGGATGTAGCTGAGCAGTCCTTCGACGCTGATCTTGGTTTTCTGAGATTCACTCATTCTGAATCGTCTCCTTCCGGCTGATAGTTGGAGTCATTCTGATCTTCGACGAACTGATCATGCTCTCCGCCGAAGTCGTCAGGATCTCGTTCGAGTCCTTCGTCCTGATCGCAGGTACAGACTTCATTCACTGAAGCCCGACAGAAACAGAGTTCAGTTTCACTCAATTTCCAGAACCTTCTGATGGAAGGGTCTGAAGGATCCTCTCATCTCTTCGTAGGTACAGAGGCCGCAGGCGATCCGATGTCGCTCCTGGGCTTCCCACTGATCTACAGTGATCTGGCCCAGACTGGCGAAAAATTGTCTGGGAGTGACCACTCTCTTGTTAGCTACGAGCCTAAGCTCCATGATTCCTCAGGAAAGAGAAGGACTATCCCCGTATATAAGGGAAGTGTAACATCTGAAGAGCGAACATCTAGAATGAGAACAGATCCAGGCTCCCGACGGCCAAAAAGAGCTTTTCGTTCCGTTGGCAGAAGCGACAATCCTTCCGATGTCATGAGGATAACATTCAGGTGTTTCATCTGGATTAGTTATCGGAAGATCTGAAGCGACAAAAATAGTAAGAAAAAGTAATAGTTCGAGTCCTGTTATAGCGATAAGGATCAGGGCCACATTCTTGAACTTCACTTAGAGACAGCTTTCTTTCTTTCTGGGAAGTTTTCCGTTCCCGTGATCTGAACATGAATAACGTCTCTCCCATAAAGCTCTATCAGCTTCACCATGACATCATTCAGCTTCCGGTTACCGTAGAGGCGAACTACCTTCTCAGAGAACTTCTTCCAGATCTCGGGCGGAACGTCGATCGTCGTCTTCAAGATTTGACTCTCTCCTTTCGCTCTCTCTCTTCCCTTTCAAGCCTGTCCTTCTCCTTCTGCTTCTGTTCCTTCGCGTAGATCTCATAGTCCCTAGTGAACTCTCCGCCAGCTATGATCAGGGAGATCATGCAGACGACGAACTCAAGAAGGGCCGATAGGAACAACTTGAAGGGAAAATCAAATGGAGCGGCCCAGACGGCCAGAAGAAGAAGGAACCAGGTAATCGTTCCAGTGAAGATCACGAAAGCGTCAACGTCTCTCATGGATGGATCCCCAACAACTTCAGGATATATGGAGAAAGAATGACTCCGCCAGCGATCCCTTCCAAGAAGATGACAAAGGGATACAATTTTCTGATGGCCTTCGATTTCATGGATTCCGGTTTCCTGTCTAGGGCCTCTTCGCCCCATTCAAGCCCGATCTTCTCGAACTTGTCAGCCTGGTTCAGGAGATCCCTCATGTTCTCTCCTTCTATGTCGAAGCTGAGATCCATGTTCTCATCGACGTAAATAGTGAACTGGGCCTTCAATGCTTCGGTTCCTCTAGCTCTTTGATATGCTTCTGGATCCTTCTGAGATAGTGAGCGACGGAAGCGAAGTCGGCCTGAGTAAGCTTCTTGGAAAGGATTCCTTTGATCTCCTTAATATCATCCCTCCAGGTCCACGACTTAGACTTCTTCATGGTTTCTCCAACGACTCAGTGACTTCTTTGAACTGCTCAAGATTTGAGAGATAGTGTTTCCAGCAGAGATCGAAGCGATCGAACTGTCGGCCGAAGAACGAGGCCCAGAAACCAGTGGATTCCAATCGAAGGACTTTGACTGATTCCTGATCGCATCCAGCAACATCGCAGTAACAAGTGAACCACGCCTCAGGATTCCTCTTTGAAACCACTATTCAACACTCCTAAAGTTAACCTTACTTAAGGGAAGGAGTGGTTTATCAAAGTTTAGGTACTCGTACTTTCCAGCCTTCCAGTTGACGGGATTCTGACCTCTCAACTTCCTTCGCTCATTCTCGACATCTATGGCCTCTTGTGTTATCACTGAAGGCGGAATAAGCTCATACTGGTTCCCCTTCCTGAAGATGTCAGCCCTGACATTCAGCTTCTTCAACTTCTTTTCCGCTTCCTTTGATACATCGAAAGCGTGACCGTTCCGAGTCATGGCTTTGAACCAGAGATGGATGCCCCGAGGAGTTCTGACGGAGAAAGTTCGTTTCACATAAGGAAGCCAAAACTTTGTCGCCTGTGTCAACTTCGAATAATGCTTCCGATTGAAGGGATCGATGTCTCGGTATTCTCCATCTATCAAATGAGGTTCAGGATCAACATCAACAACGAAAATCCCAGATCTCTTAGAGACAACAGCGACGTTTCCATGATACTCCCTAATCCAAATCATGACTTTCTCAAGAGAAGCCGATTTCTGTTTCCATGGCACTCCCTTCAAAGGATTCTTGGATCCTTTCCCTATACGAAGAAACTTACACCCAATGTCGTCCAGATGTCTAAGTTGAAATTCCGTGACACTGAAAAGATTTTTCTCTTTGAAATTCTCGAATCTCGGATACTCTTGAGTCGAATATCTTCCTTTGAAACTTTCAAACCACTGATGAAGACTCTTAGCTCCAGCCAAAGGCCGATCCTTTCCGGCCCAGATCTCCTGACTCATTCGACAACTTGTTCCTTTGTCCAGATAGAGTTTCCTTCAACGAACCACTGACCCTCATGGAAAACAATCTTGATACGATCGATTCCCCATCTACATTTCTCTTCGAGACAATCATCATGAGGATCGACGACCCAGAATTCTTCCTGGACACCCTGATGATCTTCAACTCCCTTCTTTACGACTTTCATAAGTTCTAACGATTATCCCCGTCTATCATATTAACCCGTCGTTATTCCAACAGTAATATTCTTCCAGTCCATTATTCTGACCACGCCGTCAGGCGACTGGCGTCAGCCAG
>Ga0099794_10000211_pt1 | contig 21015 bp, 18 predicted proteins | sample Rivendell_Oct201_10_FD_77320 | JGI IMG/M metagenome (GOLD analysis project Ga0099794, IMG submission 77320) | Vadose zone soil microbial communities from the Eel River Critical Zone Observatory, Northern California, USA -... | ecosystem: Host-associated > Plants > Roots > Rhizosphere > Soil ... | reverse complement strand
CGGATTCGTCTAGTGACCCACTAATGTGCGGGGTTTTCGGGATCTGCGCGAAGCAGGGAGTCGACGTCGCCAACCTCACCTACTTCGGGCTCTTCTCGCTGCAGCACCGAGGCCAGGAGTCCGCCGGCATCGCCGTCTCGGACGGCACCAACGTGCGCGTGCATCGCGCCATGGGCCTGGTGGCACAGGTGTTCTCACCGGCACAGATCAAAGACATGGGCGAGGGCTCGATCCTGGCTTTGGGACACACTCGCTACTCGACGACGGGCTCCAGTCGCGCCGAGAACGCGCATCCGCTGCCTTTCCATCACCCGACGCTCGGACCCGGCGCGATCGCTCACAACGGCAACCTGCTGAACGCTGAGGCCCTGCGGACCCAGCTGATGGAGGAGGGCGCGACCTTCGACAGCGAGCTCGATACCGAGGTGATGGCCCGCCTGATCGAGCACACGCACGGCCGCACCTGGGAAGACGTGATCCGGCGCACGTTCGCGCGGGTGGTCGGCGCCTACTCGTGCGGCATCATCACTCCGACTCAGCTCATCGCGCTGCGCGACCCATATGGGTTCCGTCCGCTTTGCATCGGCTTCATCCCGCTGCCTGGACAGCCGGCCCACGTGGTCGCCTCTGAAACGTGCGCGCTCGACACTGTCAACGCGAACTTCGTGCGCGAGGTCCAGCCTGGCGAGATGGTGGTGATGGACGAGCACGGCGTTCACAGCGTGAACTTCCAGACCTCCAACAAGCACGCGATGTGCGTGTTCGAGTTTATTTACTTCGCACGGCCCGACTCCATCCTCAAGAACTGCGAGCTGGAGGACGCCCGCATCCGGATGGGCCACGAGCTCGCCAAGGAGGCTCCGGTCGAGGCGGACATGGTGGTTGCGTTCCCCGACTCCGGAACGCCGGCCGCCATCGGCTACGCGGAAGCCGCAGGCATCCCTTTCCGCGAAGCGATGATGAAGAGCCGCTACATCAACCGCACGTTCATACAGCCGGACCAATCGCTTCGCGAGGCCGGCGTGATGTTGAAGCTGAATCCGCTGCCGCGATCGATCAAGGGCAAGCGCCTGATCGCCGTCGACGACTCGATAGTCCGCGGCACGACTTCAAGGCGGATCATCGAGCGCCTGCGAGCGGCCGGCGCCAGTGAGATTCACATGCGGATCTCGAGCCCGCCCATGCGCTTCCCTTGTTTCATGGGCGTCGACATCGGGTCGACCAAAGAGCTCATCGCGTCCGGGCGCACGGTGGACGAGGTGCGCGAGCGCATCGGCGCCGACAGCCTTCAGTACCTTTCGATACCGGGTCTGATGCGGGCAATAGGTCGCGGTACGTCCCAGGAGTTCTGCCGTGCCTGCTTCGACGGCTCGTACCCGGTCCCGGTGCCCCAGCAGCTCGAGATGGACAAGATGCAGTTCGAGCTTCCGATGAAGTCCGATCACGTGGCAGGTCCTCCCTCGCCAACCGTCGTGAGTTAGGTGGAGATGCAGCCAGAGATGCCTCCGGCTGCATCTCTGATGGGCGCCGAAGGCCTTTCCTACGCCGCTGCCGGCGTTGACATCGCGGCGTATGAGCGCGTCCTGGAGCGGGTGAAGCCGCTGATCGCGGCCACGCACGGCAAGGAAGTGGCCGGCGGCGTCGGGCCGTTCGCGGGTCTGTACAGGCTGCCCGGTGGTGGCCACCTGGCCGCGAGCGCAGATGGTGTCGGAACGAAGATCAAGATCGCCATCGCGGCGGGATCGCATCGCGGTATCGGAATCGACATCGTCAACCACTGCGTCAACGACATCGCCACGGCGGGCGCGCGGCCGTTGTTCTTCCTCGACTACTTTGCCACCGGCCGGCTGGACCCTGAGGTTTTCACCCAACTGATGGAAGGCATGACACAGGCCTGCCGCGAGGCGCGTTGCGCGCTGCTGGGCGGGGAGACCGCTGAGATGCCCGGCGTATACGCGCTTGGCGACTACGACCTCGCCGGTTTCATCGTCGGCCTGGTCGATACGGACCGGAACCCGGACCCGGCCCGCATCAAGGCCGGAGATGTGCTCATCGGCCTGCCGTCGAGCGGCCTGCACACCAACGGCTACTCGCTGGTGCGCAAGGTTTTCGAGGACGTGCCCTTGAACCGGACCTATCCGGAGGTAGGCCGTCCCCTCGGCGAAGCGCTGCTCGAGCCGCACAGGTCTTATCTAGATGACCTGGGCCGTATCCAATGGAAAGGCTCCGCCCATATCACCGGCGGTGGCATCCTCGGCAACCTTCCCCGCTGCCTGCCAGATGGACTTGGCGCCCGACTCGACAGCAAAGCGTGGGAGGTGCCGCCGATCTTCGAGCTGATCCGCAAACGTGGCCCAATCGCCGACGACGAGATGTACGGAACGTTCAACATGGGTTTGGGCATGATCCTGGTAGTCGGCAGCTCAGACGTGCCGTCGGGAGCGATGGTGGTCGGCGAGGTGGTCCGCCATTCCGGTCCAGACAGAGTGGTCATCCGCTGACCCTGAAAATCGGCGTCGCGGTGTCCGGCAAGGGATCGAACCTACGCAACCTCGTCGAGCGCGGATATAACGTGGTCGCGGTGGTGACCAACCGGCCGTCCTGCGGGGGCGCGGCCTTCGCGCGCGAAATGGGCATCCCGCTTGGGGAGCTGTCGCAAAAGTCGTTCGGCTCTTCCCAAGACCGCGATGCGGCGATGGTCGACTTTTTCAGGAATCACGGCGTCGAGCTCGTCGTCGACGCGGGCTATGACCGCGTTCACTCCGAGGCCTTTCTCGAAGCGTTCGAGGACCGGATCATCAACGTCCACCCCTCGCTGCTTCCAGAGTTCGGAGGCGGCATGGACGCCGTCGAGCGCGCCCTCGACAGTGGAGTCAAAGTGACCGGCGCGACGGTGCACATCGTCACCGCAAAGCTGGACGCGGGCCCGATCCTGGTTCAGGAGGCCGTCCCTGTCCTCGAAAGCGATACGGTGCAGACGCTGCGCCATCGTGTCCACGAAGCCGAGTATCGAATTCTTCCGCAGGCAATCCGGCTGATGGAGGAGCGCCTTGCCCAAAGCCCTACTGTCGGTTAGCGACAAGCACGGTCTGGCCGGCTTCGCGCGCGGCCTGCGGCGCCTCGGGTACGAGATGTATGCGACGGGCAGCACGCTCAAAACTATTCAAGACGCAGCCATCGACGCGCGTCCCGTGACCGAGCTGACGGGTTTGCCCGAGATGATGGACGGGCGGATTAAAACGCTTCACCCGGGCGTGCACGCAGGGATCCTCGCGCGCCGCGACCGGCCTGAGCACATGGACTCGCTGAGGGAGCACGGCCTGCAGGAGATCGACCTGGTGTGCTGCAACCTCTACCCGTTCGTCGAGACCGTCACCCGCCGCGAGGTGACATTCGAGGAGGCGATCGAGCAGATCGACATCGGCGGACCGGCGATGATTCGCGCCGCCGCCAAAAATCACGAGTCGGTGGTGGTGGTCGTGCGCCCGGAGCGCTATTCGGAGGTGCTGAGCGCCCTGAGTGAGCAGACTCTCGATTCGGCTATGCGGCGGCGCCTCGCCGCCGAGGCGTTCGCACACACATCGGGCTACGACTCCTGGATCGCCGCCTACCTGCGCGGGACCGAGACCGACGATTTCCCGCCTGAGATCTCGTTCGCCGGTCTGCTCACCCAGCCGCTTAAATACGGTGAGAACGAGCACCAGAAGGCCGCTTTCTACCGATTCGGGCCCGACCCTGGCGGAGTGGGCGGGGCGGTGCAGGTCCAGGGCAAGGACCTTGGCTTCAACAACATCCAGGACGCCTCGGCTGCCTTTCAGCTGGTGCGCGATTACGAGCCGCCGGCCGCGGCGATCGTCAAGCATATGAACCCGTGCGGACTGGCAGTGGCGGAGGACCTTGCCACGGCATACCGGCTTGCCTACGAGTGCGACACAGTCTCGGCGTTCGGGGGCGTCGTCGGGGTCAACCGCCCACTCGACCGGTCGACTGCCGAACAGATCGTGCAGATAGTCACGCACGTGGTGATCGCGCCCGAGGTCCTCGACGAGGCCAAAGACGTGCTGGCGCGTCGCAAAAGCATGATCGTGCTCGTGGCTGAGCCGCCACGTGCCGGTTTGCACGACCTCGATGTGCGGTCGGTGCCGGGAGGCTTTCTCGTCCAGGAGTGGGATCGCCTCGGGTTCGATCGGTCGACGGCGGCCGTGGTCACCCGGAGAGCGCCGACGGAGATGGAATGGGAGCAGCTGGGATTCGCATGGACCGCGGTGAAGCACGTGAAGTCCAACGCGATTGTTCTCTTCAAAGACGGAGCCGCGGTGGGAGTCGGTGCCGGCCAGATGTCGCGCGTTGAGGCCGTGCAGCTAGCGGTCAGGCGTGCCGGTCGGCGGGCGGTCGGGTCTGTGATGGCCTCCGATGCGTTCTTCCCCTTCGCGGACGGGCTCGAGGAAGGAATCAGGGCGGGCGTGACGGCTGCCATCCAGCCGGGCGGCTCGGTCAAGGACTCGGAAGTCGTGGCCGCAGCGGACGCGGCCGGCATCGCAATGGTCATGACCGGCCGACGCCACTTCAAGCATTAGGGGCAGGCATGGGTTCTCGATTTGGTGAGGAAGGCCGTCGGCTCTCCTACGGCAGCTACCTCAGAGTGCCCGAGCTTCTCGACCTACAAAAGGGCCTCAGCCAGGAGCACGACGAACTGCTCTTCATCGTCGCTCATCAGGTCTACGAGCTCTGGTTCAAGGCCGTGCTGTTCGAGCTCGAAGCTGCGCGCGACAGGATCGACGCCGACGACATCTTCTTCGCGCGTCACTACCTCCAGCGCGTTCACGTCATCGAGCGTCTGCTCGTCGAGCAGATCGAAGTCCTCGAGACGATGTCACCGCAGGACTTCCTCGTCTTCCGCTCGCAGCTGGCGCCTGCGAGCGGATTTCAGTCCGTGCAGTTTCGCGAAATCGAGTTCCTGTCCGGGTTGAAGGAGCCGAAGTACCTGGCGCGCCTCGAGGCGACACCGGACGAGATAGCCCGGCTGCGCCGGCGCCTGGACGAACCCTCCCTTGGCGACGCTTTCCACGGCCTTGTCGAGCGACGGGGATCTCCTTCGCTGCTCCAGGTCTTCCGGGATCGCGAGCATTACGGGGACCTCTTCGACCTGTGCGAGGCGATGCTCGACCACGACCAGTCGTTCGCGCATTGGCGCGCCCGGCACGTGCTGATGGTGGAGCGCCAGATCGGCGGCAAGACGGGGACCGGCGGCAGCAGTGGCGCGGAGTATCTGCGCACGACCTTAGGCAAGCGCTTTTACCCCGACCTGTGGGAGGTCCGGTCGCAGCTGTGAAGGTGGGATTTTCCGGCGAACGTCCGGAACATCACATGAAGAAGACACGCGTGGAGAACCCGCGCGTCACGTGTGGCACGTGCCGAATGTTCGACGGCACCGCGTGGTGCCGTCACTGGAACTTCCACACGACGGCCGAATCGCCGCCGTGCCGTTTCTACAAGAGAAAGGAGAGTGCCCCGTGACTGCTGGCACCGTGAAGCCAAAGCCCAACACGCTGCCCCGCCTGCTCGTCGGGATGATGTTTCACACCTCGCGGCGTTTCGCCGGCCCCTCTTCGATTGCGTTCTCGCCCGCAGGATCGAGCCTCGCGTTCGTGTCACCAAAGGATGGCCCGCCACTGGTCTCCGAGGTGCCGGTGTCGGGCGGCGAGGTTCGAACGCAGTTCGCGATCGAGGGCGCGGCCGTGCACGGAATCTCCTGGGCGCGCACGGGTGAGCTCTGCTGCGGCACCCACCCGTCACGGTTCCGAGCGATGGCAGGTCTATGCGTGGCGTCCCGGAGGAAAGGTCGAAGTATTGGCGGTGAGCGACGGCGACCTCGTGCAGCACCACCTCGAGCGCCACCTCCTGGGTTAGCACTTATGACGAACTCTGCCGAAATGGCGCTTTCCACCAGCGGCGAGACGACCAATTCGGCCGGAATGGCGAAATCCCGAAGAATCGTGCGGGCTTAGTTCAGACGCTCCACGATCATCGCCATCCCTTGGCCGCCGCCGACGCACATCGTCTCGAGCCCGTAGGTCTTGTTCTTTTCACGCAGACCGTTGAGCAGCGTGCACAGGATGCGCGCCCCGGTCATCCCGAACGGGTGGCCAAGCGCGATGGCGCCGCCGTGCGGGTTGAGCTTGTCGCTGAACGGGTCGACCCCGATCGCGCGCGCCGAAGGGATGACCTGGGCGGCGAACGCCTCGTTGATCTCGACGATGTCGATGTCGTTGATGTTCATCTTGGCGCGCTCGAGCGCTTGCCTCGAGGCGTCGATGGGGCCAAGTCCCATGAATTCGGGTTCGAGCGCTGAGAGCCCGGTCGAGACGATGCGAGCGACCGGCTTGAGGCCGAGCTCCTTCGCCTTGCGATCCGACATCACGACCACCGCGGCGGCGCCGTCGTTGAGCGGGCACGCGTTGCCGGCGGTCACCGTGCCGTCCTCTCGGAAGGCCGGCTTGAGTGTCGCCAGCACCTCCACCGTTGTACCCGGACGCGGCCCATCGTCCTTCGTGAACATCGCGCCGCTGGGCAGTGGGACGGGGATGATCTCGCGGTCGAAGAAGCCGTTGTTTTGCGCCGCGACAGCGGCGTTCTGGCTCTTCACCGCATACAGGTCCTGCTCCTCGCGGCTGATCTTCTCGCGCCGCGCGACGTTCTCCGCGGTCTGTCCCATTGCGATGTAGATATCTGGATATTCGTCAGTGTTTCCGGGCACCAGCCTCGGGTTGTACGTGTCGGGAGCGTCCGGATAGCCGCTGCCGTAGCGCGACACACATTCGATACCGACCGACAGGAACACGTCCCCTTCGCCGGCCTCGATCGCGTGCTTTGCCATGCGGGTCGTCATGAGGGACGAGGAGCAGTAGCGGTTCACAGTGACTCCGGGGACGTCGAGGCGCGCCAGAATTGAAATGACTCGGCCGATGTTGTGACCTTGCTCGCCGCCGGGCAGGCCGCACCCGCAGATGAGGTCTTCGATCGCGCCGCGATCGAGCTCCGGAACCTTCTCGAGCACCTTGGTCACGACGTGCGCGGCCAGGTCGTCGGGCCGGACGTCGACAAGGGAACCCTTACGAGCTCGACCGATGGGGGAGCGACCCAGAGCGACGATCACTGCTTCAGTCATGGGCTGATTATGGCCGCCGTGGTGATTCGCCATCGCGGTTGCCGATCAGGACGAATGCCCACAAACCCACGAAAGCCATGGCGATCGCGACAAAGGCGGCAACGGCATCCAGCTTGCCCCAACCGGCGAAAAACAAGATCACGAACATCGATGGCACCCACAGCGCTCCCGCCAGCTCGCGGCGTCCTATGGCCCTGTGCCGTTTTTCCTCCAGGAGGAGCTCACGAGGCAGCCGCTCCTCAGTGTCCAGCGGAGCAAAGATCGCGTACATGCTCCGTCGTTCCAGGCTGCGAAGGTCGCTTTCCCGGGTGTGACGCGCGGCCATTCTCGTGCACCTAAGTTTAGAATCTCCGGCGCCGAATCAGGACCTGACCAGCAGTGCCTCGCGGGTGAAGAGCCGCAGGGCCGCGAACCAGCAGGCCACCCCTGCGACGACAAGGCTGGCGCTCGTAACGCCCAGCGCCGGCCAGGCGACCGTGTTGTGGACAATCGCGTCCCGCAGAACCAGCACTGCGTTGAGGATCGGGATCAGGTAGTAGGCGAGGTTCGGGTTGAAATCCGGGATAAACAGGATGATCGAGGCCGGGAAGATCGTGATGAAGTACAGCGGCGTGGCGTAAGCCTGGCCCTGCCGGAAGTTCTTCGCCAGCGTTCCCAGAGTCAGCGTGAGGGAGCTGAAGGTGCCGGCCAGCAGGATTGCCAGCCACACCATCACGCCGGCGGCGAGTGGAGTGAGACTGATGTGCGAGGACCCGCCTTCACCTGGCAGCGCGATCTGGGTCAGGGCCAGCAGCATCGACCCGATGGCGGCGACCGCCGCGACCAGGCTGATCGCGCCGATCGCCAGGATCTTCCCGAGCAGGATCCGGCTTCGCGGCGCGGGCGTCAGGAGCAGGCTCTCCAGGGTCTTCCTCTCCCGTTCACCGGCTGAGCTGTCGAGCGCCGCGGACAGGCCGCCAGTAAGCACCATCGTGATCAGGATGTAGGGCAGGAAAAAGCTAAGGAACGCGTTTCCGGCGGCCTTCACCGGCGAGCTCAGCGGATGGACCGTGACAGGCAGGGGATGCAGGACTCCCGGGTCAACACCTCGCTCCCTCAGTGCGGCCTCGGCTTTGGCCGCTTCGTACCGGCCCAAAACGGTCTGTAGGCGTGTGTCGGCGATCTGTGCGCCCTGGCGGGTCGGGTCGTAGTACTCATCGATCTGCGCGGCTTGAAAGACCACGCCGAGGTCCACCTGCTGCTTGGCCGCGGCTGCGGGGTCGGCGACGCGCTCGAGCTTCAAACCCGTCGCCCGAAGCAGGACGTCGAGCCCGACCGGGATCTCGCCGCTGTAGCCGACCGTATAGGTCTGAGTCGCCGTCTTGGTCGCAAGCTGCGAGATGACGGTCATGATTAGCGGCGTCGCCAGCGCAGCAAGCCCGATCGCAATCAGCGTGCGGCGGTCGCGCACGATCTCGAGCATCTCTTTCTTGAAGACGATCAGCAATGGGCTCACAGGACGAGCTCCAGGAACGCATCTTCCAGGTCTCGATGCGCGCCCCTCACCTCAGAGGTCGAGCCCGTCGCGACAACGCTGCCCTCATGGAGGATGGTCACCCTGTCGCACAGCCGCTCTGCGTCGTGCAGGACGTGCGTCGAAAAGATCACGCACCTGCCGCGTCCACGCGACTCGACCATGAACTCACGAATCTCCCTTGACGCGAGGACGTCGAGGTTGGAGGTCGGCTCGTCGAACATCAGCACCTCAGGGTCGTGGACGATCGCTCGCCCGATCGCCACCTTTTGCTTCTGGCCGGAGGAGAGGCTGTCCGCGCGCTGGTTGGCGAACGACGCCATCCCCAATCGATCGATCACGCCGTCGACTCTCTGGTTCACCTCGCCGTCCGGCACGCCGCTGAGCTGCGCAAAGTAAGTGATGTTCTCGCGCGCTGAAAGGCGCGGGTAGACGCCGATGTCGGCAGTGACGACTCCAACTCTGCGGCGGACCTCCTCCGGCGCCGAACGCGTGTCGAAGCCGAGCACCTTCACGGCGCCCGACTCGGGCGCCAGCAGCGTGCAGATGACCCTGAGCGTGGTCGTCTTGCCGGCGCCGTTGGGGCCGAGCAAACCGAAGATCTCACCGGCATTGGCTTCGAGCGAGATGCCGCGCAGGACCTTGTTCTTGCCGAGCGTCTTCTCCAGGCGATCAACCGTGACCGCCGCCGGGCTCACTTGGTTTTGCTGGTGCGAGCCTTCGTGGCTTTTGGCTTGGTCGACGGCGGCTTGGCTTTAGTCGCGACGGTGCGCTTGGCCGGCTGAGGCTTGGAGGCCGTTGTTGGTTTGACCGCGCTGGTCACCGCGGTCGCGGCCCTCACCGGCGCCTTTTCGTTTGCCGGCGCCTCAGCGCTCGCCACACCCATCGTGCTCGAAAGCGTGCGGTGGCACGTCTCGCACGTCACGACAGTGCGGACGAATGTCCCGAGCTGATGCTCCTCGCGTCGAAGGTTGCGCGGGCGGCCGCAGAAGGAGCACATGGCGACCTCCGTTGTAACCGTCACGTGCCCTGGTCTTTTGTTCATGCCTGACTAAGGTAAACTTTCGCGAGCACCGGGGATTCCCTGCGGGTTCCCTTAAGTCCGGACCCGCCGGGCGCGCGCAGGGCGCATTCTCGAGCGTCGGATTCCTTTAAGTCCGGTCCAGTGAGACCGGGAAGGAGGTTTTTTGATGGCCGTCGGCAGCCGTCTGAGACACGTGATCGAAAGCCAGCAGTTCTCGCGCACCCTGCTCGAAGACCTCTTCTCCCGTTCAGACGAGATCAAGCGCGAACCCCACCGCTTCATGGGCCGTCTCAACGGCCAGGTCATGGCGGCCCTCTTCTACGAACCCTCAACCCGAACCCGTCTGTCCTTCGAGGCGGCGATGTTGCGGCTCGGCGGGCAGACAATGGGTACTGACAACGCCCGCGAGTTCTCCTCCGCGGCCAAGGGCGAGACTCTCGAAGACACGATTCGCATCGTCAGCGGTTACGCCGATGTGATCGTGCTGAGGCACAACGAGGAGGGCGCCGCCAAGCGAGCAGCGGCAGTCAGCTCGGTACCTATCATCAACGCGGGTGACGGGCCGGGACAGCACCCGACCCAGGCGCTGCTCGACCTCTACACGATCAAGGACGAGCTCAACAGGATCGACGGCATCAAGGTGGCGATGGTCGGCGACCTTGCTTACGGCCGCACGGTCCGTTCTCTCACTTACCTTCTCAGCAAGTTCAAAGACATCAAGATCTGGTTCGTCGCCCCACCAACTGTTGCGATGCGAAACGACCTGAAAGCCCACCTCGACGAGCGCCACGTTCCATGGGTCGAAACCGAGGACATGGAGGCGGTGCTGCCAGAGGTGGACGTGGTCTACATGACGCGGATTCAGAAGGAGCGTTTCTCGGATCCTGCCGACTACGAGGCGGTGAAAGGCGTCTACCGCATCGACAAGAGCACCCTCGAGCAGATGCGCAAATACGCGATAGTCATGCACCCGCTGCCGCGCGTCGACGAGATCGCCCCGGAGGTTGACGACGACGCTCGCGCCGCCTACTTCCGCCAGGCTCGCAACGGACTGCACGTCCGCATGGCGCTCCTGGACCGGCTGCTCGCATGAGCATTACCCAGGGTCGTCTCAAAGCGACGGTCATGGACGCCGAGCAGATCCGCCGGTCGCTTTCGCGCATCGCCCACGAGATCGTGGAGCGCAACCGGGGAACGCAAGACCTCGTACTTGTCGGGATTCCGGCCAAAGGCGATCACCTCGCGGTCCGCCTCGCGGCCAAGCTGATGGAGCTGGAGCGCGCGCCGGTCGCGGTCGGTTCGATCGACATCAGCCAGCACCGCGATGACCGCCATCTCAGGGAGCCTGCGCACCGCGCGACCTCGAACATGCCCGACGTCAAGGGCAAGGTAGTCGTCCTCGTCGACGATGTCATCCACCACGGCCGCACAGCGCGCGCGGCGATGGATGCATTAATGGACTTCGGAAGACCACGCGCGATCCAGCTGGCGGTGCTGATCGACCGCGGCCATCGCGAGCTGCCCATCCGCCCGGACTACGTCGGCAAGAACGTGCCCACGTCGGATGCGGAACGGATCGACGTTCTGATTTCCGAAGAAGACGGCGTCGACCAGGCGGTGATCGTTGCCGGCTGAAAACACAGTCGCGGCACTGGTCCTCGAGGACGGAAGGTCATTTGTCGGCGTTGCTCTGGGCGCCGAGGTCATCGGCGAAGGAGAGGTCGTGTTCAACACGGCGATGACGGGCTATCAGGAGGTGCTCACCGACCCGTCGTACGCCGGACAGATGGTGTGCATGACGTACCCGCTGCAGGGCAACTACGGGGTGCGTGACGCTGACGCGGAGTCGTCCAGGCCATGGGCGCGAGCGCTCATCGTGCGCTGGGCCTGCCCAGTCCCGAGCCACCACTCGAGCCAGGCCTCCCTGGACGAATACCTGAAGCGATGGAAGGTGCCTGCGATCACCGAGATCGACACGCGCGCGCTGACGCGCCACCTGCGCGCTCATGGAGCGCTGCGCGCCGTGTTGACTCACGAATCCGAAACCCCGAGCCAGGCACGCCTCGCCGAGCTGGCCGCCGCTGCGCGCCGCGTGACGCCCCTCGCGGAGCAGGACCTGGTGGCTGAAACGTCGCGCATCTCGACCGAGGAATGGCTCGAGGCGCTGCCCCCTGAGCTTCGGCGGTCCCAGCACGCCGACGGCGCCGGGCTCTTGATCGCGGTCGTCGACTATGGGGTCAAGACCAACATTCTTCGCTCGCTGCGGGAACGAGGCTGTCGCGTCGTAGTGCTGCCACACAGCGCGAGCTGGGCCGACATCGAGGCCACCGGTGCCGACGGCATGGTTCTGGCGAACGGTCCGGGGGACCCAGCGGTGCTGGACGGGCCCGTCGAGCTCGCGCGCCAGGCGCTCGGCCGCATCCCGATCTTTGGGATCTGCCTCGGCCATCAGATCCTCGGCCGAGCGGCCGGCGCGACCACCTCGCGACTTCCATTCGGGCACCACGGCGCCAATCACCCTGTCAAGGACCTCGAGACGGGCCAGGTGCACATCACCAGCCAGAACCACGAGTTCCAGGTGGATGCGGCCTCCATCCCGGCCGGTGACTTCTTCGTCTCGCAGCGCAACCTGAACGACGGCTCGGTGGAGGGCTTGAGCCATCGGAGTCTGCCGGTGTTCAGCGTCCAGTACCACCCCGAGGGCAGCCCGGGGCCGCAGGACAACCAGCACCTCTACGACAGGTTCGTCGAGATGGTCCGCGAGCGTCGACCAGTGCTGAAGCCGGTGGGAGGAGGCGTACAGCCGCCCAAGCCGCGCAAGGTGCTGATACTGGGCTCGGGGCCGATAGTGATCGGCCAGGCGGCCGAGTTCGACTACGCAGGAACGCAGGCATGCAAGGCGCTGCGCGAAGAAGGCATCACGACTGTGCTCGTGAACTCCAACCCCGCGACGATCATGACCGACGAGGACGTGGCGGATCGCGTTTACCTCGAGCCGCTGACGGTCGACGCGGTGGAGAGGGTGATCGCGCGGGAGCGTCCGGACGCGCTGCTGCCGACGCTTGGCGGACAAACAGGCTTGAACCTCGCGACGGAGCTTGCCGCCGCTGGTGTCCTCGACAAGTACCACGTCCGGCTGCTCGGGGCCGGCATCGAAACGATTCGCAAGGCAGAGGATCGCCAGGCCTTCAAAGAGATGCTTCAGCAAATCGGGGAGCCTGTCCCGATCTCCCGGGTATGCGAGTCACTCGAGGAGGTACGCGAGTTCGCCGGGGAGGTTGGCCTCCCGCTGGTCATCCGGCCCGCCTACACGCTCGGTGGTACCGGCGGCGGGTTCGTGACGAATGAGGCGGACCTCGCCCGCGTCGCCACCGGGGGACTCAACGCATCGCCCATTCACCAGGTCCTCATCGAGCGATCGCTCTGGGGATGGAAGGAGATCGAGTACGAGGTCATGCGCGACGCCGCGGACACGTGCATCACCGTCTGCAACATGGAGAACCTGGACCCGATGGGCGTGCACACCGGCGACTCCATCGTCGTCGCGCCGGCCCAGACCCTGTCCGACCGCGATCACCAGATGCTCCGCTCGTCGGCGATCCGCATCATCCGCGCCCTCGGCATCGAAGGAGGGTGCAACGTGCAGTTCGCCCTTGATCCAAAGAGCTCGACCTATTACGTGATCGAGGTCAATCCTCGCGTCAGCCGGTCGTCCGCGCTGGCTTCGAAGGCAACCGGCTACCCGATCGCCCGAGTGGCGGCCAAGGTCGCCGTGGGGAGGCGGCTCGAGGAAATCCGCAACGAGGTCACAGGCCGTACTTTCGCCGCCTTCGAGCCGGCGCTGGACTACTGCGTCGTCAAGATCCCGCGCTGGCCTTTCGACAAGTTTCCCGCCGGCGATCGCAGGCTCGGCACGCAAATGGCCTCCACCGGTGAGGTGATGGCGATCGAGCGGACATTCGAGGCCGCTTTGACGAAGGCCATGCGCTCCCTCGAGCAGAAGCCGCCCGCCACGTGGGAGCTCGGACCGGAGACGATCGATCAGCCCAACGACCGCAGACTTTTCGCGCTGCTCAACGCCTTGCGCAATGGCGCTGATCCGCAGTCCCTCGCGGAGCGGAGCGGAATCGATCGTTGGTTTATCGACCGCATGGCGACCATCACGCGCCTGGAGGTCGCGGGGGACGTCCGCCAGCTGCGGCGTTCGGGATTCTCCGACGCGATGATCATTGCGCTGCGCGGCGACCAGGTCGAGAGCGGAACGCCGACCTACAAGCTGGTGGACACGTGCGCAGCGGAGTTCGAGGCGGTGACGCCCTACTACTACTCCTGCTGGGAAGACGAGAACGAGAGCGCCGCGGTCCCAGCTCGCAGCGCTCTCGTCATCGGTTCAGGCCCGATTCGCATCGGCCAGGGCATCGAATTCGACTACTGCTCGGTACACGCGGCATGGTCGCTGCGCGAGGCGGGGGTTCGGGCGATTCTTGTCAACTCCAACCCCGAGACGGTCTCGACGGACTTCGACACGTCGGACCGCCTGTACTTCGAACCGCTCGACCTCGATGGCGCGCTGCGTGTGGCGCAGGCCGAGGAGGTGGAGGGCGCACTGGTGCAGTTCGGGGGGCAGACCGCGATCAACCTGGCCGAGCCGCTGAACCAGCTGGGCGTCGCGATCATGGGGTCGAGCGTCGAAGCAATCGACCTCGCCGAAGACAGGCGCGCATTCGCCAAAGCACTCGACGCAATCGGCATCCCGCAGCCGGTCGGCGGCACCACCACTACCGTCGAGGAGGCGGTCGGGATCGCGGAGCGCGCAGGGTACCCGGTCCTTGTCCGGCCCTCCTACGTCCTCGGCGGCAGGGCCATGGAGATCGTTCGCAACCGCGAGGAGCTGCGCCGCTACATGCTCTGGGCGATCGGCGCCATGCCGCGAGGCACTGTCCTGGTCGACAAGTACCTACAGGGCATCGAGGTCGAGGTCGACGCCATCTCCGACGGCGAGACAGTTGTCATCCCGGGGGTAATGCAGCACGTCGAGCGCGCGGGAGTGCACTCAGGGGATTCATACGCGGTGTACCCGGCTCAAAGCCTGGAGAAGAGTGAGCTCGACCACGTGATCGATTACACGGTGCGGATCGCGCGCCACCTCCGATTGCGCGGATTGGTGAACGTCCAGTACGTCGTGCATCGCGGCCACGTGTATGTGCTCGAGGTCAACCCGCGGGCTTCCCGCACGGTCCCATTTCTCTCCAAGGTCACCGGTGTGCCGATGGTCAAGCTCGCGACGCGCGTGATGCTCGGCGAGAAACTTATGGACATGGGTTGGGCGACGGGGCTCGTCCCTCCGCGAGACCTTGTCGCCGTCAAGGCACCCGTGTTTTCGATGAACAAGCTGCCGGCGGTCGACTCGTATCTCGGCCCCGAGATGAAGTCCACCGGCGAGGCCATCGGCATCGCGAGCACGTTGAACGAAGCCCTGCGCAAAGCGTTCGCCGCGTCCGGTATGCCGATTGAGCGAGGTGGAACGGCCCTTCTCACCATCGCGGATGCCGACAAGCCGGAGCTCTTTCCGATCGTCTCTCGCCTGGTTCAGATGGGGTGGTCCCTGGTAGCGACCGAAGGAACTGCGAAGGCGCTCCGGCAAGCGGGATTCTCGCCGCGGGTGGTGGCGAAGATCGGCGAGGCGTCGCCCAACGTGCTCGACGTCATCACACAGGGCGAGGTGGACCTCGTCATCAACACGATGTCGAACATCTACACCGAGCCGGAAGAAGCCGGTGGCCCCGTCTTCAAGGACGGCTTTGAGATCCGGCGCGCCGCAGTCGAGCGCCGCATCCCGTGCTTGACCTCGCTCGATACCGCCGCAGCCCTGCTCGAGTCCGCCGTCGCAGTTTCACGCGAGATGGAGGTCAGGACCATCGACGAATGGAGGCAGGGTGTTCCTGCTTGATGCTCCGGTAACCGCCAAGCGCCAGGTGGCGCGCGACATGTTCGTCATCGCGATGGATGCGCCGGAGATCGCGACCTCTGTTCGGGCCGGGCAGTTCGTCAATCTTGGCTGGTCGCCTGGGCCATTGCTGCGGCGTCCGTTCTCCGTCTATCGCGTCGACCATGGCCGGATCGAGATCGTGCTCAAAGCGGTCGGGGATGGAACGGCACAGCTTCTCGCCATGCGTGTCGGCGACCGTCTCAGCTGCGTGGGTCCACTCGGGCATGGATTTGACCTGATGTCCGGCCTGCGAAGTGTCGTCCTGATCAGCGGGGGCCTGGGCGTAGCGCCTATGCCGCTCGCCGCCAGGGAGGCGAAATCCCTCGGCATGCGGGTGACATGGGTCCATGGCGCCCGGACACGCGACGAGCTGTGCTCGGAAGCCGAGGGAAGCGACGTCATCTGGGCGACGGACGACGGCTCGAAAGGATTCGCCGGCACTGCCGTGGCGGCGGCTCCTGACGCGGACCTGGTTCTGGCGTGCGGGCCCAACCGGATGCTTTCAGCTGTCGCGGGTCGGTGGCCCGAAGCACTCGTGGCGGTTGAGACATACATGGGCTGCGGCACAGGCGTGTGCCTGGGGTGCGCAGTTCCGCTCAGGGGCGGAGGCTATGACCGTGCCTGCAAGGAGGGCCCTGTCTATCGCGCGGCCGACATCGACTGGGCGTCCTTGCCGTCGGATCTCGCCTACGCCGTCACGCCGTGACTGACATGTCGGTCGTGGTCGGCGGAATGAGGCTGCGAGGACCCGTGCTCGCCGCCTCCGGCACCTTCGGTTACGGGACCGAGGTCCCCCTGCTCGAGCGTCGGGCGCTGGGCGGGATGGTCTCGAAAGGCATCTTTCTACGACCCCGCAAAGGCACCGCTCCACCGCGCATCGCAGAGACTCCAAGCGGAATGCTCAACGCGATCGGGCTCCAGGGCCCAGGGGTCGAGGGGCTCATCCGGGATTACACACCCCAGTGGGCGGGATGGGACTTCCCAGTGTTCGTCAACATCAACGGCGAATCGGTCTCCGAGTATCGGGAGCTTGCCGGGCGGCTCGACGGCGTACCTGGCGTCGCCGGGTTTGAGATCAACATCTCGTGCCCGAACGTCGAACAGGGCGGTCTCTACTTCGGCAACGACCCGCGCGCGGCGGCGGCTGTCACAGAAGCAGTGCGCAAGCGAACGAGGCTTCCCGTGTGGGTGAAGCTCACCCCGATGGTCAGCGACATCGGCGTGATCGCGCGCGCTGTCGAGGCGGCCGGCGCCGACGCCCTGTGCGCGGTCAACACCTTCGTGGGCATGTCGATCGACCTGAACGCCTACAAACCGCGGCTGAGCTTCCGCACCGGAGGACTCTCGGGCCCTGCCATACGGCCTCTGGCGGTACACCTTGCGCATCAGGCGGCACGCGCGGTGAGGATCCCGGTGATCGGCATCGGAGGAATCACGCGCGCGGAAGACGCGCTCGAGTTCCTGGTCGCCGGCTGCGCCGCGGTCCAGGTGGGGACAGCGACCTTCGTCAATCCCCGTGCGATCGCCGAGGTGCATGACGGCATCGCCGACTTCCTTCGAGCCAAGGGCTTCACTTCACTCGCCGAACTACCGCGCTACCTGCCTCGGGACTAGGCGCGCGGGTCGAAAACACCTCCGGACTGAGGATGCGGATCGCGACCACGACCGCTCCTGCGACGACTGCGCCGATCGCCATCGCCCTTGGCGCCCCGAGCCGTTGGGCAAGGAAACCCGCCTGGAGGGCGCCGAGGGGACCGACTCCGATCAGGGCCTGGGCGTACAGGGACATAACCCGACCGCGGAGGTGATCAGGCGTGATCGTCTGGATCCGGCTGTTGGCGGTGGCTATGAATGAGATCTGGCAGTAGCCGGCCACGAAGAGCGCCAGCAGGGAAAGGATGAAGACGCGCGAGATGGAAAACTCGATCAGGGCCGCCACCCAGATGATGGCCATCCACAGCTGACGTCCCGGGTCTGTTCCGAATCTCGGAAAGAACGCGAGCGTCAGCGCTCCCACCAACGAACCAAACCCCATCGAGCCAAGGAGGAATCCGAAGCCCCGAGCACCCGCGTGCAGCACGTCGGCGGCAAACAGCGGAATGAGCGTCAGCCGGTTCATGGCAAAGAGGGAAAAGACGGCGACGGCGACCAGCAGCATGCCGACCACTGTCTCGTGGCGTGCGTAAGACGCGCCCTCGACGAGACGTTTCATGAATGGCAGGTCGTGTCGCTGCGGCGTGACGCTGGGAAGGCTCCGCATGAGCGAGAGCGCGACGATCGCGCCGAGATAGCTGACGGAATTGACCAGAAAGCAGAACGGCACGCCGACCGCCGCGATGATCACGCCGGCAATTGCCGGGCCGATCACGGCAGCGCCATTGAAGACAGTTGAGTTGAGCGCGATCGCGTTCATCAGGTCCTGCCTTCCGACCATCTCGATCACGAACGACTGGCGTGAGGGCACGTCGAACAGGTTGACTGTGCCGGTAAGGAAGGCCGCGACGATGACCATCCAGTACTCGGCGTACCCGGTCACGCTGACCGCGAAGAGCGTGAACGATGGCACGATGAAGAGCGCCTGGGTGGCGATCAGGACCTTTCGCTTCGGGTAGCGATCGGCGACCATTCCGCCGAGAGGGCCGCCGACCAGCACAGGCAGGAACTGCGTCGCAAGCACGAGGCCGACCAGAAATGCGCTGTGCGTCAGCTGCAGCGCCAGCCACGGCATGGCGACGCTCTGCATCCACGTGCCTGCGGTGGAGATGATCTGGCCGGTCAGGTAGAGCCGGAAGTTCCTGTGGCGCAGCGCGCCGAGCATTCGAGGAGAAACGACTTCCGGCACTCGTGGGATCATCGCAGGGTGAGCACAATGCGCGAGTCGGTCGTGATCAAGGCACCGGCGGCGCGCGTCTGGGCGGTCGTCCAGGAGGATGTCGCGCACGCGCCACGGTGGTCATCGAACCTGGCCAAGGCAGAGAAGCTGGACGAGGGACCGCCGGGCAAGGGAACTCGATACCGCTATCACCTCGACTTGCCCGGAGGTTTGAAGGAAACGCTCGAGGTCGAGCAGACTGCCTACATCAAGCCGAAGAAGTGCGCGGGCAAGTTCATTCGCGGTCCGCTCAAGGGCACGTGGTCGTACACATACACCGAACAGAAAGATGGCAACACCCGCGTCGTTTACGAGATGGACTACGAGCTGGGCGGACTTCTTCGTTTCGCCGGCGGCCTGCTCAAGGGCCAGTACGCCGAGGGCATCCGTAAGAACATGGAGGCGCTGAAGAAGTACGTGGAGTCAGGCAAGGGTCCCAAGGCGACGAATTAGTTGCTGGCGTACGTGTTCTTTCATCGCGCTGGATCGGGCGTCGATACTGCGGTTTATGAGGCAGCCTTGCGGCGATTCCACGCCGCGCTTGCGGCCGAGCCACCGGCAGGCTTTATAAGCTCGGCCACGTATCGCATTGGAAATGGCTACGCCGACTGGTACCTCGTCGCCAATTCGGCAGTCCTCGACCGGCTCAACGAGGCCGCGATCAAGGGCGCGCGCTCCGCTCCCCATGACGCGGTGGCGCACATGGCCGCCGATGGCGCGGGCAAGCTGCTGATGCTGCGGTCGGGCAGCGTCCAGACCGAACCTGGTTTCGAGATTCGGTTCTCGAAGCCGGCCGGCATGGCCTACCCGGCCCTGTACGAACGACTCAAGCCCTGGACGGATAGAGAAGGCGTCTGCCTGTGGCGGCGGATGATGGTGCTTGGCCCGGCTCCGGAGTTCTGCCTGGTCGCCCCCTCAGAGCAAGATTTGCCAGTCGAGATGCGCCCCGAAACTCTCCGCCGCGAACCGATATAGGGCGGTCTTAGGGGCGGCGGAAGGGCAGCAGCTCCAGCTGCTCGAAGCGATCCTGGACCGCGATCCGCAGCTCATTGGAGAGCGTCTTCAACTGCTGCTGCGAGACATCCTCGGGGCTCAACGCTCGCACCTTTCGGAGCACCGACTGAAGTGCGTAAAGCCCGACCGGTTCGTTGCTCGTGATACGAGCCGCGGCGGCCCGCAGCTCGCGGGACAGATCGTCGTGACCGTGTGCGCGCATCCAGTTCGAAAGCCGAGCGGCGGCCAAGAGCACACGCTGGGTCTTGGGGTTCAGACCCGACGCAACGGCATCGCGCCGCTGACTCTGAAACACGGAAGGGACGGAGGTGGGCCGTTTCACGGATCGGATGCGCTTGACCAGGCCGGAGAGGTTCGGGCCGACCATGACCAGGATGCCCACCAGCAGGAGGAGGCCGACTACAAACCCAACCAGAGCCTCCAGCATTTTCCCTAGGGTACGCTTTGACGGAAGCCCTGTCGTGATCCGATGTCACGGGGATATGCGGAGGTAGGGGACTTGAGCAAGGCAAGCCCGGTCGCGGTAATCACAGGAGCCTCGTCAGGCTTTGGCGCCGCCACGGCGGTCGCGTTGGGCCGGCTTGGGTTCCAGATCGTCGTCGGAGCGCGCCGTTTGGAACGCCTCAAGCGCGTGGCGGGCGAAGACGGCGTCGCGATGGCTCTCGACGTCACCGACCTGGCGAGCATCAACGCCTTCGTACGCCAGGTGTCCAAGAAGTTTGGGCGCATAGACGTATTGATCAACAACGCGGGCGGCGCTTTCGGCCTCGGGCCGGTTGAATCCGCTGTAGACGAGGACTGGATCGGCATGTGGAAGGTCAATGTGCTTGGCCTGATGTGGATGACCCGCGCATGCCTTCCGCTTCTGCGCAAGTCAAAACATGGGCATATCGTCAACGTCGGATCGGTCGCCGGCTTTGAGACTTACAAGGGTGGCGCGGGTTACACGGCTGCCAAGCACGCCGTGCGGGCGATCAGCCGAACGCTGCGTCTCGAGCTGAACGGAGAGCCTCTTCGAGTGACGGAGATCGACCCTGGGATGGCCGAGACCGAGTTCAGCATCGTGCGGTTCAAGGGCGACCGCAAGGCTGCCAAGGCCGTGTACGACGGAGTTAAGCCTCTATCGGCTGAAGACGTCGCGGAGTGCATCGTCTTCGCTGTCACACGACCTCCGCATGTCGACATCGACGAGATCGTGGTGCGACCGGTGGCACAGGCGACGACGTTCATGGTCGCGCGGAAACCCAAAGCAACCTAAGGGCCGTTTGAGACGCGATTCCGCACCTTTGGCGCCAACGGGGCGTTTGAAGGTCGGCGAATTCAATCGGTCGACGCAACAGCGGGCTGACTGGGCGACTCAGAGAGTAACTGCGCGAGGACCTCGCTGGGCTCCAGCCAGTCGAGAGTCTTGCGAGGCCTTTGATTCATTTCGTCG
>Ga0099794_10000210_pt1 | contig 21177 bp, 24 predicted proteins | sample Rivendell_Oct201_10_FD_77320 | JGI IMG/M metagenome (GOLD analysis project Ga0099794, IMG submission 77320) | Vadose zone soil microbial communities from the Eel River Critical Zone Observatory, Northern California, USA -... | ecosystem: Host-associated > Plants > Roots > Rhizosphere > Soil ... | reverse complement strand
GGCTCGAACCAGTCGACGTGGGCCAGGATTTCCGAGTGTTCATCGATTTCGCTCATTCGGCGGGCGCGCTCGCGAGCGCTCTGGCGGAGCTGCGACCGTTCACGTCGGGCAGATTGATAGTTGTGTTCGGGGCGACGGCGCGCTCGGACCACGATCGGCCTGGGATGGGTCGGGCGGCGGCCGACTTCTCGGACTTTTTCATCATCACCACCGACGACCCGCTCGACCAGGACCCGGTGGAGATCGCTCGCGAAGTGCAGTCGGGCGCCGAGGGCAAGGCGCCAGGGCATGACTACGAGATAGTGATCGACCGCCGGGCGGCGATCCGACGCGCGATCGAGCTGGCCCGGCCGGGCGATTGCGTGCTGCTCGCCGGGAAGGGGCACGAACGGTCGATGAGGACGGCGGCGGGGTCTGAGCCGTGGGATGAGCGGGCGGAGGCCGAGGCGGCGATCAGGGAACGGCTGGCGATCCGCTGACTTCTGAATCAGCCGAGACCGCCGCCGACCATGCGCACGATCTCGACGGTGTCGCCTTCTTTCAGAGTCACCGACGCGTACTCGGCGCGCTCGATGATGGTGCCGTTGTGCTCGACAGCGATCGCGCGAGGGTTGACGCCTAGCTTTTCGATGTACGCGAGCAGCAGTGTTGCGCCGTCGAGCTTCACTTTCTTCCCATTGACCTGAAGCGTGATCACATGAACATTCCGATCGCGGCGTAGCCGGCGGCGCCGGCGGCGTGACATTCCGCGATTCGCTCTACGGTCACCCCGCCGATCGCCAGGACCGGGATGCGGACAGCGCGCGCAACCAGCTCCAGGGCGGCGACGCCGGTAGGTGGCGAGCCCGGATGGCTCGGACTCTCCCAGACGGGACCGAAGATGACGAAGTCGGCGCTGTCGCGCTCCGCCTGCTGCGCGGCTGCAATGGAGTGGACCGAGCGTCCTACCAGCCGGCGGCCGAGAAGAGTCCGTGCATCTGCGGCGCCAATGTCGCTCCCGGGGAGATTGACTCCCGCTGCGCCCGACGCCAGCACGACGTCACACCGCGAGCTGATCAAAACCGGAATTGTGGCCGCGGCCACCAGCTCGTTAGCTTCTCTCTCCAGCGCGGATGTGCTCAGCCCCGGGGCGCGAAGCTGGAGGATCGTCGCTCGAGGCGCGGCCCGCAGTCCTTCGCTTGCGCTGCTGACGACAGCCATCGCGACGGGAAGAGTTAAGAGGGTCGCGAGATGCCCTCGGTCGGCGAGCTCGGGCTGGCCTCGCCGCGCTTGGGAATCCGTCCGGCGGTGTAGGCCTTTCGTCCCGACTCGACGCCCCCTCTGATCGCCTCGGCCATGAGGACCGGATCTTTGGCCAGCGCGATCGCGGTGTTGACCAGCACGGCGTCGGCGCCCAGCTCCATCGCCAGCGCCGCGTCCGACGGCGCGCCGATTCCCGCGTCGACGACGACCGGGATCCGAGCCTCTTCGATGATGATGCGAATCTGCTCCATGGTCTGCAGACCCTGGCCCGAACCGATCGGTGAGCCCAGAGGCATCACCGTCACCGTGCCGATTTCCTCGAGCTTCTTCGCCAGGACCGGGTCGGCATTGATATAAGGAAGGACCTTGAAGCCTTCGCCGACGAGCACCCGCGCCGCCTTGAGCGTCTCTTCGGGATCCGGAAAGAGGTAGCGCGGATCAGGGATGACCTCGAGCTTGACCCAATCCGAAAGCCCCATCGAGCGGGCCAGACGCGCGATGCGGATCGCCTCGTCCGCGGTGCGGCACCCCGCCGTGTTGGGCAGGATGCGGTAGCGCTTCCAGTCGAGGACGTCGAGGATCGTCTTCTTCTTAGGGTCGTCGAGGTCCAGGCGGCGAAGCGCAACCGTGACGAGCTCGCAACCGGATGCTTCGAGGGCGGCGATCATCGACTCGTCCGTCGGGTACTTGCCCGTGCCGATGAACAGCCGCGACCGTAGCTCGACGCCCGCGACCACCAGCCTGTCGGCGGCAGTGATCGTCTGCATGGATCCAGCTTAGAGGGGCGGCTAGAGCTCCTGCTGCATGAGAAGGGTCTGATCGCGGCTGTAGGTCAGGCGCTTGATCGCATCGCCGACCGGGAGCCACAGCATCTTGTCGACCTCGATCCCTGGCCGGAACTTGCCGCCCCGCACCTCCATCACCCAGTAGCAGGCGACCTTGTCGCGGCCACGCCGGTCGACATAGGCGGTGCAACCGACCGGACGCCCGAGCTCGCAGCGAAGCCCTGTCTCTTCCCGGACCTCGCGCAGCGCGCAGTCCTCGGCGCTTTCGTCGGGTTCGACCTTGCCCTTGGGCAAAGTCCAGTCGTCGTATCCGGGTCGATGGATGACGGCGATCTCTGTCTCGCCTGATCGCGTCTGCCGGCAGACAATGCCGCCGGCCGCTCTGATCACGCTCACATCTGCGACTTCCAGGATTTTTGTTGCCAACGTTGCTCCTTCGTAAGCTGAAACGTTTGGGTGGCGGGGTTCCCTTCGTTCAGGTTGTGGCGGGCGTCGTTTCCTGCACGCAGTTTACCTGTGAAGACCGCAATGTCCAACCCCACTTGTCAAAACGATTTGCGATCCAGAGAGTCAACCAGCTCGATCACACGCGTCGAGATGTCGTCACGCAGTGCGCGAACCTGCTCGATTGACAGTGTCTTGGGGTCCGGCAAATCCCAGTCGATGTAGCGCGTGCCGGGGATGAAAGGGCACTCATCGCCGCAGCCCATCGTGACGACTACATCGGCCCATTGCGCCATGTCGGTGGTCAGCAGTCGGGGTGTTCGATCGGCGAGATCGCCATCGACTTCGCGCATTACGGTGACGACGCTGTCGTGCACGCGTTCGGCAGGGGTCGTGCCGGCGGATTGCGCTTCGTGGCGGCCCATGGCGGCGTGCTGGAACAGCGCCTCGCTCATCTGCGAGCGGCCGGCGTTGTGGAGGCAGACGAAAAGGACGCGCGCCAAGCCTAGAGCTGGCCGGCGAGCCGGATCTGGCGCCGCAGCACCCAGCGGCTGAGGAGATTGATCACGAGGACCATGACGACCAGCACGAGCGCCGCGCCCCACGCCTGGTCCTGGAGCGACTTGTACGGCTGCAGCGCGTAGTGATAGACCGTGAGGGGAAGCGCCTGCAGCGCCTGACTTGGATCCAGGCTGAAGTGCTGGTTGCCGAACGCCGTAAACAACAGCGGCGCGGTTTCACCTGACGCGCGCGCGACGGCGAGCAGCGCGCCTGTGATCACTCCGGGGATGGCGGCCGGCAGGATGAGCTGCAGGGAAACGCGCCAGCGAGGGAGCCCAAGGGCCAGACCGGACTCGCGGAGCCCGGAGGGGATCAGCGCGACCGCGCCTTCGGTGGTCCGGATGACGATGGGAAGCATCAGGATTGCCAGCGCGACCGAGCCGGAGACGCCGGAGAAGTGGTGAAACGGCGCCACGACCAATGCATAGGCGAACAGACCGACGGCGATTGACGGGGTCCCCACAAGCACGTCACTCGCCAGGCGGACCCAGCCGGCCCATCGTGCGTAGTTGTACTCGGCCAGGTAGACGCCGGTGAGGACGCCGATTGGAATCGCCATCAGCGATGCGATGCCGACCAGGATGCCGGTGCCGACCAGCGCGTGTGCAATACCCGCCCCCGGAACGCCGACCGGCCTCTCGACATTGGTGAAGAACTCTGGATGCAGGACCGAGGAAAGACCTTTCGATGCGGTGAACCAGAGAACGAGGCCCAGCGGGATGAGGGCTAGCACGGTGAGGGCGTACATGATGCCGAGCGAGGCCCCGCTCATGTAGCCGCGGCGTGCGTTGCGGTTCATACCGCGACCCTGCTTTGTGCCGAGCGGACCAACAGCAGAGCGAAGAGGTTAACCGTCAGCGTGACGAGGATGAGGACGAGGCCGAGCTCGATCAGCACCGCCGGGTAGAGCGTGCCGGTCGCCTCAGTAAACTCGTTGGCGATCACGCTCGCCAGGGTGTAAGCCGGGGAGAAGATCGTCGGCGGGATCTCGTAACGGTTGCCGATGACCATGGTGACCGCGATGGTTTCACCGAGGGCGCGGCCGAGGGCGAGGATCACCGCCCCGAAGATGCCGGGCCGCGCCGCGGGCAGGATCACCCGCCATGTGGTTTCCCACCATGTCGCACCGAGCGCTATCGCGTTCTCCCGCAGACCTCGCGGCACCGCGCGAATCACGTCGCGAGAGACCGCGGTCAGCGTCGGCAGGATCATCACCGCGAGCACCAGCGCTGCGTTGAACAGGCCTCGCACCGCCGGGTGCCCCAGGTACGGGATGAGTCCCAGGTGGTCGGAGACGGGAATCTCGATGTGCTCGTAAGACCATGGGGCGAGCACGTAAAGGGCCCAGATCCCGTACACGACGCTGGGTATGGCGGCCAGCAGCTCGATGCCGGTCCCGAGCACGCTGCGGAGCCCCTGCTGACCTTGCTCGGCGAGGACTACTGCGACCGCAACGCCGATGGGAACCGCGATCACGAGCGCCATGAAGCTCGTGGCGACGGTGCCGAAGATGGCGGGCACAGCGCCAAACGATTCCGTGACGGGGTTCCAGTCGACGCCGGTCAGGAAGGCCAGGCCGTAATGCTTCACCGCGGGCCCTGCTTGCTGGAAAAGGATGGCGACGATCACCACCAGGAGGACCGGCGCAGTCGAAGCCACCACCGCCGTCAACGTTCGGAACCGGTCGGGCGGCCGGCGCGGTGCCGGAATCAAGGCCTTTCTGCTGCCGACCGCGCTCGCCACTAAAGTCAGGCGTCTAGAGGGTTGCCCGGCTCGCCTTTGCGGTCCAGGCGGTATCCGATTCCCCGGACGGTCACGATCTCGAAAGGCGCCACGCCGGCAAATTTTTCGCGCAGCCAGCGGATGTGGACGTCAACCGTCTTGCGGTCGCCTGAGAACTCGTGGCCCCAAACGTTTTCCAGGAGCACGTCACGGCTGTGGACGCGCCGGGGGAACGCAAGGAGGTAGGACAGGAGGTCGAACTCCCGCGCGGTCAGCTTGACGTCGTGCCCGTCCATGACGACCCGCCGCGCGGCGCGGTCCATGACGAAGTGGCCGATCGAATCGCGCTCCGGTATGGATCTCGGCTCGTTGGCATCGGGTGCTGCCCGGCGCAGCACGGCGTTGACACGGGCGAGCACCTCGCGGACCGAGAACGGCTTGGTGATGTAGTCGTCGGCGCCGAGCTCGAGGCCGACGATCTTGTCGACCTCGGCGTCTTTGGCCGTGATCATGATGATCGGCACCCGGCTGCTCTTGCGAAGCGCGCGGCAGAAGTCAAAGCCGCTCATGCCCGGAAGCATGAGGTCGAGCAAAATGAGGTCCGGCCTTGCGGTGCGCGCGGTGCGCAGGCCCGAGGCTCCGTCGCTCGCTTCCTGGACGGAGAAGCCCGCCGACGAGAGGTTGTACTTGAGCATCTCGCGGATGCCTTCGTCGTCTTCGACCACGAGCACACGCGTTGCGCTGCCGTTGCCGGCAGCGCGTGTCATCCGAGCTCCACGACCTGGCCGGTCTCGAGGAACACGATGTCCTCCGCCACGTTGGTCACGCGGTCGGAGATCCGCTCGAGGTTGTGAGCGACGAGGAGCAGCGTGACCGCCCGCAGCGCGCCGTCCGCGTCAGTCTTGCCCTCACCCATCTCTTTGACCAGGTCTTCGAACACCCGGTGCCACAGACGGTCGACCTCGTTGTCGCGGCCCGCCACCTCGCGCGCTCGGGGCACGTTCTGGTCGATGATCGCTTCGAGGATGTCGTGCACCTGCCCGATGGCGAGGTCGCCCATCAGGCCGAACTCCGCGCGGAGCGGCTTGTCAGGCAACGCGACCAGGGTGCTCGTCATGCGAGCAATGCGGACCGCGTAGTCGCCCATACGTTCGAGCTCGCTGGCGATGTACTGCAGCCCCATCAGGTAGCGAAGATCGCGCGCGACCGGCTGTTGCGTCGAGATGACCATGAAGACCTGCTCTCGGATCTGCCGGAACAGCTCGTTGAGGTACTGGTCGTCGCTGCGCACCTTCTCGGCGGCCGCGCCGTCTCGGCGGCGGAGAGCGTCTAGCGCGGCCTCGATCTGCGACTCGACCAGGGTCCCCATCCGGACCAGCGACTCGCGAAGGCTGGCGAGCTCTCGCTCAAACGTCAGTCGCGGCATTAACCGAAGCGGCCGGTGATGTAGGCCTCTGTCCGCGAGTCCTGCGGCTGGTTGAAGAGCTGCGCCGTCGGTGCGAACTCGATCAGCTCTCCGTAGCGACCCTCCGGGTTCATGAGCATGAATGCGGTGAAGTCCGACACTCGCGCTGCCTGCTGCATGTTGTGGGTCACGATGACTATCGAGTAGTCCCGCATGAGCTCGGCCATCAGGTCTTCGATCTTCAAGGTGGCCACCGGGTCGAGCGCGGAGCACGGCTCGTCCATGAGGATCACCTCAGGGCTCACCGCCAGGCACCGCGCGATAGCAAGGCGCTGCTGCTGGCCGCCGGAAAGGGATGTCGCAGGATCTTCGAGACGGTCGCTTACCTCGTCCCACAGCGCCGCCTTCTCCAGGCTCTCCCGCACCACGGCATCGATCCGGCTCCTGGTCCAGCCGAGGAGGCGCGGCGCAAAGGCGACGTTGTCGCGGATCGACATCGGGAACGGGCTTGGTCGCTGAAACACCATGCCGACCTTCTGGCGGAGCTCGAGCAGCCTACGCGTGCTGACCACGTCCTCGCCGTCGAGCAAGACCTTGCCCGTCGCGCGGGCCGAAGGAACGAGGTCGTACATGCGGTTGAAGACGCGCAGCAGGGTGCTCTTGCCGCAGCCCGAGGGACCGATGATCGCGGTGATGCGCTTTTCGGGGATGTCGAAAGTCACGTCTTTGAGGGCCTGGTTCTTGCCGTAATAGAAGGAGAGGCGGTCGACCTTGACCTTGGCCTGGCCGGCGCCGGGCAAAGCCGTCAGCTCCGGTCTGCCGGCAGGGACCATCAGCTGCATCAAAGGCCGCACTTTTGCCATCCCCCAGGCTCAGGATAGGCCGGGCTGGGTTAAGGCAGGTTTATGCGCCGGTTAAGACTTCGTTCGGGAGGGCGATGTAGAAGACCTGCCCACCCTCCCGCGCTGTCTCGGTCCAGATGCGGCCGCCCAGAACCTGAACCAGGTGCTTGGTAATCGCAAGCCCCAGGCCGAATCCGCCGGCCTCCCGCGGGCGGGCGCGATCGACCTTGTAGAAACGCTCGAAAACGCGGCTCCAGTGCTCCGGCGAGATGCCGGGGCCTCGATCCCTGACGCTGAGCACCACCTCCCCGTCAGCGACTTCGACGTTCACGTCGATCGCAGTGCCGGGTGGAGAGAACTTGGCGGCGTTGTCCAGCAGGTTGCCGAGCGCCTGGGCCAGCTTGGGGCGGTCCGTGATGATTTCCAAGTTCGCCGGGATGGAGGCGTTGACCGTCCGCTCGATGCTGAGGCGGGACACGCTCTCCTGGACGAGCTCGCCGAGGTCGAACTGGGACACGTCGACCGACATCGCGCCAGTCTCGATGTCTCCGAGCTGCCGGAGGTTGTCGATGATCTTGCTCATCAGGTCGGCTTCCTTGACCAGGCGCTCGGCGAATTTCTTCCGGTCCTTGGGCAGTGGATCTCCAAGGAGGCTCTCCGCCGTGAGTCGAAGCGACGTGATCGGCGTCTTCAACTCGTGGACGAGATTGGCGACGAACTCCTGGCGCACGGTGGCGAGGCGCCTGAGCTCGGTGATGTCGGTGAGGAACAGCAACCTCTCGCCCTCGCGCCGGCCCTCGACGAGCTGGGTTTCGACAGTGCGCCGGTGATGCACGAGCTGCGCCTCCGCGTGCGGAAGGCCCATCCTCACCATCTCGAAGAGCCGCGACTCCAAAGTCACCTCGACCAGGCTCGCCGGCAGCCGCGCGGGCTCGATCTCGAAAAAGTCACGCGCTGCCTGGTTCGCGGCGACCACTCGGTTCTCGGCGTCAAGAAGCAACGCCATCGCGGGAGCATGCTCGAGCAGCTCGGCGAACAGGTCTCGCGGCGGCAAGCTCGGCTCGTGCTGACCGCTGTCGCGCCTCCGATCCCAGATCACGGCCGGAGTATATGAGTCGATTCGCGGGGCGCTGTGATTTAAGAAGTGGTTAACCCGCCCTTAAACCTCCATCCATACCGTGATAGCCATCAGTCCATCAGGGTTCAGGAGGGTTTCGATGGTTCGAGGTACGTTCTTCACGCGCTCGCTGCTCGTCGGAGTGGCGGCCGCCATCACCGCCACTGCTTGTGGCAATCCGCCGCCGGCCACGGCCGATGTGGGTTCCGGCTCGCTCACCGGGGCGGGAGCAACTTTCCCGGCGCCGTTCTACCAGGCGGCCTTTTACGCCTACTCGGCCAAGTATCCCCAGGTCACGGTCAACTACCAGCCTGTCGGGTCCGGCGGCGGCATCCAGCAGTTCATCAAGAAGACGGTCGACTTCGGCGCCAGCGACGTGCCGATGGCGGGGGCGGACATCACCTCAGCCGGAGGGCCGGACGTGCTGACTCAGATTCCGACCACGCTGGGAGTCATCTCCGTCACCTTCAACATCTCAGGTGTCGACAAGCTCCAGCTTGACGGACCAGCCGTCGCGAACATCTTTCTGGGCAAGATCACGAAGTGGAACGACTCGGCTCTGACCTCACTCAACGCGGGCGTGACACTGCCGAACAAGGCGATCACCGTCGTCCACCGTTCGGACGGAAGCGGTACGACCTATCACTTCAGTGATTACCTGGCCAAGGTCTCGCCGGATTGGAACACGACAGTGGGCGTCGGCAAGTCGCTCAAGTGGCCGACGGGTATCGGCGGCAGCGGCAACACTGCAGTTGCCCAGGCGGTGACGCAGACCGACGGTTCCATCGGATACGTGGAGCTCGCATATGTGGTCTCGGCCGGCATGAAGCAGGCATTCATAAAGAACGCCAACGGCAAGTTCGTCCAGGCGAGCCAGGCGGGTGCCACCGCAGCGGCCGCTTCAAACGCCAACGTCAGCCCGACGAACTTTTCCATCACGAACGCGCCCGGCGACGCCGCATTCCCGATCGCCGGCTTCAGCTGGGTGATGCTGTACACCGCATACCCCGACGCGCCGAAGGGCAAGGCCGTCGTCAATCTCTTCAAGTGGCTGGTGACCGATGGGCAGAAGAACGGCACTGATCTGCAGTACGCGCCTCTGCCAACGGCAGTCGCGAACCTCGCGCTCACGAACCTCAAGCTGGTCAAGGCCGCGGGCGCCGCGGTCATCAGCTAAACCTCAGCACCCTCCCCTTCAAAGAAGCGGCGCGGGTTTTGGCCCGCGCCGTTTCGCTTTTCTCGGGGGTTCCCGGCTTAGAGCGGCTTGCGTTTTGGAACGCCTGGACGGCGCGGGTAGGCCGGCGGCGTCGATCGCACTTTGTCGACGATGACCACCGTGCCCGTGCCTCGTGCCGCCGACGGCGCTGCCACGACTGACCTGAGCGCTCCGCCCATGGCCTCGATCGCGTGGCCCGCGGCTGACAATTCTTCGCTCTCCGTTTTCTGTGCGAGCAGGCGGCCGCCGACTTTGACCAGCGGGAGGCACAGCTCGGCGAGCACGCGCATCGGGGCGACGGCACGCGCCACGGCGATATCGAACGCCTCGCGGTAGAGAGGCTCGTGCCCCACCTCTTCTGCCCTTCGGGCCAGGACCTGGACGTCGCGCAGCCCCAGAACAGCGCAGGTGCGGACGAGGAATGCGGCTTTGTCCTGGTCGGCCTCGACCAGCGTGAGGCTCAGGTCCGGACGCGCGATCTTCAGCGGCAGCCCTGGAAGTCCACCGCCCGATCCGACGTCGACCACCTTTTGCCCCTCGCCGAGGTGCTCGAGCAGGACCAGGGAGTCGTCGATGAGCTCCGCCGCCGGCCTCGAGGTGAGGCCGTGCCATTCCGAGATCAATCGCGCGAGCTCGACGAGCTTAGAATCTTCCATTGAGATGCCCATCTACGAGTATCGGTGCGAGAGCTGCTCTGAGAAGTTCGAGCTTCTGACCAGGTTCGCCGAGCGGGACAGCGCCCAGGCCTGCCCAGCCTGCGAATCGACGAAGACCAGGGTGCTCGTCTCGAGCTTTGCCGTCGCCGGCGGTGAGCCACTGGAGTCGATGGACTTCGGGGCCTCTGAGAGCACTGGCGGCGGATGCTGCGGAGGCTCTTGCGGCTCCTGCGGCTCGAGCCCGAACTGACCTTCTAGATTGCTGTTCCCGGTCACGTACCGGGTAAACGCCGCCGGCCACATGGAGGTGGGCGGCTGCGACCTCGTCGAGCTTGCCCGCGACCATGGCACCCCGCTCTACATATATGACGAGGCGACAGTGCGCCAGCGAGCCTCTGAATACGTGGCCGCGATGGGTGCGGCCGGCCAGGTGCTCTACTCCGCCAAGGCTTTTGCCTCGCCGCAGTTCCTGCGCGTGGTGGCCGAGGAGGGGCTGGGCCTCGATGTCGTTTCGGCAGGGGAGCTGTTCCTCGCGTTGAAATCGGGCTTCCCGCAAGACGGCATTCATTTTCTCGGCAACAACAAGAGCCGGCAGGACCTCGAGGCCGCGTACCAGGCAGGGACGACGGTGGTCATCGACGGCGAGTATGAGTTCGAGCTGCTGCGCGAGGTCGTTCCGGAAGGAAAGCGGATGCCGGTGATGCTGCGCCTGTCGCCGGGCGTCAAGCCGGACACACACGATCACATCTCGACAGGACAGCTGGATTCGAAGTTTGGCTTCTCGATCGAGTCGGGTGCTGCACGCCGTGCTATCGAAACTGCATTGCGGCATCCGCGTCTGGAGCTTGTGGGACTCCATTCCCACATCGGGTCGCAGATCTTCGCGCTCAACGCGTACCAGGATGCGATGAAGATCATGCTCGACCTTCTCGTCCAGCTTCGCGACGAGCTGAAGTTCGAGCCGCAGAAATTGGGCGCGGGCGGAGGGCTGGGTATCGCCTACACGCGAAACGACGATCCACCTACGCCGCGCGATTTCGTCGAAACGGTGCATCGCGCCCTCGTCCTCGGCTGCGCCGAGCGGGGGCTAAAGGTGCCATTGCTGGTGGTCGAGCCCGGGCGGTCGATCGCCGGCCCCGCCGGCATGGCGCTGTACACCGTGGGATCGATCAAAGACATCCCGGGCGTCCGGCGCTACGTCGCGGTCGACGGCGGCATGGGCGACAACATCCGGCCGAAGCTCTACGGCGCGCGGTACGAGGCCTACCTCGCTTCCGATCCGGATCGAGCTCCCGACGGCAAGGTCACCATCGCCGGCAAATACTGCGAGTCGACCGACATCCTCATCACCGACATCGAGATGCCGCCGCTGAAGCCTGGAGACATCATCGGACTGCCCGCGGCGGGCGCCTACTGCCTCGCGATGGCGAGCAACTACAACGGCATGCCGCGGCCCGAAGTGTTGATGCTCAAAGGCGGTGAGGCGCGGGTGATGCGGCGGCGCGAGACCTTTGAGGATCTCGTCGCCGCCGAAGTTTTCTAACCCCTCGCTTCTTCGACTTACGCGCGCCCTGCCTGAGGCGTCGTCCGCGCCTGCATTGCCCGCATTGCTTTCACGAAGAAGTAGGCGACACAGGCCGCGGCTGCGATCAATGTCACGTGAAACCCGTACTCGATCCAGATCAGCCTCGAGAAGTTGAAGCCGACGACGCGGTGCAGATTGTCATGCGGCCACCAATTGATGAGCAGCCAGCCGATGCTGAGGTAGGTCAGCAAGGCGAGGCCGCGGCCCTGGCCGAAGCTGCTCATCATGCGCCCACCGAAAATGAGGAAGGCCACGCCCAGCCCGAAGGCGAAGCTCTCGACGACCGCGACGACGATGTAAAAGGGCAGCAGGCCGGCCGACGGCTGCACTGCCCCTGGGGCGTCGGGCCATATCACTCGGGTCAACGCGAACGAGATCACGCTCAGGCCCGCTGTGGTCGCGGCCACCAGCCACTTGGTTTGCATGGCGATTCTCCTAGTAATCAAAATTGCTGACACCGAAATCCGAGCAGAGTGCGAACTGCAGAGCCGCTAGGCGAGCAGCTCGCAGCCGTAGGTGGCGACGATTGCCTTGATGCGCTCGATGTCGGGCGTCGGGCCGCCGTGGGAAGGGACTGTCCGAGTGCCCGCCGGCACCCCGGTCGCCCGGATGAGGTCCTCAAAACCACCAGGGGTGAGGATGAAAAGCATCCGGCATCCCTGGTCTCCCACTTTGAATCGGTGCGGCAGCCCTCGCGGACCAAACGCGTAGTCGCCGACTCCAGCCTCAAACTTGGTGCCGCCCACCTCGAGCGTGACTTGGCCGTCGAGGACCCAGAAGCCCTCGTCCTCGCGGTGGTGCACATGCAGCGCCGACTTGTAACCGGGCCCGCATGTGACCTCCACGATCGTGCACAGGCCACCGGTATCAGCAGCAGTGGCCTTGATCTCTGCGAGCGTTCCGAACCACCATCGGGCCTCGCCCGTTCCGTTTCCGACCGACAACGCTTCCTTTGCTTGCAGCATTCGTGGTTCTCCTTTTGGGTGAGATCAGTCGGCGGTGCGTCCGCCGCGGGTCACCACTCTGTGCTGCAACCGTCACTCCTGAATCGGGACATCCCCCAATTCCGACCCCAATCGTCAGCAGGCGCTTCGGACGGGATTCGCTGCGTGATCAGATCTTGACTGCTGTTCGGTGCGCCCAGGCGGCGATCTCAGTCCGCGTTCGGAGGTCCAGCCGCCCAAGGATGCTGGTGACGTGATGCTCGATCGTCTTGGGCGTGACGAAGAGCCGCTTGGCGATCTCGGCGTTCGACAATCCCTCAGCGATCAGGGGCACCACCTCACGCTCACGGCGGCTGAGCGCACCGGGCGCATTCCGGTTGGTGGTGTCGGCCCTGGCCCGCACGCTCACGCCGACCGACCGGAGCAGGACCGCGGCGCGGTCCGCATCCCGACGGGCGCCAAGTCGTTCGAAGATCGCCAGCGCTGCCCGTGCCTGAGTTGTCGCAGCTGCGACGTCTCGTTCTCGCTCCGCTTCGGCCAACGCCAGATGCACCTCTGCCCGCAATCGAGGCCGTTCATCGTTGCCAAGGTCACGGAGCGCCGCCTGAAGTGTGGCCGAGGCGTCCTCTCCCCGCGCGGTCTGAACCCGACCGCGGCTGAGTCGCGCCATGGCTCGGATCCCCGGCGAGGCAAGCGAATCGGCGATCGCCTCCAGGCGCCGGGCCACGTCGTCTGCGACGCTGACATATTCGGCTCCGCGGCGGCATTCCACATCGACGAGGTGGGCCAACAGCGCTGCCGAGGCCACGACGTTGGTTGCCTGTTCGCGCAGAGCCCAGCGAAGGGTCGAGGCTGCCACGTCGAGCTCGTCGCGAGCGTCATGAAGGCGAGCCTGGGCGGGCGCGGTCTCCAGCCGATCCTCCCAGCCGCGCAAGAGCACGGCGGCTTCAGACGTGCGGTTCTGATGGATGCGGAGCTCAGCGAGGCCTGCCATGGCCGCGGCACGGTGCCCGGCGCCGACACTGACCTCGACTGCCCTGCGCAGCTCCGCCTCGGCCTCCTCCCAGCGGCCGGCTTCACTCAGCATGCCGCCGTATGTCTGGTGACAGTGGCTGGTCAGGATGGGCGGTTGGAAACCATTGAAGCGCTCGCTGGCAACGCGCCTCAAGTTCTCGATGAGACGAGTAAGACGGTCGATATCGCCGAGCAGCGAGCATGCGCTCACGACCGCGCAGCAGGTGAACCCACAGGTGACGAGATCGCGCACCTCGCCGGAGATCACGGCAGTGAGCGCCTCATCAAGACGTTTGAGTCCGTCGGCTGTCCGGCCCAATGAAATCAGCGCCAGCCCGCTGTCAGCCAGCGCTCGGACTTCGAGGTTCGTGTCACGGAAGGTCCGGGCGACCTCGAGCGCCCGGCTGGAACTCGCTTCGAGCTCGATGACATCGGGCACCTCGCAGCCCATCATGGCGATGCGGTAGTAGCCCTCCTCGACGCACGGCCCGATCTCGTCGATCAGCCGTTTGGCGCGGCCAAGCCAGCCGCGGGCGCCAGCTCCGTTTCCGCCGGCCACTTCGACCTGGGCCAACGCGATGGAGGCGCGAGCGGCAGCTGCAAAGTCGCCGACCTCTCGATGGAGGCGGTACGAGATCTCGAGGTGCCTGAGAGCTCGGGGATAGTCGTCGAGCACTCCGAGTGCGATACCGCCCAGCATCTCGTGCGCCCGAGCGAGATCTGGCTTCGCGGAGACGACCTCATCGAGCATGTTGGCGGCACCGCGGTAGTCGCCCATCGCGAGCGCGGCCATGGCCGGCCCTAGAATCGCGTCGGGAGGATCGGCCGGCGGCGCTTCTGGATGAGGGCCCGGCCCTGTGCCGGCCGGTACGCGCAGTGGAACTGTCATGTGGGGCCACATCATCCCACTCAATCCGACATCGAACGGGATCTTCGCGTCGCCTTGTCCAAATTTGGGCGGCCGCTGTCGCAGCCTCGCTGCTCGAGTCAGTGCTCGGGCTTGGAGCCCTGGCGGTCTAGGAACGTAGCGGCCGAAGGCACCGTGTGAGCCTCGAAGACTCAACGAGGGCGATGATGCTCGACCCGGGGAGTGCGAGCCCTCAACCTTGCGGTTAACAGCCGTAAGGTCGCTAGCTGGAGGTCACCTGGAAGCTCGCGGACGCGCATCCGTTGACGTCACACGCACGGATCTGCGCCGGGCCTACTACAGCAGTGGAGGGGACGCCGAACTGCTGCAGGAAGGTGCCATCGGACCCGACTGAGGGGGTTGCTACGGTCTTGTTTGTCGTCGTCCCCTGGATGAAGGTCAGCGTCGCGACCTTGCCCGGCGTGAAGCTGAACCCCTTGACGGTCATCGATCCGGTCTTGACCACTATGTGGTTGGAGGACAGGGCGAGGCTGCGCGGAGCCTGGGTCGGGGTCGCCGTGGGTCGCACCGTTGGCGAGGCCGTTGGCGAAGGCGATGCACTAGGCGTCGGGCTTGTAAGCAGACCAATCACATGGAGGGTCGCCGAGCCGTAACACTGCGAGGCCCAGCAGACACGGACAACGTGGTCGCCAGATCCGGTGTTGCGCGGGATGAGAATCGGTTCGCTCAGATCGCCGTTGGCATCAGCCTGGAACGGAAAGGTGTGGAGCTCGCTGAGCAGCTGGATCTCACCCACCTGATTGGGCGGCACGTGGCTCGCCGTCACGACCACCGTGTCCCCTGCCTTGACCGTCGACTCCGACAGCGTGACAGTCGGTTTCTGGTGCGTGACCAGATACCCGACGCCTCCCAACAGAAGAAGCAAGATGATGACCGCGCCCGCGATGGCGGCGATCAGGCCCTTGCGGGATTTTCGGTTGGTCACCGGCGGGGAGGACATCGGGTGGATGGGGTCCATGAGCTCCGGCTTCCCAGCTTTCGCCGCGACCACGTCGGCGAGCGGCACGGTGGAGGCGAAGGCCGGATCCACGACCACCGTGTTCGCGGCAACCGGCTTGGCAGGTTTCTTTCCGTCGACTGCCGCTCCAAGAGCGTCGACAAACGCGGTGCAGCTCTCCCATCGCATCGCGGGGTCCTTGGCCAGGCCGCGCAGGATGACTTCGTCGACGTGTGGCCCGAGCGCGCTGTTGCGAGAGCTGGGCGGCGGCGGTTCCCGATGCACCTGCGCGTAAAGAATCTCCATCAGGCCTTCGCCGTCGAACGGAATCACTCCGGTCAACATTTCGTAGGCCATCGTCGCCAGCGAGTAGCGGTCGGCCGCCGGACCGACGTGGCTGCCAGTGACCTGCTCCGGAGCCATGTAGGCAGGAGTCCCCGTGGTCACTCCGGTCATCGACTTGAGCGAGGAGCCCTGCATCAGCTTCGCCAGGCCAAAGTCGGCGATCACCGGCGTGTCGTCCGACTCCAGGAGGACATTGGCGGGCTTGACATCTCTGTGGACGATCCCTCGACCATGGGCATAGTCGAGTCCCGCGGCGATGCCGCGAAGGTATTTCAGCGTCGCGGGCGCGTCCAGCTGGCCTTTGCCGAGCCGTCCGCTGAGGCTTCCACCTGGGACGTACTCGACGATCATGTAGGGCGTTCCCTGGTACTCGCCGAAGTCGTAGACGTTGAGGATGTTGGGGTGCCGCATCTGCGCGATGGCCTGCGCCTCGTGCCGGAAGCGCGCAGTGCTGTCAGGGTCCGGCGCGATCGCCTGCAGGATCTTCACCGCACCGGTGCGCTCGAGCTGCGAGTGGTAGGCGCGGTACACGAAACCCATGGCCCCCTGGCCTATGAAGTCCTGGACCTCGTACTGGCCCAGCTTGGTGCCCGGTGCGATCGACACGGTTGCTGATTATGAGGTTCGGTTGCTGGAGCCCAGCCTGAGTTAATGGAACGTTGACGCCCTAGGCGGTGACGCTTACCGAGTTCGACGTCAAGGAGTTGAAGGTGATGTAGGCCGGGCCCGCCAATACTGTCGGGAGGATCCCCGCCGGCGTCTTGAATGTGGTGTTCGTGCCCGGATTGACCGTGGCGCTTGCCGGGTGGCAGGTTCCGTTCTGGCATACACGCACGGTTATGGTCCCGGCGGAAAAGTTGTTAAAGGTCGCGGTCGTGTAGCCCGCAGCAGACACTGAGAGCAGGTTGATCGACTGGACCGGTGCCGGCGGGGGGCTCGGCGCCGGCGCGGTGCTCGGCGCCGGATTGGGCGCGGGTGTCGAGCTTGTGACCGGTCCAGGAGATGCCCCTCCGGTCGGAGGAGTGGCCCCCGGCTCGAGGACATGGAGCGTGGTGGACGCGTGGCATGACGAGGCCCAGCAGATCCTGACGGTGTGGTCGCCTGCGCCGATGTCTCGGGGAATCGTGATCTCCGTACTCACGTTGCCCTTCGCGTCGGCGCGGAACGGAAAGTTGTGGATGGCGCTGAGCATCTGGATCGTGCCGTACTGATCGGCGGGCACGTGTCCGGCCGTCACCACCACCGATTCACCGGCCGTGGCAGTCGACGCCGAGAGTGAGAGGGTCACCGTCGCGCGCATGGCGGAATACCAGATGACTCCCCCGATGAGCAGCAGGACGAGGGCCGCCGCCGCGACGGCAGAGATGAGGCGCCGGCGTGACTGCCGTGTCGCCACCGGCTCGGCGGGTGCCGGCCAGGGAATGGCGACCGTCGCGCTTGGGCCTGCTCGATCGGCAAGCTCGGGTTCGGCCATGGCGACTGCCGCCACCCGCCCGCCGAGGTCCAAGGTCGGGGCGGTGCCCTGCGTGAGCACCACCGTCCTTGCCTCGACAGGTTCGGTCTTATCGGCAAGCGCTGCCGCCAGCGCGTCAACGAATTCCGTGCAGCTCTCCCATCGCCCAGCGGGATCTCTGGACATGCCGCGCAGGATGACCGCGTCGACCCGCGGGCTCAGCGACCTGTTGTGTGCGCTTGGCGGAAGCGGGTCGCGGTGGACGTGGGAATAGAGAAGCTCCATCAAGCCCTCGCCCTCGAACGGGATCACGCCGGCGAGCATCTCGTAGGCGATCGTCGCCAATGAGTAGCGATCGGCTGAGGGGCCGACCTTGCTGCCGGTGACCTGCTCAGGGGCCATGTAGGCCGGCGTTCCGGTGTTCACACCACTCATCGATCTGACCGACGAGCCTTGCATCAGCTTCGCGAGGCCGAAGTCGGCGAGCACCGGCGTGTTGTCCTTCTCGAGCAGGACGTTGGCCGGCTTGACGTCCCTGTGGACGACGCCGATCCCGTGCGCGTAGTCGAGCCCGGCGGCGATGCCGCGGAGATACTTCAGCGCCTGGGCCGGATCGAGCCAACCGTCGCTCAGCCGGTCGGCGAGGCTTCCTCCGGGGACGTACTCGACGATCATGTAGGGCGTCCCCAGGTACTCACCGAAGTCGTACACGTTCACGACGTTCGGGTGGCGCAGCTGCGCGATGGCCTGGGCCTCGTGCCGGAACCGCGCAGTAGTGTCAGGGTCGGGTGTGATCGCCTGCAGGACCTTGACCGCGCCGGTGCGCTCGAGCTGGGAGTGGTAGGCGCGGTAAACGAGACCCATGGCCCCCTGGCCTATGAAGTCCTGGACCTCGTACTGCCCCAGCTTCGTCCCCGGTTCGATCGGCACGGGCCCTGATTATGGGTTCGGGAGCGGGGCCTACCTCGTATTAACCGAACGTTGATGCTGGTCTCACGTGTCGCGCTTGCGGGTGCGGTTTGCGCGCCGGATCGCGACGATGCCGGCGAGGATGGACAGGGCGATCTCGCCGGGCGTCTGGGCGCCGATGTCGAGGCCGACCGGGCTCTGGATTCTGGAGATCACCTCTTCGGCGACACCCTTCGCGCGGAGCGCGTCGAGGTGGTGGCCGGTGTGTCGTCTGCTGCCGACGAGGCCGATGAATCGAGGCTCTCTTGGCAGCACGGTCTCGAGCGCGAGTACCAGGTCCTCGGCGTCGTGGTCCGTGTGCACGACGAAGACCACCGGGCCGAGGGCGCTGTGTAGGTCGGCGAGCGAGGTGATCGCGGGCGGCCAGCTCGCATCCTTCAAGCGCTCCGGGCGGGTTTCCACCAGGACGGTTTTGAACCCGAGGTCAGGAGCCCAGCGGAGAAGGGCGGCGGCGACGGGCGTCGCGGCGAAGACGACAAGAGTCGGGGCGGCGGGGTACGGTTCCAGGTAGACCTCGATCGAGCCGAGGTCATGGCTGTAGGTCCGGAGCTCAGGGGCGCCCGCGTCGGCGGCCCGGCCGGCGTCGGCTAGCGCGGCCGAATCGAACTCGCTGCAGCCGAGCGTGCCGGCCAGCGTGGCGGTGCGCGACAGGAGGATCTTCGCGCCCGGATGCGAAGGAGGCTCTCCGTCCACCTTGATCACGGTCGCGAGCACGATTTCTTCGCCGCGCGCCGCGCGACCGGCGAGCTCCTCTTCGACACTAGGCACGGGCAGGAGCACGCGTGAGCACGGAGCGGATGATCGTCGCGGCCCGAGAGATGTCCGCGTCGGTCGTGGCGTAGCCGGTCGTCAGCCGCAGACTGCCCAGCGCCTGTTCGAGGCTGAGACCCATCGCGAGCAACACGTGAGACGGATCGAGTGAGCCGGACGCGCATGCGGATCCGCTGGACGCCGCAATTCCGGCCAGGTCGAGCGCGAGCAGCATGTCCTCTCCGCGGCGATCCGCGAACGCGCAGGTGGCGAAGTTGGGCAGGCGAGACTCCGCGCCCGTGAGCACGCCGCCGAGGTCGACAAGCAGTTCGCGCAGCGACGCCGCATGCCGCGCGGCGGCGCCGGTTCGGGACGCGCGTTCATGGACGCAAACAGATAACGCAGTCGCGACGGCGGTCGCAGCCGCGACGTCCTCGCGGCCACCGCGGCGTCCCCATTCCTGGGGACCTCCATAAAGCAGGGGATCGATCCGCACCCCATCCCTGACAAACAGGATGCCGCCCCGGCCACCACCGAGCTTCGCGCCGCTGAGCGAGACCAGGTCCGCTCCACCAGGGATAGGTATCCATCGCGGGCCTGCGCACGCATCGACATGGACGAGGGCGCCGACCTCGTGCGCCCGCGCGATGATCGCGGTCACGGGCTGGATCGTGCCGACCTCGTTGTTGGCGAGCCCGATCGAGACCAGCGCGGCGGAATCCGGAATTTCGTCCGGGCTCGCCTGCGCGTTGCGGCCGACCTCCGCCACATGCACGGTGTGGCCTTCCGACTGAAGTCGCCGCACCGCGCCAAGAACTGATTGATGCTCGGCGGCCCAGGTCACGATCGCCCCGCGCTTCGACAGCCGGCGCGCGGCACCGAAGATCGCCAGGTTCACAGCTTCAGTGCCGGAGGCGGTGAACGCAATCTCGGTGCGGTCGGCGCCCAGCGCCTGCGCCGCCAGGTCACGAGCGGAGTCGAACGCGGCGCGTGCGGCGCGCCCTTCGGCGTGCGGGCTCGATGGATTGCCGTCGGGGAGGTCGCGAAGAGCTTCGCGGACTTCGGGGAGCAACGGCGCCGAACCGGCGTCGTCGAGGTAGATGCGGCTAGCCGCGGCTTCGGTCCGGCTGCTGGATCAGCTCCAGGAGAGTGCCCTGGAAGCTCTTGAGATAAAGGTGGAGGTCGAGGATCTCATCGACGGTGATCGGTTCTGCCGCCACGACCGGCTCGACCTCGCGCTCGGGGATCACCTTCTCGATCTCCTCGGCGGCACCGCCGGCGATCGCGAGCACGACGACGAACGTCACCTGGCACTGGGCGCACGTGACCTGCAGGTTGAAGCGCTCCTCCTCATGGCTGAGGACCTGGACTTCGCACCCTTTGAGGCTGCGTCCGCAGACTGGGCAGTTATAGAACCTGGCTCGGTCGCGGATGAACTCGATGATGCTCATCGCGAGGCCCATATTACGCTGCCGCCGCTAGCGCTTTCCTTCTATACAGGTGCAGCCGGAGGCTCCGACCACTGCCGAGTGAATCGTGCCCGCGGCGAGCACCATGCGGTCGCCTGATTTGAGCTCCAGCTTGCGGCCTTCGCTTTCGAGCACGAACGTGATCGATCCTTCCACGCAGTACAGGACCTTCTCGTAGTTGTGGCTGTGAGGCGCATAACGATCACCGGGCCCGTTCGACCACGAGTAGCAGCCGGTCGCCTCGCTCCGCAACCGCGTCATCAGATCGTCCACCGCCACGATTCTAAGATTGCACCAGTGAAGCCCCGGTTCCTGGCCGACTGCAACGTCGGGCGGCTCGCGCGCTGGCTGCGCGCGCTCGGTTACGACGCGTCCTATCACCCGAGGATCGGCGACGCGGAGCTCGTGCGCGAGGCAGCGGCCGAGAGCAGGGTGCTGCTCACCCGCGATCGCGACCTGACCAAGCGGCGCGTCATCCAGAGCGGGACGGTGCAGGCAATCCTCATTCGTGACGACGATGTGACCAAGCAGCTTCGGCAGGTCTTCTCGGAACTCGGCCTCGAGCTCAAGGAGGCCCTGACGAGGTGCATCGTGTGCAACTCCGAGCTCGAGTCGCGCGTGCCCGCGACGGTTGCCGAGCGGGTACCTCCCTATGTTCGGCGCACGCAGTCGCGCTACTCCGAGTGTCCCGACTGCGGGCGGATCTACTGGGCCGGGACCCACTGGCAGCGGATGCGAGAGGTGCTCGCGGGACTGTGAGGGACATCCTGCGCCGCCTGGTCGCCGGCGATCT